>ERZ773108.3256-NODE-3256-length-12724-cov-8.896203_pt1 | contig 12724 bp, 9 predicted proteins | sample MGYA00580570_ERZ773108 | MGnify/ENA primary metagenome ERZ773108 (study PRJEB29015, sample SAMEA2737840) | human gut metagenome | biome: human gut; feature: human-associated habitat; material: faeces | place: China | collected 2012 ...
TTCGACAGCGTGACGCTCTTTTCGATGTTCATTCCCGACAGCTACGAGTTCTACTGGACGGTGACGCCCGGGGAGTTCGTCAGGCGCATGAAGCGCGAGTACGACCGTTTCTGGACTTCCGAACGCGATGCAAAACGCAAGCGCAGCGGATTGAGCCGGCTGGAGGTGATGACGCTGGCTTCGATCGTCTACGAGGAGACCCGCAAGAGCGACGAGATGCCCCGCGTGGCCGGGGTCTACGTCAACCGCCTGAAGAAGGGCATCAAGTTGCAGGCCGACCCGACGGTGAAGTACGCCATGCAGGATTTCGGCCTGCGCCGCATCCTCTACCGCCATCTGAAATACGATTCGCCCTATAATACGTATGTGAACGAGGGGCTGCCGCCCTCGCCGATCTGCATGCCCGGAAAGAACGCCATCGACGCCGTGCTGAACTACGAAAAGCACGACTATATCTTCTTCTGCGCACGGCCCGAATTCGACGGTTACCACAACTTCGCCAAAACCCTTCGCGAGCACAATAAGAACGCCCGGGCGTACAGCGACGAACTCAATCGGCGTAAGATTAAATAATTTTCGTATCTTTGTCATCCCATGCTTGCGAAGATATACGAACAGAACCCCTCGGAGAAGGAGTTGCAGCGCGTCGTAGACGCCCTGGAGCGGGATGAAATCATCATTTATCCCACCGACAGCGTCTATGCCTTCGGCTGTTCGCTGCGCTCGCCGAAGGCCATCGAGCGGCTGCGCCGCATCCGGGGCAAGAGCGAGGAGAAGTTCACCGTGGTCTTCGAAAACATCGCCCAGGTCGCGGAGTACTGCCGGGTGGACAATGCCGTTTTCCGGATTCTGAAGCGCAATCTGCCCGGGCCGTTCACCTTCGTGCTGGCGGCTTCAGCGCGCATTCCGGACAAGGCGCTCGAACGGCGCCGCACGATCGGCGTCCGCATTCCGGCCAGCCCCGTCGCGCGGGCCGTGGTCGGGGCGCTGGGGTGTCCGATGATCACCACGTCGGTCAAGGACGACGACCAGGTGGTGGAGTATACGACCGATCCCGAGCTGATCCACGAGCGTTACGGCCGCGAGGTCGCGCTGGTCATCGACGGAGGCATCGGCGACAACGTCCCCACGACGGTCGTGGACCTGACGGGCGACGGGCCGGAGATACTGCGCGAAGGCAAGGGTGAACTGCAATGAAGAGGGGCTTGATGCCGCCGCGCGGCAAGGCTGGCGCCTCGGAGTGTTAAAAACAAAATAGAAAAATGGAGAAGAAGAATTTCTGGAACGAAGCCGCGAAATACGGCGTGATCATGGCTCTGGTCGCGATCCTTTTCGACGTGCTGGGCTTTTACGTGCAGAACACGCTGCTGTCCCTGCTGTCGCTCGTCATTTTCGTCCTGCTGCTGGGGTATCTCACCAAACGCCGCGCGGAACGCTTCGGAGCCAAGGGATACGGCTACGGGCAGTGTCTGGGTTTCATGGTCAGCGTGATGCTCTGCGCCGGGTTTATCGAGGGAGCCTTCATGGGCGTCGCCTCCAACTGGCTCTTTGCGGCCAGATACGAGGCGATGATCGGTCCGTCGATCGCCATGCTGGAGAACACCGGGTTCTACACGGGCGACCAGATCGAGATGATGATGAAACTGATGCGTTCGCCGCTGGTGCAGCTCTTCAGCGGAATGCTCGCCTCGGCTATCAAGGGCGGCTTTTTCGGTCTGTTTATTGCTGCCTTCACCAAGCGTGATCCCGACGTTTTCTCGGAAGGCACTAACCAATAAGGATGGATAAACTGAATATATCGGTCGTCGTGCCGCTCTACAACGAGGCGGAGTCCCTGCCCGAACTGGCGGCATGGATTGACCGCGTGATGCGCGAAAACGGGTTTTCGTACGAGCTTATTCTGATCGACGACGGTTCGTCGGACGGCTCGTGGGAGGAGGTCGAACGGCTCAAGACGCAGTATCCGGCCATCCGGGGCATCGGTTTCGCGCGCAACTACGGCAAGTCCGCGGCCCTCTACTGCGGATTCGCGGCTGCGGAAGGCGAGGTCGTCATTACGATGGACGCCGACTTGCAGGATTCGCCCGACGAAATCCCCGAGCTGCGCCGCATGATCCTCGAAGAGGGCTACGACCTGGTCTCGGGGTGGAAAAAGAAACGCCACGACCCGATCGGCAAACGCTGGCCCAGCAAATTCTTCAACTGGACGGCCCGGGCCGCGTCGGGCATCCGGCTCCACGATTTCAACTGCGGGCTGAAAGCCTACCGCCGCAAGGTGGTGAAGGCCATCGAGGTCTACGGCGAGATGCACCGCTTCATTCCGTTCCTGGCCAAGCAGGCCGGGTTCGGCCGCATCGGCGAGAAGGTCGTCGACCATCGCGCCCGCAAGTACGGCAGTTCGAAATTCGGCCTCGAACGCACGGTGAAAGGGTATCTGGACCTGATCACGGTGCTGTTTATGACGCATTTCGGGCGTTCGCCGATGTACTTCTTCGGCAGCCTCGGAACGCTGATGTTCCTCATGGGCGGCGGCACGACGGTGTGGATCATCGCCGAGAAGCTCTGGAAGCAGAGCCACGCCCTGCCCCTGCGGGCGGTTACGGACCAGCCGCTGTTTTATCTGGCGATTTTGGCCGTAATTCTCGGCGTTCAGCTGTTTTTGGCCGGATTTTTGGGCGAGCTGATCAACAGAGGGTCTTCCGAGCGGAACAAATACCTGATCGACAAAACTTTGTAAATGATGATACAACGAATCCAAACGCTTTATTTGCTGATCATTGCGGCGCTTATGGCCGTGACGCTCTTTTCGGGGCTGGCGTGGTTTGCGGGTGACGCCGGCGAGTTCGGGCTTTACGCCTTCGGGTTGAAAACCGCCGAAGGGGAGCTTGTCCAGTCCACCGTCTATATGGGCGTCCTGCTGGCGCTGGCCTGTGCGCTGCCGCTGGTGACGATTTTCCTGTTCCGTCGCCGTTTGCTGCAAATACGCCTCTGTGTGGTGGAAATGGTGTTGCTGTTAGGCTCGCTGGTGATGGAAGGCGTCTATTACTTTTTGAGCTGGCGGGTCTTCTCCGACCTGACGTTCCATACGCAGGGCTTCAAGCCCGCCATTGTGCTGCCTCTGGTCTGCCTGCTGTTTGCCTATTTGGCGGCCCGTGCGATTTTCCGCGACGAACTGCTGGTGCGCGCAGCCGACAGAATACGCTGATCGAGCGGATACTGCTGACCCGGAGTATGCCCGAGCGCATGTTCCGGGTCTTCTGTCCCCGTCGGCGAACTGCTGTTCGGACGGAAAAGGGTTGCAATTCGGACCGATCTGATTATTAAAAGAATGTTACAAACCTTTGCAGGTCCGGAAAATAATTTTAACTTTGAGGCATAATATAATTGTCATTATGTAGTGAATTTAAAGAATTTTGGCTACAAACAATACATTTTTTAACTAACACTCAACTCTATGAAAGTAGTAAATTTTTGGAAGACATTGTTCTGTGCAGCGCTGGCCGTGACGGCTTTTAGCGCATGTTCGGACGATGACGAAGAGGGCGGTTATTCGGGCATGCCCGAAATTACCGTGAACGGCGGCGAGTCGGTGACTGTCGCCGGGAAACTCGAGGGCGGCAAGCTCGAACAGACGGTCGAGGTCGTTTCGAAAGGCGACTGGACCCTGACATTCAAGAACTCCGGGGATTCGCAGTGGGTTACTCCCAGCGCGATGTCGGGCAAGACCGGTACGACGCAGCTTACCTTCACGCTGGGTCAGGCTTCGGGAGAGCGCAGCGCAATCCTTGTTCTGACCGCCAGCTCCACGGTCGAGGGCTTCCCGCTTACGGACGAGGCTACGATCACGGTCGTACAGAGCGACAGCGATGTTCCGACGGGTAACGCTCTTTACAGCGAGAACTGCGGCACGAAGGTCGATAAAGTCGATGGCTACTGGCCTTATGTGGACAAGTTCGAAGGTTGGACCCGCGGCGGTTCGCTCGATCAGAAGGCCGTTACTTATACCGGCAACAGCGCTTCGGTAGCCAACAGCGGCAAGGTTTTCGATCCTGCCGAGGATGAAACGACGGTAGTTACGGGTCCTCCCTATGTTTCGATGAACAAATCGACTTCGGTTTTCAACATCAATGACATCAATATCGCATCGAACACCAACTTCACCTTCACGTTTACTGCCGCTCAACAGATTAACTATTCCAATGGCGTAGTGCTGGGCGACATGACGGATGAAACGATTCGGTTCTCGGTGTCTACCGATGGTTCGAGCTATGCTCCCGTTGCTCTGAAAGTCAAAAAAGTCGCTTCCGGCTACTGGTATCTCTGCACCGCCGAATTCAAACTGCCTGCCGGTGTTTCGACCGACAAGATCTGGGTTCGTTTCGACGGCTATGCAGGACTTGAAAACCACGGTCTGCGTATCGACGACTTCAAACTTTATGAAGGCGGCAACGGTTCGGAACTCGTCGTTCCTTCGGTGGATTATACGAAGGGTACGGTTGCCGAGGCTATCGCAGCCGGAGCCGGCAAGAACTACGAGGTCGCCGCTACGGTCGTAGCCATGCACACGCAGGGTATCCTGATCGGCGATGCGTCGGGTGTCATGCTGGCGTTCCTTGGCGAGGCTCCTGCGGTAGCTGTTAACGATGCCGTTACCGTTAAGGGAACGACCGAATTGCGGAATGGCGTCATTCAGTTCGGCAAGGAGGGTCTTTCGGTCGCCAAGACCGGCACGGGCAGCTATAACACGCCTGCTCCCGAGGTGATGGACGGCACGGCTGTCACGGCCTATATCGCAACGGCCTTGGAAAATAAGGCTGTGTACAAGTATGTGAAATACAACGGTGAGTTTACTGTCAGCGGCAACTATTACAATGTCGTTATCGCCGGTACGACCACGAAAGGCTCTGTTGCCTATGGCAAATCGGAGTGGGCGTCGTTTAATGACAAACCGGTGACTGTCGAAGGCTGGCTGCTGGGCGGTACGGCCAACTATCTCCAGACGATGGCTACGTCGGTGACGGCCGATTCTTCGACGCCGATTGTTAAAATCTCCGCTCCCCAGCAGTTCGCTGCAACCTCTCCCGTGGCTCAAACGCTCAACTATACGGTTACCAACACGACGGCTTCGGCTGTAACGTTCGCAATCGAGGGTACGAATGCCGACAAGTTCTCGCTCGGCGCCAAGACTGATAACACCATCGTCGTAAGCGCGAAAGGCGACAATGCGAGCACGGCGGCTTATACGGCCAATCTGGTTGCCAAAGTTGCCGGTGCGACGGTTGCAACGGTTGCTCTGAAGCAGGCGGCGCCTGTGAGCGGTGATGGAGGTACGGTCGAAATTGATTTCTCGGCCAAAGGATATGCTAATGGGGTAGATGTTACTACTGTTACCGAATCTCCGTTGACACTGACTTTTGCTAAATCTACCGGTAATAATCCTCCGAAATATTATACTTCCGGTACAGCTGTCAGAATGTATGCTGCCAATACGCTTACGATTACAGGTGCTACGATTACCAATGTAGAGTACACAATGGTAGACGGTTATAATAATCTGATAGTTACCGATGGAACTTATACCGGTACGACGTGGACCGGCAGTTCGAGCAATCTTGTATTTACCTCCAATCCGGAACAGGTTGGTGGCAAGTATGTGCAGACTCGTATCCAGAAGATGACGATTACCTATAAAAAATAGTCGAGGAAACCGACTTGTAAAACCAACCACTCTTGGCGGGGATAACTCCCCGTCAAGAGTTTGGTTTCTAAATGGGTCTGCGGACCAAATGTTATACTTTACTCTGAATGATGTTGAAAATTAAACAGATAGGCATGCTGCTCGTGACGATGTCGGCGATGCTTGTCCTGTTTGCGGGATGCGGCGACAAGGACGACGGGGGCGACAAGGAGTCCCTCGCGACGCTCGTTGCAGAGACCGTGAGCAGTTCAACCACAACGAACAAGATTTCGACCCAAGGCCCGTCGGGCATCACCTTCGAGGCGACGATCGTCTCGCAGGGCGGGGATGCGGAGTGGTGTTCGTTCGATTTGAATAAGCAGGTATCCTCCGCCGGCGGAAACGTCGGGGACCCGGCCTACCTCTATTTGAACAAAAACAATTCCGACGACGACCGCACGGCGCGGATCGACGTAACCTATACCAACGGTTATTCCACCTCCCTGACGCTGACGCAGAGGGCCGCGGGCTTCATCGACTACGACCGTTCGTGGGGCGAGCAGCCCGAATATCGTTCCGACGACGCTTATATCTATAAGACCTATTATGCGACGTTTGTGAGCAATCAGTTCTTTCCGGGCGGAAAACTGCGCAACTATTCGGTATGCTACGATGTCGACCGGCATATTTCGCATTGGGTGGCTTATCCGATCTTCAAGAAGGTCTACGAAACGCCCGTTTTGAGCCGGGTCAACGATTTCAATTACGATCCCAATGACCAGCTGCCCGTGATTCCCACCCGCGACCAGCAATACATCGGGACAGGCGGCAACGGCCGCGGTTACGGTGCATGGGGTTACGACCGCGGGCACATGCTTCCGCAGGCTTCGCGTTACAACAATTACGAGCCGAACCGGATGACTTACTACGGCACCAACATGATGCCCCAGAACAGCACGCTGAATCAGAATATCTGGGCCTCGCTGGAGGGCAAAGTCCGTGGCTGGGGAGGCTTGCAGACCTACGATACGCTCTATGTGGTGACGGGAGCCGCTTTCAAGAGCACGAAGACCATCGACAATGCCAACGGACCGATCGCCGTGCCGTCGCATTGCTGGAAAGTGCTGCTGCGCCAGCGGGGCAACCAGAACCGGCAGATCTCTCAATTCAAGGCGGATGAACTGAAAGCCATCGGCTTCGTGTTCACCAACGATGACGCCGGAGCCGCCACGTCGATCGAATCGGCTGTCCGTTCGGTGAAGGAGATCGAGGAGCTGACGGGCTTCAAGTTCTTCCGCAACCTCGACCCGGCCGTGGCCGATGCGGTGAAAAGCCAGAAGAACCTCGCCGACTGGTAGGGATTATGATACAATGAATTGAACCTTAACAACAAAAATCGTTTATGAAGAGAATCTTTTTGACAGGACTGTTTGCCTCGCTGATCGCGGTGGCATGCTTCGCGCAGAAGCCCTACAAAGTGGTCTTCTACAACTTCGAGAACCTGTTCGACACCATTCACGATCCCGGCGTCCTCGATGAGGAGTTCACGCCCGAAGGACCCAAGAAGTGGAACTCGGCCAAGTACACCAGGAAAATCGGGAACCTCGAACGGGTGTTGTTCGACATCGCCGCCGAGGATAAGGATTATCCCGTGGTGATCGGCGTTTCGGAGATCGAGAACCGCTCGGTGATGGAGGATGTGATCGCGCAGCCGAAACTCGCGCCCGGCAACTACCGCATCGTGCATTACGATTCGCCCGACGCACGCGGCGTCGACGTGGCGTTCTACTACCGTCCCGACGTTTTCAAGCTGGAGGGAAGTGCCGCCATTCCGTTCAAGATGCCGGAACTGCCCAACTTCAGGACGCGTGATTTCGTCACGATGTGGGGCACGATCGACAGCGAGCCGTTCTTCTTCCTCGTGAGCCACTGGCCTTCGCGTCTGGGCGGCAAGGAGGCTTCGGCCCCCAAGCGTCTGGCTGCCGCCAAGCAGGTGAAGCACATCGTCGACTCGGTGACCGCCGCCAACCCGGCCACGAAGGTGGTCGTCATGGGCGACCTGAACGACGATGCCACGGATGACAGCATCGTCGAGGGGTTGCGCGCCAAGGGCAAGATCAAGGAGGTCGGCAAGGGCGACATGTTCAATCCCTTCATCGGCCTGCTGAAAGCGGGTTACGGCACGCTGGCTTACCGCGACGAGTGGAACCTGTTCGACAACATCATCGTTTCGGAGAACCTCGCCACCGGTTCCACGGGCAGTCTGAAAATCCAGCCCGCCGGCAACTCGAAGTTCTACGGCGGCATCTTCCGCCGTCCCTACATGATCCAGAAGGAGGGCCAGTACAAGGGCTATCCGCTGCGTACGTTCGTGGGCAACGATTTCCAGGGCGGTTTCAGCGACCACTTCCCCGTATATATCTACATCGCCAAATAAACACTCTAAAATATTTGTATGAAACTCAAAGTTCTACTTATTCTGATGTTCGCCGCCGTGACCTTCACGTCCTATGCGCAGGACGGAGGCATCCGCGGTAAGGTGGTTTCGCGCAACGGTCGCGTGGCCTTGAGCAATGTACAGGTGAAGATCGAATCGCTGGGTCTGACGGCCATGACCGACAAGGACGGCAACTTCATCTTCGAGAATCTTCCTGCGGGCAGCTACACGGTGCTCTTCTCTACGCCCGACTTCGAGGACCTCAACCTGATGGTCCGCGTGGGCAATGAGCATGTGCAGGACCTCAAGTCGGTGATCATCGTGCCGTCGGGGCAGAGTGCGGTTCTGGACGACGCCGTTTTCGCCGAATTCGACAGCGACTCCTCGTCGTCGGACACGCAGGCGCTGCCTTCGTCGCTCTCTTCGTCGAAGGACCTCTTCAACAACATCGCATCGTACCGTTTCAGCGAGATGCGTTTCAACGTCCGCGGCTACGATTCGCAGTACTCGGACATCTACCTGAACGGCATCCGCTTCAACGACGCCATGACGGGCTACGGTCCCTGGTCGCTGTGGAGCGGACTGAACGACGCGACGCGTAACCAGGAGAACTACACGGGCCTCGAAGCGTCGGATTTCGGCATCGGCGGCATCGGCGGCATGACCAACGTCAACGCCCGCGCCTCGCAGATGCGCAAGGGATTCCGCGTGAGCGTGTCGAACGGCAACCAGATGTACCGTTTCCGTGCGATGGTTTCCTACGGCTCGGGACAGTTGGACAACGGCTGGTCGTACGCCTTCTCGGTGGGAACCCGCCAGGGCGGCAACGGCTATGTGGACGGCGTTTACTACAACTCCTATTCCTATTTCGCTTCGGCCGAGAAGCTTTTCGGACAGAACCACCGCCTTGCGCTGACGCTGCTGGCTTCGCCTTCGGAGCGCGGCGCGCAGCAGGCTTCGACCGACGAGGCTTACGCCCTGTTCGGCAACAACTACTACAACCCCAATGTGGGTTACCAGGCCGGCAAGCTCCGCAACTCGCGCGTGCGCAACACCCACGAGCCGATCGTGATGTTGAACTATACGTGGGACATGTCGGAGAACACGCGTCTGAACGCCGCCACGTCGCTGCGTTTCGGCAGGAACGGCTATTCGGCCCTGACGTGGAACGCCGGAGCGGACCCCCGCGGCGACTACTACCGCTATATGCCGAATTCGGATAAGACGCAGATCGTGCCGGGCATAACCACCGACGAGACGATCTATTTTTACGCGATGGATGGCGCCATAGCGAAAGGCGTGTGGGACGGTATGCTCGACTACGACAAATTCTTCCAGACGAATATGCGGAATATCGACACCGATCCGGTGCTGTCCAAACTGATGGGCAATAACAGTCGTTCGAACTACATGATCGAGGAGCGTCACACCGACCAGCTGGACTACAACCTGGCGGTCAACGTGCAGCATAACATGCGCCACAACATGCGCATCGTCGGCGGCGCCAACCTGCGCGTCAACCGCACGAATTACTACTCGGAGATCAAGGACCTGCTGGGCGGCGACTATTGGTATGACATCGACAAGTTCGCCGAGCGCGACATGGCCAGCGCCGAGGCTTACCAGAACGACCTGGATTACTACTGGGCTACGGGGCACGCCCGCATTGCCCGTGCCGGCGACAAGTACGGTTACTACTACCGGGCGCACCTGCTCGAAACCAATGCCTGGGCCAACTACACGTGGGGCATCGGCGGTTTCTCGCTGGGCGTCTCCGGATCGGTCGGCTACTCGAACATGTACCGCGAGGGCATGTGGCGCAAGGGATTGTTCCCCAACGATTCGAAAGGCGATTCGAAGAAACTCGACTACCTGACCTACGATGCGAAACTTTCGTTGGGCTACAAGTTCTCGGGAGCGCATTCGATCGAGGCCAATGTGGCTTACATGCAGCAGGCGCCCAAGTTCGCGACGGCATTCGTGTCGCCCCGTACGCGCAACACGACCACGCCGGGGCTGAAGGCCGAGAAGGTGTTCGGCGCAGACCTCACCTACAACCTCAACCTGCCCTACATCAAGGCGCGTCTTTCGGGATACTATACGACGATCGAGGACCAGTCGAAGGTCATCTCGTTCTACGACGATACCCGCAGTTCGTTCACCAACTTCGCCATGAGCGGCATCGACAAACGCTACTACGGCGTTGAGTTGGGCCTTTCGGTTCCCGTATGGAACGGCCTCTCGGTCGTGGGTGCCTTGAGCTGGGGCGACTATACCTATACGTCGAATCCCAACTTCGTGCAGACGGTTGACAACGTGGACAAGATCGTACTGAAAGATAAGGTCAACTGGGACGGTTATCATGTGGAAAGCTCGCCGCAACTGGCTTTCAACATCGGTCTCGACTACCGCGGACCGCGCAACTGGTTCGCCGGTGTGAACTTCAACTACTACGACAACATCTATCTTTCGATGAACCCGATGTACCGTACGGCTACCGCCATTAAGTATTATACGAATGTGCTGACTTCCAATACGGCCACCAATGCGCAGAAGGCATCGGCCCTCTCGTCGATCAAGACCCTCCGCAAGCAGGAGAAGTTTGACAGCGCATATACGTTGAGCGCCAATATCGGCAAGAACTGGTATATCCACCGGGTCTACATGCTGGGCTTCAGCCTCGAGGTGAAGAACATCCTCAACGATCAGGACATCCGCACGGGCGGTTACGAGCAGATGCGTATGAGCAAGGTCCGCGGCGAGGGCGGCGAGCAGATTTACGGCCGCTTCCCCTCGAAGTATTTCTACCTGTTCGGTACGACCTATTACCTGAATGTCTATTTCCGTTTCTAATCGCGCAAAGCATAATTTATGAAAAGTCTTAAAATAGCATTGGCGGCTCTCGTCGGTCTGGTGGCCGTGAGCTGCTACAACGATTTCGACACTCCGGCTCCGCAGAAGCTCTATACGGCCGACGATATGGCCGCAATGGGGCTTACTCGGATCACCATTGCCGAAGTGAAGGAAAAATTTGGTCCGATCTCCAATACGGGAACCAACGACAATTTCTCCACGACCAAGACTCTCAAGTTCGGAACCCGCACGTCCGAGGAGGCCAAGTTCGACGGCCTCATGGAGTGGCCCGAGGCTTCGAAATACTACATCAAGGGCAAGGTGATCAGCAGCGACCGTCAGGGCAACATCTACAAGTCGCTCTATATTTATGATGATGGTGAGTGGGATGGGGATGACCAGACCGGAAAAGCCGGTATCGAGCTGAAGCTCTACAACGGCCTTTATCTCGACTTCCTGCTCGACCTGGCTTCGAAGCCGATCAAGAGCCAGTGGGTCTACGTGCGTCTCGACGGTCTCTATCTGGGTAACTATCGCATGATGCTTTCGATCGGAGGCGCTCCCTCGGACGGCATCAACACGGCCGGCAACCACAAGTTCTACGCCAACTCGAACCTCGACAACCCGAAGGTTGCCGCCCTGAACGTCTTCCGCGGCGAATACACGACGCTCGACGACTCGGACATCAAGGAGGTCGACGGTTCGAACTACACGTCGCTCGGCGAGGCCGATCTGGGCCGGCTGGTGCGTTTCAACAAGATCAAGATCCGCTATGCGGGTGTGAAGAATCAGGACGGCGTGACGCCTCCGAACCTCAAAAACGGCGGAAATGCGAATCCCTATCCGAGCTGGATCGTGACCGACTGGGGAACGCCCATCTTCGGCGCGTGGTATCGCTGGGCCTACAACAACAGCGAGCAGAATATCCGTCTCTACGGTTCGGTGCTGATGAGCTACAACGATGCGGCGGAGTACACTTCGGACCCGGGCGTTTACGGCATCCGTACGAGCGGTTACAGCCAGTTCGCCATGAAGCCCATCCCGAAGGACGGCACGGAGGGTACGGTGCTGGGCATCTACGGCATCTATGCGAAGAAGAGCGATTTCACGGGAGGTTCGGAGGACTGGGCGCAGTACCAGATCTCGGTGAGCCGTATCGAGGACCTCGGCTTCCCGCCCGAGTCGCTGCTTTCCGAGGAGTGGATCAGGGCCAATACGCCCGCCTCGTCGCTGACGCCTCCCGTGAAGAACGGCGGCGACGATTACGAGGGTGACTGATCCCGCGTTTGAGCAATAAAAAACTGCGACCCAAAAGGTCGCAGTTTTTTTGTGCCGCGGCGGCAGCGTTACCGCTTGTTCCATTTGCAGGAGGTCTGGTAGTAGCCGATCGCGCGGTCGACCTGCACGGCGTCCTTCCGCTCCATCGCTTCGAGGTGGTGGGGATTCTCCTCGGTGGGAACCACGCGGTACTGCTCGAAGCGGCGCACGGGCGACAGAATCGTGAAGGTGTCGCCTTCGAGGTAGCCGAGGTCCTGATAGGTGGCGATGAACGCACGGTTGACATATGCCGGGTCGAAGATGCTGCGGCCGTAGAAATGCGAGTCGTAGCTCATGTTGAGCAGCGACAGCAGGGTGGGCATCAGGTCGATCTGCGAGACGATGCCGTCGACCACTCCGGGTTCGATAAGCCCGGGGGCGAGGATCAGCGCCGGGATGTGATATTTCTGCAACGGAATCTCGGTGCGGCCGGCGCTCGA
>ERZ773108.3257-NODE-3257-length-12720-cov-4.900276_pt1 | contig 12720 bp, 10 predicted proteins | sample MGYA00580570_ERZ773108 | MGnify/ENA primary metagenome ERZ773108 (study PRJEB29015, sample SAMEA2737840) | human gut metagenome | biome: human gut; feature: human-associated habitat; material: faeces | place: China | collected 2012 ...
ATGCCTGTGTTTGATAACAGCCCGGATTCAGATCGCTACCTTGGCAAAACAATTCGACACGAATGCGGATATTTTCGATCCCAATAAGGTTAAGGTGGTATGTTCGTCTCTGCAGACCGCTCTTTATTTTTCCCGTTCTGCCATTCCTTATTGCCGGGGAAAAGAGCAAGGAGAATGGAGTGCTGTGATTCCTTTTTACAAACATGTGGGCATGTATGCTTACCGGCCTGAAGTATTACGAGAGATTACAGCTTTGCCTCAGGGAAAACTGGAAAAGGCAGAATCTCTGGAACAATTGCGTTGGCTTGAGAACGGTTATAAGATTGCGGTAAGGTTCACCGATCACGAATCGGTAGGAATCGATACGCCCGAGGATTTGGAGAGAGCGAGAAAGATCAGTGAAACCTCTGATCTCTGGTCTGCGAAATACTGATTGAAAAACTACGTTTCGGATCGAATATTCAGTCAGAACCGAGAGTTCGTTAATCAGCATCGAAGATGCACTGATCGGAAAAACCGAAGGTCTGACACCAATCCGGAACGTAGTTCCGCTAATCTATTTTCTGTCTTTGACAGAAAATCTTAGATGGTCATAATATCCTTTTCCTTTGCGGTCAGGATTTCATCTATCTTTTTGTTATAGCTGTCTGTGATCTTTTGAACTTCATCTTCGGCATCTTTAGCTTCATCTTCGGGCAGACCACTCTTCACCATTTTTTTGAATTCGTCGATAGCATCGCGACGGGCATTCCGGATACTTACCTTGGCGGTTTCACCGACCCCTTTCGATTGTTTCACCAGTTCTTTTCTTCTCTCGGCAGTCAAGGGCGGTACATTGATCCGGACAACTTCTCCGTTATTATCCGGGTTAAATCCCAGATTGGCATTCATAATGGCTTTTTGGATAGGATGGCTTCGTACCCACTCAACCAAGCCGGTCTGGCGAAGTTCTTTTTTCCCAAGGCTGGGCAAAGTCTTTCCATACACCCGGCCAGACTGATACCAGCTATAGTTGTAATAGCAAGGGCTTCCCATGATCCAGCGCACTTCTCTTTGGCAGTACATTCCCCAGTAATAAGATCGGATTTCTCCGCTGCGGTCATAAATCGAACGCCGGATCTCATGCCAATAAGGTTCACTATTGGGCAAACTGTGCTTTCGATAGGTCCTGTTCGCCCAGAATTCTCGGACAACAAACCCATCTCTACACAGCTGGATAAGATAAGCATAATGCCTCTGCGTCTGAAAATAGCCAGTGCGGCCCAGCGCCTTAAAAACAACGGGATGCCGGCAACGGATGCAATGTCCCTTTTTGTTGTGGTAGGGATGCCCGGAAATAGGCACCTCCTTCCCGCAGAAGCTGCAGTAGCCGGCTTTTGCTCCGCCGCGCTTGTAGTGGTAAAATATAAAATTTTCCCGCACGGCCACCTTGTCGGCCCAACGGCCCCAGTCTTTCGGCAATTCCGGTACCTGAGCAAGATCTTTGTCCCACGGGTCGGTGGTTCGCCTATGACGCTGATCCAGCTGTTCTTCTCTCACTTTTCTTTGAAACTCGAGGATGCCGAAGTATCCGCCACGTTCGCTGGAAAAATACTGCTGCACCATATCTGAGTCTCCTGTACTCACCCAGCAAACCGCATCATAATCCTGTCCAGGCCATTCCAGTCTGTCCAGCTTGGCATCTCGCCACTTCTTATCCAAATAGTCATAGGTAAGGAATTGGCGCTTCTTTTTATCAAGAAACACCTCATAGGCGGGATTGTCCCCATCCAATCGAAGATGATCCGGCAGATAAAGCGCCACCTTCAAAATGCCGTTCTGAACCATGCAATTCATATAGCATTTATACTTGCGACGAATGCGGGTATACCCAGAGTAGGTTCTCACTTTTTCCGGCTCATCTTCAAGTGCCACCTTTTTCATTTCCGGAGATGCCGTCAGTTTTGGCATCCCCAGAAGAATAGATTTCTTCAATTCATTTCACCGTCCTTTTTTCAAGATCGGCTCCATACCACTCATTGGGTCGGAGTTTCTTCCCATCGATGGTTGCCACCACGATCTGCTGGATGCAGCCTGTGACCGGATCTTCCTTGGCAAACGCTAACACATCACCTTTCCGGCTGCCTTGTGCAACAGGGTCAACACCACGCACAACAGCGTACCCACAACATGCCATCGCTTTGTCCTTCTTCACATGGCTGTTCCATTTCCGCTTCGGATGATCGGCCATAAACGCAAGACCAAGGGTGAAAAGTTCTTCCTTGGTCAGCCGCCTAAGAACCGTCAATTCGGTGCAGGAAATCTTTGAGTCAAATTCGTCTTCATCAATGTCGCCGCCAGCGTTGACGATATAGTATTCCGAGTGATCCACATCACTGTAATAACTCAGGCAATCCAGAGGATCTTCCGCACAGTGAAAACCGTTTTGGCGGCAGTTGGCTTCTTTGGTTACGTTCAATCCCATCTGGAACTGATAGCCGATACAAACCATGCCAGGATGAAACCCTTTGTACGCGATCATACGCTGCCTCCTTACCCAGCTTTTGCCACGCTGAAATCCAGCAAAGACATCTGGCCATCAGTAGAAGGCTTCTTTTCCGGCGCCGGCTTTGGTTCCGGCTTTTTCTTTTCGGCGGGCTTCTTTTCCGCCTTCTTTTTCTTGCCGGTATTTCCAGTAGTCTTGCCAATATAGGGCTTCGGCACAAACTTTTCCTCCTGCTCCTGGTCCTCCTTGGCATCCGGGTCGCGGAAATAATCTTCCGCCCACTGGTAGCACAAATCGTCCGGAATATCGCAGCCATAGCCTTGGCCGCCCTGTCCGGGCTGGATACCACTGGCCTTGAGCTCGTCCTGAACATAGTCCCACGCCTTCCGGCTGATGTACTGGAAGCAATGGATCATGGTTTTCTTCGGGTGCATGGTGAGCCGGGCAAAAGCCGGATCATCCAGGCAGAGCGTCTGGATATACTCCGAAACGCACTCCTTCATATTCCGACGGGTCAGCTTTTCCACATCCTTACTGACACGTTGCATGGAGGCGGATACCACTTCATCATCGCTCATGGCGGCAAGGCGGTCCATCTGCTCCTGCAGGGCCCGCTTTTTCTCCGCCTGCTTGGCCTCCCATTCAGCCTTGCGTTTTGCTTCGGCAGCCTCATGCTCGGCACGGCGCTTTTCTTCATCGGCATCCTTGGACGCACCATTTCCGACGGGCACATCCGTTTTGATGTCAACTGCATCGTCACACCTGCCATCCTCTTCCATGGGGTCATCCTCCGGCGCTTCCATCATCTCAGCGGAAACGGAGGAAGCCGCATTAGAACCAGGCTGTGGTGCAGTTTCGTTCAGGGGCTGGACAGACGAACTGCTGACCGGAGGCACCGGCAGCTCGTCAAAGCTTTCCTCTTCCTCAAAGGCATTTTCGCCCGTGAGTGCAGTTGCCGACAGTTTGCGTCCCTCCTGCATATCCGGCGACATCTCTGAAAAATATCCCATAGTGAACTCCTTTCTGTAAACAAAAAGCGGCATGGACGGGCCAAAGCCCATTCCATGCCATCGTTACCTGTATCACAGCACATAGAGCAAAGTGCTGAAGCTGTCAAAGCAGTAGCAGACCACATTGGGGTACTGCTCCGCCCATTCTTTGATTTGTTCCTGTACTGCCTGCGCCACCAGCTGTGCCGAAATATTCCAGGGCGGCGGAACTGTCACCGTGAAATATCCCTGTTCTATGTTGGGGCGAACATCCGCATTCAGCTGAACGCATTGCTCCAAAAGTGCTTCCAACTGTCCCTTCTTCGTTCCTTTTACAACAACCATCGATCTGCTCATGCTCCTCCCGAAACCTTCTTTTTGGCGAGCATCGGAGAAAACTTTACCTGCTGAAACTGTGTATCTCCGTTCACATAGTAGTAAATTCGTTTCATGGGATACTCCAGCTCCACAACATCAGAAAGAGTCATTGGCCGTCCGTTGCAACCCTCCGGTAATTCCACGCTGAGTTCTGAAAACAGGCGCTGCAATATCTCGGTATCGCTTTGGCCTGTAGGACAATAGACTTCTCCCGTCCAGACCATGCGATATTGAGCCGCAGGCGGCTGCTCATAGCCGGCCTTTTTTACCGCTTCCATATCCTTGAATGCAAACGGAATTGCTTTCTGCTCGTCCAGTTCCAGCTGGTAGAGCACAAATCGCTGACTCCTGCGCTGGGGTTCCAGAAGGACGCCAAGCGCCTCCCGGCCATGGCGCAGAAATGTTTCATGCTCTTCCCGGGTCAGACCCAAATATTCGGTCAAACCGATGTTACTCTCCGCCCGGTGTTGCCATTGCTCGGTGCAGTCCTCAATATGCGCCAACTCACACCAGCCATTGAGGTACTGTTCTTTGAATGTCTTTCTTTCCAACTCCTTTCTTCGCTGATTTTCCCGGCGCAAGGCAAGCTGCCAATCATCAAATCCCTTATAGTTGGGGTTCCAGGTCAGCCGCCTGCAATTCATTCCGTACTTTCGGGCTGTCAGATAGATTTTTGATGCTCCCGCCATGGTCATTTGGTTATTGTACTTGTCCATATCGTGGGCTTCGATGATCTCCTCTGTACCGCTCTGCGCCAGAAGGGCAAATAATGGGTCCAGCGGACTTGTGTTATTGGCTCCAGCAATCGCAGCAAATGTGCGTCCAGTCAAACAGTGGGATATGTCGGCTTTCAGCAACCCCTCAATGACATACACCACACGGGCAGACGGATCACCAACCAGATGTGCCGGGCTTCCCGATGAAGCGCCGTCCCTCTTGGAAGAAGAAGAGAACCAGATGTATTTGGCGCCAGCTTTTTCCGGCGGGTCATCTTTGTCCTTCAGCGGCACATCCAGCATGATTTGAAATCCCTGTAATCTGCCGTCAAAACCAACGGCTGGAATCAAAATTCCAGATGTTTTTTTATAGAAGGCCATGGTCCAGTAGCCGCAGTCATCGCGGTAGAACCCCGGGACACCTTCCACCTTACAACCCATTTTTATCAGACGCGCCGTAATAGAGCGGCACAAAAAGGGCGGTGGAGTGCTCTTAAAGCCCAGCGATTCGATTTGTTCATCAGACAGCCCGCGCTTGGGCGAACGAAGATGCTCCCTATGAGCTGGCCGCAGTGTAAGCTGGGCCAACAGCAGGGACAGCGTCTGATGGATCTCCGCAGGACTTGCTTTTTCTGACTGCGGCACAGTTTTTCGCTCGGAAGTAGAATGACAGCCGGCGTCAGCCCGGGCCCCCGAAAGCGAGGACCCGGTGCTGGCCGTCAGCTTAGGAGCTTCATTCCCGGAGCGTATATGTTCTTCATGGCAGTTGTCGCACAAAGCTTCTGCTATTTCCCAATAAGCGTCCGAGGTCGTCGTATTGTTGAGCCGTGCATACAGCCCAAGCATTCCGCCATGCTCGCCGCAGTAATTGCAGCGCCACACATTTTTGACGAAATTGACATTCATCTTACCCCGACGGTCGCCACAGAACGGGCAATCCACATAGACACTATTTGACTGCTGGCGCCTGATACGCAGGTGCAGCAGTTCCACGACATCCATGATATTGAACGGAAATTCATCCGGGTATGAGCCCATCTGTCATTCCTCCCTTTGTACCCACGCTGGGGTTCATATCAGCCGGCCTTCTGGAGAGAATCGAGCACCAGCTGGGCGGCAGCGCGCACCAGGTTGTTCTTGCTCTTGCCCGGAATGAGATAAAAGCGCAAATTGACCGGGCGTTTCTCCGCCACCTGTGCAATCGTCATGCCACGGCAGATGCCATCATCCACAACGACCTGTCTGGCCTGTTCCAGCGTCATCACCTGTAGAAGCTCTTCCACAGGAGTATTCTGCGTGTAGGCCGGAGCCTCGTCCTGCGCAGGCGCATCGTTGCCCTTGGGTTCGATTCGCATCTCAGCCTTTTGGGCGGGCAGCGGCAGTTCACCCGTCTGCTCCACAGCTCCCGGTTCAGCGGCAGCCATCACAGTATCCGTGGGCACCACTTTCTCCGCCTTAACAGGCTCCACCGGCAGCCGCTGTTCCACCGACTCCACAAGCGGGGCCGTCACAGCCGTTTTAGGGGCCACAGACGCCCTCTGCTGCGTTTTAAGGTCGCTGGCAGGGGAATCACCAACAGCGGGCGCAACAGGCTTCTGAGGGGCGTTGACAGGCGTCTGACGCGGTTCCGTGCGCTCCACCTGAACAGGGACAGTCTCAGCCGCCTTTTTCTCGGCGGCGTTGGCTTTCTTCTGCTCGGCGGCGGCCTGTGCGTCGGCGTTGATGAGCTGAATGCCGAAGCCGGCATCCGTGAGAGCCTGACTCAAAGCCTCATTCTGTGCGCCTCGGATAAAGTCACGGTTGTCCTGAAGCTGCTGTTGGGCCACGCTCATGCTGAAAGGCTCGGCATCGCCACGATCCAAAAACACCCGGGCCTCGAAAATCGCCATCTGTTCGGTGATCCGCAGCGCCGTCACGCGCATACGGCCATTGGGATGGGCCATACGGAACCACAGCTTCTGATAGGGCAGATCCAGTCTCATGCTGTCCTTGGTGCGGCGGAGGAACTTGAGCGGGTCAAAGCCCGGCACCTTGTTCAACTCTGCTACGGCGGGTACGGCCTCATACATGGTTTTGGGATTGCTGCTTTCGTTCATCTTGCAAACTCCTTCCTGTTAAATAAAATAGGAGACGCACTGTGCTTTTTCTGCACTTTGCGTCCCTTTTTAACCTGCATGTTTCAATTCTTTTTTCGCTTCATTCGGGAGCGGAATACCGGCACGTCTGGCATAGGCCTTAAAGTACATGTCGATGCGTGCGCCCAGCAGCGTATTTCGCTTGCTGATCTCGTTGCGGTGAATCGCCATGAACAGCACCTGCTTCTGTCCAATCAGCACCACACGCTTTTTAGCACGGGTGATTCCGGTATAGAGCAGGTTGCGGTAGAGCATGATGCTATGCGCTTTCAAAAGCGGCATGATAACCGTTTCATACTCAGAACCCATAGACTTATGGATGGTGGTGGCATAGGCAAGGTCCAGATTGACCATATCCTCTACGCTGTATTCCAGTTCCCGGCCAACTCCAAAATCGAGGCCCACACGCTTTCCGTTCTCCCCGTCTTTGATATAACGGATAAAGCCCAGATCGCCATTGGATACCTTTGCGGTGTTCTTGGTCTGCATAATACGGTCATTGACCCGAAAAACCTTGACACCGATTTTGATCTCGTCTTCGGCGGATCGGAACGGGTTGACCACTTCACGGATAGCCTCATTGAGCTGTTCCGCCGATGCCGCACCTTCTGAGCGAAAGGGCGACAGAATCTGCACTCGGTCGATGCCGCTTTCTTCAATCTCTCTGCAATAACGGGAGATGATCCGCTCGGCGGCATCCGCCTGGTTATCGCTTGCCATAAACATGAAATCCGGCCCATAGTACAGCTTGGTATTGCCCTCGTTGATAAACTTGGCATTGTAGGCAATCAAGCTGTCTTTGGACTGACGGAAAATCTGATCCAGCACGGTGACAGGCACCAACTCACAGTCGATCAGCTCACGGAACACATTTCCGGCTCCCACGCTGGGGAGCTGATCCGGGTCGCCTACAAGTACGATTCGTGCACCGTCCTTGATGCGCGAGAAGAATTTATCTGCCAGCCACATATCTACCATGGAAAACTCGTCCACGATGATCAGGTCAGCCGACAACGGCTCCTGTTGTTTGGTTCGGTTGACATCGTCCTCTTCGCTGCCGAGGCCCAATCCGCTGTGAAGCGTCCGGGCCATATCAAAGCCGGTGCTCTCTGCCATACGACGGCTGGCTCTGCCCGTCGGCGCCATCAAGACGATTTGGCCGTCAGGGTACAGCCGGCGGTATACCTCCAAGATCGTTTTCAGAACCGTCGTTTTGCCGGTACCGGGAGAGCCTGTGATAATGGAAAGATTGTGGCGATACGCCGCATAGACGGCAGCCTCCTGTTTGGAGGACAACACCACGCCCATCTCACGCTTGACCCGTTCCAACACCCGCTCAATCCGCTCCGGTTCTGACGGCTCCACCAACCGCATGGCAATGCGGCGGGCGGTTTCGTCCTCCTGTGCAAACACCCGGGGCAGATAGATGTTATCCTTGACTGCCACCACTTCTCCTTTAAGGATCATGTCTTGCAGTACATCTGCGACTTCCTGCGCCTGAAGGCGAAGTGCCGGCACCGGAATCTTGTTATTGAGCAGCCGAAGCGCCTCTTTCTGCAGGGTTTCCCTGAGCAAGAACAGGTGCCCTTTAGCTCCTTTACCATCTTCCAGCGCCCAGAACAGCGCACCCTTGACCCGCATGGGGGCATGAAGGTCACCGCCGTTCTTCTGAACAATGGCGTCTACACGCAGAAAGCCGAACCCGGATATCTGGCACAGCTCAAACGGACTCTTTTTCAAGATGTCTACGCTGGCAGGCCCGAAATACTGATAAATCTTGAGCGCAGTTTTCGGCGTGATTTTGAACGGGGAAAGCAGGGTCATCAGATCCTGCAGCATCCGGCTCTCCGCATAAGAGGTCTTGATGTCCTCTAGCTTGCTTTCCGTGATACCTTTGATTTCCAAAAGCCGTTCCGGCTGGTTTTGCAGAATATCCAGCGTGTCCTCGCCAAACCGGGCGACAATCAGCGCGGCGGTTGCGGGCCCGATGCCCTTGATAAGACCCGATGCCAGATACCCCTCCACACCGCTTTTGGTGCGGGGGATGATCTCGCGCCACTGCTCCACCTGAAGCTGCATACCATACTTGCCCTGCTTCCATTCACCATCCAGTTCCAGCTCCACCGCATCCGTACGGGGCAGTTCATAACCGGTCGCCACAAAACGGATCAGATGGTCTCTGTACCGCCGGGTAGAACGGGCCTCCTGCGGCACCTCTTTGTCGGCAGTCTTCACACTAATAATGCAGAACCGATTTGCCGGGTTGTGATAAATCGTCCCGTCATAAGTTCCTCTGTGGATCACTTCTTTTTCCCTCCTTTAAGCCGCCTTGGTATCAGCTTTCACACTGAACCGGCGAAACTCCGAAATTGTGACATACTGCTCGTAGATATCAGGATGTTCCAGTTTCAGCCGGATCAGATTGTCCTTGTCGATGTTAGGCTTCCGCACCGGATTGTAGGTGACCGTATAATTTACGCCATCCTGCTGGCAAATTGCTTTGCAGCTCTTGCCCATTTCGGCAATCAGTGCTCCCTTCAGTCGCTGCATATCCGCATCGATTTCCTTGCTGTCCTTTTCAGCACGTTTCTTTTCTTCTTGAAGCTGGAGATACCGCATCAGCTTGGCAGTCAGAGAATAATCAAAGGTCACCACAGGGGCGTCCTTATCCGCAGGACCCGTATGCCGGCGCACGCTTTCAATTACAAGATTGCCATCCTCGGTATAGGGCGGCGGTGTTTTGGCAAGGACGTGGTTCTCCCAGAAATGCTGTTCCAGAAAAATCATCTCATCCTCATAAGCTTTGTCACGGCGAATCTCACGAATGATGGTTTCTTCCTCGTTGTTGCCATACAGGCAGCAGAAGAAGCAGCGATCCACATCCATGACCGCCATATAATGCCGCCCCTGGGTTTCGTAGTAGACCGGAACAGTTTCTTCCCCATCCAGCCACCAGTAATCCTTAGCATTGTAGTTTGTGGTTTTGATTTCCAAAATTGCGGTCGTGCCATCCGGAAGTTCTACAAAGTAGTCCACATCAGCCAGCATCCAGGGATACTTGGGGTGCTGGAACATCTTCTTGACCTGATAAATCTTGTAGCCGGTCCGATGCTGAAAAATTTTTGCCACCAGCGGCTCCAGCAGATGCCCCATTTCCAGAGCAACCCAGTTGTTTTCGTTGTCCTCAACCGCTGCAATATTCAGCTTGTCGTAGTAGAGGTCACGGGCCGTCCGCCAGGGCGATATCCCCAGCAACGCAGCCACATCACTGCCGCCAATTCCTTTTCGCCGATAAGCGAGCCATTCCTTTTCGGATAAGCCTGCGGTCTCGACCAATACCTGCGGTTGATGTGTTTCTTTCAATGCCGCACAGCTATCCGGCATACTCAGCACCCCCTCCTCGTCGGGCGAGGAACGATGTGCGCCTTCATCACCGGGCACCGTCTCTTGATAGGCTGCTGCTGTCTCTTGGACTGCCTCCAGCTCTCGTTCAATTTCTTCTCTTTCACCATGATTTCATGGTTCGACATTTTCGTGTTCATCTGTATACCTGCCTTTCTTATTCTTGATATATCCTCAAAGCCGTTTCCGGCGTTTGGGCAAAAAATAAGCGAGGCTGACTGCGGCATACGCCTGATGTCCACAGTAACCTGTGAACCAAAGTCATCCTCGCAAATAGGGAATGGATACTCCCTGAAAATAGAAAAAGCCAGTAATATACCGTCCCATATGGGCGCAGTAATACTACTGGCACAAGTACAATCTTAACTGCGTGTGCAATGCGGGCTTTCGGCCTGCGGTACAGAACATCGGTCTGTATCCCATACGGGAAGCGCACAAAAATCAATTACAAAGCAAGTTTAGCACAATATATAGTGTTAGTCAAGCATTGTAATCTACATATAGCATTTCAATTATTCCTTCGTATCTGTTTGAGCATAAAAAACGGGAATCTGCAGAATTCAACCCGTTCCGTCCCTATATATAAGGCGTATAGACATGTCGTGTGGTTCCACTGCCTGTCTGTACGCCTTTTGTACCTTGACAGCCCCTATAAACCTTTTCCATTGGAGTTATACAGGCGCTGCGGACAGTGTGCTTCTGCGCGCCCACAGCTTAATTGCCGCATAGCGGCTGCCTGAAAATACGCGGCGGAAAAGCCCGGCGCAGGAAATGGCCTTTGGAAGAGTCCTGATACTTCCCGATGAATTTTAATGACTTCATTGTTTTTGTTGAAAACCTTTCCCTACAAACAGTAGAGGATATATGTAATTGCAAATAAAGGAGGGCAATTATGGAGAAAAGAAAACCCAATGACCTTTCGCCTGAGCAGTGCTTGGCGGTAGATACGGAATCGCTCTGCAAACTGCTCGACTGCGGGCGGCACACCGCCGTTCAGATCGGCGACCTTGCCCATGCTCGCATCACCATGAATTCTCGTGTCCTTTGGAGCGTTCAGCGCGTAAAGGAATATCTTTACGAGATCTCATGCTGACAGAATCCTGCCCACCAGGGGCGCAACAGTACACCAACCATCGGGAGGTATCAATCTATGCCAAAAATCAGAAAAGACAACAAAGGCCGCAATCTGCGGCCAGGTGAAACCCAGCGATCAGACGGCAGCTATATGTTTGTCTACAAGCTGGGAAAAAAGAAAAAGTACATTTATGATTCTGACTTAGCTGCTCTTCGTGTAAAAGAAAAACAGCTCACGAAAGATGCCGATGACGGCATTCGTACCCAAGAGGCCATGAAAATCACCCTAAATGATATGTTCAAAGTTCTCATGGATACGAAACTCCAGTTGAAGGCTTCCACGCGAGCTAATTACGAATACCTCTGGAGCAACTATGTTAAAGACGAGCCGTTTGCTAACATTCCCCTGCCCAATATTCGTAAAAGCGATATCCTGACATTTTACACGAAACTCTTGAAAAGGGGCTTTGCAATCAACTCACTGGAAAACATCAATAATCTGGTTCATCCTGCACTTGAATTGGCAGTCGATGATGACTACATCCGGAAGAATCCCAGTAAAGGCGTTTATCGTTCCCTAAAAGCAGATGGCGCAGGGAAACCTGCGAAAAAAAGGATCGCTCTCACGATGACGCAGCAGAAGAATTTTCTTCGCTTTATTTCCAAGTCACCGATGTATAGCCACTGGCTACCAGTCATGGTCGTACTGCTCGGTACGGGACTGCGTGTGGGAGAGTGTACCGGGCTGACCAAAAACGATGTGGATCTGGAGAACAACACTATCTCTGTGAATCACAATCTGATTTATCGAGTCATTGATGGAGAAGCAGGCTTTCACATCACCACCCCTAAAACGGCGAGCGGCACACGCACTATCCCCATCCTGTATCCGCAGGTTGCCGAACAGCTCCGCGCTCTGATTGAAGTGATGGACGCCTTGTATCCGGAGGATCTCGTAATGAATGGATATCATGGGTTCCTCTTCCGCAACCGTTCTGGCTATTTTCTCAGCGCCCATAACATCAATCGGGCCATTGAGCGCATCTCCATCGCCTATAACGCTGAAGAAATGGATCAAGCAGAATTGGAAGACCGTGAACCGAATCTCTTGCCTCATTTCAGCGTACATAATTTACGGCACACCTTTTGCACCAGACTTTGCGAGAAGACAAACGACATTAAGTTCATCCAGCAAGTGATGGGACATGCTGATTTCTCCACCACCATGGATATCTACACCCATATCACGCAGGAAAGCATGAAGGAAAAAGCTGAAGTGATCAAGGACGATTTGGTGCTAATGTGAAAATTACAAAAAAGGGCAAATCCGCATTTCAAACGCGGATTTGCCCTTTATTTTGGCCCGTCTGGTATCGTCCGGTTTCAAGCAAAAGTTGTAAAAAAGTTGTAGTAACACGAATTTCAGTGTTAAACGACCTCTTTAGTACAGCTTCGCTCCCGCCGGGATATTGTCATCCAGCATCAGAAGATTTAAGCCTTCCCGTCCGTCATACTCGTACACTGCGGAAATCAGCATACCC
>ERZ773108.3259-NODE-3259-length-12713-cov-5.015326_pt1 | contig 12713 bp, 8 predicted proteins | sample MGYA00580570_ERZ773108 | MGnify/ENA primary metagenome ERZ773108 (study PRJEB29015, sample SAMEA2737840) | human gut metagenome | biome: human gut; feature: human-associated habitat; material: faeces | place: China | collected 2012 ...
GGCCGGACGCATCCAACCTCCTCAAGTGCACTCCGAAGAGATACACCGCTATTCCTACTTAGATTATACACGATGGCACCACAATATGCAAGCCTTTTTTACCCATTAGTGTTATCATATTGGTATTACAGGATCAAAGGAATTTTTGTAAACTCTGCAACTTGGTTCGTGTGTCGGTTGGTACAATTTTTGCAAAGAGATTTATTGGTATCTGTTTGCGGAGTGCTTCTATCGCATCTTGAAATTCTGCGATAAAATGCTTGATATCGCTCTTTGGCACACCAAAGCACTTCAACAGGTAGGCCACAAGGATTATGTAGTCTGTTATGCTCTTAAACGTAATACTACGAATACCAGTTTGAATCTCTAAGCAGGCAGATAGTGAACCGTCTATCTTGGATCTTGCAAACCGGGTATCAAATATAACATCGTTGTGAGCGACTGCATTTCTTAATTCTTTAATTGCAAATATTATTTTCTTTGTTAAAAATGCATCTGAATCTGCCGGTTGATATAGGCCTAATTGTTGTGAGACTGAACGGCGTACAGAGTATTTCAAGCATGAGAAAAACGTGCCAAATTCGCCTAAAGTTAGAACCTCAAATATGGCCCAAATGGGAACACTCATATCCTTGTGATAGAAATGCTGCACGACTTCCTTTTTATTGCCATACTCCCTTGTTAAGCATGAATATACATGATCCCGAAGAGACAATCGAAGTTTTAACGCCTCTTTTTGTTTTCTACTACCAGCAGGAAAACGTGTATAGTCTGTCAGTAATTTTGTGTAAATATAGTTAAAATTATCACTATTCCCTTCACTCAAAATTTCTTCTAAAACATAATTCTTGAGTGCAGTTTCAATAAACATCAGCTGTGGATATAAAAGAGATTTGAGCCGCATATCAAACTCATAAATAGCCAGCAACTCTTTGAAATCGGTATATGGAATAGTGTTGGTAGATTTTCCAATGAAACGGAAGCCTTTGTAGCCGTGATAGTATCCGATATTTCGCAGCTTGCGTTTTTGAGTACTTCCGAATATAGAAATACCTTTTCTATCACGCAGATAACGCATTAACCCATCAATACTCTTCGGCAAGCAGCATAGTGGAATGCGTTAAATCGTCGATGACGAACACCTTCGCGCTTACGGCATCGTCACACGGTACATCGAGTTCATAACGATAGGGCGGCTGCTCCTGCTCGTGGACGATGTGCTGACCGGTCGGCGTTTTCGTCAGCCTGAATACCTGCAGGTAGTCTTTTTCCTCGACCTCCATCGTGAGCACCATGTGCCACATAAGATGAACAAGCCATGCGGGAATCTCGCTTTCTATCCCGCGCGTCAGAAATTTTTGATCGTCGAACATTTTCGCTTCCTCCTTTTGGACAAAAAGTAAGCTCCTGAGAATATCCCAGGAGCTTCTACCTTTATAATATATAGCTTGAAATGGAGAAAAAACAGAAAAAGCACAGCCGAAGCTGTGCTTTTTGTCTGTATGAGGTTTACTTGCTCATCTCGCAGAAGCGCATGAGGATTGCTGCTACTTCTGCGCAGGTTGCATTATCCTGCGGGTTCAGCTTGCCGTTCGAGCCATTGACAATGCCGTTGGCTACTGCCCACTGCATTGCATCTGCTGCGTAGCTGCTGACGCTTGCAGAGTCGGAGAAGCTGTCGAGCTTTCCGTCTGCCTTCGGAGAACCAGCGTAGCGGTACATCATGGTAACGAGCTGCTCGCGGGTGATGTTGGCATTCGGGTTGGTGCCGTCGGACACGCCCTTAGCCTTTGCCCACTCCATGCCCTTCTCGTACCAGGTCGCGCCGCCGGTGGTGTCCTCGCCTGCGTAGCGCGCGAGAACCGTCATCAGCATTGCACGGGTCGTGGTTGCGCTCGGCGCAAACTTGTCGCTGCCCGTGCCGCTCATCAGACCCTTGTCGGCAACATACTTAACAGCGTCAGCGAACCAATCGGAGGAAGCAACGTCATCAAAGCCGTTCTTCGAGGGCTTGGTGTCCTCAATCTTGCTGAAGGTCGGAGTAACCGTTACCTTGCCCTCCGGCATGGTGAAGGTGTACTTGCCGTCGGACTTCTTGGTGACGTCAACGGTATTGCCCTTTGCGTCGGTGATCGTCAGCTTGTCGAGCTTGTAGCCGTCCTTGGCCTTTACGGTAACAGTAACCGTGCTGCCCTTGGAAGCCGAGGTCTTGTCGACCGAAACCGAACCGTTATCCGACTTGGAAGCGGAAACCGTGGTGCTCGAGCCGGAGGACGAGCCGCCGCCGCTGCTCGAATGATGCACGGTGAAGTTTGCGGTGATGGTGGTGTTGCCGTTGATGGTAAAGGTCTTCGTAGCGCCGCCCTCAACTGCCTCACCGTTTACCGTCCAGCCGCTGAAGTCATAGCCGCTGTCTGCGGTCGCGGTGAGGGTGACTTCCGTGCCTGCTGCAACCACGCTGCTCTCCAGGCCGGTAACCTTGCCGTTCTTTGCGCTGGTGCTTACGCAGTACTTATTGTCTACTGCGGACATAGTCGCAGTGTACTGACCGTTTTCTACTGGAATAACGGCAGACAGTGCAGTATTGTCAATCGTAATGCCGTAGTTCTCGAAGTGTTCGTCATCTACCTTGCCCGGCTCGTAGGTGTAAACAACCAGAGCCAGCTTGTGACCTGCCTTTACGGTGTAGTAGTTCGGCTGGAGATATACGGTGTAGTTACGGTACTTGCCATCCTCAAGCCTAACCTCGTTCGCTGCGGAAGCAGAGCTGAAACCTGCGCCCGGGTTTGCAAGATCGATCCAGCCGCGTGCAATAATCTTGTACTTGGAGGTAGTCGGCTTGAACTTGATTACATCGTAATCCTCAGCACCGCTGCCGACCCAGTTGACCGCGCCGGTCTTGTTCTCGGTAACGCTGGTGGTGTAGCTCTGGAATGCCTCGTCAGATACGTCAACCAGCATTGCGCTCATCATCAGCGCATCACGGCTGTTGCTGCCTGCTCTCATGACTGCAATGCCATACTCATCTTCAGCGTCATATTCTTCTTCGTCCGCAACCTGATTGTCCGGATTCATGATCTCTTCATGATCCACGCCGCGCGGAGCAGCTTCGACTGCTTCGAAATCAGCTGCTTCGACAGCCTGCTTATCCGGATGCTGAATCGGAGTCGCCTTGATGTTTACCTTGACCGTACCCTTGATAACGGTATCGGCCTTGACATCATAGGTGTACATTGCGCTTGCAGAGGTGGACGCAGTCGTGAACGCATCACGCCAGCTGGAAATACCGGTCATGTTGCTGTTGATGGTGGTCGTGCCGGTTTCACTGTTGGTCAGAGTCAGCGTATTGGCATATGCCGATGCTTCATCCGAGGTCGGCCAGGTCTTCGAAGTAAACCAGCCGCCGTCAACAATGTTGCTCTGTACGGTAACGGTTGCCATGTTCTCTGCACCGTTTTCCACACCATACAGATAATGGCTGAACCACTTGTTCAGAATACTGTTGTAGGTCTCATCGCCAATCAGCAGAGAGGTCTTGTGAGAGTCATAATCCGGGGTGATATGCGCACCCTGATGCAGCAGCAGCTTGACATTCTGATTTGCATTCTTAAACGCATCATACATCAGCTGGAACTGCTTGGTACGAACGTTATCATCGTTCAGGCCGTGAACGATAAGTACCGGACATCTGAAATTGCCATAAGTTTCACCGTTATCGGTTTTCTTGCCCGCATTTCCTGCGGTGTAGTCACGGGTTGCCCAGTGCGTGCCATAGTCACCGTTCAGCGCAATCTGATCGTTGTAAATACGGTTGAGGTACTTCTGGTAAACATCCTTCATGCTGTTCCAGTCGTCTTCATCAATATAACGGCCAGCGCAGTAGAAACCGAGATTATCCGAATATGCCGGATTACGGCCAGTAGAGATACCCTGCGAGTTGGTGTACTCATACCAGCTTGCGATACCTGCAACCGGAACGATGGTCTTGAGGTTTGCTACACCGGTAGACGCAACTGCAAAGTCGGTCGTGCCGCCGTAGGAACGACCGGTCATAGCAACGTTGCCGTTCGACCAGTCAGCCGTGATTTTAATGTTGTTCTCCTTATCGGTATATGCAACACGGCGGCTGTTCTGTGCCAGCCATTCAACGACGCACTTGAATGCGTCAGTCTCTACATCAGCGCCGCAGGTCTCCAGGCCTTCGGAACCACGGGTGCCCAGACCGCCTACCTCAACAACCGCGTAGCCGCGAACGAGGAAGTAGTCATACCAGTCGAGATCTTCATAGTCGTAGAAGTCACCCCAGGAGCCGCTTTCATACGGGCTGACATAGTACCACTCGTCTGCCGTTGCTTTCTTGGCCGCGTCCATCGTGCTCATTTCTCTATTGGAAACGCGCTGATACTTTGCCGAACCGTACAGGCTATTCAAGTCGTAGCCCAGATCACCCTCCTTATAGGTGAACTTGCGGTCATCACCGTTATCCGTGCAGCCGGTGATGTACGGACGTGCGTCCATAATGGTTGCAAAATTGTGATTATTCGGGTTCGTAGCGGCAGCACGGGGAAGCTGCACCAGCGCCTTTACGAGATCGAGCTTGCCATCGCCGTCGGTGTCGTAGTTGGTCTCAACGTAAACCGAGTAGCGGATGATGTCGCTCTTATCGTTGCTGTAGCCGTCCTTGGTCGGAACGCCGCTTGTGTACGGGAAAATCGGCTGTGCAACGCCGTTTACGAACAGCGGAGTGCCGTTCTTTACTGCATTGCGCAGGTTAACAGCTGCTGTGCTGTTTGCATCAACAGCGCCCGCCTGACAGGTGAACGACAGGATCATGGAAAGCACCAGCGCGAGGCTGGCCGCTCTCTTCTTCATGTGTACTCCCTCTTTCGTGGTAAATATAGGATTTCTGCACCTGTCTTTATCATTCAAAGATGGATATTTTACCGCTCCTTCGAATTTTAATACAAATGCTTTTTAAGCATACTCGTTTACTATGGAAAAGTCAAGGAATTTTGAACAGAACAGGTGAAAAATGTCTAAAAATTTCACCCAGAAAACCAAAACAAGAGCCGACAGAAAATCCATCAGCTCTTGCAAGAGGATAAATGTAAGCGTATCCGGCAATGACTCAATCAGTCGTTGTAGAAATCCAGACGGTCGGTCAGCGGAATAGCCTCAATCAGGCCGGACTTCTGGCTCTTCAGGCAGGAGTCCGTAGTAACAGCTGCACAGCAGCCGTCCCAAGCAGAAGCAGCAGCCTTGCAGTGAATTCCCTGCTCACGGCATCAATTCGTCAATTTTCTTCAGCAGAATGTCGCGTGCGTCCTTTATCAATCGCTGCTGGATAATCGTTTCCATCAACACACTATACAATTCGTCAGAATTCATCTCGCGAGTCAGCCAGTGTTCGCCGTTCCTGCTCTGTTCGTTCCATTTCTCCATCCACGCATCGATATTCTTTCTTCCGTTGTTTTCTGCTGCTTTCAGGCAGATCTCTTTCATATGCGTTACATCTGGACATCCAGAGTCCCACTCTTTTAAGTATTCTGCTATCGTTTCGTCTGAAATACGAATTTGTCTCGATTCACCACTAATATACCGTGCAAAATCTGCATTATTCATCATTGCCCAGAAACCATCAATATGTACGGGGGAAGCCGCCTCGCAGCAATATAATTCGCTCGGATCGAATTGCAGGCATTGCTGAGCATTTTCGTAATACCTCCACGCGAGGCTCACCGGATCATCCATTAACCTGTACTTTTCAAGCGTCGTTTTCCAGAGCTCCGCCTCTTCCTCAGACAGAATTCTGTAGCCATGCAATTTAAGAAAATACAGAAGGTTTTCTCGCACTGTTTCTTCGTTATCATGAAGGAGCTCACAAACGTCGAGCAGCAGCAGCAGCCGCGCTTTCCGTTGTTTTTCCTCGCTCGGTTCCTTTTGATATACATTTGCAGGAAATGATACTTCATCTAGGTTCAAATCTCGTTTCCCATCTTTACGAGCGGCAATACAGTCCCTCTTTTGAATACAGATCAGCAAGAACACGAACGCGGTATGCTTAGCAGCATGTCGAGCAAGCTGCAGCGCCTCTTTTATATTCTCCATATCCGGAACATTTTTACCTCGTGTCGCCTTAAGATAAGCTGTCACGCTCTTTTTCAGATACTCAGCATCACAAACGTTACTGCAATCACTCCATTCGCCTATAACCTCGAACGTAGTTTTGCTGTGGCTGTTCCATTCTGTGCAGAATTCCCGATATTCGTTCAGGGATTTCTGACGTTCCAGATACTGTTTCAGCGCCTCTGCGTCGCGCTTCATATATTGACCCTCGAATTTTTTGTGATCCTTCTCTAAGCGCCGGTGCTCCCGATAAGCGCTCATAAACGCCGAAAAGTAGCGCACATAGAAATCCACGGCCCGGTTTTCCGTCAACACAGCATCCGGAACCCACTGCTTAATCTGCGCTGTAAGCGCCTGCGCCTCCTGTCCGTCGGGCGCGTTCTCGTTGGCATTATGCAGCTCTCGCGCATAATACTGCATGCCGTTCCGCGTCGCGCGAGCATATTCCGCCAGCGCTTTCAGCGTGCTTTCATACATTGGACGAACCATCTGCTCCAGTTTGTCGATTTGTTCCTGTTTCTTTGCGCTGCAATATTTGTCCCAAGCTCGCTCGACACAAACAGCATATGCCTGCTGCGTGCCTTCTCCATACTGCTTCAACAGCTCATGCAAATGCGAACGATTGACCCGGTCGTCTTCATAGTTGCTGCTAAAGAGTGTGCTGCGATCCGCAAGCAACGCATCTACGATTTTCATGTCCGTAATATTTTCCGCATAGCTGTTGATGAAGGCCACCTTATGTCCCAGCACCCGATAAACTTCGTTGGGTCGGCTGTGCGGCAAACCGCATGCTGCGGCAAACGCAGTGCGCGCGTCATTGACGGCGTCTTCCTGCTCCACACTCGCGCAGCTCATATCGTCCGCCAGAATTTTCCTTTTCTCCAACGTGTACTGTCTTTGGCTGCCCCTTGGCCTGATTTCAACGAAATGATTGTCTTTTTGCATTCTCATATTCCCCTCTCATCGGCTATTTTCGATGAATTGCGTGCTCCGTCGTATGCCTCATCAAAGTTTTTCGAACTTTTTCGTCTCATAAATCTATATTTTCCTCGCAAATACCGAAATTCGCATTAAAACAACGTCTGAATAGTGCTTTTTATTTTTCTCCCTTATAATAAGTCCATCAAGCAATTTTTCGAGCAGCAATGCTGGAAACAGCGGAATTTCCGGGAAGTTTTCCCGGAAAAACGCGAAAGGAGTAAAGACCCTATGCAACATGTTAAGCATTTCAACCGTTGGTCAGACCCACCGCACGACGGCAAGAAGACCGCACGCCGCCGCACTATCGGCAACGTCAACCTTTTCATTGTCCCCTCCCTGCATCCGAAGCAGGAGTCGGACAAGACTGCCGTCGAGGCGCCGCCCGATGTGATCGCTGCTGACACCGCAATGGAAGAGCTGACCGAGTGTCCTGCGCTTCCGGCATCCGCTGAGGACGAAGCAGCAGGCTGGGACTGGGACAAAACCAATATTGACGAATTCGAGGAGGAACAATAAAATGGAAATTTACAACATCGCCTACAATCTTTATGTTCAGGACGGCGAGCATGAGCCCAAGCAGATGACTAACTTCACCCCGGTGATTGAAACCGCGTACTATCCTCTGGAGAGTTCACAGGACGACATCCCGGCATACCTGGGTATCCAGCTGATTTTAGAGGACGGTTCCGTGCGCAGCCTTACCCTGCCCATGACCTCAAATCTGGCACGCACAATTGTCGCCGAAGAGCCGCGCGCTGTGCTCCTCAAGACCGGTTATGCACCTCTCGTCCAGAAGTACATCGTCGACCAGCTTTCCAAAACTGGGCGCTCCGGTGAGTGCCAGCGCGGCGTTTACCTGCCGGGCAACGGCACCTACCGTCTGGCGGATGGTCAGCATGTCACCGTGTGGAACGGACGTGTCGCAGGTTCGACCAAGCTCGAGGTTCCGTATATGATCAAGCCGACCAACACCTATCGCATTACGAATAGTATCGACAGACCGGTGCCGACTCTGGTCAGGACGTTGCTTGAGAACGATGCAGCTCTGGTTTTGCCTGTGGCCTATGCCCTGCTTGTCTCGCGTCGCGATGTTCTGACTGCCGAGCAGCATCCGCTGCAGGGCGGTCTGTACATAACCGGCGTTCAGTCGAGCGGCAAGACGACGCTTGCCCGTCGTGTCTTCGGATACACGGAACGTATCGGAATCCCTGGCAAGGCGGCTCTCGTGCTCGAAGCGGTGAGCACAGAAGCATCCGTGCGCGACACGCTTTCGGAGAACCCGGGATGTGTGGTCATCATCGACGACCTCGCCCATTCCTCCTCGCGTACCATCGAAGCGCATCGCAAGAAGCTCGGCGGTGCCATGCTCCGTCTGGCTGCCAACGAAGGCGACTCTACCAAGAAGGGTAAAACCGGGAAGACCGATCATCGCGATTGCACCTCCGGAATTGCCTTGACAGCTGAGTTCGTGCTGGACGGCGTTTCCGAGCTCACACGCAGTATTTTCGTGTACCTTGAAAAAAAGTTAAATCTGACCGAGGACGTCCGTCCAGCTCTGATCGGGGCAATCCTTGAAGATTTTGCCGACTGGTTCGCGGATAACTATGAGCATGCCATCGAACTGCTTCATAAAATCGCTGACTCGCCGGATATTCTAAAAAATCTTCGAGTTGATGGTGCGGATGAGTTCACTGAACTGCTTACGCGCGAGCGCCGCATTCAGGACAACCTCGCTCTGCTCCAGTGGGCTTTTGTATGCATGGTCGAGATGATCAAATCGACCGTCAAGCTGTCCCCTCACCGGGAGCAGGCGCTCTATGAAAAGTTCTGGATGGCCGTTCATCTCTCTGTCAGCAAACAGGTGGATGAATTCGCCAAAATCCGTACGCATCTCAAGAAGGGTAATATCGCTCATCTTCTCTGCGAAGCGATTGACTGCGATGAATTTCAGCTTTGTCGTAAAAAATCGAAACTTTTCAAGAGAAACGGTATCGTCTGGAAAGAAAAGAATGGCGTCATCAAACAGGTCGGCATCAAGCAGACCGCACTTGTCCAGTTTATCCGCAACCAGAACGGCTATCAGAACTACTCCAGTCGAAAGATTACCGACTATCTAAAGGATATCGGCTGTCTGACCATAAATGAGGATAAGAGCAATACCGTTCACCTCGGCAAGATCAAGGACGGCAAACGTTCCCTGCCTCGTGTTCTGCTGATTGATGTAGAGACGCTGCGTGACAACGCCGAGAAATATGACCTTTTCGAGCAGCAGGCACACGAATAAGCCTATTTTTAGTATATCACCTGCGGTATTGAGCCGCAACGCAGACATGATGCCGCAGGTGGCTGATACGGCGAAATCCGATTATCCTCCACCAGCCGTATATATAGTATAACAGTGGAAAGAATATACAATGTCTCCGTTATCCACCCAAACCAAAGGAGGTCACCCCATGCTCAAGCCCACCTGTCCCCTTCCCGACATCCGCGAAGCGCGTATCGACCCGAGCCTGCCGGTGAACGAGCGGCTGCGCCTGTTCGCCGCCGCCATCGGCGACCCGCACCGCTTCCGCGTCGGCGACACCGAGGTCGAGGTACTGTTTGACGACAGCGCGCCCAGCCTGCAAGCCTGCCTGACCGGCATGTGCAGACAGCTGCAATAGTGTCAAAAACCGGATAATATATCTTGAAACTTGCGGTACGCTGCGCGCTGTGGTACAATAAATGTGCAAACACAGTCATCAGCGTGCCGCCTGTTTTTTGGAAGGAGGCACCCCAATGGCTCGAAAAAGTAAATATGAGCATTCATCCGCAAAATTATCCACAGCCCTGTGGAAACCCGCACTCTATATTCGTCTCTCACGCGAGGACGGCGACCGCGAAGAAAGCAACAGCATCGCCAGCCAGCGCGAGCTGCTGACCGAGTTCGTAGACACGCAGACCGACATGACCGCGCCCCGTCTGTATACCGATGACGGCTGCACCGGCACCGACTTCGACCGGCCGGACTTTCAGCGCATGCTCAATGACCTGCGCGCAGGCATCATCAACTGCGTGATCGTCAAGGACCTGTCGCGTTTCGGCCGTAACTACGTCGGTGTCGGCGAGTATCTGGAACATGTTTTTCCCCTGCTGAACGTGCGCTTCATCTCGGTCAGCGACAACGTGGACAGCTTTGTTGACCCGCGTTCAATCAACAGTCTGATCGTACCGTTCAAGAACATTCTAAATGACGAATACGCCCGCGACATCTCCAACAAGGTTCGCGCATCACTTGATTTGAAGCGCCGACAGGGCAAATTCATCGGCTCGTTCGCGTCCTACGGCTATCGCAAGGACCCGAATGACCACAGCCGCCTGCTCATCGACGAGGCGGCCGCCGCCGTTGTCCGCGATATTTTCGACTGGTTTCTCGCCGGAATGAGCGTGCTTGGCATTGCAAAGCGGCTGAATGAGCAGCGCATCCCCAATCCATCTGCCTACAAGCGTCAGCAGGGCATGAACTATCAGCACCCTGCCTCGGACAATCTGGACGGTCTGTGGCCGGACAGCTCCGTGCGCCGTATCCTGCACAATCCTCTCTATACCGGCACTATGGTACAGGGTAAAAACCGTATGAAAAGCTACAAGCTGCACATCAGCGAGGCAGTCCCAAAAGAGGAATGGATCACTGTCGAACAGACGCACGAGGCGATTATCCCGCAGGAACTGTTTGATCAAGCGCAGTCCCTTTTCGAGCGTGATACGCGCACCGCGCCAACGCGCAAGCAGGTCTACCTGTTCTCCGGTTTTCTCCGCTGCGCGGACTGCGGCAAGGCGATGAACCGCAAGCAGATTTCCCAGCCCTATGGCAGCTACCATTACTACATCTGCTCGACGTTCAAGAAGCAGCACAGCGGCGCCTGCACCAAGCACACCATCCGCAGCGACCGTCTGGAACAGGCCGTGCTCGAGACGCTTCGCAGCCAGATCGCTCTGGCGGTCGAGATGGATGAACTGATTGCCGAGATCAACCGCCGCGGCGCGCGCAGCCGTTCCACAGACCATCTGCAAACCGAGCGGGCACAGCTTGAAACCGAGCGTGAGCGCATCGAGCAGATGAAGCTGTCCCTGTATCCGGACTGGAAAGCCGGAGACATCTCCCGCGAGGAATACCATCAGCTGAAGGAGCAGTTTGAGCAGCAGCAGGCCAGGCTGGACACGCGCATCGCGTCCCTGCAAACGCGCATCGACGAGGCGCAGAACGGCGTAGATGAAACCAACTCCTTCCTGTCGCAGTTCGTCAAATACCGCAGCCTGCAAACGCTGACGCGCGAGGTCGTTGTCGAACTCATCGACATGATTTACGTCCATGAGGGCGGCAAAATCACGATAAAATTCAAGTTTTCGGACGCCTATGCGGCAGCGAAGGACTATATCCGCAAACATGAAAAAACTGCATAGTCCTAAAATACCATCTTCCCCCGCTGCCTGCGACACGCTTTCCTGCCTGCTGCGCGAGCTCGGCGCACAGCCGACCGACTTTGACTGCATCGTGACCGGCGACCTCGGCAGGGTCGGCGCAGATCTGCCGCTGACGCTGCTGCGCGATGAGCTGGCCCAGCGCCTCGATCAGCAGCGGATCAGCCAGCGCTTTCTTGCCGGCCCGGTCAATATCTGTACCCTGATGCCGATGCGTTCGATCCCCTTTAAGGTGGTGTGCCTGCTGGGGATGAATGACGGGGTTTATCCGCGCACGCTACCGCCGCTGGGCTTTGATTTAATGAGCCAAAAACCGATGCGGGGCGATCGCAGTCGTCGCGATGATGACCGCTATCTGTTCCTCGAAGCATTGATTTCAGCACAGCAGACGCTCTACATCAGCTACATTGGCCGCTCGATCCAGGATAACAGCGAGCGCTTCCCGTCGGTGCTGGTGCAAGAACTGATGGACTACATTGGGCAAAGCCACTACCTACCGGGCGATGAATCATTGACCTGCGATCAAAGCGAGGCAAGGGTAAAAGCGCACATTACCCGTTTGCATACCCGTATGCCCTTTGATGCACAAAACTATCTGCCGGGCGAACAGCAAAGCTATGCCCGGGAATGGCTGCCTGCGGCGAGCCTGTCAGGAAAAGCGCACACGGATTTTGTGCAGCCTCTTCCTTTTGAAATGCCAGAAACGCTAACGCTGGAAACACTGCAGCGATTTTGGGCACATCCGGTACGCGCCTTTTTCCAGATGCGTTTAAGGGTCAACTTCCGCTCTGAAGAGAGTGAGATCCCGGATACGGAACCTTTCACTCTTGAAGGGTTGACCCGCTACCAGCTTAATCAGCAATTGCTTAATACGCTGGTTGAAGAGAACGATGCTGAACGACTGTTCCGCCGTTTTCGTGCGGCGGGCACGCTACCCTATGGGCCGTTTGGCGAAATTCTGTGGGATACGCAGCGTCAGGAAATGCAGTCGCTGGCTGAACGCATTATCGCCTGTCGTCAGCCCTGTCAGAGCATGGAAATCGATCTTAACTGTCACGGCGTGCAAATCACCGGCTGGCTGCCGCAGGTGCAAGAAGACGGTTTGTTGCGCTGGCGCCCATCTTTGATAAGCATTGCGCAGGGTG
>ERZ773108.3268-NODE-3268-length-12676-cov-4.533397_pt1 | contig 12676 bp, 8 predicted proteins | sample MGYA00580570_ERZ773108 | MGnify/ENA primary metagenome ERZ773108 (study PRJEB29015, sample SAMEA2737840) | human gut metagenome | biome: human gut; feature: human-associated habitat; material: faeces | place: China | collected 2012 ...
AAAGCAATTAGTCTTTTCGAAATCCGTTAGTGACAAGACAATTTTTTAGTCACAGTTCACGGATTTTTCGGTGCTTTGGCAGGCAAAATGCCATTGCCTGTAATCCGACATAAGAAATATTATGGGCATACACCAATTTGAGGTATGGGAAGTCTTAGATTCTTACAAATAGGTACAGCATACAAAAAATGTACTTGCTATTTCTTCCGATAATTTTTATACTGGTTATTAAGACTTTATATTTCAACAGAAACTGCTGTTGTTCCCCTGGAACCGATTGCAGCAGCTTCTCAAAAATGAATGGAGGTTTCTATGAAACTCGAAGTGAAAAATATTACCAAATCCTTTGGTGAGACAAATGTCCTGAAGGGCATTTCCTTCTCCGTGGAAAGCGGTAAGGCGCTCGGTCTGCTTGGCCGCAACGGTGCCGGCAAGACGACAACGATCCGTATCCTGATGGATGTGTTCCATGCGAACAGCGGAGAGATCACACTGGACGGTAAACCGTTTGATCCCCGCAAGGTTCAGATCGGATATCTCCCGGAGGAAAGAGGCTTATACCCAAAACGAAAGATTCTGGAACAGATGGTTTATCTCGCCATGCTGCGCGGCATCAGCCGCAAAAGTGCTGTTATAAACGCCAGACACTGGCTTGAGCGATTAGAGGTTCTTCCATATGAAAATAAACTGTTAGAAACTTTATCCAAAGGAAATCAGCAGAAGGTACAGCTTGCCTCCACACTGGTCTGCGATCCGGAGATCGTGATCTTAGATGAGCCCTTCAGCGGTCTTGATCCTGTCAACTCCCAGATTCTGCAGGATGTTGTGCAGGAGCTGATCCGCGACGGCAAGATCGTCATTTTCTCCAGCCACCAGATGAGCTATGTCGAGGAATTTTGTGAAGATATCGTTATCATCAATCATGGAGAGATCGTTCTGTCCGGTCACCTCGATACGATCAAGCGTGACTTTGGCAAGGATCAGCTTGTTCTGAGCGCTGTCGATATGCCTCCGGAGGATTTTGCTGACCTGCTTCGCACAAAGCTTGCAGACAGTGTCCATATAACGGGACAGACCAAAGAGGATGTCATCGTCCGCTTAAATGAGGGCGTATCCCGCCAGACACTTTTACGCGAACTGTCTGAGCTTTCCGACTGCACCATTGAGCATTTTGAGACATACAAACCGTCATTAAATGACATCTTTGTAGCGAAAGCCGGAGAATGAGGGGAATGCGTGAGATCTGCTCCTTAAGGCTTTATGCCGGAACATGGGAATAACACGAACGCACAGGATTATATTACATAAGGCTTTATGCCGGAAATGAGGATTCTATGAAACGTTTTTTTACGATATATGGGTTTGAATTAAAAAGCTACATTAACAACAAATCCTTTACCATAACCACACTTTTACTGATCGTTCTTTTATGCGCCGGAACCTTTCTGCCACGCTTTATCGATATGTCTGACATGCTCGGTCTTGATAAGCCGACTAACGGAAGCGCCGCAAGTGACGATACATCCGACAACAGCGGTGCCTCCTCTGACAGCTCTGACGAAGCGGACAGCACCATCGGTCTGGTGGATGAAACCGGTATTTTTAAGGACCTGTCCATTTTAAAGCAGGCATTTTCCGATACGGAGATTGTCACAATGAAAAGTGAAAAAGAGCTGAAAAAGGCAGTCAAATCCGAAAAAATCTCTGCCGGATTTGATGTGAAAGACGATTTGAACTATGAATATTATGTTCTGAACCGGAACATGTACGATGAGAATCAGGCGATCTTCGAGAGCTTTCTTTCTCAGGTTCATCAGCAGATCTACTGTGAACAAAACGATCTGGATTACGCTTCCTTCTCGGCAGGCTATGATGCTCCGGTCAACTGCACGGAGCGTATTCTCGGCAAGGATGCCGGTGATAATTACTGGTACTGCTACGCTCTCGTTGTTGTTATCTTCATGATGATCATTTTATACGGTGTTATGGTTGCCACCTCTGTTACCGTCGAGAAAAGCAACCGCTCCATCGAGGTGCTTGTCACAAGTGTCGATGCCAAATACCTTCTGTTTGGCAAGGTATTTGCCGGTGCCACGGCAGCCATCGTACAGCTCGGCTCTGTCCTTCTGGCTGCTCTGGCAGGCTACAGCGTCAACCACACCTACTGGGGCGATAAACTGGATATGCTGCTCAAGATACCGGGCAGCGTTCTCGCCGGCTTTGCTATCTTTGGCATCGGCGGTTTCCTGTTCTATGCATTCCTGTACGGAGCCATGGGCGCACTTGTCTCCAAAACAGAGGATATCAACAAATCTGCCGGCACGCTGCAGATGCTGATCATGATCGTTTACTTTATTGTTATGTTCCAGCTTCCGACACCGGACAGCACGATCATGAAAATCTGCTCCTTCCTTCCATTTTCTTCCTACTCCGCCATGTTTGTGCGGATCGGCATGGGAAGTGTCGCCACATCAGAGATTGTAATCTCCGCCGTGATCCTTTTCGCATCCACGATCGCTGCGGGATGGCTTGCTGCCAAGATCTACCGTATGGGTACCCTTCGCTACGGTAATCCTATCAAGCTTTCCACCGCACTGAAAAATCTAAAGAACAACTAGAAGAAAATATCTCTTACGAATAACAAAAGCAACGCTGACGGGCTGATTGTCAATTGCGTTGCTTTTTGTTTTATAAATTATATACCATAATACGGATGTATCAACTCCTGTTTTCTTTGGCTTTACGCTTGTTCGAATACATCAATGTATCTGCCTTACCGATCATCTGCTCCACATCCAGTTCATCGGTTCTCTCTCTGGCAACCACACCGATGCTGGCTGTGATCGGATACGGCTTCTGCGAAACACCCTCCGTCTCATCGATGCATTGCTGCAGTCTGCAGCCAAGATCTTCCTCCGTCAGCTCTGCGATATCATCTGCAAAAATAATACAGTCAAACTCGTCTCCGCCAAACCGGGCACAGACAGCCTCATCTCCGCAGATTTCGCGTACGGCATGTGCCAGCGTACAGATTGCAAAGTCTCCCTCGATATGTCCATAATTATCATTGATATACTTGAGCCGGTTCATATCCACAGAGACAAGCACGGCATATTTGCGCGATGTCTCTGCCACCATTCTGGCAAAATGCTTATAAAAGCCCCGGCGGTTATAAAGCTCTGTCATGGCATCTAACTCTGACAGACTGGCAAGCTCCTTATTCGCCTGCATCAGATTATGCTTTAATATATTTAACTGCTGGTTCTGTAATACAAGATTGATCGTGTTCGACAAAAACATACTGAACTCGTCACAGCGCTGCATATCTCTCTGATCAATATCTTTAAAGCCGTCCACGGTATAACCATAGATCGTCTTACCGGCATTTAGCAGACGCACAAGCATGATCTCCCACCGGTCATCCGGTATGCTGATCGACACGTACCAGTCCTTCACCGCAAAGCTTTCCCCGGAAGAAAAATACCGGCCACCCCCGCCACAAAGCAGAGAAACCATCGATCCCTGCACATCCTTTCCGATACTCCCGCGAAACAACTCCTGCTTCACCGCCGCATTGCGGAAATACTGCTTCGGAATATATTCTGTCTTCGGAGTAATCTGCATCAGCTCCTCCATGGACTGTAACGGCAAAGCACCGGTCACCATCTCATTCATTGCATGCGTATGCCATGCGCAGTCTCCCAGAGAGGATGCCAGTCTGCGAATGATCTCATTCCGGTTCTCGTTATCCTTGGGCTGACAGCCGCAGGATTGATTCTTCTCTGCCACATAATTAATGGTAAACGCTTCCGGCCGCACCCGACCACTCTTCCGCCATTCCAGCACCTTATCCAGAATAAACCATGCCGTCGCATCGTAATCCGGTACACAGGTCGATAACGTCGGCAGATAATACTTACCATCATTAATACCGTCGAAGCCTGTCACGATGACATCCTCCGGAACCCGGTAGCCTGCCTTTTCAAGCACATTGCACGCCACAAGTGCCATCGCATCATTCGCGCAGATGATTGCCTCCGGCATCGGAAGCTCCGATTGCAGGAAACGCTCCATCTCCTGCTGTGCCGGTGTCTCCCAGAACTGACCATATCCGATCCGCTCTTCCTCCACAGGAATGCCGTTCTCCTGTAATACCTTTTTAAAGACCTGCAATCTGGCATCGGATAATTCATGCCCCTCAAAACCAGCCAGCATATTAACACGTCTGACACCATGCTCCTCGATCACATGGCGTACCATCTGCTCAAACCCGGAATTATAATTATGGCAGATCAAATAACAGCCCTCTGCCTCCCGATCCATGCAAAAGCACGGAATACTACGCCTTGCAGCGATCTCCGCTATACAGTCGATCATATCGCGGTTCTTGATCGTCTCTCCCAGTATCACATAGGCTTCCAGAGGCAGATATGCCGCAAGTCCGCAAAATTCCATCTCTGCCGATGTCATTTCCAGATTTCTCTCAACGCAGGTATCCAGCGAAAAGATGACCAGTTTATACCCCTGCTTCTTCCCGATGCGATGCAGCGCATGAATAAAATTCAGATTGTTTTCCTCGAACGCTCTGGCCACAAAGATCCCGATCAGTTTTTCCTTTTGTTCCATATCGTCCCCTCACTATACAATAATTCTCCGTAAACTCTGTTCAATTACAGATATAATCGAACTGATTATACCATATTCCTTCGTTAAAATCAAAAAGGTTTCTGCCACATTTCTGTAGCAGAAACCTTTGCTAAATACATGACCTCTGATTATTTGACGGTATATTTCTTAGCAATTCCCATTCCCTTTTTATTGCGTGCCTTAACCGTCACCTTATTGCCGGAATAAAGCTTACTCTTAAGCTTCACAGTATAATTGCCTTCGAAATCAATGGATGCGGTATATTTCTTTTTGTTGACAATGACAAACACCTTCGTCTTGGTGTTATCAACGGTAACGCCGTCCTCCTCACTGCCATCACCCACGACATCCACATGACCTGTGATCTTCTTTGCTCCGGCTTTGATCTTATCTGTCTTCGGGGTATCCGGTACGACCTCTGTTTTCTTTGTCTTTAATACCGGACTGTTACCCTTGCTGTTTGTCACATATGCATTGACCTTGACACCGGAATTGGTTTTCTTGATCTTCTTCTGGTAGCGGTACATCTTCTTGGAAGAAATGTATTTCTTCGTCTTAATCGTGTAGGTCTTCTTGCCTACCGTGATCGTCGCACTCTTACATTTCTCCTCGGAAAATACCTTGACCATCGTAGACTTGTTAGATACCGTCTGCATGGTCGGCTTTGCAGGAACTGTCTGCTTTACAACACGCTTCGTTCCCATGCTGACTCTGTTTGCCACATCGATCGTACGCATCTTGAACTCTGTCTTTGCCGTAAGCAGATACGGAAGCTGGAAATTATAGCTTCCATCACCGGCAATGTTCATATTCAGCTTCTCAACTTTATAATCCTTGTTGTAAATATCTGACTGCTTATAAAGCTCCTCCGTTCCGTCGTCCTGCATAAATACCGTTTTCTTACTCTCCAGAATAAATACCGGATATACATTCTTATCATTAAGCTCACCGGAAACCGTGCGAACCGCTGTTGTCATTTTATCCATAACCGGTTTATTCGGACCGGTTCTCTTTACCGTAACAACCGTTCTTGCACTGCAGCGTCCCTCATCATCCTTGACGTAGACAAATACCTTCTTACCGGCATTCTGCGGTGGCAGAGCATACTTAAATGCGCCACTGTCCGGTACGGTTGTCTTGTAGACGGTGGAATCCTCCAACTCAAAATAGATTGTTGTGACCGGCTCGGCTGTACCTGTGATATAAACCTTACGATTTGTATAAGTGTCTACCTTTGGTGCTTCCAGAACACCCTCATTGATATTATTGATCCGGATATAACGGATCGTTGTATTGCCGTTGCCATCGACAGCACGAACCGAATAAATGCTGTTCTTATCACAGGAAATATACCCGTTTTCAACAGCCTTTGCGCTGTTCCATGCGATAGAGGCATCGTTGTATTTGCCCTGCAGATAGGTCAGGGACGCAATACCGGAGCGGTCTGTTGCCTGAACGGCAACGCGGACCGGATGATTTGTCTCTATCTCATTTAATGCTGCCAGGTTCAGATCCGGACCGGAGGTATCCTGTGTGCTCTTCTTCGACAGCTCCGCTCTGTAATAGTCAAAATCCTCCGACGAATCGAGCTTCTCCTTGATCCATGATCTCTGCCCGATCAGATCACTCGCACCGGAACCGGTCTTTAATACATAATTATATTGGCCGGAATACTTCACATCCCAGTTGTTATCCTCAAGATTACCCAGTGTACCGCACTCGGACTGCTTCTGCATATACTTCTTAAAGTAAGCTCTTGTATCTGCGGCACTGAGCTTGGTCATTGCCTGTGTCGTAAACAGCTCCGGCACCTTTGTCGAATCGAGACGGTTGACGATCAGAAGAAACTCATCCGTATCCTTTACCGGCAGCCCGTTTCTTGTAATGTTCGTAACACGTCTGGTATCATTGACCTTCTTGCCATCGTAGTTATAACGCGGTGCCACTTTCGTATCGATCGTATATTCCACACCGTCCATCACATAGAAACGGCTCAGATCTGTCAGATACAGCTCCTGCAGCGAATACTGCAACGGCTTGCTTCCTTTGTAATTGATAATGCCGGCTAACAGGTCACTCGTCTGGGAAATCCCCTTATTGGCAGACTGTGTCAGAACAGAATCCTGTGGCTGCCCGGATGGATCTGCTACCGAAGTCGCCGACGGTGTCGCTGTTGCTGCCGGCGAAGGTGACGGGCTTGAAATTGCAGAACCGGTCGTGATAACGTTGCTCCCCGCTGTTTCGTAAGCACTCGCTGCCCACTCCAGCCATTCCTTAAGCTGTGCCCCTGTCACCTTGTAACGCCAGAGCTGAATCCTGTAGTTCATCAGCTGATAAAGATCCGCACTGGTAAAATTGTCCTTAATATCATAATAATCCAGTCCACTGCCCGCACCGTATCTTGAATAACGTGATGCGGCAACAACCGGAAGTCCCTTGCATTCTGTATTGTCATTGTTCTGATATTCCAGGCCATAAGAGATCGCCATATCATTGAGAAGCTGGATCGGACTGCTGTCCTCAACCGTGCCAAAGTAGTTCTGCCATCTTGCGGAAGATTTCAGCTCAGCCAGGATCTCTGTGCTGTCTGCCCCGAAAACGGCGCCCCACTTGTCCATGTATGCTGCGATCGTCTGATTGATCCCCGTATTGATCTGTGTCTTTTTGATCTGTGACTTTCTGGTCACGATTCTCTTGCCGGCTGATACGCCGAGATCGATCACTCCGATACCCTGACCGCTGTTTGCGACCATAACAAGGTTCTTGCCGTTGACCAGACCTGTCTTCGTATCCACCCCCGGATAAGTATCATAATGTGTTGTGCCATCCGCACAGAAATTGGAATGCTTATGACCACACAGCACCGCATCCACACCATCGATCTGTGTCAGTGCATATCCGACATTCTCATCCATCAGTGCCGGCTGCTCACTTCCCACGCCGGAATGCGCCAGTACCACAACGATATCTGCTCCGGCATCCTTTAAGATCTTGGTCTCCTTCTTTACATTGGCAACCATATCCTCTCCATTTAACACACCGGTATAGTCACAACGCTTCTTGGAAAGTATCGGGATCGACTCCCCGATCACTCCGACCTTGACTGTCACACTGGCTCCTGCCTTTGTCTTTAATGTCTTTTCAATGATCTTATTCTCATTGAAAACATGCTTTCCGGTCACGGCATCTGTAATATTAGAGGCGATGACCTTGTCCTTAAGACCACTTGTCTCGTACTGCTTCTGTATGTATGGCAGTGTGTACTCATAGTCATGATTGCCGAGAATGATCGCATCATAGTTTAACGATGCCATTGCCTTGTAGATCGGCTGTGTCTCTGACTGATCATGCTCATAAATATAATCTGTCGTGTAGTCATACATGACATCTCCCAGATCAAATAAGAGCGTGTTGCCATCCGGCACCTCACTCTTCGCTTGGTTAATTAATGTTGCCGCCTTGGAAAGACCTCCCTTCGGAAACAGTGTTCCCTTGGAATAGTCCACATCGACAACCTGTCCGTGCAGATCGGTCGTAAACATAATACGAAGGTCTGCCGTATCCCCCTCGGCAGAAGCCTTGTTGACCGGTGCTGCACTAAACAGCTGTACCGAAAGCATTGCGACAGCCATGACGACTGCCATGATCCTTGTCTTGGTGTTCCCTCTTCTGTGTTCTGATTTTCCCCTTAGCTGCATATCGCGTTCTTTCCCCCTTTTGCGATGTAATAATATTGGGATCAAAATGTCTTTGTCCCCTAAAAATGATGTCACGGATTGCTCCACCGCCATGCAATTTCCGCAATCCAGCAGTCATATTTTAGCATTAGTTTATTTCCATTTTATGTCAAATTTCTGTCAATTTTCTTATATTTATGATGTTGGATGCAAAAGACTTTTTGCCCTTTGCATCATATTTGCTATCCCTGCTGAATCGCCTGCATCAGTGCCGGGATCAGCTGCTTTTTACGGGATACGGTATTCTTCAGAATGATCGCATCCTCATCCCCGGAAAGATGAAATGCCTTTCTGGCAAGCTCCTGGGCTCCGTTGCCGGCACACAAGAGCTCGGTCGTTCCCTGCGGAATATTGGTCAGCATAAAGAACAGCATCGGAATCGCATGCGAAGTGAGTGCCTTCTCCATATACGGAATCAGTCGCGCCCTCACATCGTCCAGATCCTTCTGCGTCATGGAGTTGATCTGTCCTACTCCGAAGGAAACCTCGTCCACCACGAATTTCTTGAAATCCTGATAGAATATCTCCTCCGGCGTGCGCGATGACAAATTGCTGCCTGCCGCAAACATTTCCTCGGCATATTTCTCCGGATCGATCCCTGCAATCTCCGCGAGTGCGTAGGCTGCCTTCTTGTCCGTCTCCGTGCAGGTCGGCGAACGAAGGATCAATGTGTCCGATAAAATTGCCGAGCAGAGGAGACCTGCGATCTGCTTGTCGATCGTAGCATTTTGCTCCCGATAAAGCTGATAAACGATCGTCGCCGTACAGCCGAGCGGCTGGTTACGGAAATATACCGGATTCATCGTCTCCAGCCCACCGATACGGTGATGATCGATGATCTCCAGTACCTCTGCTTCATCCAGACCGTCCACTGCCTGGGCAATCTCGTTATGATCCACAAGCACAAGCTGTTTCTTGCGGGCACCCAACAGGCTTCGTCTGGAGATCATGCCATAATATCTGCCATTCAGATCCATGATCGGAAAATCACGGTATCTCTTCTGTGCCATTGTCTCTCGGATATCATCAATGTAATCGTTGCGCCGGAATGTGATCAGATCCTTTGCCTTCATAAAATAACGGATCGGCATACTCTGATTGACCAGACGCGTTGCGGTATAAGTATCATACGGTGTCTTAATAATGAAGCAGCCCTTACTCTCTGCCAGCTTCTTGATCGTAAAGGATACGAGCGCACCATCGCAGACAATAATACATTTGGCATCCATTTCGATCGCACAAAGCTGTGATTCGTAACGGTTACCCAGTATCACAATATCGTCCTTCTCGATATAATTTTCCATCAGATCCGGATTTGCTGCGGCGATCAGACATTTACCGGAGGAAATGATCTCATCCGGATCCCCCGCGATCATCTCGCCCTCCAGAGTCTCGATCAGATTGCGAAACGGCGTCTGTGCCTTTGCGATAACGCGGCTGTCATACACATCCATGTAGGATTTCGCGATATCCTCGATCGTGATCAGACCTTCAAGCATGCCGTCCTGCTGTACGACCGGCAGCGTCGCCAGTGTACCTTCCTTCATGATCTCCCATGCCTTTTTCAGGGAAATATCGCTGCCAACTCCCGGCACCTGTACCACATCAATATCAAAAACCTGTGTCCGGACATCACTTAAATAGTCCGGCTCCGGCACATGAAACTTCTGCAGCACAAAGCGTGTCTCTGCGTTGATCTGCCCTGCTCTCTTTGCAATATAAGACCGTCCTGTCACCTGCCGCTTCAGATCGGCATATGCGATCGCCGAGCAGACGGAATCCGTATCCGGATTAATATGACCGATTACATGTATTTCTTCTCCTGCCATTCTACTGATAATCCTCCTCACTATACTGTGCGATATCAATTACATACTCAAATCGTCTTGCCAGTGCCGGTGCTACACGGAAAAGCTCATCCAGTGTATTGCCGTCATCCGCCAGCACTACAATGAAATCACCGCGGAATGCATCCATCACGGCAAATATCTTTGTGATCGTCGTAAATGCAAGCTCTGATGCATTGTCAATCAGCAGACAGTTCCCCTTGATCTGGTTGCAGACACGAAGCAGATCCATCTGGTTTAACTGTGTGGAACTGATCCTTGCGATCTGGCTTGTGGACAAAAAGCCCTTCTCGTGATTCACGCGAACGATCTTTTTCGTGATTCCAAGGATTTTCTCCTCACCTTCACCGATCAATACAAAATGCTTCGGCTCCAGCTCTCCGGCGATCAGGGTCAGAATATCATTGAAGGAATGATGCAGTGCTCTTGTCGTTGGCAGCTCACTCTCCTCCAGCTCCGGCAGATTGCCAAGTTCCGGGCTGTCCTCCGGCATCACCTGACGAAGCTCCGGAATATCCGGTTCCGGCATGATCTGATCCAGCTCTATCATCGTAACATCATCCTCCTTCACCGGAAGCACGCCGGATGCAATGATCTCCTCCATTCCGACCGGGCGCTGTATCTCGCCGTCCTCCGTCAATGATACCGGCTGCTCTTCCTGCAGAGTCTGCATCTCTTCTTCCGCTTCCTCCTGTGGCTCCGCTATGTCCATCGGAATATATGTTTTCCCAACCTTACTCTGAACCGCCTGTGTCATGCGTCCCAGTACATCGGAAGCAAGGTTCGGCACATCGCTGATCTTTCCGGTCGCATTATCCATGACTGACACTGCCTTTTCCTTTAACTGCTCTCTCTTCTCCGCCTCAAAGATTGCCGTGATCTCCTTTGCCAGATCCTGCGTGATGCCAAGACCCGACTGCGACGGTTTCTCAGGCTTCTCCGGTTCTTCACTCGCTGCCGCCTGCTCTGCCAGAACATTTTCCACGGCTGCCGCCAATGTATTCTTCATCTCCCGGCTCATCGGTTTAGCCGTATTCTGTTGCTCCTCCGTCTCTTCCTTATTTTCCTCCGGCTTCCATTGATCCATCTCATCAGTCTGAACCGCTTCAGACTCTTCCTCCGAAGCTGCCATCTCATCCTCCGGCATTACCTGAGCAGTATCTTCCTCTATAGGCTCCATCCCCTCCGGATAAGTTGCTTCCTGAGCATCCTCTTCCTCCTCTTTGTCCTTGCTGCCGCGTTTCCAGAGTCCACGCAGCAGATGAAAACCGCCCTTTGCCTTCTGGGTGATTTCCTCCGGCGAAACTAAAAGCTCTTCCTCTTCGTCCTCATCCTCGTAATCATCGACAAACTCTTCATCCTCCGGCTCCTCTTCCGGAAGTTCGCGAAGTCTTTCCTCTCTCTTTTTCTTTTTCATTTTCTCGATTTCCTGCTTCATAAGCTCCGGTCCCAGATCCGGCAGTGAACCGGTATCATCCGGGTTCGGCTCCTCCGGAAGGGCTACCGTATAGTCTCTATCTTCATAGTAAATAGATTCATCCTCATCCAGATAATCAAGCAATGCCTGTGCACGCTCCACGATCTCACCCTCGCCAAACCAGAGCTTGATGTCCTCACACTCTCTGCGGCACTCTTCCTCGCGTCCGGCACGCTGATACAGCTTTGCAAGCTCGTATGCCTACTCCTCGACATAATCCTCTTCCTTCAACCGCTCCAGTGTTTCGATCAGGCGGTTAAACGGTGCTCCCTTTGCCTTGTCGATCCGGTAGCGAAGAATAAGGCTCTCCTGCTCACTGTGGTTCAGATCCTGAAACTCCTCATAAAAACGCTCCGCCTCATCCAGATTGTTGGTCCGGATTGCAAGATAGATCAGACGATACAGCACCTTTTTATTGTGATTGCGCTTATAAATACGCAGATAAATTGCCTTCGCCGCCTCAAACTGCTCTGTCTTCACATAAACCTCCGCAAAGGTCTGCAGCTCTGTCTGTGATTTAACCTGACGCACATCGATCGTCGAGAGAACGGCCGCCGCCTTCCGGTACTTTCTTTCCTCAACCAGACTCTGCACCTGTGAAACTCTTACCGCCATTTCGTATTTGCTCATAATTAATGTACCTTCCTTATTTTTGATATTCCTGTATATAAAATTCGTTTCTTCTGTCCTGTTTCATCTGAAACTTCTGCCGCAGCGCCTGTACATCATGACCGATCTCACAGATTACGATGCCCTCCTGTCCGTGCAGCGTGCCAAGCAGATTCCCCAACGGATCAAACACCGCACTGTCTCCGCTGTAATCCAGCCCGTTCAGGCTTCCGGTGCAATTGACTCCCGCCATGTAAGACTGATTCTCAATCGCCCGCGCCTTTAACAGTGTCAGCCAATGGTCCGCTCTCGAAGCCGGCCAGTCCGCGATCACAAGCATCACATCCGCCTGCTCCGAT
>ERZ773108.3270-NODE-3270-length-12669-cov-4.804503_pt1 | contig 12669 bp, 10 predicted proteins | sample MGYA00580570_ERZ773108 | MGnify/ENA primary metagenome ERZ773108 (study PRJEB29015, sample SAMEA2737840) | human gut metagenome | biome: human gut; feature: human-associated habitat; material: faeces | place: China | collected 2012 ...
GACGGCGAGAGCCTTAAAGATTCCATCATCAAAATGATGGAGGATTTCATAAACAACACCGTTGCGTCCTACACCACCGCCGACTATGTTGACGACTGGAATTTGGACGGACTTATTGAATACTGCGAGAGAATTTTCCTCCCCGAGGGCGAACTTTCGTACACCCGCGAAGAACTTGAAGATTTGACAAAAGAAAAGCTTACAAACGACCTTATGGACATTGCGCTCAAACGCTATGCCGAGAAAGAGGCGGAATTCGGCGAGGACAAATTCCGCGAGGTTGAGCGCGTTGTGCTTTTGCAGGTTGTAGACAGCAAATGGATGGAGCATATCGACAATATGGAACAGCTCCGTCAGGGCATCGGACTTCGTGCATACGGCAACCGCGACCCGGTTATCGAGTATAAAGAAGAAGGCTACAATATGTATGAAGAAATGCTCGGCAACATCGGCGAGGACGTTATAAAACTTCTCTTTGCGGTAAGACTGCGCACAAACATCGAGCGCAAACAGGTATCGAAACCCACGGCGACGAACGAGGGCGGCGATACGGTGAAAAAACCCGTCGTTAAAGAGAAAAAAATAGGCAGAAACGATTTATGCCCGTGCGGCAGCGGCAAAAAATACAAAAAATGCTGCCGCGACAAGGATCTCGCCGCCGAACGCGGCCAGAACGCGAATTAAGCCCATGTTTCACACCATTCACCACGGAACACTTGAATATCTGACCGCCGACGCGCTTTCCGGGAGCGTGCACTGCTTCTCCACGCGCTTCGGCGGCGTGAGCGAGGGGGCGCTGTCCTCCCTCAATCTCGGCACGCACCGGGGAGACAGGCCGGAAAACGTGCGGGAGAATTACCGCATTCTCGGCACCGCCGTTGGCTTTTCGCCGGAGGAAACGATCTTTACCCGGCAGGAGCATACCGATCTTCTGCTGCGCGTCGGCAAGAAGGACTGCGGCACAGGGCTGGAGCGGGAGCAGACCGCCGTCTGCGACGGGCTTCTGACCGACGAACCCGGCGCGGCGCTCGTCTGCTTCGGTGCGGACTGCACGACGCTGCTGCTGTTTGACCCCGTGCGGCAGGCCATCGCCGCCGTCCACGCCGGGTGGCGCGGAACGGCACAGGGCATCGCGTACAAGGCCGTCCTTCGGATGCAGGCGGAATTCGGCTGCGCGCCGGAGCACATTCATGCGGCCATCGGCCCGTGCATCGGCTGCTGCTGCTTTGAGGTCGGGCCGGAGGTGCCGGAGGCCATGCGGCGATCGCTCGGCCCGGACGCGGAAGCGGCAATTGAACTGCACGGCGAAAAGGCGCACGTCGATCTGAAGCGCCTGAACCGCATCTGGCTGGAAAGAGCGGGCGTGCAGGTGATCGACATCTGCCCGGACTGCACCAAATGCCAGCCGGAGCGCTTCTGGTCGCATCGCGTGACCGGCGGGAACCGCGGGTCGCAGGCCGCCATCATCCGGCTGAAAGGAGGCGCACCGGCATGAAACGAAAGCTTTTGATGCTCACAGCGCTTGCGCTGTGTCTGGCCCTTCTTTGCGGCTGCACGACGATCGCGACGAGCGAATGGATGCAGAATCTTTTCCCCGTCGGCGACGAGGCCGTCGCCGCCCAGCAGACCGGCTCGGTCAACGGCTCGGAGGATAAGCAGGAGGTCAAGCAGGTCGTCACCGAGACGTATACGGCGCTTGAGTCCTTCGGCCTGGCCTACCAGCCGGATTACGGCCTGCAGCCCTATAACTGCCAGAGTCTCAACAACCGCATCATCTTTTCCTTCCTCTACGAGCCGCTGTTCGCCGTGACAAGCAGCTACGAGGCAGAACCGATTCTCGCCGAGAGCTATTTTGTCACTGACGACGGACGCACGACCACGGTGAAGCTCCGCTCCGGCGTGACCTTCCACGACGGCAGCGCCCTTACCGCGGCGGACGCGGCATATTCCATCGAATCCGCCGCAGGCTCGGAATATTACGGTTCGCGCCTGCGCTTCATCACTTCCGCCGAGGCGCAGGACGATCTGACGCTCGTGCTCTCGACGAGCGAGGCATATGAGTGCCTGCCGCTGCTGCTGGATATCCCCATCATCAAGTCCGGCACAAAGGACGAGGTCAGCCCGCCGGGCACAGGTCCGTATGAATTTGCAGAGACGAAGCTCACGCGCTGTGAAAACTGGTGGCGCGATACCGCGCCGCTGGTCGATTTTGACGAGATCGCGCTGACCGTCTCGTCCACTGCCGCCGACGTGCGTGATAATTTTGAGTATCAGAAGGTCAACATGGTCCTGACGGACCCGAACTCCTCCGCGTTCGCAGGCTTCCACAACGACTACGAGCTGTGGAACGAGGAGACGACCATCATGCAGTACATCGGCTACAACATGAACTCGCCCGTCTTCTCCAACTACGGCCTGCGCGGCGCGATCACCTTCGCCATCGACCGCGAGCAGCTGGTCGAGCAGACGCTGGGCGGCTTTGCCGTCGCGTCGACGCTGCCGTGCTCACCCAATTCCCGGTATTACGACGTGAAGCTGGCCAACAGCTTCGCCTATGACACCGGCTCGTACTACGACCAGCTGGCCGGCGCCTCCGTCGAGGACGCGACCGGCGACGGCATCCTCGACCTCTACGTCCCCTCCAAGGGCTATTCCGTCCCGGTCGAGGGCACGATGCTCGTCTGCTCGTCGAGCTACATCCGCGTACAGGCGGCAAACGAGGCCGCGAAAATGCTCAATTCTCTGGGCTTCAACATCACAGTCAAGTCCATGGAATATACCGAGTACAAGCAGGCGCTTTTACAGGGGAATTTCGACCTGTACTACGGCGAGGTGCGCCTGTCTCCGAACTTTGACCTCTCGCCGTTCTTCGGTGCGACCGGCACGCTCAACTACGGCAACCTGTCCGACAGCACGATGATGAACCTGTGCAGCATGGCGCTTGTCAACAGCGGCAACACCTATAATCTCTATAAGCGTGTATGCGAGCGCGGGTATATTACGCCCATCCTGTTCAAAAGCTACGCGCTCTACACCACGCGCGGCGCCGTAACAGAGCCGACACGCTACCTCGACTGGTTCCTGCCGTATACGGCGCAGACGGAAGAATAATGAAAAAACGCGGGAGGATACGCCCATGAAACGAATCCTGATGATCGGCACCGGGGGAACGATCGCGTCCGGGAAGACGGCGGAGGGCCTTATGCCGGAGCTGACGAGCGAACAGCTTTTGTCCTTCGTCCCGGCGGTATCGGCGCTTTGCCGGGCGGAATGCTTACAGCTTTTGTCGCTGGACAGCACGAATCTTGCCCCGTCGCACTGGCTGCTGATCGCGAAGGCCATCCGTGAGCGGTATGACCGCTACGACGGCTTCGTCATCAGCCACGGCACGGACACCATGGCCTATACCGCTGCGGCCCTCAGCTATCTCATTCAGGGGGCGCGCAAGCCCATCATCCTGACTGGCGCGCAGAAGCCCATCAGCTTTGACTCGACTGATTCCAAGGTCAATCTGACCGACGCGTTTTTATGCGCGTGCAGTGACACCCTGCACGGCGTCATGATCGTCTTCAACGGCAAGGTCATTCAGGGCACCCGCGCCTGCAAAACGCGCACAAAGAGCTACGAGGCCTTCTCCAGCATCAATTACCCGTATCTGGCTGTTTTGCAGGACGGCTGCATTCTGCAGTATATCGAAAACGCCTGCCTGCCCGAGCCGGTCTTCTATGACACGCTCGATGAGCGCGTTGCGCTCCTGAAGCTCATTCCCGGCGCGCGGGCGGAGCTTGCGGGCTGGATGCTCCGGCACAACGATGCGCTGATCCTGGAAAGCTTCGGCGTGGGCGGCATCCCGTCGTATGACGGGAATGACTTCCTGTCCGTGCTGGAGGAGGGCATTCAGGGCGGCAAGACCGTCGTTCTGACCACGCAGGTGCAGAACGAGGGCAGCAACGTCGGCGTTTATCAGGTCGGGCACAAGATCCGCGAATGCCCGCAGGTGCTTGAGGCGTTCGACATGACGACCGAGGCCATCACGGGAAAGCTCATGTGGATCCTCGGCCAGACCAGGGCCCCCGCCCAGATCCACCGCCTGTTCTACACCCCGGTCGCGAACGACATTCTGAATTACCGCACATGAAAAACCGCCCGGCGCGGTGAAAACCCCCATTTGTTAGCCAGGTATGGGAAAAACCTGATACTAGGGTGTATCTGAAAACTCCCAACGCACCCGGACAGCGGGCCTTTTTGCGGTGCGCCGCGTCATTTTTCCTTGAAATACGTCAGTATTCCTGCGAAAAAATGTCTTGCGCAACGCAAAAATCCCTCGCTGCCGGTCACATCATGAGTTTTCAGATACACCCTAAGAAATGGGGGTTCACTATGTCAAGAGAGAATACACCGAAGTTCGGGAAGCTGGCTGCGGGAACGACTGAAGGGCCTGCCGCCTGCGATTCACAGACGGCAAGCCCTTTTGGCGGCTTGATTCTTTGTTGTTCGAAATTTTGCCTGACCTTTTGGGGACGCTTCCCGTGCGCGGCGGCCCGGTTTTTTTCAGTCGCCCATCAGCAGGTCCATGACGTACATTTCGAGCTTTTCGAAGTTCTGCTCCTTGACGCAGGCGGCCTGGAATTCGTAGTCGAATCTCTTGACCTTGGCCAGCAGCTTCTCGAAGATCTTCTTGGAGTTGATCAGATGGCGGTAGCAGTCCTCATCGGGCTGGGTGCGCATGGCCTTGACGTCGAGGCCGACGCATTCAAAGTTGCCGCGGTCGCCGAAGTTGTTCTCGTACAGGACCTTGACCTGGTTGAACGCGTTGCGCAGGTTGTCGACGCCGAACGCCTTGTCCTGGTCGTAGCGGCAGCCGTTCTGGTCGTTCAGATGCACGCCCCACAGCTTGTTGAGCGCCAGCGCGAAGCCCATGTCGTTCGCGGGATCAAGACCGGCGAGGATGGAGTGCGCGGATTCGATGCACAGGCCGACGCGGCTCGGATCGACGGTGTATGCGCCGACGGCCAGCGCGTGACCGGCAGTGCCGCAGATGGAGCGGTCGATGGGCTCATTGGGCTTCGGCTCGACAAGGATGAGCGCGTCGTCGCGGTAGGTCAGGATGTCGTTGAACGCATCGCGCAGCTGGAGGGTCATTTCGACGGGGTTCTTGCCCTCGGCGCAGAGCGTGCCCTCGCGGGCCAGCCACAGCTGGATCTTCTTGGTGCCGAGCGCCTTGGCAATGTCGCAGGAGCGGCGGGCGCGCCACTGGGCAAATTCACGGTCTTCCTTGCGGGAGGCGGTGAAGCCGCCGTCATTCGTGCGCTTGTCGAACCACAGACGCGGCGCGACAAACTCTGCAAACAGGCCGTACTTGTCGAGCATCGCCTTGACGTCCTTCGCGTAGTCGATGATCTGCTTCTCGGTCATGTTGTTCATGTCGGGAACGGCGTCGTCGTCATGGAACTGCATGCCGGCCAGACCGATCTCGGCGTACTTCTTCATTTTTTCTTCCAGCGGAATGCTCTTGCGGTGGCCGGGGCCAAAGGTTTCGTTGCCCTCGTGGACGTTCCACGGGCCTGCGGTAAATCTGAATGTTGCCATGTCTGCATCCTCCTGTATCAATTGTCTGGTTTCATACAAATATGTGCTTGAGGGGCGGGCGGCTTTTACCGAAAGCCGCCTCCGGATAGCTCCATCATAGCGGAACAGGATGTTTGTTCAATGTTAGACTTGCTTTTTTTATCCGACAATCTTGCGATTTTAAATTTTTCGGTAGACTTCCACAAATTTCTTTGCCGCAATTTGTCATGATGCACAAGGACTTTTTTATTCGAAATATCCCCCAGGGGAGCTTGCGCGCGGCGGTCAGACTTCTTATAATAAGCAAAAAAGTTCGGAGGAACAGACCATGCATATGGCAGACGCACTTTTATCTCCTGCTGTCGCCGTTACGATGTACGCAGCCTCTGCTGCTGCGGCGGGCGTTTCGCTCGTGCAGCTGCGCAGGGAGGAGCTTGCCGCACCGGAGACGGCAAAAAAGAAGCTTCCGACAATGGCGGTCATGTCCGCGCTCGTCTTTGCCGGGCAGATGATCAACTATACCATCCCCGGCACAGGCTCGTCCGGGCATCTGTGCGGCGGTATGCTGCTGTCCGCCATGCTGGGGCCGTGGGCAGGCTTTTTGTCCATGATCGTCATTCTTGCCATTCAGGCGCTGTTCTTTGCTGACGGAGGGCTGCTTGCGCTGGGCGCGAATGTCTGGAACATGGCGTTCTACGGCTGCTTCGTGGGATATTTCCTTATCTACCGGCCCCTGATGCGCGGAAATCTTTCCGCGGGCAAGGCCCGGCTGCGCCTGACGCTTGCGTCGGTGCTCGGCTGCGTCGCAACGCTGCAGCTCGGCGCATTCTCCGTCGTGCTGGAAACGACGCTCTCCGGCATCACGGCGCTGCCGCTCGGCGCGTTCGCGGTGCTCATGCAGCCGATCCATCTGGCGATCGGTCTGGTCGAGGGGCTGATCACGGCGGCGGTGCTGCTGTTCGTCTATCAGACGCGGCCTGAGCTGCTGCAGGACGCGGCAGGCTCCGGCGCGAAAAACCGCTGCTCGCGTAAGGCGGCACTGGCGATTCTGGCGGCTGCCGCGCTCGTCATCGGCGGCGGGCTGTCGCTGCTGGCAAGTTCCAGCCCGGACGGACTGGAATGGTCGCTGTTCGGCAATGAGGAGGCCGGGTATTCGGCCAACATGGGCCTTGACGAAGAACAATACGGCACGCAGAGCGCCGCCGCGGAAAAGGCGGCCGCTGTGCAGGAAAAAACGTCCTTCCTGCCGGATTACGGCTTTGCGGACAGCGACAGCGCCGCAGGCACATCTGTATCCGGCCTCGTCGGCTGCGTGATCGTCGCAGGACTTGCCGGGCTGATCTGCCTGGCGGGCAGTCTGGCACGGAAAAAGAAAAAACAGACGGCGGCCGGATAAGCCGCTTCGCGGCAAGCCGGACGGCTTGCCGCACTTCGCATTTTTGAACCGGGAGGGATGCAGCGTGAACAGAGCGGAGCAGGCGGGGCTTGAGCTGCGCGAAATGGACGAGCTGGCGGCGCAGGATTCGGTTCTGCATCGCCTCAGCCCGCTTTCCAAGCTGTTCGTGACGGTTTTTTATATCGCCGTCACGGTTTCCTTCCCGAAATACGGCCTGACGCGGCTTGTCTGGATGGCACTGTTCCCGGTGGCGGGCTATCAGCTTGCGGGGCTTCCGATGCGCCTGTGCTTTCAGAAGCTGCGCATGGTGCTGCCGCTCGTGTGCGCGGTCGGGCTTTTGAATCCGCTGTTTGACCGGCAGATCGTGGCGCAGATCGGCGGGCTTGCCGTCTCCGGCGGCGTTCTGTCGATGCTGACGCTGATCTTAAAGGGCGTTTTCTGCCTGCTTGTGTCCTTTCTGCTGATGGCCACGACCACAATTGAGGAAATTTGCCGCGCGCTGCGGCAGCTGCACGTGCCGAAGCTGCTGACGAATCTTCTGCTGCTGACGTTCCGCTATGTCGGGCTGCTTCTGTCTGAGGTCGCCGTGATGCAGCAGGCCTACAGTCTCCGTGCGCCGGGGCAGAAGGGGATTCATATTTCCGCGTGGGGCTCGTTTCTCGGCCAGCTGCTGCTGCGCAGCATGGACCGGGCGCAGGCGCTCTACGAGAGCATGGAGCTGCGCGGCTTCTGCGGCGAGTTTCCAAGCGCCGCGCATGGGCGCGGCTCGGCGGCGTCGTGGCCGTATGCGCTCGTGTGCCCGGCGCTGATGCTGCTGGCACGGTATTTTGATTTGTCCGCGCTGCTGGGCGGGTTGTTTGTCTGAGACAGGAGGCGCTTATGCTGGTATTCGATCACGTCAGCGTGTTTTATGGCGGAACGCAGGTGCTGCGCGAGCTTTCGTTTTCCATTCAGGACGGTGAACAGGTCGGGCTGATCGGCGCGAACGGCGCGGGAAAGTCCACGCTGATGAAGGCCGCGCTCGGCCTTGTGCCGTATACGGGCAGCATCACCGTGGACGGTCTTCCCGTCACGCGGGAGAATCTGCCCGCCGTGCGCCGGAAGCTGGGCTATGTCCTGCAGGACGCGGATAACCAGATGTTCATGCCGACGGTGCTGGACGATATGCTCTTCGGCCCGATGAACTACGGCCTGAGCCGCGAAGAGGCCGAGCGGCAGGCGGACGAAACGCTTGCCAGCCTGCGCATGGAGCATCTGAAGCTGCGCCACAACCACAAAATGTCCGGCGGCGAAAAGCGCATGGCCGCTGTCGCGGCCATTCTTGCCATGAAGCCGGATATGCTTCTCATGGACGAGCCGTCCACCGCGCTCGACCCGCGCAACCGCCGCACATTGATCAATGTCCTGCGCGCAAGGCCGGAGACGAAGCTCATCGCCTCGCACGATCTGGATCTGGTGCTGGAAACGTGCCGCCGCGTGCTTCTGATCGCCGACGGCACTCTGGCCGCCGACGGCCCGGCGCGGGAGCTCCTGCGCGACAAAGCGCTTCTGGAGGCGAACGGACTGGAGCTGCCGCTGTGCCTCGCGGGTGTGCCGGAATTGTGAATCTTGCATTGCCGGGCTGCATACAGTATAATGGGAGTGTCCGGGAAAAAGAAAGAAATAAGAGGATTCAGAAAGGACTGTGTAATTTATGGATCGTGCAGAATTAAAGGCCCGCGCAAGAGCACAGCTCGGCGGCGGTATTTTTCAGAATCTCTGGATGATGGGTCTGGCCGTGTGCCTGCTGATCGGCCTGCTGGAGTCGGCTGCCGCCGGGATCATCCCCGGTATCGGCGCGCTGCTCGTGGTCGGCCCGCTGGAATACGGCATGGCGTATATCTTCCTCAAGCAGGCGCGTGACCATCAGCCCGTGCAGCTGGGCGATATGTTCCGCGGCTTTCAGGATGATTTCGGCGGAACGTTCCTCATCGGCCTTATGACGTCGCTTTTCACGTTCCTGTGGTCGCTGCTGTTCGTCATCCCCGGCATTGTCAAGGCGTATGCCTATTCTATGGCATACTATATCAAGCTCGACCACCCCGATTACGGCTGGAACGCCTGCATCACCGCAAGCCGTCAGATGATGGACGGCCACAAGTGGGAAAAATTCGTGCTCGACCTGAGCTTCCTCGGCTGGATCATCGTCGGCTCTTTGTGCCTCGGCGTCGGCACGCTCTGGGTCACGCCGTACATGGAAGCGGCAAACGCGCAGTTCTACGAATACGTCCGCACCTGCCCGTCCGTGGCGGAGGGCTGACCGGCGCTGCGCAATATGGAAAAAACGGGACTCCGCTGCCTGCGGAGCCCCGTTCTTTTTTGCATTTTTATCCGTCAGCCCTTGTATTTCAGCGCCCGGATCGCGTTCAGGACGGCGAGGACCATCACGCCGACGTCGGCGAAGATGGCGGCCCACATGTTTGCGATGCCGAACGCGACGAGCGCGAGGCAGCCGAACTTCACGACCAGAGAGAACACAATGTTCTGCCGGACGATGCCGATGCACTTGCGGGAAATTTTGATGGCCTTTGCGATCTGCAGCGGGTCGTCGTCCATGAGGACGATGTCGGCGGCCTCGATGGCTGCATCGGAACCCATCGCGCCCATTGCAATGCCGATGTCCGCCCGCGTGAGGACCGGGGCGTCGTTGATGCCGTCGCCGACGAAGGCCAGCATATCGTTTTTGCCCTTCGCAGCCAGCAGCTTCTCGACCTCCGCGACCTTGTCGCCCGGCAGAAGCTCACTGCGCACTTCGTCGACGCCAAGCTCGGCGGCTACGCTGTCGGCCACGCGCTTTGCATCGCCCGTCAGCATGACGGTCTTCTGGACGCCCGCGCGCTTGAGCTGCTCGATGGCTTCCTTCGAATGCGGCTTGACGACGTCGGAAATGACGATATGTCCCGCGTACTGGCCGTCAACGGCCATGTGGATGATCGTGCCGGTGCTGTGGCAGTCGCAGTATGGAACGCCCAGCTTTTTCATCAGCTTGCTGTTGCCCGCGGCGACCGCGTGCCCGTCGACCGTGGCGGTGATGCCATGGCCGCTGAGCTCTTCGATGTCTGTCACGCGGCTGCGGTCGATTTCCTTTCCGTAGGCCTTCTGCAGACTCTTGCTGATGGGGTGCGAGGAGGCGCATTCGGCCAACGCCGCGTATTCCAGCAGCTGCTCCTCGGCCAGCGGGCTGTGGTGGACAGCCGTGACCTCAAACACGCCGCGCGTCAGCGTCCCGGTCTTGTCGAACACGACGACCTTCGCTGCGGACAGGGCCTCCAGATAGTTTGAACCCTTGATCAGCACGCCCTCCCGGCTTGCACCGCCGATGCCCGCGAAGAAGCTCAGGGGAATGCTGATGACCAGCGCGCACGGGCAGCTGACGACGAGGAAGGACAGCGCGCGGTAAACCCAGTCGGTCCAGTTCGCGTCAGCCCCCGCAAGCATCCGGCCCAGCGGGACCAGCACAGCCAGCGCCAGCGCCGCAATGCACACGGCAGGCGTATAGACCCTGGCAAAGCGGGAAATAAACGTTTCGGAGCGCGACTTGCGGGAGCTTGCGTTCTCGACGAGATCGAGGATCTTCGAAACGGTGGACTCGCCGAATGCCTTTGTCGTGCGGATCTTCAGCACGCCGGACAGATCGATGCAGCCGCTGATGATCTCGTCGCCCGCCTTGACGTCGCGCGGCAGGCTTTCGCCGGTCAGCGCGCTGGTGTTGAGACTGGATGTGCCCTCGACGACCACGCCGTCGAGCGGCACCTTTTCGCCCGGCTGGACGACGATGATGCTGCCGACCGCGACCACGTCCGGGTCGACCTGCGTCAGCTGACCGTCCTGCTCAATGTTCGCGTAGTCCGGGCGGATATCCATCAGTGCGGAGATATTCTTCCGGCTCCTGCCGACGGCGCAGCTCTGGAACAGCTCGCCAATCTGGTAGAACAGCATAACGGCGATGCCCTCGACATAGTCGCCGCTCTTCGTCCAGATGGCGAGGAAGAACGCGCCGAGCGTGGCCAGCGTCATGAGGAAGTTTTCGTCAAACGCGCGTCCGTTGAGAATGCCCTTTCCGGCCTTGCGCAGAATGTCATAGCCGATGACCAGATACGCGGCCACATAGGCAAGCAGCTGCGGGACGCCGGTGATGGGGATAAATTTCAGCGCAATGAGCATCACGGCGGTGATGAGGATGCGCACGAGCATTTTTTTCTGTTTCTTTGTCATAGCAAACACTCCGTTCCGCGCTGCCGGAGCAGCAATTGCAGCTTAAAGCTCGATCTCGCAGTCAGGCTCGACCTTTTTGCAGGCCTTGAGCACGGCCTTCATGGTCTTCTTCTCGTCTGCGCCCTCGGCGAATTCCACGATCATCTTCTGCGTCATGAAGTTGACGGTCGCGTTCGCAACGCCCTCGGTCTTCTTCGCGGCTTCCTCCATCAGGTTTGCGCAGTTTGCGCAGTCGACTTCGATCTGGTATGTCTTTTTCATGGTCAGTCCCTCCGTTTGAAATTTTGAATTAAACGCTTGCTTAATCATTACATCCGCAGTATACTGAGAAAAACGCCGGAAATCAAGCCCTCCGGGGCGCTTGCTTCCAAACGGGCGAACGGAATGTCCAAAACGGACAAAGGAGATGGGACAAATGCCGGAATTCTCTCTTCCGCACGACCACGGCGCGCACGGACACACGGAGGATCTGTACCGGGAGCTGAAAAACGTGGAGCACTTCGGCGCGGTGTGCGATATCTTCAAACAGCTGAGCGACCCGACCCGCGTGCGCATTTTCTGGCTGCTCAGCCACCGGGAGGAGTGCGTCATCAACATCGCGGCGCTGCTCGATATGTCCAGCCCCGCCGTCTCGCACCATCTGCGTTCACTTGCGCAGAGCGGGCTGATTGAAAGCCGCCGGTGCGGCAAGGAGGTCTATTACAAGGCGGGCGACACCATGCAGATCAAGCTCCTGCACGAGATCGTCGAGCAGGTCATGCAGATCGCCTGCCCGGAAAAGGCCGTCGACTATCAGGACTCGCAGGAGCAGATCATCCGCCATGTCCACAACGAGCTGACGGCCAATCTCGCCGAGCGCGTCACCATTGAGGAGCTGTCGCGGAAGTATCTGATGAACACGACGACGCTCAAGCGCTGCTTCAAGCAGGTCTACGGCGAGACGATCGCCGCACACATGAAAAAGCACCGCATGGAGCAGGCCGCGTCGCTGCTTCTGAAAACGCAGAACGACATCGCCGCCATCGCGCAGGCCGTCTGTGAACAGGCGGAGTCCTGGGCGCTGGAGGCCCGCTGCGTCTCGGATTTCCGCCGCGTGGCGGAGGAGGCCGCGGCCTACGGCCCGCACCTCATTCTGCTGGACATCTCTCTGCCGTTTTTCGACGGCTACCACTGGTGCCGGGAAATCCGAAAGGTGTCCAAGGTCCCCATTCTGTTCCTCACCTCCGCCTCAGACGACATGAACCTGGTGATGGCCATGGAGATGGGCGGGGATGACCTGCTGGCCAAGCCTTTTCACCTGCAGGTGCTCTCCGCCAAGGTGCAGGCCATGCTGCGGCGAGCCTATGACTTCGCCGGTACCGCCCACTTGCTCTCCTGCGGCGGCGCGGTGCTGAACGTGTCCGACGGGACCCTGACAGCCAACGGACAGAAGGTAGAGTTGACCCGGAACG
>ERZ773108.3273-NODE-3273-length-12662-cov-2.776156_pt1 | contig 12662 bp, 11 predicted proteins | sample MGYA00580570_ERZ773108 | MGnify/ENA primary metagenome ERZ773108 (study PRJEB29015, sample SAMEA2737840) | human gut metagenome | biome: human gut; feature: human-associated habitat; material: faeces | place: China | collected 2012 ...
AACAATGCGACAATATTTCTTCTCCCCTAACATACGGTATTTTTTCGCCTATAATCCTATTGCCTAAAAACACCGATTTTGATAACTGCCAAGAATTGAATTACATACTGCTGCATGAATACTTGCACATTCGGCGTTTTGACTGTTTGATTAAAATAGTTGCTGTTGTTACTGTTTGTATTCATTGGTTTAATCCGTTGGTATGGCTTATGTATTTCTTCTTAAATCGAGATATAGAACTCTCTTGCGACGAATTTGTTGTTAGGAAAAATGGAAAAACTGCAAGAGCCAGCTACGCACGTTTACTAATCGCTATGGAAGAAAGACGCAGCGTACCTTTGGCTATGTTTAGCGAGTTTTCAATCAATGTGTCAGAAGAAAGAATTACCGCTATTATGAAAACAAAACCATTTACCGTAGTAAGCATGGTTACTGCTTCCATTTTAATCCTTACGTTATGTGCAGGCTTTATGACTTCTGCTTATGGAGTAAAGATTGATGTAGGACAACCACAAACAGCCAATGTGTCTGTCCCAAATGTTGATGTTCCGTCTATAAACGAGAAAGCAGTAGCCACAGCCCCCGAATGGGTATGGCCAACAACCAGCAATGAAATATCAACAGTATTTGGTTATCAATCATCTTCGGGAAAAATGAGCGATCATATCAATATCAAAGGAGAGAAAGTTTATGAAAAAGACCTTTTCACTCATTCTTTCGCTTGCGCTATTGATGAGTTCATTCAGCGCCATCACTGTGCACGCGGCAGATGCGTCTTCTTATTTCAAAGAAGAAGAAGCGTTCTTTTTCTCATTTGAGAACAAGAGCGATTTAGACGAACCCGACATGCAGTTTGACAATGGATCAGACGGCACGTTTCAAACAGCAGGTGCAGCTACATATTTTACCCCCGGAGCCAACGGCTCTGCCGGCGCGGTTGCCGTGCACACAGAGGTAAAAGAGGGGAACCAGGGAATTCAAAACTCGGGGGTTAACAACATCAAGCTGATTCCTGGAAAAGATTATGAAATCTCCATGAACATTAAGCTGTTGTCAGCTTATAACTATGCTGTATGCCCCAACGTCAATTTCTTTATTATGACGCAAAACACCAAAACATACAGCAATGCGGCATGCACCGAAGGCGAGTCCTCAACAGGCTCTTACTACTCTGTTTTTAAAGTGAAGGGCGATTCGGTGTTTACCAAAAACAGCGACGGCACCATTTCTGACGAGTGGTCGACCTTAAAAGCCACTTTCACAGTGCCCACGCAGTTTAGCAGCAACCGTTTTGTAAAAGCCGGGGAACTTTCCAATTTTCAGATTTTTGCTCGGTTTGGCTCGTCGGAACATTCCATTGCCACCGCATCTGACTTTACACCTGAATTTCAGGCCACACGTGAAGATGTTACGGTAAGGCCAAACGAAGTTAGAAAAAACTACTGGATTGAGTATGCGTTAGACGACATTTGCCTGCTTCCCGCAGCTTACACCTCTGAATCTGTTGATCCCGAACCCGAGCCAGAACCCCGGGAGCTGGCGTTTTGGGATCAGGACTTTGAGAGCGGAAAATTAGGCACAGGCGAAGACGGCCTTTTATACGAAGCCATGAGCTACACTCCAGAGTTTACTGACGACACACCGGAGGAGTTGCCGGATTCTACCAAGGCTCTTAAAGCAGTTTATAAAGACTCCGCTGACGGCCTTTTAGACCTTAAAATCAAAACCGGCGACAACAGCAAAAAGCTTTGGTATAACAGAACCTATAAAGTCAGCTTTTGGGCAAAAACTTCTCAGGCTGTTGTAGATTACGCAAAAAACACCGGAAAATCCATGCACTTTATTCAGGAACGTACCTCTGAACAGCGCTTAGAACGCCGGAAGGACAAATGGCCCAACATGGAGCTGAAAGTAGAATATGATACAAATTGGAAATATTATGAAATCTACTACCGTGAAACCCTGAATGAATCCCTTTCCCGGTCATCTGAAAATGACGGCTGGACAACCATTTTCGATTTCAGATTTAAACTTCCCGGTAACAGAAGCGACTCACCCGCGACGGACGCAGATGGAGATAAAACATATACATATAAAACATTGGCCGGCGAATCGGTAACGGAAAAAGCCAAGAATTTCGAAATTTATTTAGACGATTTTAAAGTGGAGCCCACGAACATTGTGTATAACGGCGACATGGCAATTGCTGAAGCCGCTGATTCCACAATTCCTTTCCTTCACTATGACGGCAGAACTAAAAATAACGGTCAGGACTACTACCTGGCCGGAAGCGACACTTTCTCGCCCGCTGTTTTGGGTGACGGCACCATTACAGCCGACAGCTCCTTTGCTGAAGCCTCCGGCTTGGCCAACGAAAATGTTTTAAAGCTGACAGAAGCTGACGGCAAAATGCACCAGGAAGTTGAAATTGACAACAAGAAAAAATATACCGTTTCGTTCTGGGCAAAAGCTGACAACGACGCGGCAGTCGGCAAAAATCTGCTTCCTGTGATGGACCGTTCCATTATCGGGGACGAACGTAACGGAGAGGAAACCACCATTACGGTGAAGAACGGCGGCGGAACAAAAACAATTAACACTCCCGGAAGTGCAGATTATTTAGGTGTTGGCTACGGTGAAAAAACAGGTGAAACGGGTGATGTTCCGTTCATGCTGTTCTCCGGTTCTATGGGCAACAGCCACGAATCTTCTACATTGAATCTAACAAACGCCAATGAAAAAATTGTAAAAGACGACTATTTCGGTAGAATGAAGTCTGTAAACGGCTACGAAGACCAGGCAGCCCCCACCGCGTGGAACTATGAATATTATAACGGTGAAAGCTGGGTAAGCACAAACGACGCAACGTTTACTTCAAATTTGGCATTGGAAAGCACCTGGACAAAATATGAATTTGAGTATGAATGTAATTACGAAGGCAGCCACTACCGCATGCCGGAATTCTCAATTGATACAGACGAGTCGGCGAACTTCAGCCTGGCGAACATTTCCATTGTGGAACAGGAAAGCTCCGTTACGCCTCCTGTTGATGAAAAAGAAGCTGAGTTTAAAGCATCCAATGTAACAGTTACCAGCGATAAAACAAATCTTACAACGTCTGACTTCATCACCGTTACATGGGATTTTGAAATGGTAAGCGGAAAAGATACACAAGAGGCCGGCGGCCAGTCCATTATCAAAATCTATGCGGTTAATGGCGATTCCCGCTCGTTCATCGCAGCGGCAAAGGCCGATGAAGCAGGAAAAGCAACCATTAAAGCTTCGAACGATTTGTTTGGTAAAACTCTTGAGTTTGAAGTTATCCCCATTGATGTAAATGGCAATGCAGGCCACAGCGCAACCGGCACATTTGCAGGAAAAGTGGTAATGGCATTAGACACCTCAATTTATGTTGGCGACGATCAGAAATCTGTCGACTGGCAGGTTAGCATCAGCTCCGCGGGAATTGAAGGCACCTACACCGCATATATTGCGCAGTATGACACAAACGGCAAGCTTGTTGCAATCAACTCAGAGCCGGTAAACTTCACAGACGGCGAAAAAATATTTGGTTCAAATATCTCTGTGCTATCTAACGCCGTTACGGTAAAACTCCTCTTGTGGGACGAAAACCTGAAACCTGTGGCAGATGTGCAGGAAGTGACCTTTATGAACGCCAACAACGATCCCTTTAAAGGCGATGACCATGTGAACGTCGTATTTTTAGGCGGTTCCATTACCCAGGGAACCGGTTCTTCAAATTCAAAGGAAACTTGCTATGCAGCGCTGACTGGCAAATGGTTTGAAAGCAGACAGAGATGTAACCTGGCACAACATGGGTGTTGGCGGCACACCGTCGCAGTATGGCCTGCTCCGCTTAAACCGCGACGTAGTTTCAAAAGATCCTGACATTGTGTTTGTTGAATTTGCAGTAAACGACAGTGGAAACGATACCAGAAGATATATGGAAGGCATCGTGAGAAGCCTGTTAGCTTTAGAAAAAGTTCCGTATATCGTGTTCCTTTATACAACGAATGAAACTTACACTACCCCAACAGCTTACCATGCCCAGGTGGCGGAATTCTATGGCATACCGCAAATCAGCTTGAAAGATGCGCTCAAGCGTGAATTAAACGGTGCAAATGCAAAAGAGGCCGGCTATTTAAAGGACAGCGTTCACCCGTCAGATTTAGGATATGCAGTGTATTTTAATGAAATTAAAAAATGCTTAGAAACAGGACGCTATTATCAAAAGCCCCTTGACCGCGCAGATAAACTTGTTCCTGAAAGCACCGGTGTGAACACCAGTTTCACAACCTCACAAACAGCAACTTTTGCTGAAGACAGCAAGTGGACAACCGGCGGCACCGACCCAAAACAATTTGTGAAGTCTGTAACACCTGGTGACTCTTTCGAGTTTGAATTTGAAGGCAATGTATTCGCCGTTGAACACGGTCTGAATATTGTTGGCGGAAGGTATGACGTTTATATTGACGGCGTTAAGGTTGGTTCCGGTGAAACCTATTATAACAATATCACTTCAAACCAGCTTGTGTTAGGATATAACAACTTTAATCTTGGTTCAAAGGGAAAACATACAGCAAAAATTGTTGTTTCTGACCAAAAACATCCCAACAGCACCGGCAATCAGGTATTAATTTATAACATCATTACAGGAACAACATTAGATTATTAAAATAAAAAAACACCCCGCCGGAAATGCAGAGGGTAATAAGGAAGTAATATCCGCAGGATGATATTCCTGCGGAACTTTCTTTTTATCGGGGATAAATTCGTCCTGCGGGATAAATTCACCGATAAAGTTAAAAACAATCTGTATCTTCTGTACTCTATGTCCGCTTGATTTATCGGGAGCGTGGACGATAATTTTCTTGACAAACTCATTGACAATCGTCGGCGTTAATTCCGTTATGCCTACATACTTTCGTACTATCTGTCTGAATTGATTAAAGTCGGTTTGCTGTCTGTCAAACTCCGCTGTTTTCTGTTGAAATTCATCTGCCTGTTTTTGTAAGTCTTTTTGTTCGGTTTCATATTCAGCAGACAATTTCAAAAACCGTTCGTGTGAGATTGCGCCTGTTATATCGTCCTCATAAATTCGTTTGAATATTTTATCAAGCTCTGTAATTCGTTTTTGGATTTTTGATATTTGCTTTTTCTTTGATTGTATTTCTTTTTCCTGCTCGTCTAACTGCTGCCTTGCCACAAGATTAAAAAACTCGTCCGCATTGTCGTACATCATTGCCGTAATTTGAAAAATTTGATTTAGTACGATTTTCTTCAAAGTTTCTTCACGGATAAAATGGACGGAACAGCTTCCTGTATTACCTTTGTACTGCGAACAACGGTAGTGGTCTTGTGCGCTGTCAAATCTTTTGCAGGTTGCAAAATGAAGTTTACTTCCGCAGTCAGCGCAGAATATCAATCCCGAAAACAATCCTTGCTTATTTGTTTTTGTATTACGCCGCTTGTTTTGCCTTAATTCCTGTACCCGTTCCCATTGTTCCTTTGAAATAATCGGTTCTTGTGTACCGTAGAAAATTGCCCAATTCTCTTTGGAATTTTCAAGACGTTTTTTCAGTTTATATGACTTTGTATAAGTTTTGAAATTCACCGTACAGCCTATGTAATCCATTTTCTCTAAAATATGTGCAACAGATTGCTCACTCCAACGATATGGTTCTTCCGGCAAAGATTTACCTTTCATTTGCGCATAATATGATTTTACCGTCAGCACTTTTTCCTTTCTTAAAATCTTAGCAATCTGCGTAGGACCTTTTCCGTCAATACATAAATCATAAATTTTTCTCACGACTTCCGCCGCAGGCTCGTCAATAATCCATTGCTTTTTATTATCGGGATTTTTCATATAGCCATAAGGCGGTTCACCCAAATGTTCACCGGCTTGTCCCTTTGCCTTGAACACTGCACGGATTTTCTTAGATGTGTCTTTTGCGTAAAAATCATTAAACAGATTTCTGAACGGGGTAAAATCATTATCACCTTTGAAGCTGTCAACACCGTCATTGATTGCGATTAAACGGACGTCATTATCAGGGAAAAATATTTCCGAAAAGTAGCCTACTTTCAGATAATCACGACCAAGCCTTGACATATCCTTTACAATGACAGTTTTAACCTTTCCGTCCTCAATATCCTTTATCATTTCCTTGAAAGAAGGTCTTTCAAAATTTGTTCCGCTCCAACCGTCATCGATATAGAATTGTGGATTTGGATATTGATTATCTTTTGCGTATTTGCTTAAAATTGCTTTTTGGTTTATGATACTATTGCTGTCGCCGTCCAAAGCGTCCTCTTGTGAAAGCCTGCAATATAAAGCAGTCATTGTGTCGGACTTATTCATTTAACATTCCTCCTTTTTGTTGTCCGACAAAACAGAGTGTATATTTGAATTATACCGCGCCTTTCCCGAATTGTCAGCTCCTTTTGATTGTATTTTTTCAGAAAGCATTAACCGAATTATTTTATTGTTTAGTGTTTCCGTGCCTGAAAATGATGTTTCAACTTCGTATGTTGTACCACCGATTTTGTATATTGAAACATACCTGTCTTCTTGATTTTTCTTATCCAATCTTATCCCGTCCTTTCCCGTAAAAACTAAATTTTATAGAGGAGCAAGCACAGCGATTGAGTACCCAATCACGAAAAGGCAATTTCCACCTTGCTTGCTGTTTTTGAAGAACAGCAAGCACAGCAAGTGTAGCCACACTTGCATAAAATTGATTTAATTTTGGGGATATTCCCAAACCCTTTTTGGTGTTCCTCTACTCATTATCCAGATGAAATCTATGCTTTTGTTGCACTTTCATATAGGAAACAAATAAAGCAGAAATATTACTACTATTTTTGCAAAATTTCTTTCCAATACTACTACGGTGAAAAATAAAAATCTGCCAAATATTTTCATGAATTTTTTTAAAATATCCCCCAAATTTTTATTTTACGTTTCGTATTATGTAATACAAGCGGCTTGAAACGAGAAATGCAAGGAGGAGCTATTATGAAACTATCACAAAAAATTATGAGTTTGATTTTAACGGGAATTATGACATTAACGCTGATTTCGGCTGTATTTACGGAAGTCGGCGCGTCAAATATGTACGAAAACAGCGATTTCATTGAAACGGAACAGCCGGAACTTAGCGAGGAAACAAAGCAGTTGATTTCTCTATATCAAAAAAATCCAACAGAAGAAAATTATCTTAATTTGCGGGATATTGTTATAGAAAATTACAATGCGGTGCTTGACCGCAAAGAAACAAAACTTGCCGAGCTGAAAGCTGAAACTGCAGGAAAGCCCAGCGGAGAAGCTATTGTTGCTGAAATGGAAGAAATTGTACAGGAAATGTATATTACATATTGGAGCCGTATCAACAGCAGTATGCTTCGGTTTACTGATACGCGTCTTTTGAAATGGAAAATTTCTAATGCGGCGCAATATGAGTATATCCCTGTTATGGGCGCAGGTGAAAGCCTTTATGTTAAGCGTACACCCGTTACCAATGCGGAATATGCTGAATTTATAAAAGCAACAGGCGTACAGGCTCCGTCTAATTGGACAAACGGTAATTATTCCGCAGGCGAGGGCGATTATCCCGTAAATTATATTTCCTATGCGGACGCAGAGGCTTATTGCAAATGGTTGACAGAACAGGACGGAACAAACACCTATCGGCTTCCGAATGAAAGCGAATGGGAATTGGCGGCGGGACATATGCCGAAAGACGCTGATTTTAATTGTGGCATAAATGACAGCAGAACACCTGTTGAGCAGTATGCAGATGTTACAAGAGGCGCTCACGGAGCGATTGATTTTTGGGGCAATGTTTGGGAGTGGACTTCAACTGTAAGGAACAATGCTGATAGCACAACAGAGTTTGGCGTCAAAGGCGGCTCGTGGAAATCTGAACGAACGGATTGCCGGACAGAACACCGCAAGGAAAGCAGAAAGGCCAATGCCGGATATGAAGATGTGGGCTTCCGTGTCATTCAAGTATTAAATGGCATTGAACCAAAACAAAAGGTTGAGCTTGCAACCCTTGACGCTCCTATTGTAACAGCTAACTCCGCTTCTTCTGACAGCATTACTCTTTCGTGGCAGTCTGTCGCCGGTGCGGTGGAATATCAAATCTTTGAATATTTTGATAAAACGGGATTTGTTCAAATGCTTGAAAAGACAAAAGAAACCTCTGTTACAATAAGCAATTTGGAAACGGGCAGTACGCACAGATATATTGTTCAGCCAATTTCTTATATAGAAATTGCCGATAATGTCTCGTCCGAAAACAGTGTAGAAGCGACTTGCGGACGGGAGACAGAAACGAATACCTCAAGCAATACAAGCGATAAAAACACGCAGCGTCAGGAAAGATTAGAAGAAAAAGCCGAAAAAATAGACGCTCTCAATCGTTTAAGGGAAATGAAGATGCTTGTAAAGGCTACCAAAATCGAACAGCTTACATATTTAAAAGAAATACGAGCGTCGTTCAAAGATATTGATGTTGCTGACAGACAAGAAGTTTTAGCTGAACTGGCAGCTATAAAAGAAGAATTAAAAGATTATTCCATTGACACTTTTGTAAATGGTATCAGCATTGATTATGAAAAGTATGATAACGTGAAACCGATAATTGAAAACGGAAGAACTCTTGCGCCAATCCGCGCCGTTACGGAAGCGCTCAGAGCAGAAGTAATATGGAATGGCGAAACACAGGGAATTACCATAACAAAAGATGATATACTTATCGAGATGACTATCGGAAATACTGCCGCATATGTAAACGGTAATGAGGTTTTGCTTGATACCGCACCTGAAATAAGAAATGACAGAACCCTTGTTCCCGTGCGTTTTATTGCTGAAAGTTTTAACCTTAATGTTGATTGGGACGGAAACAGCAATACAATCATTATTTCAGAGCCTATGACGCTACACGAATTTAACGGAACAAATTATTGGCTTTACACACCGTCAAACGCCGAAGAAAATATGCCGTTAATCGTTTATCTTCACGGCTCAAGCGGAAAAGGTGTAGAGCCTAAACAGCTTCTGACCGCAGGAATATTCACCCAAAGTTTAACAGATGGTGTTTTTGGAGATCTTCGTGCTTATGTTCTGATACCACAGCTCCCTGAAGAACAGCAAGATTGGATTTCATTCAAGCAGCCAGTTGTGAGCCTTATTCAGAATGTGATAAATACTTATAAAATTGACAGCAGCAATGTCAGTCTTACAGGGTTTAGCATAGGCGGCGCGGGTGTTTGGAATATTGCGGCTTCCTATCCCGATATGTTCCGTTGTATCGCGCCGTGCAGCGGCGGTATGCGTCCTACGGAAAATATGCTGTCTGCCCTAAATCAAATGCCTGTATGGACTTTCGTCGGAACAGAAGATACGATAGTAAAGCCCCAAAATACCATCGACTTTATGAAAAAGCTATCCGAGAAAAACGCAAACGCAAAGCTGACTGAATTTGAGGGCGCAGCACACACAGATGTTCCTGCTCTCGCTTATTTAGATAATGAAATCAATCTTATTCGGTGGCTGATTGAAAAATAGGGCGTTTTATGGTAGAATACCAATAGAATACAGGCGAACAAGGAAGTGAGAAACGAATGGAAATAGCCGAGAAAGTAATGAGAGCACAGACGGACGACGCTTTGCGAGAGTTATTTATCAAAGAAAATATGGCATTCATTTATAGCTGTGCGGCACAGGCGGCCGGTCATTTTGTAGATGAAAGCGACGATATTTTTTCCGTAGCATTTACGGCATTTAATGACGCTGTTTCAAGCTATGAGGAAAGAAAAGGCTATTTTCACTCGTTTGCTAAATCTTGTATTTATAACAGAATTAAGGACTATTATAGGGTAAAAATCCGCCATAACCGTGTTGTGCCGTTCAGCAGTCTTTCAACCAAAAACGATAATGGCGAAGAAACAGAGTTTGAGATAGAGGATAAAAATACGGAAATGTCCGAAACCGCGCTTGAAATTTTCTCTCTGAAATCGGAGCTTGCGCCGTTTGGAATATCATTTTTTGAACTTCCGAAAGCTGCGCCCAAATTCAGAAAGACGCGAGTTGCCTGTGTGGAAATTGTGAAGTATATCGTAAGGGAAAAGGAATTACTTGCTTCTGTATATGAGAAAAAAACACTTCCTGTAAAACAGGTACTTTCTACATTGAATGTAAATAAAAAGGTGTTGGAACGGCATAGGAAATATTTAATTATGGGGATTTTAATTATGAACGGCAATTATGAAATACTTTCGGAGTATTTTGACCCCGAATATAGGAGGTGGCAATAATGCGGGGCATTGTAATGGACATCAAGGGCGGAAAGGCGATTATTTTTCAAAAAAACGGAAATATGGTCGAGACAAAGGATAAAGGGAATAAAATCGGGCAGACAATCAATGTTACAGCCTATTCACATAAAAAATTTATGGCAGTCGCCGCTTGCTTCGCCGTGATTTTTATTGCGGGGATTTCGGGGCATTCGCTGGCATACCGCACCCCGTCAAGCTATATCTATATAGATATTAACCCAAGTGTGCGGCTTGATGTAAATTGCTTCGATAAGGTTATTTCCGTTGTTCCATTGAACGAGGACGCTGTTAGTCTTGTGGAAAGCTATCCGCTTCAAACGGCAGATACGGAGCAATGTATGAATAAAATTGTATCTGCCTGTTTTGAAAAAAAATATTTGAATGAGCGCAATGACGATATTGAAATTGACGTCGTTACAGATAAATCAAACTTAAACAATCGCGTTCTTGCCATATCAGAAAAGCTGAAAAAAGATAATTGGAAAGTTTCGGTAAAAAATGTGAACAAAGAGGAAAACAGCAGGGCAATGAAATACCGCACTTCCCCAAAAAGATTGAAAGCTGTTGAAGCATATACAAATGCGTTCGGCGGAACGCTTGAAGATAATTTTGCAGCGTTAAAGGGGATTACGAACGAAGAAATCTATACCGAGATTGAAGTGTTAGGCTATATTGATACAAATAGCGAAGAAAATCTTGAAATAAAGCCAAAAAACAGAAAATATAACTCCTCCCCAGAGCGACTGAAAGCTGTGAAAGAATATACGGATACGTTTGGCGGAACTTTGGAAGAAAATATGAAAGCGCTGAAAGGCAAAAGCACAAAGGATATCAATACTGCAATAGAAAACGGTACACCACTTTCAACTCTGGCAAATTAGAATTTTTAACACATAAAAATAATAAAAACTAAAAATCAACGGAGGGCGATAAATATTTATGAAATTTGATAAATGGCTGTTTTGCCCGATATGTCATAACAAATCAAGGGTAAAATTACGGGCAGATACAGAATTAAAAAACTTTCCCTTGTTCTGCCCGAAGTGTAAAAATGAAACTTTAGTAAACGCAAAACAATTTAATATTGAAGTTATAAAAGAGCCAGACGCGAAGACGCAGAGTTTATAACGAAGCAACAGACGCAGAGCCGATAATTTGCAGAGAAATCTCAAATTATCGGCTTTTTCTTTTACCCTGCTGCCGTTCACCGCCCTCCGGCATTGATTTTGAAAAACAAAAAATCAATGTTGGAGGAATTACAATGAAATATACGGACGAGCAAAAGGAACATATCAGACATTGTTTTGACAGCTTTTGCAAAAAGGTAATACGGTATCAGGCTATCAATCTTTACAGAGGAAACAGCAAATATATAGAGCGCAATGTTTCCTTTGAAGAAATCCTAAACGATTATTTTTTAGAGTGCGGGAAATGCGATACATACCCTATTTTACAATATCACTTTGAAGCCTTTGGATATATCTTTTCTGTTAATGATTATGATTTGGGAAAAGCTTTATTACAATTACCAAAGAAAAAGCGTGATGTAATTCTGATGTATTACTTCACCGATTACAAGCTGAAAGATATTGCGGAGATGATTGGAAAATCACAGAAAAACATCAGCTATATTCATGTCCGCGCCTTGAAAAATTTGCGTGAGATTATGGAGGGCGGCGAAGATGAATAAATATATTCCGCCCGACTTTGAAACAATCAAAAATGCCGTTGCCGCCGATACAGTTGCTATGCAAAAAATATTAGCGCATTATAACGCATATATTCTGTATTTTGCAAAACAGAACGATATTGTCAATTATGTGTATGCGGAAGAAATACGGGCAAAGCTGATGAAAGCGATATTAAAATTTGAAATTGACAGATAAACGGATTGAGAGTAGCCATTAAAACGGTTACTCTTTTTCTGTTTTGAGGGGCGGTTAGAAGTGCATTTTTGATAGTTTTAATATAATATCATTACTTTGCTTGTTTCAACCTCTGAAAACCGCATAAAATAAGGGGTAAATTTGCTCTAAATGCTCAATGATTCGTTATTCGGCATTATTGATTTGATAATAAAACTATATTGCGATTATTATGTGAGCAAATGGGATAATTTAATTCTCGGAAAATACTTGAAAATATTAAAAAGTTATATAACCGGTTTGATACTATATTGTAAAAATAGAAATCATAAAAAGCTTTATAGGATATAATTAATATTTTGAAAAGAACGGTGGAACATGCACGAAAATCAGAGATTGCTATATCCCCTAATATCTCTGAACCCGAAT
>ERZ773108.3277-NODE-3277-length-12655-cov-5.415714_pt1 | contig 12655 bp, 16 predicted proteins | sample MGYA00580570_ERZ773108 | MGnify/ENA primary metagenome ERZ773108 (study PRJEB29015, sample SAMEA2737840) | human gut metagenome | biome: human gut; feature: human-associated habitat; material: faeces | place: China | collected 2012 ...
GAAAAAGCCAAAGCCGAAAACGCGAACACCGTGTGTGAGGAAAAGGCTGCAGAGGAAAAAGCCAAAGCCGAAAACGCGAACACCGTGTGTGAGGAAAAGGCTGCAGAGGTTGAACCAAAGCCGAAAATGCGAAGCAACAGACGACAAAAATAGGAGGTCGGACAATGACGGAAGAGGATTTAACGCGGCTTAATATTCCGCTTAAGCCGATTGATGCAGCGGCTTGTATGTATGTCGAAAGTGCGCTTGAGTGGATAAATCAACACACAAACCTTGAATATGATTTGAATAATATGCCCGAGAGCCTTCCGTCAAACGTAAGGCTTTTTATTTTGAAGTATGCAGAGCTTATGTGCGGCAATCCCGGTGTAACATCTGAGAGTATATCGGGATTGTCGCAATCGTTTGTAAGTTCGGGCGATATAAGCCTTATTCTGTGGGGATTGGCAAAAGAGCTGCTTGGTGATGATATGCCGGGCGGTATGCGCGCCGTTCCGACAGCCTGTGCGTGGGAGTAGGTGCGGCAAATGGGCATAAAAGTCAAAACAACGGTTGATGTGAAAAAATTTGAAAAGGCGTTCGCCGCACTTGAAACGCTAAACGGGCGCAAGGTCAATATCGGTATGCCGAGCGGCTCAAAACAAGCGCAGATTGCGGCGGTTCACGAATGGGGACTTACGATAACCGTTACGGATAAAATGCGGAAATGGTTTATTGCACAGGGACATCCGTTAAAAAAGACGACAACACAGATTGTCATACCTGAACGTTCGTTTTTCAGAAGCGGAATGAGAGATAAAGGCTCAGGCGCGGCGAAAAAGTATACAAAACTTATTGCGGAAGTGATAAAGGGTACGATTTCGGTGGAGCAATTTTTAAACGGATTGGGATTAGAGGTTACAACTGTAATCAAAGAGTATGCCCGCGATTTGTCAAGCCCCGAAAACAGCGGATTTACCGTAGAACGCAAGGGAAGCTCAAATCCTCTTGTCGATACGGGAAATATGATAGGTGCAATCAATTATAAGGTGGAATGACATATGCGATATTTTAACTTCGGGCGGATTGTACAAAAATACAGCCGCCCATTTGTATGTAAAATAAAAGAAACGGGATATTACGATGATTTGGGCGAGTGGTACGCACCGCCGCCTAAGCGTTATGAGACAGAGGGCGCGGTGATGTCGATAAGCAGTTCTAAGCTGTATCATTCTGATGGCGCATATGCGGCAAAGGACAAAAGCCTTTATATGTTATCGCCTATTGACAGCGCGCTTTTAAACGCCGAAATAATCTTTAACAACAACGTGTACAGAGTTGAGAGCGACACGGGCTGCGATGAAGCCGAATATACGGGGGTATATTCATACGTTCTTAAATGGGTCAGCGTTTTTGAGGGGGATTTTTAATGATTGACATTGAAAGTATAAGGGTTGCGATTGTGAAAGGTTTAAGAGAAGGGCTTGCCGTTTCTGTTATCAGAAGCAACACGGCAAACAAGCTGCCTAAACTCCCTTTTTTAAGTTATACAATAACAAGCCTGCTTGATAACGCAAAAAGCACGTGGAGCAGATATGACGACCTTACGGACAGGATACCCGCAACGCAGATGTGGAGCATAACGCTTAACGCGGCGGACTTTGGTGAATGCTCAAAGCTTGCCATATCGGCATATGATTACTTTTCTAAAGCTGCAACGGAGTATTTAAAGAAATACGGCATTGTAATTTTGTCTGTAAGCGAGATTGTACCGCGCGATAATTTTTTGTCTGTTGACTATGAATACAGACTGGGCTTTGACGTTAAACTCGGGCTTATGAATGAGATTAGTTTCAAAAATGAAACAACGACCGATGACATTGAAGTTAACGGGCGTGTTATAAAAAACGGAGGTGTTTAAAGATGTCTGATAAAATATTCGTTAAAATCGAACGAAAAGAGTATGAAAATCTGATTAAGCATTGCCACACTCTTAAAAAGGCATTGAATGAGGCTGAGAAAGACATTAAATCTTTGAAAGCGGCTGTCAACAAGAACAAAAATAAGGAGGAAAAAGACTAATGTCAAGTGATGTTACTGTAAAAATAGATTTGGCTAAGCCTGCCGGGAGTGAGGGGTTTGGTATTCCCTTAATACTTTCTGTAGGCGCGGCGGCGGATTATACTGAATGCGCAGACCTTGAGGAAGTTAAAACAGCAGGGTTTGAAACAACAACCAATACTTATAAGGCGGCAGAGCTTATGCTGTCACAGAAACCGCGCCCCGAAACGATTGCGGTTATGGGGGTCGCGGCAAAGGACGGTGTTTCAGCGGCTGTTTCGGGCATTTTAAATAAAAGCTGGCGTGCGCTTGTGCCGATAGATATTGACGCGGCAACGCTGACAACAATTGCACAGGCGATAGAAGCGACAGAGGATAAGCTGATATTCCCCGTTGTGGCTGATGTGTCAAAGCTTACCGCATTGGGTACGGGTGAGCGGACCATCGGGTTCGTACATTCAAACGCTCTTGCGAATGCCGCACTTGTCGGCAAAACGGCGGCAATGACACCCGGCAGCTTTACCTATAAAAATCAGATTTTAAAGGGAATCGACCCGATGACGTATTCTGATGCACAGCTCAAAGCGATACACGATGCAAACGGCATTACTTTTGTTGAAAAGGCAGGAGATAATGTCACATCAGAGGGGAAGACGATGAGTGGTGAATATATTGATATAATCGATTGTAAAGATTGGATTATAAATCAGATTATATACCGCACACAAAAGCTCTTGAATCGCGTTGGCAAGGTTCCGTATGACAACACGGGTATTGCAATGCTCGAAGCGGAATGTTTGACTGTTCTCAAAGAGGCGACAAGTATGGGAATGATTGCGTTTGATACAGATACAAACCAATATTTGTACAGCGTTAATTATTCTCTGCGCGAGGAACAGAGTGATACAGACAGGGTGGCAAGACGCTATGTCGGCGGAGCTTTTACTTTTGAGCTTGCGGGCGCAATTCACACAGTCAAGGTCAATGGAGAGATATCAATATAGAGAGGAGTAATTTAAAATGGCAATTACACATTTTGATAGTAAAGACTTGGTTGTTACGGTAGACAAGGTAACAATTACGGGAATCGGTGAAGACGGTGTAACGGGCGAAAAGGACGAAGAATTTTTTTCAACTTCTTACGGCGTACAGGGGGATTGTGTAATAAGCACCACCAACAACGATTTGGGTACGGTGACAATTCCTGTGCAAAAGACAAGCCCTCAATATTCTTATTTGCTTGGCCTTGCAAAACTTACAGAACCGTTCCCTATTTGGTGCACAAATAAAAGCACACGCGAAATCTTCGGCGGGGCTAAGGCTCTTTTAAAAAATTATCCGAGTGCAGAGAATGGAGCCGAACATTCCGACGGCGAATTTGAGTTTGCCGTATTTGATTATGAATATACAACAACACAGAAACTACAAAATTAAATTTATTGTATCGGGGGGGCAGAGTGTCCCCCCGAAATAAGCCATAGGAGGAAACAAAAATGCAAAAATTTGAGCAGATAAAAAAGATCATAAATGATGTTGAATATACCGCGCAGTTTAACGGTTTGGCAGCTGCGCTTAAAGCGATAGATGAGTGCTATGTTGACGGCACAAGCAACACATCGGTATACAAGCTTGCCGAGTATATTTTTAAAAACGTAATTATAGACCCAAAGGTCAATGTTGATGATTTTGAAAACGCTGATGAGCTGAACGAGGTTGTTGCCTTTGGACGCGAGGTAATGCAGGGCACCTTTCGGAAAGAGGAAAACGAAGGCGGAACTAAGAAAACGGGTAAATGATAACTGGGCTTATTGGAGGCTGATTTTCAGCGATATTGGCAACTTTACATACGAGTATGTTTTTTATCATATGACACCGCAAGAGGCTTTGGAGGCGAATATTGCCCTTGATAAGGCGATAAAACAGGTCAATGCGGCGAACAAATCGAGGGGGAGGCGATAGAGATGTCGGAAAGCATAAGCCAAAACGCAATAGAGTTTGGCGTAAGCGTGTCAAATCAAGATGCGCTTTCAAAACTGATGAGCGATATGAACAAATTAAAAGGGATTGATATGGACAATGCTGACCCTTTTAAAGGAATAAAGCAATCGGCGCAGAAAGCGACTGAAGATGTCAACAAAATGACGGGCAGCATAAAGAATAACCGGACGGCGTTGAATGACGGTGCAAAAGGCGCGTCTGCTTTCACCTCAAAGTTGAAAGAGATAAAAAAGGTTTCGTTTGAGAAACTGAAAAGCGGCGCGGCGGCATTCGCAACAAAACTTAAAGAGGCGGCAAACGTCAGCTTTGAAAAGCTAAAAAGCGGCTTAAAATCGGTTCAGAGCGCACTTGGAAACGGTGCAAAAAAAGCCGCGGGGTATGTTGTGAAAGGAACGGCGGTTGCCGCCGCAGGCGTTGGAGCGCTTGTTGCGTCATCGGTTAATGCGTATGCGGACACCGAACAGCTAATCGGCGGTGTTGAAACGTTATTTAAAGGGAGTGCAGGCGCGGTTTTAAACAACGCAAACAGCGCGTTTAAAACGACGGGACTTTCAGCAAACGAATATATGGACACGGTAACGAGCTTTTCGGCAAGCCTTATATCAAGCTTAAAGGGTGATACCGAAAAGGCGGCGGCACTCAGCAACCAAGCTCTTGTTGATATGTCGGATAACGCTAACAAAATGGGCACGGATATGGCGAGTATTCAGAATGCATATCAAGGCTTTGCAAAGCAGAATTATACAATGCTTGATAACCTTAAGCTTGGCTACGGCGGCACGCAAGAGGAAATGAAACGCCTGCTTAAAGATGCGTCCGCACTGAAAAAAGCACAGGGCAAAAATGTAAATTACAGTATAAACAAATTTGCTGACATCGTTGAGGCGATACATACTGTACAGGAAAATATGGATATAACCGGTACAACGATGAAGGAGGCGGAGAGCACTATATCGGGCTCTTTAAATATGCTTAAAGCCTCGTGGAAGGATACCTTGTCAAGTCTTGTGTCGGGTGACGGCGACTTTGACCGTTGTATAGATAACCTAATTTATTCGGCAGAGAGGTTCGGGGATAATGTTATTCCCGCAATTGAGAAGGCTCTGGGTGGTGTTGGTAAGCTGATAGAGCGAGGTGCACCGATAATAGCGGATAAATTTCCAACACTTGCGCAAAATTTGCTGCCGCCTTTGATTAAGGCAGCGGCGGCTGTTGTATCGGGTTTTATCAAGGCTTTGCCAACATTGCTTGACGTAATTGTTCGCGAGCTTCCCGGAGTATTTAAAGAGCTCGGAAATGCGGTTGCGGACACCTTCGGTGACGCTTTCCCGATACTCAAGACCTTTGGCAATTTTATTTCGCAAAATTCAGACAAAATCAGCAATTGCATACCTGTTATAATCGGGCTTGCACTTGCGTTTAAGGGATTTAATACAATAAAGTCTGCAGGCAGCGGACTTATGGCGTTTATATCACCGCTTAAAGCCTTAAAGGATAGATTGTCGGGTGGAATCGGCGAAAAGCTTAAAAACATTGCAAACGGAACGAGAAGTGCGGGAGAGACAGCACAAAACGCAAGCGGCGGCTTGGCAAGCTCTGCAAGAGGATTTTTGAGTATGGGCGCAAGTGTTTTGTTGGTGTGTGTCGGGCTTGCGTTGCTTGCACAATCGGCGATAGCGCTTGCAAATGCGGGACCTCTTGCGATAGGCGTTATGCTTGGTCTTGTAGCGGTCATTGCCGGTCTTGCGGCAGGCGCGGCGGCTTTGGGTACAGCGTTGACGGCGGGGGCGGTCGGATTTATCGCCTTCGGCGCGGCTATGCTGCTTGTAGGCGCCGGCGCTTTACTTGCAGCGTTGGGGCTTAGTCTTATTGCTCCTACTTTGCCGATTGTAGCTGAGTACGGATTAAGCGGTGCATTGGCGATTGCAGCTCTTGGCGGCAGCTTAATTATTTTAGCTGCCGGAACGATTGCGGCGGCTGCCGGTGTGGCTGCCTTTGCGATTGCCCTTGTGGCGGCGGTTGTGCCTCTTGCAGCAATTGTTGCGCCTGCAGCTCTTGCGGCTGCCGCTTTTATACCCCTTTTGGCAGCAGTTAGCGGGCTTTCTGATAAAATGGGAAATGCGGCGAGCGGCACGCTCACTATGACGGCGGCTTTGAGTGATTTGTCTGCTATTGCCGTCGTAGCGTTTGCGGCACTTAAGACAACTGCTTCTCAGAGTTGCGACAAGCTTAATTCTTTATGCAAAAAATGCGCCGACAAAATAAAAAAGACATTTTCATCGCTTGATTTATCCAAATCGGGAAAGAATGCGATGCAAGGCCTTATAAGCGGTATGGAATCGAAACGCTCTGCCGTTATATCAAAGGCTAAGGATATAGCAAAGGCGGCGGCAAAGGCGATAAATGACGCGCTTGATATACATTCGCCGTCAAGGGTGACTATGGCTTCGGGCGAGTTTGCGATTCTTGGACTTGCGGAGGGAATACAAAACAAGCAGGCTGTGCTTGAGCGCACGACGGCAAGTGTTGCGTCCTCGGGAATATCCCCTATTGATTCAGCGCTTGCGGCGTATTCGCAAAGCGACAGAGGCGCGTCCGTAGCAGTAGGCAGCGATGATATAACAATCGCGCCCGTGTTTAATCTGACAATAAATGGCGCGGCGAGCGATGACGACCGGCAAGCCGCGCGCAAAGTCAGAAGCTGGGTAAAAGATGAGTTTGAAAACATTTTAAACAGTATGAACAGGCGCAGCGCAAGAACGCAATATATTTAAAGAGGTGATAAGCTATGGCACTAATTAACGGCTTATATATTCACGTTACGGATGAAAAAATAAACAAGGATACAGATGTGAGCTCGCACAGCGTTGAAAGCGGCATAGACGTAACCGATACCGTTAAGCCGAAGCAGATTGAAATTTCGCTTTCGGGCAAAATCGTTGATATGCCAGAGGGCGAAGGGGTGTCAGCGTTTACTGTGTTGCAAAAGTTGCGGCAGTTTCAAAACACGGGCGCACTTGTCGACTACTCGGGCAGAAATGCGATGTCGGGATATCAGATAACAAGCCTCTCAACATCGCACGGCGGCGATATAGCGGGCGGAGCAAGCTTTGATATGACACTTAAGGAGTTCAGAGCCGCGGCAAACTCATACGCTCCGGCAATCGAGGAATCGGAGGATTTGAGCGATGCGGTAACTGACGGCGGCAATCAATCTGTGGAAGTCGGGAGCAGCGACGAGGTTTGGTACACCACGCAGGACGGCGACACAGTGTGGGCCTTGGTTGCTGCCCCTAACGCTATTTATAAAAGTCTTGCCCGAGATGGACAGGAGGGCGGCGAGGAGGGCGCGTGTAACTGGGTTATGAAAAACAACCCACACGCTTTTAGCCGCTACGGAGACTTTAGGACAATGCAAAACGGCGTAAAAATATTGCTTGGACGGAGGAATGATTATGGCAAGCAAAATGACAATACCGATAACGAAAGCCTTATTGCCTTACAGAATTAACGTTAAAGTTTTTGGAGGTACTTTCCGATTTGAGGTACGCTATAACGAGACGGCAGACTTTTTTACAGTTGCCCTTATAAAAGGCGAAAAAATAATTTGCATAGAGCCGCTTATTTATAACGTGCCGATATTTAAGACAGGCTACCGCCCGGGGGTATATCCGCCGTTTACGCTTGTTGCGGCTGATGAAAGCGGACAAGAAAGAGAGGTTACATATGATAACTTCGGAAGCACGGTATTTTTAACAGTCGATTGTGAGGGTGAGACAGAATGAGCAAATATATAAGCGGGGCGCATTCTGCCCTGCCGTCGCGGACGATAGGCATAAAGGATCTTTTGCCCGAGACTTCGCCCGATACAAGAACGCCCGATGGAATGTACGGTTTCAGATGCATAGTTCAAACGCCGGAGGTTGTAATTAAAAACGTTGCGGACAACGGCCTGCCTTTATTTGATATTGAGTTTGAAATTCCATTTGACGATGATTTAATTGCCAATGAGGCTGAAATTAAAATCTACAATCTATCGGAAACAACAAAAAATAAGTTTGCAATAGGCAACAGCGTTGACGTAACGGCGGGCTATGGTTATGACACAGGGGTTATACTTCGCGGGTTTATAAGCGATATACAAACCGAGGTATCGGGGGCGGACACTGCAATCGTTATTTACGTTATGGATTCGGTCGCGTATAACGCAGAGCAGACGGTCAGCAAAACATATACAAAAGGGACGACTGCATCGCAGATACTTTGTGACTTATTGAATGCTACAGCTCTTGAAATAGCCGAGTACGAAATACAGCGTGACTATACCTTTAAAAACGACACGGAGGTGTCAGGAGCTTTGATGGACTGCTTGAAGGATTATGCGGATATCTGCGGCGTTTCGGTGTTTATAAGTCAGCAAAAAATTTACTGTAAGCCTATATGGCTTGGGTGGAATACATACTTTACCATATGCCCCGAGACAGGTATGATAGACAGCCCCGAACGCTTTACAGAAAGCAACCAAAGCGAGATATACGAGGATGTTTTTCACGGGTATAGCGTATCTATGCTTATGCAGCACCGAATGCAAACAGCGGCTATCGTCAATGTAAAAAGCAAGATATGCAGCGGTGAATTTCGTGTCGTGGGCGGCAAGCATACATATGACGGACTGTCAGCAAAAACAGAACTTAAGCTTATGGAAAGAATAGACGTTATTGTGCACTCGGAGAACAGCGGTGATGAATCGGGGATATCACCGACGGGGTATAACTGTACAAAATACGAGCTGTCAGACGACCAAAAGATAAGCCTTGCCAAATATATAAACCGTGAAGCGGGAAGCAATGAGGACGGCAAACGTGCCGTTGCGTCGCATATGTGTAATATGTATGAGTATTGGCATTGGTCGGGCGACAGCAGAGCAAAAAAGACGCTTTTTTTGACCATATACGGAAATTCGTGGTATGCACAGGGTACAAGAGAAAATCAGACATATACAAGCGAGGATTTGACAGCGGTTGAAGAATGCATATGCAACGGAAACAGAAATATACCGCCGTATGTGACAGAGTTTGATATGTGGGGCGGCGTAGCTCATTTGGGTGACAGAGACTATACAGATATAATTGAAATTTCGCCCGTTCCTTCAAGCGACAGCGATTTAAAGCGGCACACTTCCGTGCTGAAAAACGCGATGGGCGCAAGCGGCAGGTTTTACGCCGCATATATGTATTCGGCCTCGGGCGGAAACATCTTTTATTACGAATCTGACAAGTACAAGGAATATTGTGACAGCCGATATGTAAGTGAGACAACCGCTCTTGCACAAAAATTTGTAAGTGTTGCCATTGCCGAGGAGGGCACTGCTGAAACGGGAAATAATAGTCAAAAATACGGGCGTGAAATGGGCGCGGACAACGTGCCGTGGTGCGGGTATTTTGTGGCGTGGTGCGCAAAGCACGCAGATGTACCGACATCGGTCATTGCGTGGAATAACGACAGTGTTGGAAGTGCGGCGTGGTATGCTTATGCTGCCGAAAAAAACGGAATGGGAACATATCACGCAAGGGGAAGCGGATATACGCCAAAACTTGGCGATATTTTTGTTTTAAACTATAACGGTACGGCTTTTGCCAAGAACGCGCACGTTGGAATTGTACGAAGCTATGAATCGGGAGACAAGTTTAAAAGCATTGAGGGAAATTCTTCAGATATGGTTAAATCAAGGTCTGTTTCAATACACCAGTGCACTTTTATAACGCCGAACTGGGAGGCTTTAAATGAATGAGTTTAATTTTTTTAAAAATATGGTCGAACAAAGAGCATTGGCAATTCATACGGCTTTTTTGGCTAAAGTAATAAGCACTTCGGGAAGCAGCGCAACGGTAAGCCCTCTTATGAGTTTAAAAAGCAGCGTAACGGGCGAACAAATCGCCGCAGGGTATGTGAGTGCGGTTATACCAAAAAATATTAAATTCAAGCGTGAGACAATAACGTACAGGGTATCGGATACTTCAAACGAGACAAAGACCATTCTTGTACCCGATGATATTGTGCCGGATGATATTGTATATGTAGGTGTGTGCGAAAGAGATATTACAAACGCGGTATCGGGGAAGCCCGAGCTTGCGACAATGCGTGCACATAGCCTAAACGACGGCGTTATACTTTGTGTTTTGTGAGGTGAAGCAAGATGAAGGATTTTAAACTGGATTTAAACGGCGATATAATCTTAGATGACGGCGATATCGCATATGTTACGGGCAGCGATTTGACGGCACAAAAAATTTTTATCGTGACGGGCACGAATAAGGGCGAGTGGGTGCTTAACAAAAACGAGGGAATAAACTTTGATTATATCTTGGGCAAGGGAATCACCGACGATATGATTATGACACAGATAACTGACGGCTTGAGACAGGTTGACGAGGCTTTATATCTTAACACTTTTGAATGCATAAGGGACAGTAAAAGCCGAGGGGTCAGGGTTGTATTTTCGGCGTCGGATACGCGGGATACCGTTTTTGAGGTAACTCGAGATTGGAATTAGGAGGTAATTTATATGGCAAGGCCTGAGACTTGGGGAGTGACAAATGTTGGCTTTTACTGCCCGACATACTCTGAAATAATAACCGAGAAGGCTAAAACAGCACGGATACTGCTTGGTAATGATATTGACACAAGTGAGCAAAGTGTTTTGGGCAAGTTTATCAGAATTGACGCGAGGGATGACAGGCGGCTATACCAGCTTGCCGAGGCTTTGTATTATTCGAGATTTCCGAACACCGCGGTAGGTATAAGCCTTGACCGTGTTTGTGCGCTTGCCGGAATAACGCGCAAAAGCGCAAGTTACGCAAGGCACGTTGTACGAGTGTGCGGTACAAGTGGACACATAATTGATGCGGGGACGCGCTTTAAAAGTGATAACGGCATTATATTTTGGTGCACGCAGACAAAAACGATAGATAAAATAGATTTAACAAACGATATGACAACGCACTATGCCGATGTAACCGTTGAAAGCGAGACCCCGGGGTCTGCCGGTAATGTGACGAGCATAAACTCACTTGTTGAAGTTGACCCGAATATAACCGCTGTACTGTACATAGAAGCGGAGTTATTGGGTCAGGACGAGGAAACGGACGTGGAACTTAGAGAACGGTTTGCAAAAGTCGTACAAGGGCTTGGAACAAATTCGCGCACCTCGATAATTGCTGCGCTTTTGAAGCTTTCATATATTGATGATGCTATTATAATTGACAATAATTTAAGTGCAGACAGGGTGATATCCAATAACCTTACTGTTTCGGGGCGGAGCTATGGTATTATCTTAAAGGCTGCAGATGATGAGCATTCTTTAGAAATTGCACAGGTTATATTCTCAAAGCAACCGCTTGGGATAGTACAAAGCGGCACAACAAGTGTAAGCGTTACGGACGAATCGGGTACGGAGCATACTGTGAAATTTTCATATGCAAGGGACAAGGTCGTAAATATTTCGGTTAATTGTAAGGTATCGGATTCCTTTAACTCTGATGCTGAGCTTAGGACGGCAATTTATGAGGCTGTAGGTGGTTTGAAAATCGGCGACAACGTTATTATTTCAACGTTTTACAAGTATATATATAACATATCCGGCATAATTGAAGTGACGGAACTTGAACTTAACAATGGGACAAGCAATATAGAAATTGCTCAAGATGAAATCGCAAGGATTGGCTCTGTTGTTGTTACTTATACGGAGGGGAATTAATAATGAAGGAATTTGCCTATAAAAATCCCGAGTATAATTTATCAGATGCTTTTAGAAAGACGGGGGACAGCAATAATTACAAGCTTTTGCATATAAACGCGAAATCAAAAGCGGAAATAGAGCAAGCTTTTAATGATTTAAACGACTTGCTTGATATTGATAACACATACGGCGTATATCTTGACTTATATGGCGAAATGTTTAATGTAAAGAGAGGGCAAAGCGATGATAATAAATACCGCATTTTGATTAAAAGCAAAATCGGGCAAAACTTTGCTGATGGCAGGCACGACAAAATTGTCGAAGCTCTTGCTTTTATACTTCAATGTGAAAAAAGCGAGATTAAACTAAAAAATGGAAGTGTGACGGGGTCGGTTGTGCTTGATGATATCCCTCTTAACGTGCTGATAACGGCAGGCTTTGACGCAAATGATGTTAACGCGTTGATTGCAGGGCTTTTGCCCGTCGGGGTTACGCTTACTTCATTTGTTTACTCAGGTACGTTTGAATTTGGAACAACCGAGAACGAGCAGAATCCCGAAAAGGGCTTTGCAAATGCGGACGGTTCAATCGGCGGATATCTCGGTTTGATAGAGAATAAAATTTAAGGAGGTTTTATACAATGGCAATAGAATTTACAAGCAACCCTACCAAATGGGAAAACGAGGGCGCAGAGCCGTCGGAAGAGTTAAAGAAAAATGGTTTTCAGGCAGGGTATAAACCACCGGCAGGGGTATTCAATCATCACTGGCACGAAACAGCTGAATGTATTGGGGAATTACAGACCAAAGTAAGTGACATAGACGATAACAAAGTCGACAAGGTCACAGGTAAAGGATTATCAAAAAACGATTTTACCGA
>ERZ773108.3283-NODE-3283-length-12627-cov-3.473433_pt1 | contig 12627 bp, 10 predicted proteins | sample MGYA00580570_ERZ773108 | MGnify/ENA primary metagenome ERZ773108 (study PRJEB29015, sample SAMEA2737840) | human gut metagenome | biome: human gut; feature: human-associated habitat; material: faeces | place: China | collected 2012 ...
GGTGCGGTCGTAGTAGTTGATCGGCTTGCCGTGGCTCGGTGCCTCGGAAAGGCGCACATTGCGGGGGATGACGGTCGAATACACCTTGCCGGGGAAGTAGCGCTTGACCTCTTCCGCAACTTGGAGGGCGAGATTCGTGCGCCCGTCGAACATCGTGAGCAGCACGCCTTCGAGCTCCAGGCCGGGATTCAGGCTGCGGCGCACCATGCGGACCGTGTGCATCAGGTCGGACAGGCCTTCGAGCGCGAAATATTCGCCCTGCACAGGAACGATCAGGGAATTCGCGGCGCAGAGGGCGTTGACCGTTAAGAGTTCGAGCGACGGCGGGCAGTCAATGAGGATAAAGTCGTAATTGGGCGAGAGAATATCGAGCGCCTGCTTGAGCAGGAATTCGCGGTTTTCGCGGTCGATCATCTCGATGCCCGCGCCTGCCAGCGCCTTGGAGGATGGCAGCACGTCGCCGTAGCGCGTGTGCGTGACGCAGGCTGTCACATCCGCGCCGTTGATGAGCACGTCGTACACGCTGCGCGCGGTCGTCTTGTCCACGCCCATGCCGGAGGTGGAGTTGGCCTGCGGGTCAAAGTCACACAGCAGGACGCGATTGCCTTTCTCCTTGAGGGAGGAGGTCAGGTTGACACAGGTCGTCGTTTTGCCGACGCCGCCCTTTTGATTGACGATTGCAACGATTTTAGCCAAAAAAACACCCACCTTAGTCATAGAAGCATTGATCCATTTTTATTCTTGTTCAGTATAGCACAAAACGGCTCAATTTCAACAGGGAAGCTCAAATTTTGCAAATTTGTTTCACGTGAAACATGACAAGGCGCAGGCCTTTACGCCCCGATTTGCCCCTGTTTGGGCCGGTGATGGGGTATCGCCGCTGGGGCAGTGCTGAGGACAGAAAAGGGCCATGGTAAAGGCGCTGACCTTTACCATGACCTGAAATCAGTGTTTCACGTGAAACAAATCACTCCTGCGGCTGGGTCAGCAGCATCGTACCGTAGGGTTCGAGCGTCAGGCGAAGCAGGCCGTTGCCGCAGAAGAACTCCTGATGGGACAGGGCGTCCTCGGCGAGCGTGCCGTCCCACGGAAGGGTGAGCGTGACGAGCTCGTCGCCCGCATTGACTGCCGTGAGGCAGTGGTCGTGCTCCGTGCGGCGCGAGAACGCCAGCGCGCGGCCCTGCGCGGCATGGTAGACGATCGTGCCGCTTTGCAGCGCCTCATGCGCCTTGCGCAGCGCGCCGAGCTGTTGGAAGTATTGCACCAATTCGGCATTCTCGCGTCCCCACGGGTAGGTTCCGCGGTTGAACGGGTCTTCAAAGCCCTGCATGCCGGCCTCGTCGCCGTAGTAGAGCATCGGCGAGCCGGGGAAGGTGTAGAGGATCAGAGCCGCGAGCTTGAGGAGCGACATGCCGCGCGCAAGGTCGGAATCGCTGAGCTGATAGACCGCGCGCTCGTCGCGCGTCTGCGGCGCGGGGGAGGTGAGGCCTAAGATCGTCAAAAGCCTTGGCGTGTCGTGGGTCGAGAGGAAATTCATCGCGCCGTAGAACGCGGGCGCAGGATAGTTTTCGCGCAGCTCCTCCATGCTGTCGCGGAAGTATTCCGCGCCGCCGCCGAGCAAATAGGCCATCAGCGCCGTGCGGAACGGGTAGTTCATCAGGCCGTTCGTCTCGCGGCCCAAAAGGTACTTGCGGCGCTGGGAGTAGGCGATCTTCGTCGTGCCGTCCTCCCAGACCTCGCCGAGAAGATAAGTGTCGGGGTTCTCCTCGTTCATCGCCGCGCGAATTTTGGCAATGAACTCGTCGGGGAGCTCGTCGGCGACGTCAAGCCGCCAGCCGGATGCGCCCGCGCGCAGCCAGTGCTTGATAATGGAATTATCACCCTCGATGATGTAGTCAACGTAACTTTTTTCCAGCTCGTTGACTGCGGGCAGGTTCTTGATGCCCCACCAGGCGTCGTACTCGTCGGGGAATGGGTGGAAGTTGTACCAGCGGTAGTAGGGCGACTGCTCGCCCTGCGCCGCGCCGAGGTCGTCGTAAAAGCCGTCGGCGTTGAAATAGACGCTCTTTCGCCCCGTGTGGTTGAAGACACCGTCGAGCATCACGTAGATGCCGCGCTTTTTCGCCTCCGCGCAGAGCGTGCGGAAGTCCGCTTCATCGCCGAGCAGCGGGTCAATGCGCTCATAACAGGCCGTGTCGTAGCGGTGGTTGGTCGAGGCCTCGAAGATCGGGCAGAGGTAGAGTGTCGTCACACCGAGAGAGGCGAGGTAGTCGAGCTTTTCCGTGATCCCCTGCAAGTCACCGCCGAAAAAGTCGCTGCACGTGATCTCGCCCTCGGCGTTCGGGCGGTATTCGGGAAGCTCGTCCCAATTTTCGTGCAGCGTGCGCGGGCCGACAAGGCCCGCAACATCACGAGATTTAGCGCGGCGGAAGCGGTCGGGGAAGATCTGATACGTCACGCCGCGCCCGAACCACGCGGGCGATTTGTGTGTGTCGTCGTAGACCGTGAGCTGCCAAGGCTCGACCGCGTCCCACGCGCAGAGGCCGTTTTTGCCGTAGCAGCTCGTGCCGCCGTCCGCCCACGAGAGGCGGAAGTGGTACCAGACGAGCTCCACGTCATCCGGCGCGGTGAAGATGCCGCGATAGACGACGTGGCCGTCCTCCTGCGCGGGAGTAAGCTCCACCGTCGTCCATTGGTCGGCAAACTCGCCGTGAGCAAGCAGCTCACAGCGCGTGACCGCCGCGCCGCGCTCGGGGCGAAAGCAGAACGAGACATCGGCGCCGCAGGGCACCGCGCCAAAGGGAGATTTGAAGAGAAGATCGCGCGGATCAAACCATTTAGTTGACATAACACATTCCTTTCTGCCAAATAAAGCGGCTGAAACAGGCAAAAGCGCGCCGAAACGGCGCGCTTAACCCAGCAGTGTATTTTCGCCCGTGATCGCGGAGGACGCGGACGTGTTGGAGAAGTAAGCGTTGAGCACCTGCACGGCGGTGGAGGCCAACGCTGCGCCGGAGCCGCCCTTTTCGATGACGATGGCGACGGCGATCTGCGGATCGTCGTAGGGGGCGAAGCAGACGAACGCGCCGTTGTTGTTCTTCGTGTCGCCAGTCTGGATCGTACCGGTCTTGGCCGCGGCGTCGACGATACAGTCCTTGAAATACTGCGACACCGCGCCGTCAGTCGCAAGGTCGTGCATACCGGCGAGGACGGCGGAGAGATTTTCGCTGCTCATGGCGATCGTCTCGACCGGCTCGGCGTCGTAAACGTATTCGAGCGCACCGGAGCCGCTGGAGCGGACGTTTTTCAAAAGGTGCGTGGCGTAGCGGTCACCCCCGCCGCAGAGCGTCGCGATGTAATTTGCGAGCTGGAGGGGGGAGTATTCCTGATTCGCCTGACCGAACGCCGCCCACGGGGCAAGGTTCTCGCCCTCGTTCTGCGAGGGAAGGCGGCCCGCGGTGTCGCCGATCTCAATACCGGTCGGCGCGCCGAGGCCGAATTTCGCGTAATACTCGCGCAGCGTGTCCATGCCCATGCGGTAGCCCATTTCGGCGAAGAAATAGTTGCAGGAATTCATGATCGCGCCGCGGACGTTGAGCGAGCCGTGGCCGCTGCGCTTCCAGCAGTAGGTGTAGCTCGCGGAGTAGCCGGGGTACGTCCACTTGCCGGAGTCGTAGATCTTTTCGCGCACGGTCGTCGCGCCGGATTCGAGCGCGGCGATGGCCGTCAAGGGCTTTAAGGTCGAGCCGGGGGCGTATTTTCCCTGCGTGGCACGATTCCACATCGGCTGCAAGGGGTCGGTGGAGAGCTCTGCAAGGTCCTGACGGAACGTCGAGAGGGAATAGGTCGGATACGAGGCAAGCGCCAGCACGTCGCCCGTGCCGACCTGCACGACGGCCACGGCCGCGCCGCGGTCGATGCCGTCGGATTTTGTCATGGAAGAGACGGTATTTTTGAGCGCCTCCTCCACCTGTGCCTGAAAGTCGATGTCGATCGTCAGCGCCACGGTGGAGCCGGGCTTGGGCTCGACGGAGTAGAGCTCGCCGGTGATCTTGCCGGATTCGTTGAGCGTGACAAGGCGCTTGCCGTCGCTGCCGTGAAGATAGTCTTCAAACGCATTTTCCACGCCGGAGATGCCGACGGTGCTCGCGAGCGTGTAGCCGTCCTTATCCTTATAATCGTCCCAGTCCTGAATGCTGCCGGTGTAGCCGAGGACGTGGGCGGCGTAGTCGGTCTCGTAAACGCGCACGGACGAGGTATCCACCTGCACGCCGGCATAGTTGCCATCCTTGATGAGGGAAATGAGCGAAACATCCACGTCGCTCGCAAATTCGAAGGTCGTGGAGCCGTTCATCTTGGCGGAGGCGAGGGAGTAGCGCAGCCCGATGAGCGTGCGCACCGTGGAATTCGGGAGCGTTTCGTAGATCCCGTACTCGCTGCGCAGCTTCAGATACAGCGCAGAGCCTGTCAGCGTAGTGGGGAGGCCGTCGTCGCCGACGTTCTTTTCATTGATCCACTTGAGCGAGACGAGGTATTTGACGAGCGTTTTCGCGCTGCCGTTCGCGGTGTCGTAGGCGTAGGGCGAGGTCCTGGCGAGCGGAAGCGTGTCCTTAATTTCAACGCCCTGCGCGTTCATCAGTTCGATGACGCGCAGCAGTGCGTCGTTGAGCTCGTCGGAAGAGACGAGCGAGGAATCAAAATTCAGCGTGTAGACCGCGCGGTTCGACACGAGCACCTTGCCGTTGCGGTCGGTGATGACGCCGCGCGTACCCTTGACCGTTTCGACCTTGGCGTTTGCGCGCACGGACTGGGCAAGGTAATCGTCGCCGTTGACGATCTGCGCGTCGAAGAGCGTCACGACGAACACGAGCGCGCAGAGGAACATCACCGCGCCGAGCGCAACGAGGCGGCGGGTAAAGCGTTTGGGATCCATAGCGGCCTCCTTTCCTTGAGGCTTGGGGAAAATGGGGAAAATCAGTCGGGGAAGATGCGGCGGATGGCGCGCAGCGCCGGATAGACCGGCAGAAGAAGCAGGCACGAGAGCGCCGTTTCGCGCGCGAACAGGTGTAGCATTGGCAAAATGGCGGTCGAGCCGCTGCGCGGCAGCAGCGCGAACGCCTGCAAGAGGTCAACGAGCAGAAATGTCAGCACGGTCGAGAGCAGCGCACGGGCAAAGCCCTGCTGCAGCAAATTACTGACAACTGTTGAGATGAGCAGTGCCGCAAGCGTGAACGCGATCGTGTACAAGCACGCGAATGGTGCGGGGAGCACAAGGTCGCACAGCGCGCCGAAGACGATGCCCGCGATGACGGACGAGCGCGGCAGCTCGAACGATGCCATGACCGCCAAAATGACGGGCGGCAGAAAGGGGATGACGCCGAAAAACGTCATCGACCCGAGAAGCAGCCGCCGCAGGAAAAAGAGCGCCGCGGCGGCGAGCGCGTAAAACGTCCACTTAAGCGCGGTGGTTTGGGTGAGATTCATGCGCGCCTCCCTCAGTCGACAATGTCGTAGTCCGTGATGACGAACACCTCGGTCAGGGCGGCAAAGTCCATCATGGGGGCAAGGACCGCGTAGCGGGCAAGGCCGTCGTCGCCGGTCTGGAGCGATTCGACCGAGCCGATGACAAGGCCGCTCGGGTAATATCCGCCAAGGCCCGACGTGACGATCTGGTCGCCGATGAGCACCTCGTCGTCCGACGTGAGGTACGAGAGCTTCAGTTTGCCCTGACCCATCAGGGAGAAGTCGCCCTCCGCCACGGCGACCTCGCCGGTGCGGAAGATGCGCGCGCCGAGCTCGGTGTCCGTGTCGATGACGGTCAGCACCGTCGACCAGTTGAGGCCGACCTCGGAAATGACGCCGACGAGATACCCCTCGGCGCTGACGACGCAGTCGCCCACGGCGATGTCCTGATCGGTGCCGTGGTTGAGAGACAGCGACGACGTCCAGCTGCTCTCGCTGTGGGCGAGCACGGCGGTGGAGACGAACGTGAAGTCGCGCCGCTGCTGCTGGAGCTTCAAAAGCTCGCGCAGGAGCTTATTTTCCTCGCTGTCGGCCTGCGCCTGACGCTGCTGGGCGCGAAGGTCTGCGACCTCTTTTTTGAGCGCCGCGTTTTCCTCCTTGAGTGTGGTCGTGTCCTCGTAATACTGGCGCTTGTCGGCCGCCCAGTCGCTCACGGCAGTGGCGGCGGCGCGGAACGGGTACGTCAGCACGCCCGCGATGTTTTCGAGCACCGAGGACGTCGAGGAAAAGTAGGTCAAAAGGCTCAATGCCACGGCGACCGCCGCGGCGACGGCCAGAATGCGCAGCCCGTGCTGACGGAAAAATTCTTTCAAGGCTTACCCTCCTTTCATCGTAGGGCAGGGGAGAGGTTAGAGGAGCTTGACGCCAAAGCGCGCGAGCACTAAGCCAAGCTGCTCGACGGGCAGTCCCATGACGTTGAAAAAGTCGCCGTCGATGCGCTCGACGAAGAGCGCGCCGCGGCTCTGCACGCCGTAGGCGCCGGCCTTGTCCATCGGCTCGCCGGTTTTGATGTAGGCGCGGATCTCGTCATCCGTCATCGGGCGGAAAAAGACGCGCGTGGACACGGCGAAGCGCTCTTCCTGCGCGCCGCGGCGAACGCTCACGCCCGTGCAGACCGTGTGAGCGCGGCCGGAAAGCGCGCGCAGCATGCGGAACGCGTCGGTCTCATCGTGCGGCTTGCCGAGGCGGTCATTGCCCAAAAAGACCATCGTGTCCGCCGTGATGATGAGATCGTCGGGCGCGCAGAGCGCGGCGGCAGCGTCACACTTCTTCTTTGCAATGTAGCGTACCGTGTCCTCGGGAGAAAGACCTTCCGGATAGCTCTCGTCAATGTCGAGCGAGAGGGTCTTAAAGTCCTCCACGCCGATGCGGGCGAGCAGCTCCTGACGGCGCGGGGATTGAGATGCCAAAACGATTGCCATGATATTGCCTCACTATTTGATAATAAAAAGTATAATCAAGATAAAAAATTACAATTTGGAATTCATTCTGCGCCGCGATAGAAGAGACCACGGGTGATATTCTCCGGCGCTTCGACCGTCTCACCCTGATACGCGCGCAGCATCTGCACGCAGTCCTCGGGCGAATCATCATAGAGCGCGATCTCATCGGCAATGACGGCACATTCGTCCGCCATAACCTCCGGCAGGAAGCAGGGTGTCGATACCATGCGCAGAAGCAGGCGCAGGCAGTCGTCAAAGCGGTCGGTGCAGGTGAAATAATAGCCGGTCATGGCATAGTCGGTAAAAGCGTTCGTCTCCGCGCCGAGGCGGGAAAATTCCGACTCCGGGTCGCAGTCCGGGAGGCAGAACATCCGGTGCTCGAGAAAATGCGCCGTGCCGTCCGGCACGGTCTGCCAGCCGCCGCTTTGCGGAAGCTGTGTGTCGCATGAGCCAAAATTCACGCCCAGAAACGCGAATTTCCCGGCAAAGCCCGGCTTCGGCACGACGCGCAGACGCAGGCCGTTCGGCAGCGTTTCCAGATAACAGCGCTCACTGAGCGCGGGATAGTCCTTCCAGCTCATGCTTCCTCCAGCGTATAGACCGCATCGGGCCGCACGCGCCGCGCAGCGGCGCAGACGTCCTCCGCCGTGACGGCGCAGAGCGCTGCGGCCAGTTCGGCGGGGCTTTGCGAAATGCCCTCCGCTGCCCGGCCTGTGTAAAATTCATCGAGCCTGCCGGGGCTGTCGCACAGCAGCCGCAGATCGGAAAGCAGCCCCGTGCGGGCCGTTTCCAGCTCAGACTGTGAAAAGCGGCCCGCGGCCAGCTCCGCAAGCTGATGCAGGATTTCCTGCTCGACAGCGGGCAGATCCGTGCGTCCGCAGCCTGCGGACGCAGCGAGAATGCCCTTGTGTCCGTCGTACCAGCTCCCGGCCTCGTAGCACAATGCCATCCGCCCGCGCACGACGGTATAGAGCCGGTTCTGTTCACCTCCGCCGAGCATCGCGTTCAGAAGCAGCATCGCGGGATACTGCGCGCTTCGCAGCGTCACATCCGTGCGGAAGCCCAGCGAGATCCGGCTCTGCGCAAGCGGCATTGTTTCGGAAAACCTCCGAAGCTCCTGCGGCAGCGGGCTGGGGTTTGTTCCGACCGGGACGCAGGCCGTGCGCGGCAGATGCGCCAGAAGCGGCTGCAGCAGCGCCTCCGCTTCTCCGACGGATTTGCTGCCGAGATAGAAAAGCTCCGCGCGCGACGAGGCCAGCACCGACTTATCGTGCGCCCAGAGCGTGCGCACGTCGATTTTATCAAGCTCTTCCGCCTCTCCGAGACGGCCGCAGGCGTAGCGTTCGCCCCGGCACATGGCCCGGAGCATCTGCCGCTCACAGTACGCGCTCTTGTCGTCCAGTACGCTCTGCATGGCGTTTTGCAGATTCCGGCATTCCTGCGAGACAAGCTCCGGCACGAACGCGCCGTGTTCCGTTCGCGGGCAGAACAGCAGCTCGGAGACAAAGTCCAGCAGGTGCGAAAAAACGGCCTCGCCCGCATATTGGTCTTCCAGACAGTCGGCAAACAGGCCTGTGAGCTGAATTTCTCCCTTTTTGCGCACCAGCGCACCAATGGACGCGCCGTGCAGTTCGTCCAGCCGGTCGGCGATGGCGCGGATGGAGGGCGTTTTTTCGCTGCCGCGCAGGAGTACGCTCGGCAGCAGCGCGTTCATAGCCGCCTCGCCCACGCGAAGCGGCCTTAAAAAGCTGAGGCTGAAGCAGGCGGTCTTGAACCGCCCGTCCTGGATAGACGTGAGGAACACGCCCGGCAGGAGCTCTTTTCTTGTCGTCATGTTATTTCTTGTCTGCCTCCGTGCGCAGGCGGATGATCTCGTCGCGCAGGACGGCGGCATATTCGTATTCCATCATGTGCGCGGCCTTGCGCATCTGCGCTTCGAGCTTTTCAATCTCACGCGCAAGCTCCTGCCGCGTCATCTTTACGCCGCCCTTGCCCTTGTGTTCCGGCGTGGGGGAGGCGGAAATTTCGATCAGGTCCCGGATGGATTTCACGATGGTCTTCGGCACGATGCCGTGCGCCCTGTTATAGTCGTCCTGGATCTGGCGGCGTCTTGCCGTCTCGTCCATGGCGGCACGCATGGCGGGCGTGATCTTATCCGCGTAGAGCAGCACACGGCCCTGCGCGTTTCTGGCCGCGCGTCCGATGGTCTGGATGAGGCTCGTTTCCGAGCGCAGGAAGCCCTCCTTATCGGCGTCGAGGATCGCGATCAGCGATACCTCCGGCAGATCAAGGCCCTCGCGCAGCAGGTTGATGCCGACCAGCACGTCAAACTTCGCCATGCGCAGATCGCGGATGATCTCCATGCGCTCCATAGCCCCGATGTCCGAGTGCATATAGCGCACGCGGATGCCGTTTTCAGTCAGGTATTTCGTCAAGTCCTCTGCCATTTTCTTCGTCAGCGTCGTGACGAGCGTGCGCTCGCCCTTGTCCGTCGTGGCGTTGATCTCGCCGATCAGATCATCGATCTGCCCCTCGATGGGGCGCACGAAGACCTCCGGGTCAAGAAGGCCCGTAGGCCGGATGACCTGCTCGGCGATCTGTCCGGCGCGGGAACGCTCATACTCGGCAGGCGTGGCGGAGACGTAGATGGCCTGATGGATGCGGTCTGTAAACTCGTCGAAGGTCAGGGGGCGGTTATCATACGCCGACGGCAGGCGGAAGCCGTAGTCGACGAGGCTTTTCTTGCGTGCGTGGTCGCCGTTATACATGGCGCGCACCTGCGGCAGCGTGACGTGGCTCTCGTCGACGAAGAGGATGAAATCGTCGGGGAAGTAGTCCAGCAGCGTCGTCGGCGGGGTGCCGGGGGCGCGGCCGGCAATAACGCGGGAATAATTTTCAATGCCGGAGCAGAAACCGATCTCCTGCAGCATTTCCAGATCGTACTGCGTCCGCTGGCGGATGCGCTGCGCCTCGAGCAGCTTGTCGTGCTCCTCGAAAAAGCGCACCTGCTCCCACATTTCGGCCTCGATGTCCTTCATAGCGCGGGCCATTTTCTCTCTCGATGCGACGTAATGCGACGCGGGGTAGATGGCGACGTGGTTCAGAATGCGTTCCGGTACGCCGGTGACGGCGTTGACCTCGGAAATGCGGTCAATTTCATCGCCGAAGAACTCAATGCGGATGGCCCGGCCAGACCAGTAGGCGGGATAGACCTCCAGCGTATCGCCGCGCACGCGGTAGGCGTTGCGGACGAAGTTGAGGTCGTTGCGCTCATAGCGGATCTCGGTCAGCTTGCGCATAAGCTCGTCCCGGTCGTATTCCATGCCGGGGCGGAGCGAAACGACCATGTTTTTATAGTCGATCGGGTCGCCCAGGCCGTAGATACACGACACGGACGAGACGACGATCACGTCCCGGCGCTCGGACAGCGCGCTCGTCGCGCTGTGGCGCAGGCGCTCGATCTCGTCGTTGATGGCGGAGTCCTTTTCAATGTAGGTGTCCGTCTGGGCGATATACGCCTCAGGCTGGTAATAGTCGTAGTAGGAAATGAAGTATTCCACGGCGTTTTCCGGGAAAAACTCGCGGAATTCCGAGCACAGCTGCGCAGCCAGCGTCTTGTTGTGCGCGAGGACCAGCGTGGGCCGGTTGACGTTGGCGATGATATTCGCCATGGTGAACGTCTTGCCGGAGCCGGTCACGCCGAGCAGGACCTGATCGCTCAGGCCCATGTTGAGGCCCTGCGTCAGCTTCTCGATGGCCTGCGGCTGGTCGCCGGTGGGCTTGAATTGGGAGTGCAGCTTAAAGTTCATACGGGTCCTCCAGAATGCCGTCGTCGCGCAGGGAGACAAAATCGTCGTCCGCGACAATGATATGGTCGGCCAGCACGATCCCGACTGCCTCCAGCGCCGCCTTTAATACCAGCGTGGTCTGCCGGTCCTCGGGGCTGGGCAGCGCAAGGCCGCTGGGGTGGTTGTGCGCAAGCACGACGGAGGTCGCGTTCGCGTCCAGCGCAGCCTTGACGACCTTGCGCGCGGCGATGGACGCGACGTTCACGCCGCCACGGTGGATGAGCACGCAGTCGAGCGCCTTGCACTTTGCGTCGAGGCAGAGAAGATACACGACCTCCTCGCTTTCGCCGTGGAAGTACGGCAGCAGATACTGGCCGCATTTGGACGTAGTGTCCAGAATCTCGATCTGTGCGCTGCGGCTCATGAGGCAGCGCCGCGCCACCTGCGGCACAAGCCGGATCAGCTGCGCGGCGGCGTCTCCGACGCCGTTTACTTTTTTCAGCTCGGATTCCGGCGCGGAAAACACGCTGTCGAGCGTCCCGAAGCGGCTTAAAAGCGCGTGCGCTGTCGGGTTCGTATCGCCGCGCGGCGCAGCGTAATACAGCAGCACCTCCAGCACCTGCACGTCCGAAAGGGAGTCCATGCCGCTGGTTTTGAGCTGCCTGCGCATCCGGTCGCGGTGGCCGTCGTGAATGGACATGGGCGTCTCCTTTCCGCTTCCGCTCACATCAGCGGCGCGAGCAGCCGCAGCAGCGCCCGCAGCACACGCTGCGTCAGGTGCGTATGGCGGCACTGCTCGGCTGTGATCTCTCTGCACTGGGGAAACGTTTCTTCAAAATCCGCCTGCACCTGTGTGTTTATGGCGGTGTCATAGAGATAGACTGCGTCTTCAAAATGCAGATACAGGCTGCGGAAGTCCAGATTGACCGTGCCGACAACAGCCTGCTTCGTGTCGGCCAGATAGACCTTGGAGTGGATGAAGCCCGGCGTATATTCGAAGATACGCACGCCTGCGCGCGTCAGCTCCTCATAGTTTGCGCGCGTGACCGCGTGGACATACCATTTGTCCGGGATGCCGGGCGTGATGATGCGCACGTCGATGCCTGTTTTTGCCGCGACGCACAGCGCCGTGGTCATTTTATCGTCCAGGATCAGATACGGCGTCATGATCCACATCCGCTCCTGCGCAGAGGAAATGACGGACTGCAAAATCGTCGCGCCGACGTCCTCGTTGTCGAGCGGACTGTCGGCAAACGGCTGGAGAAAGCCCGTGCCGCCCCGCTTTTCCGGATAGTCTGCGCGGAAGCGGCTCACATCCTCCTCCGACCGGTCAACGTAGCCCCAGAGGGACAAAAACATGACCGTCATTGACCACACGGCCTTGCCGCGCACGAGAATACCGCAGTCCTTCCAGTGACCGAAGCGCTTGTATTCGTTGATATATTCGTCGGCCAGATTGACGCCGCCGGTAAACGCGGCCTTGCCGTCGATGATCATGAGCTTGCGGTGGTCGCGGTTGTTCATCCGCCCGTTCAGGACCGGCAGATAGGGGTTGACCGCGTGGGCGCGGATGCCGGATTCGCCGAGCTTTTTCGCATAGCCCATCGACAGCCGCGTGATGCAGCCACGCGGACGTCCAGTCCGGCGGCGGCCTTGCGCTTCAGGATGTCCAGGATCCGGCCCCACATCTCGCCGTTGCCGATGATGAAAAATTCGAGGAAGATATACTGTTTGGCTTTCTCAAGCTCCTCCAGCATCGCGGCAAAGCACGCCTCGCCGCCGGGAAAATACTCCGCCGAGGAGGACTCATAGGCCGGATAGTGCGCACAGGCGAAGAGATAGCGGGCATGGTTGTAGGCCTCGTCCTGCCTGGC
>ERZ773108.3295-NODE-3295-length-12589-cov-4.432184_pt1 | contig 12589 bp, 9 predicted proteins | sample MGYA00580570_ERZ773108 | MGnify/ENA primary metagenome ERZ773108 (study PRJEB29015, sample SAMEA2737840) | human gut metagenome | biome: human gut; feature: human-associated habitat; material: faeces | place: China | collected 2012 ...
TTCACCCTGAACATCCTGTACAGCCTTGATTACATCAGAAAGCTTTCCAACTCCTGATGGCTCGATCAGAATACGATCCGGATGATAAGTATCTACGACCTCATGAAGAGATTTTCCAAAATCTCCAACCAGTGAACAACAGATACATCCTGAATTCATCTCACGAATCTCAATTCCTGCTTCCTTCAAAAATCCACCATCAATACCGATCTCTCCAAATTCATTCTCAATCAATACAACCTGCTCTCCCTTGTATGCGTCAGAAAGAAGCTTCTTAATTAAAGTTGTCTTTCCTGCTCCAAGAAATCCTGAAATAATGTCAATCTTTGTCATTTTTCTCTTCTCCTTTTTCTATCATTTATTTCAAATCCAATTCAACCGGGCAATGATCTGATCCCATAATATCTGTAAGTATCTTCGCATCGTCCAGTCTGTCCTTTAAACTTTCCGAGACACAGAAGTAGTCTATACGCCAGCCTGCATTCTTCGCTCTGGCACTGAAACGATAAGACCACCAGGAATAGATTCCTGTCTGCTCCGGATAAAAGTACCGGAATGTATCAATAAATCCGGCATCCAGAAGTTCAGTAAACTTCTGTCTTTCCTCATCCGTAAAACCTGCATTCTTACGGTTGGTCTTCGGATTCTTAAGATCAATCTCTTTGTGCGCTACATTCATATCTCCGGTCACAATCACCGGTTTTGTCTCTTCTAACTTCTTCAGATAAGTACGGAAGTCATCCTCCCACTTCATTCTGTAATCTAACCTTGCCAGCCCATTCTGAGAATTCGGTGTGTATACTGTGACGAAATAAAACTCTTCAAATTCACACGTAATCACACGTCCTTCCTGGTCATGCTCCTCAATACCGATTCCATAACTTACCGACAATGGTTCTTTCTTTGTAAACACAGCTGTTCCGGAATATCCCTTCTTCACAGCATAATTCCAATACTGATAATATCCCGGAAGTTCCAGCTTCACCTGCCCCTGCTGGCATTTCGTTTCCTGCAGGCAGAAAATATCCGCATCAAGTGCTGCAAAGCTCTCTTCAAACCCTTTGCCAATGCATGCACGTATACCATTTACATTCCATGAGATTAATTTCATAATCAACTGATCCCCTTTGTTTTCTTATTAGCCCTGTTCAGCATTTGCTAACGATTCTCCCCTGAACGCTTCTGGTCTATTATAGCACGTTTCATGACTGTAAAAAACCTCTTTTTCTCCGGTTTCTGCTCATTGCATTTTTTTCCGGTTTCTGCTACAATGAACTGACATCAGATAAACATAGTCCCTGATAAATAAGAAAGAATGAGGAATATAAAATGAGTGACGAATTTACAGCTGGCGGATGTAACCCGAGTGACTGCGCTTCCTGCGGTGGTGGATGCAGTTCAGCCGGCGGATGCGATCCTGTTGAAAACCACAAGACAATCACCCTTACCATGGAAGACGATACAGAGGTAGAATGTGCGATCCTCACCGTTTTCCCGGTAGATGCGAAGGAATATATCGCACTTCTCCCACTTGATGAGAACGGTCAGAATGAAAGTGGCGAGGTTTACCTCTACACATTTGCCCGTACTGAGAGCGGTGATCCGATGCTTTCCAACATCGAAAGCGACGAAGAATATGCAAAAGCCGCAGTTGCTTTTGACACAGTGCTTCAGAATGCAAAAGATTCAATGGAAAAAATTGATTAAGATCAAAGAACAATTATAGCAATTCCGGTATTTTATGGAATTGCTATAATTATTTTACCAAAATGTTACTGTTCACTCCGTTCACAGTAACACCAAAACACCTCTCAGGATAACTTCTAACCAATAGTTAATAGACATCTCCTTGTTCCAACTGTATACTGGATATAAAGATTATATTTGTGGCCAGAATCTATTCTGTCCCGGATCACTGTATCAGAAAATCCATATACACCCAAATATTCAAAACAAGGAGGGCTTACATAATGAAAAAGAAAAAATTTCCGGTTTTTATTCTATGCTCACTTCTAACCCTTACCAATATTCAGACACCATGGGCATTTTCGGATGAAGCACCCGATGATCCGGTATTTTCGGATGAATCGGTCGATGATCCGGTATTTCCGGTTGAACTGCCCGACGATCCGGCATTTTCTGACGAAATCACTCCTGATGAAGCAACATACGCCAAAGACACTGCAGATATATCTGCTTCCGGAAATTCCATTCCGATCACTGCTGACAGTGGATTTGCAGACCCTGTTTTCCAAAAATGGATTTCCGAAAACATTGATACAGATCGCAACGGGCTTCTCTCTGACGAGGAAATCTCCATGTGCACAGAAATCAGTATTCCTTCCATGTCAGTCGATTCCCTGGAAGGCATCGAATATTTTTATAATCTGAAAACCCTGGACTGTTCTGACAATGAACTGCTGTTTCTCGATGTATCAGCCAACACAGTTCTGAAATCTCTGAACTGCTCGCACAACAATCTGCTCAGTCTGGATCTCTCCTCATGCAAAAAACTGAAAGATCTTGACATCTCCTTTAACAACTGTGGGAGCAACAGTTCCATCAGTCTTCCCAAAAGTTCTTCTGTGGAGAAATTAAACATCTCTTCTGTTGTTCTTGATGATTTTGATTTCTCCCGTTTTTCCAGACTGAAAGAACTGGATTGCAGCAACTGTAATCTGCGCACTCTTAAACCTGCATCTATGCCATCACTGGAAAAGCTTATCTGTTCCGGCAATCTCCTGGATACCCTGAACTTAAGCCGTCTTTCCGGTTTGAAATATCTGGACTGTTCTTCCAACAGTATACAGACTCTGAAACTGCCGGACACCAGATCACTGAATACCCTTTACTGCCAGAATAATCTTCTCACTAAACTGAACCTCTCCGGTTTTTTATCACTGAAGAAACTGAACTGTTCCGACAATAAGCTGTTGGAGCCTGATCTTCGCGGCTGCTTTCCCGAGGAACTGATCTGTAATGATAACGTGATCCGCACTCCTATGGAATTTTATGATCTGTCTCAGTTCGCTTCACCTGAAGATATCACCATAATGGAAAATGGCATGATCGACACCTCTTACCGGCTGACTGCTATTAATAAATTAAACCCTGTAAAAATCCGCCGCAGATTTACCAGTGCCGGCACAGAACAATATGGCACACAGATCATTTACATTGGATATCTGCTTGAAAATGATTTCCGATCACCTGCATTGTTTCAGCAAATGCAGCAGAACTATCCACTGACAGACGATCATATGCTTTCCCGCGAATATCTGAAGGAAGTTTCTTCCCTTTCCTTTGACGAAGATTTTCCGTTATTTTCTTCAGATCTGGCCTATTTTACAGGACTGAAAAGTCTGAGATGTACGGATCTTCCTCAAATCACCGAACTGGATCTCAGCAGAAATCCGGAACTTACCAAACTGATCTGTATTGGAACAGGTATCCGTTCTCTGAACCTTACCTCCAACAAAAGCCTGGAATCTGTTCATCTGTGTAACAACAGCCTTTCCTCATTAAATATAACCGGACTTACGTCACTTTCCAGCCTTGACTGCCGCTTTAATTCTCTGGTCAGCGTTGATACCACAGGCTGCACTGCTTTGAAGGATAACCTGTTCTTTCCGCAGCATACATGCACCGTCAATGCTGATCAGGCAGGAAAAATTTCGTTCGACCAACTGGGAAATTTCCATCAGCAGCTGGATACACCGGCAGCAATCCTCGCAGGCGATGAACTTCTGTACACACCCGGAGATGACTTCTTTACTCTTTTAAGTCCTGCCGTAACCATGACGGAAGCATCTTTTTCCATTATGGATACCAATACATGGCAGATTCTCGGAACCTGCCGGATGACCATAAACATTGAATCAGGAACTCCTGTCACTCCTGAAAAACCGTCATTAAAAAAAATCAAATCCACTCATGAGGTTACCATCACCTGGAAAAAAGCAAAGAATGTCAGTGGATACCGGATTCTCCGCAGAGAAAAGAATAAATCAGAGGCTTCATGGAAAGCAATCGCAACAGTTTCCTCTTCCCGTACCTCCTATACAGACAGTACCGGACTGATCAAGAAATCCTACCTGTATACAGTGCAGTCCTACACTTTCCGGAACGGTAAGAAAATCTACAGTAAATATAACACCAAAGGCCTGACCGGTACAGCAAAACTCAAACGCCCTGCGGTTAAAAAGCCCCCAAAAAATGTTGTCATAAATCTTATGTGGAACGAAGTTCCGGGTGCCGATGGCTATCGCATCTACCGCCGCAGGAAAGGTATCTCCAAATGGACAAAACTGGGAGATATTGAATTTTCCGGGTTGTATTACACAGACGAAACTGCTGTTTCCAAAACAGTCTATGATTATGCAGTCCGCCCATACCGTAAGCTTGGCAGCAAAATTTCTCTGGGTGATTACAGCTCCACCGGATACGTCTGCCAGACTGCAATTCCAAAGGTCAGCCTGACTTCTGTCACTGAGCAGGATGGCGGCGTCACAGTAAAATGGAAACACCAGCCTTATGTCACCGGCTACTTTATTTATCGTGCAGACGATCAGAACAGTAAATACTGTAAAATTTCAGATACACCAAACGGTCCTGATTCAGAGGAATACTATGCATATTATGAACCAGTGCCATTCGGCTCCGTAAATCCATTATATAAAGTTCGGGCATACGTCCTTATCGGTAAGAAATATTACTATGGACCATATTCCAGAGCACTGGCTCTAAATCCGTACTCCGATAATCTCAATGCTCACGATTTTTCGGAATTCCACATGGGTTACCAGTTAAGCAACAGTTCTTCCTCCACAGGTTTTGACCGTAACTATGATGACGGTGGCAGTTTTTCCATGGCTGCCGCCTATCTTACACGCGGATCCGGTCCTGTATACGAATGGCAGGCTCCTTACGAAAATATCTCATCAGCATCCTATGACTCATTCACACCTGCGCTTAGAGTAAATGAGATTATGTTTATTCCCCAGCGAAAGAATGCATTAGATAATCAGGCAATCAAACAGGCAATTATGAATTACGGTGCAGTATCTGCATCCTATCTCTCCGTCGACGAATACTACTCCAATGATCAGATTTCCTTCTGCCTTCCCGACGATTACGATGCAGGAAGGGCTCCTGCCGGTTCTGCACCTGTCATATCCACACAACATGCTATTGCTATTGTAGGATGGGATGATGATTACGCAAAAGAAAACTTTCCGGTCCGGCCGGCCGGCAACGGTGCCTTTCTTTGTAAAAACAGCTGGGGAAAAGATTTCGGGGACAATGGATATTTTTATATTTCCTATTACGACGACTTTCTGGGTATGCAGGAGTTCTCCATGGCATTCGGAAAGATTTCCTCTGATAACACCTGTAACCGCATTTATCAGTATGATCCTTTAGGTGCCACCACTGCTTTCGGTTATAATGATGAACTGTACTGTGCCAATGTATTCCCTGAAAACGGACAGAAATTAACCAGGAAAGAGCAGCTTGGTTCTGTCTCCTTCTATACCTATGATAATAATTATAACTATGAAGTTTATATTGTTTCTTCCTTTAAGAATCAAAACTCCTTTCAAAAGCTTCCTTCTCCTGCTGCCCGGGGAAACTGCCGGTATGCCGGATATCATACGGTAGATTTTTCCAGACCTGTGACTTTAAAAGCAGGCACACGTTTTGCTGTAGTCATAAAGTTATGGAGCAGCACAGGTGCAAAAACGTATTTCGAGGCTCCTCTGAACGGTACCAGTTCCAGAGCCACTGCTTCTGACGGAGAAAGTTATATCAGCCATCATGGGGATATATGGACGGATTTTAACACCTATCTGCCAAACACAAATGTGTGCATCAAAGCATTTACCAATGGTAAAATCACAGAAAATGTCCCTGCTGCCGGTTCAGACGGTAAAGATATTTCCTGTGAAAGCTACTCCGCTGAGGAACTGAAAGAACGAGGATTTCTCCTTAATCCGGCTTATGAAGACGGAAATTCAGATATGGTCTCTTCTGTAAGCACCGGAAACGCACCTTCAGCCTCTGCCCCTGTACTTCCTGCCGCCTATGACCTGCGTCAGAGTGGTCGTGTATCCCCTGTGAAAAATCAGGGGGAACAGGGATTATGCTGGACATTCTCCACTTACGCTTCGCTTGAGAGCTTTCTTCTTTGTTCCTGAAAAAAATCCTCTCCCGGAATATCTATGAACATTCATAAATATTTCCGGGAGAGGATTTTTTATAGTCATTTTACATTACAATCCCATTGATCTCCACATTCGCATCTACGTCCTGTGTATAGTCAATATCACTGTAATGGAATCCGAACATATGATAGAAATCTTCCCAGTAGCCGTCAATGTCGCAATACTGATTTACTGTATCTGTAGTGACTGCTTTCCAACATTTCTTTACTTCTTCCTGAATCTCAGGGAGCAGTTCGTAATCATCCATACGGATAAATCCGTTTTCATCTGTCCGGAAACCTTCCGGGGTATAGAGTTTCTGTGTAAAAAGCCTTGCAATCTGCTGAATACAGTTTTCATGATTTCCGGCCCTTTTCATAACTTTATAAAGAATAGCAAAATACAGCGGTACAACCGGAATAGCTGCACTTGCCTGAGTTACCAGACCTTTGTTTACAGAAATTACTGCGCGGACATCCGGATGTGCCTGATTAATCTCTGACATTGTTTTCTGTAAGTGCTGTTTGGCAGTTCCAATGGTTCCATGATAGTAGATTGGATAAGTCAGTTCCGGTCCGATGTAGGAATATGCTACGGTTACTGCATTCTCAGTCAGTACATCTGCTGCTTTCAGCGCATCAATCCAGTCTGCCCAGTCTTCGCCGCCCATAACTTTGACTGTGCTTAAAACCTCTTCTTCAGTAGCCGGTTCTACTGTTTTCTCTGTAATCTCATTATTTCTCAGATCCAGACTCTTCTCTGTAAATGGCTCATCTGTAGTTTTCAGACAGGAAGACCAAGTCTTTCCTTCTGCATCTGTACGTCTCGGTGCTGCCAGGCTGTAGACTACCAGGTCCACTTTTCCAAGATCCTTTTTGATCAGTTCAATCGCCTTCTCCTTGATTTCCTTTGAAAAAGCATCTCCGTTAATGGTCTTTGCATAAACACCTTTCCCGGAAGCCAGTCTGTGAAACTCTGCTGTATTATACCATCCGGGTGTAGCTGTCCTTCTGCCATTTGCCTGACGTTCAAACATGATTCCAAGAGTATCGGCACCACAGTTTTCCAGTGCACAGATACGGGATGCGAGGCCGTAGCCTGTAGAACATCCAATAATCAGAGCTTTCTTTGTTCCGTTTACAATTCCCTGCTTACAGGCGTAATCTGCCTGGTTGCGCACACTCTCTGCACATCCCTGCGGATGTGCGGTTGTACAGATATATTCTCTTACTTTTGGCTCGATGATCATAACTTTTCTCCCTAAATTTATTTCTTTGCCTGATATTTTTTAGTCAAGCGGATAAAATCATCCGCTTCGTTACTTGTTCATAATCGAATAACTGCTCCGCAGTATATACGCTTGAATTGTATGTATTGCAAATATTTTGAATCTCAAAATATTATAGCAAAGAAAAAGCAGAACGTAAAGTAAAAATCTCAGATTCTTCCCTATGTTCTACTTTTTTTACATTCTGGCTCTGATTTCATCTATAAACTTTGTGAAATATGCTCCGCTAGAACATTACATTACTTTTACCCACTATTTCGCAGTAGTACTTCCAAATCCACCATTGCGGATTTCTGTAGCATCATCATCTACCGTGATTCCGTACTCTACAAAGATTCCCTGCATGAATCCTGTATCTGCCGGGATTGTCAGAGTTTTGTTTTCATTGGAATCATTTGTGATCTTTGAAAAAATGTGGCCTTCGTTATCTGAATAGAAATAATCACTGTCAATGATACCAACTGTGTTGTTAAGCTGAAGACGGTATTTAAATCCCAGTCCGCTTCTCGGATAACATTTCAGCACCCATTCCGGCTGCATTTCCACCCGGATTCCTGTCGGGATCTTTACTGTTTCGCCTGGTTTCAGAGTAAATTCTGCCGGTGCGAAAAAGTCATAGCCGGCACTTCCTGCTGTCGCTCTCTTCGGCAGACGGATAGCCTCGTATACTTTCTCTGCTTCTTCCTGAGACTGTGCGAAGGTATCAATCCAGTCTGCTGTGAAGCGTTCTTTGCTTACTTTATGAAATTTTGCGATTCGTTTCATCTGTTTTTCCTCCTGTCTGGTCATGCAAAGCTGACACTCCTGCTTCGCAGTACACTCATAGCTGAATATTTGACTGATTCAGTAAAAAAGCAGTTCAGGTACACCTGACGCATACTTGAACTGCCTGTATATTTCTTATTTATGCAATACGACTTTTCCTTCATGAAGAGTTTTGGGAACATCGATCACTCTCTGATTGCTGGAACCTTTCCATTTCAGGGAAAGTTCTTTCTTGTCCACCTCAAATTCACCGTCTACGCAGACATCCAGATAACGCACAATCTCTTCTTTGCAGATCTCCTCCCAGAGGAAACCTGTATAAAGCCAGATTGTTTTACCAGGATATCTCTTTCTGATCTCCTTCGCAAAGGCTGTTACCTCAGTGATATTTGCCGGGTGCAGTGGATCTCCACCTGAAAAGGTAATTCCGCTCACATAATCCTTATCCAGTTCCGCAAAAATCTCCTTGCGTTCTGCCTCACCGAAAGGCAGTCCGCCGTTTGGATCCCAGGTGACAGGATTCTGGCACTCCGGACAGCAGTGATTGCATCCTGCCACCCAGAGCACTACACGAAGTCCGTCGCCATTAAGCATATCGTCCTTGGTAATATTGTGATATCTCATAATTTTTTACGCTTCTTCCGGTACATCCTTCATGCTGAAGCTGATTCTTCCCATCTTGTCTTTGCCAAGGCAGACAACCTTAACTTTATCACCAAGTGTGAGAACATCCTCAACACGATTGATTCTTTCTTTACAGATCTTGGAAATGTGTACCATTCCCTCTTTACCCGGTGCAAATTCAACGAATGCACCAAACTCTTTGATGCTGACAACTTTACCTGTAAAGATCTGTCCTGCTTCAAAATCAGTTGCAATGATCTTAACCATGTTAGCTGCCTCATCCATGCTCTTCTGATCAACTCCACAGATAGATACCGCACCTTCGTCTGTGATATCGATCTTAACACCTGTACGCTCGATGATCGTATTGATAGTCTTTCCTCTCTGACCTACAACATCACCGATCTTCTGAGGATCGATCTGGATCTGAATGATCTTCGGAGCATATTCGCCTACAGATGTACGTGGAGCTGCAATACATTTCTCCATAACTTCTGTCAGGATATATTCTCTTGCTTCTTTTGTACGTCTGATCGCTTCTTCTACGATCGGTCTTGTCAGTCCATGGATCTTGATATCCATCTGGATTGCTGTGATACCGTCATGAGTTCCGGCTACCTTGAAGTCCATATCTCCGAAGAAGTCTTCAAGTCCCTGGATATCTGTGAGAACAATGTAATCATCATCTGTATCGCCTGTTACCAGACCACAGGAAATACCTGCTACCGGTTTTTTGATCGGTACACCGGCTGCCATCAGAGACATTGTGGATGCACAGATACTTGCCTGAGAAGTAGAACCATTGGATTCAAATGTCTCAGATACAGTACGGATCGCATATGGGAATTCCTCTTCGCTTGGAAGTACAGGAACTAATGCTCTCTCAGCAAGTGCACCATGTCCGATCTCACGACGTCCCGGTCCTCTGGATGGTTTTGTCTCACCTACAGAGTAGGACGGGAAATTGTAGTGATGCATATATCTCTTTGAAGTTTCAAATTCGTCAAGTCCGTCAAGCTTCTGTGCTTCTGCAAGAGGAGCCAGAGTTGTGATGGTACAGATCTGTGTCTGTCCACGTGTGAACATAGCAGAGCCATGTACTCTGGGGATAATATCTGTCTCTGCTGCCAGAGGACGGATCTGAGTAATGGCACGACCATCAGGACGTTTGTGGTCTTTTAAGATCATCTTGCGGACAGTCTTCTTCTGGTACTGATATACAGCCTCGCCCAGAACTGCAAGCCACTCTTCCTTGTCAGCAAAAGCTTCTTTCAGTTTCTCTGTTACCTGACGGATATTTTCTTCTCTTGTCTGTTTATCGTCAGAGAATACGGCAACTTCCATTTCTGCCGGAGGTACGATTTCTTTGATCGCTGCGAAGAGTTCTTCCGGAACTGCACATGATTCGTAGCTGTGTTTCGGTTTTCCGCATTCTTCTACGATCTTATCGATAAATTTGATGATCTCCTGGTTTACTTCATGAGCTTTATAGATAGCTTCGATCATCTTGTCTTCCGGAACTTCTTTTGCGCCGGCTTCGATCATGATTACTTTCTCTCTTGTGGAAGCTACTGTAAGCTGAAGGTCAGATACATCTTTCTGTGCCATGGTAGGGTTGATGATATATTCACCATTGATCAGACCAACCTGTGTGGTAGCACACGGACCATCAAACGGAATATCGGAAATACAGGTTGCAATAGAGGAACCAAGCATAGCCGGAATCTCCGGATTACACTCAGGATCAACAGACATAACCATGTTTACCAGTGTTACGTCGTTTCTGTAGTCCTTCGGAAACAGAGGACGCATTGGTCTGTCGATCACGCGTGAAGTAAGGATTGCATGCTCGCTTGCTTTTCCCTCTCTCTTGTTAAATCCTCCTGGGATTTTGCCTACTGCATACATTTTCTCTTCATATTCAACGCTTAACGGGAAGAAATCAATTCCTTCTCTTGGCTCTTTGGATGCTGTTGCTGTAGATAAAACTGTAGTATCACCATAGTGCATTAATGCTGCACCGTTTGCCTGTTTTGCAACGCGGTTGATATCTACTGTCAAGGTTCTTCCGGCTAATTCCATGGAATAACTTTTGTACATATGTTCATTCTCCTTTTTTCATAATTCTGTTGTCATTTTCTGTTACCGTTCACTGCATGTCCGGTAACTACTTTATTCTTTTCAAATTTGTCTGTTCCGTCTGCTGACAATCTTGTCCATCAACGTTCAGACTTTTTATGAAATTGTCACATTAAAACAGGAGTCCGAAACAACTGAAAAAACTACTTTTCAGGCAAATATATCTGCCTGTTTTGTTACTTTCATATACAAAATAATCTTTTCAGTAGTCTCGGAAATAACTCCTGTCATGTTTCGCAGCTTCTGAATATGCAGATGCAGTCGAAACAACAAGCCACCGCAATCCTGAAAAACACCATATTTTACAGAACTGCCATATACATAAAAAGGGAGGCGGATGGAAATCCGCCCCCTTCCGCATACTAAAAGGCTATTATTTTCTTAAGCCTAATTTTTCAATCAGTGCACGGTATCTTTCGATGTCTGTTTTCTTCAGGTAAGCTAACAGTCCACGTCTCTGACCTACCATTTTCAGCAGACCACGTCTGGAATGATGATCCTTGTGGTTGTTCTGTAAATGCTCAGTAAGCTCCTGGATTCTTGCAGTAAGAACAGCTACCTGTACCTCTGGTGAACCAGTATCTCCCTCACATCTTGCATACTCTTTCATAATGGCTGCTTTCTTCTCTTTAGAAATCATTGTTATTTCCTCCTTAAAATTTTTAATAAACGCCGGGTATTAAGAAGTGGTCGGAGATTCCGGCTTCTGAATACTGGCTTTTTTCACCTCGAACAGTATAGCACACGGTTACTGACCTGTAAACTGTTTTTTTATTTTTTCAGGTTTTTAAAATACGTTTTTCCCTTCTCCGCATCTTTCAGAAGCTGCTGTTTCAGGGCTTCTATGGAAGAAAAACGTTTCTCCGGTCTTGAATAATGAAGAAATTCCACTTTACAGGGTTCTCCGTACAGATCCTCCTCACAGTCAAAAAGATAGGTCTCAACACCCAGGAACTTCTCTCCAATGGTAGGTTTATATCCTACATTGGTGATCCCGTAAAGGGTTCTGTCCTTAAAATGGGACACTGTATCATAAACGCCGTTCGGTGGCATCAGTTTTTCTTTTGAAGGAATGATGTTGGTGGTCGGAAGGAGGACTTTATGCCCCATTCCTCTGCCATGCTCGATCACTCCCTCTGCATGCCGTTGCGTTGCCTTACCCAATGACAGTCGCCAGGCGAATTTTATCTTTCGGTTTGTCATTCCGCGGCCAGCCTGTGACGACAGCCGCAAGGGATCCACATCAACCAGGCCCCGATACCAGGGAAACCGTCACCGACCAGGGAGGCTTCGCGTATGAAATTAGCGTTGGGACCGTACATCCGTTTTAGCAGAATCTTGTTATTTCCGCTGGCGATGGTTATCTATGATTTTTCTGCTTATCTGACTACCGATCTCATTCAGCCGGGTATTATCCACATCATCCGGGAATTTGAGGCTGATGTTGCGTTAGCCCCGGCCTCTGTCAGCCTCTATTTAGCCGGGGGGCTGGCATTACAGTGGCTGCTGGGGCCGCTCTCCGACCGCATTGGTCGCCGCCCCGTACTACTGACCGGAGCCATCATCTTTTCTT
>ERZ773108.3297-NODE-3297-length-12582-cov-5.145206_pt1 | contig 12582 bp, 16 predicted proteins | sample MGYA00580570_ERZ773108 | MGnify/ENA primary metagenome ERZ773108 (study PRJEB29015, sample SAMEA2737840) | human gut metagenome | biome: human gut; feature: human-associated habitat; material: faeces | place: China | collected 2012 ...
GAAAAAAATTTTTATTTTTTTCTATATTTTTTTGCATTTTTCTTTTATAAACTAAAAAGTGCGCTGACGGAACTACCGTCAACGCACGAAAAATGCAATAGCTCCGCTTGTTGCTACACAAATAATCACATAATAAGTCTGTATGCGAAAAAGAGCATGCATTTTTACCAAGAATAAAAACACAGACTTATTATTTTATTTGTGTAGCAATTTTATTCTATCATTTTACAGTATTTTTTGCAATACTTTTTTACAAAAAATTTTAAAATTTTACAGCAACACCCCTAAAAATCAATAAGGGCTGACTTTAGCCCTTATCAAAAATAGCAACAAGCGGAGCCTTCGGCAATAGAATATTAATCAAAAATACAACATTTTTGCCGATAAGAATATGCACGCGGCGTAAAATACCGCGCTTATATTTGCTAACATAAAAAACCGTCCCCTTTCGTATTGATAATATCATTATACAAAAGAGGACGGACACTTATTGTCCATATTAAAATTTAATTTAAAATTTTTACATAATCTCCCTGAGTTCTTAGCCACATTAAAATTCCGTCACCGTAACATTCGGCTTTAAGTACATACTTTCCGTTGCTCTGCTCTAAAATTTCCGCACCGGGGATTCGGTCTAAGATTGCTTCAATCGACTGTCCTGTATATTCAAAACGTATTGTTTTAAGCGGTCCGGAATACATAAACTGTACGCGCTTCCTGAACTCGCCTTCTTCAAACCTGTCTTTATACGGAATCTTAAATTTTTCTCCGGTGGCTTTTACCTCGGTCATTCTGTCAACACGAAATACCGTCGGAAAGTCCTTTGAATCGTCAGCCATCCACGCAATCAAATAAAAATAATAATCCGAAAACATAACCGAAAGCGGTTTAACAGCCCTGTGAGACGCAACGCCGTCTTTTCTTATATAATCAAACTCGATTATTTCTTTATTAAAGATATGTCCATTCAGCTTCCAAATCAAGTCTATAATCGGCTTCCCGTGACGGGGCGGTATGTAATGAAATCTCTCGTTTAATATCAGTTCCTTAATATTCACCCTTGCGGACGGCGTTGCCTGAATCAATAACTTGTCAATAAGGCTGTTAAGCTCTTGCTTGTTAAGCCCTCGGCTTTCGAGCAGGATTTTCGCCACGGCAAATATTTCTTCATTGGTGAGAAATGTTCGCTCTTGCTTAACAAGTCTGTAGCCGCTTTTTTCATAATCATATTCTATGGCCGTTTCGTTGCCGCCGCTTTCATATAAATATGTCCTGAGGTCATCTATATCCCTTTGTACCGATTTTTCACTTATTCCGAACTCCTCGGCAAATTCCTTTTTGTTTATGATGTCACCCCGATTTAGCTTCTCATACATATTTATAAGTCTGAAGCTTTTTATATTATCTAATTTCATTTGAAGTCCCCCTGATTCTCGGATTTAAAACGTAATTTCGGCGATATATAATCTTGGTCTTTTATTAATATTTAGCCTTATCTGTTATTATATCCAAGCACATAGACAGAATATGTCCATTTGAAAATATATATCACAGCCGCAGTTTTCGTGTATTATATCTCAAATAATTATTCTTTGTCAACACTTTTAATTATAGGGCACATCAATTGTAATATTTTTTTACACATTCACCTCGGTAGACCTGTGAAAGCATTATATTACTCTGTATACGAATACAGTTCTTCACATTCGATATATTTTATATTCAGCTCGGGATGTTTTTCTTTTAATATATCGGCAATATGTATCATTCCCGCACGTTCCGAACCTATATGCCCCATAACAAGTATGGCTTTTGTTTGCCCAAACTGTGCATAATCGCGGGCAATCTCACCCTCACACCACTCGCATATCTCGCCCGTCAGCACAAAATCATAATACTCAAGTTTTTCAACCACACCGCCCGGAGTTCCGAAGCAGCACGCAATTCTTTTTCCTTTTTTGTCAGCACAGCCCGCAACCCTTATGTGCTTAATGTTCAAATTCTTTTCAATATAAGCCGCAAGTTCAAGCGCTGTCATCGGCTCATTCAAGATAACTTCATCTGTGCCGCCGTTATTTTTATTTAAATTACACTCTCCGGGAAGCCTCATATACTTTGTCATTCCCTCAGCTATTAAATCAGGATTGGCAGCGTGCGCATAATCGTGGAATCTGACAATTGTCAGTCCCGTTTTTTCTATCAAATTCTTTTTCTCATAACCGATTTTATTTGATACTTCCTTATCATAATGATTATAAAAAATCGGCTCGTGCACTATAAGAAAATTAATTCCGTCCGCCGCACATTTTCTGATAACCTCAGGAGTTGCAAACATCGAAACACCTACATTTTTTATTTCTGCTTCTCCGTCCCCCATCTTATATGTATCACAGGTTTCTTTCGGATTAAACCCCGGTGCCATATCCTTTAATTCTTTAAATAATTCATAAATTTTCATTGTTTTTAACATTCTTCTTCCATATAAATCTCATCCGCCAATCCGCAAAACTTTACATATTCCGCTTTTCCGGGACATATCGGATAAAAGCCGAGGGTCGCAAATATATACCACGCCGACATTGTTCCGTTATCTTCATCGCCCGGGAAGCCGTCATCATCTGCCGAAAAGCCTTCATTGCATATTCTGCTTACCCACTTATTTGTCTTCTCGATATCGCCCAAATATGCGTATATAAACGGAATATGGAAGCTTGGCTGGTTTGAAATCGCACATTGACCCCACTTTCCGTCAGCAAACTCTGTCATTTCGTGAATTTCGCATTTATAACCTCCGACTCTGTAATCGGGCGGAGATGCAAACAGCGTGTCTAATTTTGCTTCAAGCTTATCCTTACCTCCGTAAAGCTCTGCCAATCCTGCAAAATCGTGCTGAACCGCAAAAGATGTCTGCCATGCCGATGCCTCGGTATAATCCCTGCCCCACATTATCGGGTCAAAATCGGGTTCAAAGCTTCCGTCAATTCTCTTGCCGCGCATAAAGCCTGTTTCTTTGTCAAAAACGTTTTTATAATTTTCAGACCTTAAATAATACTTTTCAGCTTTTTCTTTCTCGCCCAGTATATCGGCAACAGTCCCTATACAATAATCGCAATATGCGAAATCCAAGGTTAGATTTACGCTTTCTTTATACCTATCACTCGGCACATAGCCGATTTTGGTATAATATTCACACCCCTCTCTTCCGTATGCGGGATTCGGCGATGGTATATTCGCGTGCTTTTCCATACCCTCAAAAGCCGTTTTTAGCAACTCTCCCGAAATTATTCCTCTGACTGCCGCCTCTGCTATAACTGCGTCAATCATTGTGCTCGGCATACAATTTTTTGCATCCATTGCCGTCCATCTCGGAAGCCAGCCGCCGTCAATATAATCATTTATAAACCCCTCAAGCATTTCCTTAAATTCATTCTTTGCAATTATCGAAAAAAGCGGATAAACGGTTCTGTAAGTGTCCCAAAATCCGTTGTCTGTATAGCGGTAACCGCTCTTTATCTCATCACAGGACGGCGCGTAGTGTATTGGTTTATCATTTTCATCAAGCTCATATGCCTTGTGCGGGAATAAGAATGACCGATACATACAGCTGTAAAAGGTTTTCATTACATTTTCGTCGGCTTTTATTTTTATTCTTGAAAGAAACCCGTTCCAAATCTTTTCATTCTCCTGTTTTAAGCTGTCAAAATCACTATACGTACTGTCGTTTTTAAGATTCAGCTCAGCCTGTTCGCAGCTTATATATGAGCTTGCCATAGCAAATGTCAGTTTTTTTGTATTTAATAAAAGGTGAATTGCTGTATTTTCACCCTCGGCGGTTAAGCCCTTTTTCTTACCGAAGTCTCCTTCAATTATCGTTTTTTCGGAATTTATCACGTCTCTTCCGAAGTCAAACACAAAATATGTTCTTGCCCTGCCCTTGTCATATCCGCCCGAAGGCTCACCGCAGTCAGTATAACAATATAGTCTGCCGCTTTCGGCATCAAGCCTGTATCCGCACATTCCCCAAACGGGCAGAACAGATATGTAATTATCAAAATCATTGTTAAATTCAACCCGAAAGCACGCCCCGTATTCCGTCGGCGTAAGCTCGATACTCGCCCGCGGTCTTGTCAGATAATAGCTTAAATAATGCGGCATAAGCACGGTTTTATCCCGCAAAAATCCTGACCAACGGTTTTCCTCCGATATATACGGCTCTTCGCTCTGCGGCTGAATCACGATTGCCCCGTGCTCTGAAATCCAGGGACTTGGCTGATGTGTAAGCCTTATTCCCTCAAAGCTTCGGTCATCGGGGTGATAAAACCACGGACCGCGGCTTGAATCCGTCTGCGGCGCGAACGCCGCGCCGCCGCTTCCGTCAAGAATACAGCTGTTTTTGTATTTACTATCCATTGTGGCAAAGTTTTTATCGCTTGCAAGCTTTAACGCTTCGTTTCTGATTCTTTCAAAATCAGCCACCAAAACAAGTGTTCTTTTGTAAAAGTATTCCCCGGCAGGGGTTAATTCAAACTTTCGGTTTTTCTTTCCAGCAGTTTAAAGCCCAATTCGTTTTCCAACGCTTGTATTTGCTGCGAAATTGCAGACTGTGATATATGACATTCTTCGGCCGCCTCCGAAAAACTGTTGTTGCGGACAACCGAATGGAAATATTTTATTTGTCGTATCATTTGTATTTCCTCCGATTAGTTTTTACAAATACTATATGAGATATATGAAATATATGAAAATTTCTGTGATAAGACAGAGGCGGGAAACAGGTATAAAGCAATATTTTCGGGCTGAATTGCCGTGCCTGCGTCAAACCTGTTTCCCATTACCTATGCTTTACGTTTAGAATAACTGACTGGGAAGCTTCAGCTTTTCTTTAAACGGAAATGTTGCCTCGTACTTTTCAAATTCTTCGGGATTATTTTGGGGTGCAAAATATCCCTTAGGAGTGGCGTATTCGCCCGTGATACCGTTTAAATATCCTTCTTCAAGCTCTTTAAGCAAAAAGAATGATGCGTCCTCTCCGGCGAGAAGCCCGTGGTATCTGATACCGAATTTACTTGCAAAGTCAAAGCCGTTTTTGCCGTAGAAATCAATGTTTCCCTCAAAGCATATTGCCTTGTATCCAAACTCTTTTGCCTTGTCAAGTGAATAATCAAGCAGCATCTTTCCGTAGCCCTGTCTTTTAAGGGTCGGGATTATGCAAATGGGACCCATTGTTATGATGGGTATATCTCTGCCGTCGTCCGCCTTTATAACAGCTTTTACGAAAATTATCTGACCGATTATTACTCCGCCGCATTCCATTACAAAATCAAGTTCGGGTACAAAATCGGGGTCGTTTCTGAGCTTATGCAAAACATAATGCTCAACGCAGCCGGGACAATAAACATTCCAAAAGCTCTCTCTGACAAGGTTTTCCGTTTCTCTGTAATCTTCCTTTTTTTCCAAACGTATTATAATATTTTTATTCATTATTTTTCCTCCTGAATATTGTTTTTTTCAATTGCTTTCGCAGGGAGGCAGATACATTGCAGTCTGACCTCCCGATCAGATTACAAGATCCGTTGTGTTGTACTTAATCAAAAAGCACTTCTCCTTTTTAATATAAATTTATAATCAAGCATTGATATGCCTAATCATCATTGTATATAGCAACAGGCGTTCTTTGCCTTTTACCGCGATATAAAATTGCCGATTTCCTCTTCAAGCAATTTAAAGACCTTTGCAACCAGATAGCCGTCGGCTATGGCGTGATTTAGCCGCACCGTGACCGGCATAACAAACCGTCCGTTTTCTTCTCTGTATTTGCCCCAGTTTATAATCGGTGCAAAAAACAGATAACCGTCAGGGAGCTCGATATTTAATGAATCATAACTCAGCCACGAAATATATGAAGCGTCAAACCAGTTAGGGTGATTTTCCGTATCAAGACCGTAGCTGCGGCTTTGCTTGGCTTTTTCAATGTCGGCTGCACAGTTTTCGTAAAAGGTTTTGTAGTTTTCAAAGTATTCCGTATAAACGGGGGTACAGGTTTCGGTGTCATCGTGAAATATATACTGTGTGGGATTTATTTTTTCATAGCATATAAGCGTGTCCGTTTGCCATAAATATCCCATTTTATAATCATCGCGCGAATTCAGCACCTTTGCAAGTATGTACAAAAAGTTTATATAAAACTTAGTGTCCGTTCTTTTTGAATATTCCTTAAGCTCTGTTACATCAACTCTTGAAGTAATCGAGGTCGAACATTTGCAATCCTCCGAAAAGTGGCGGAAAACGCCGCTTCGGTAATATGTTTCTTTATCTATAACTCTGTAATTCATTTTTGCTCTCCTATCCCGGTATTCTTATAGTATAACTAACTTTTACAAAAAATGCAAGCATAATTTTGGATGATTTTCGGGTCTGTCGCATCTGAAATGGACAAAAGAATGAGATGAAGAGCGAAAGGCCTGTTCCTTTGCGGTTTAACCGTACGGGCTTAATCGTCAAAGGAAACAGGCAGCTCTCCGCTGTCATTTATGTATAAAAACTTCCAGCCCGTGTATGTAGATGTAGCGCATATCGATATCACACTTCCGTCATAAACGATACCGTCGCTGTAATAATCATAATTTTTAAGCGGCGGCAAACCGGCAGTATCCGCCATAATAATCTTGTTGTTATTATTTAAAATTACGGTGTATCCCGTCTTGCTTTTGCTGTACGTAATGGTTTTTAAAACAGAATCGCTTAAACGAAAGACCGCGGTTGCGTGAACATAGCTGTCATCCGCATACGCGGGAAGCTGGTACATTAAATCCAAATAGCGGCCGCCGCCCGTCGGCGAAGTAACAAGCGAAGTCGCAAAGTTCGGCGTTTGCATCATTTTTTCCCAGTCGTCGAATGTGATATCAGAGCCTGCATAATAATAGCGGAAAAACGTTTCAGCATCATCGGTATGCGTAGTTGATATCACCTCTCGGGAATCTCTGAAGTAAATATACGCGCCCTCAAATGCGGTCGCCTCCAAAAGTTTTGACATATCCTTAGACAGATACATCGCGGCAGTATTGTCTCTGATATCGGCATTACCCGAAATCACTTTATTGACCGTACTGTTTGATGCAATATTTTTATAAAGGGTATTTGCGTCCGACAGTTCGTTGTCGAACCGAAACATATTTTTGTTTAAAGTATCGATATAATCCTTTTCCATATACTCACGGCTTGTTTTGTTAAGCGATGAATAAAGTAAAAAGCTGCAGCCGGATAAAATTAAACAAATTATAAAATAAGAAAAAAATCCAAAGTGCAGTATGAAATAAATTTGCCGGAGTTTGTTATTTGAATAAATTTTCGATCGGTTTCTGTAAAGCCACATATCAGATGTCCTCCCCTAAATGTTATATATGAAAAATTTAAATCCATCATTGTATTATTCCGGACAATTTTATTATTCCAGACAAACACCCAAAAGTCAAGGTTTATTGTCATTTTGACAGTTATTACATAAGAAATTTCAATAGTAATGGTGAATTATACACACGCAGGCATCATAAAATGACAGCCCGAAGTGTGCAATCATCCCTCTGTTAAACACTGCGATTGATAAAATAAGCGCTGCCTCGATGGCTGTAAACACCGCTCGTTTCGATAGCTGATTTTCGGTATTTTATTGTATCACTTCATAAAAAGCGTTAAAAATTTATGAAATTAAAAATTGGAATCTATAAAATTTGTAACAAAATTAAGTTTACGTAAAAAGCCTCACACCCAAAGGCGCGGATATAATCTTGAACTGTTTTATGCTGCTAATCCAAGATTATGTACGCGCCCCTCTCCTGATTTAAGACAATAAAAAAAGTGTTCATACAAACCCTTTTGGGGTTCTGTATGAACACTCACTATGGTCGAGGTGACAGGATTTGAACCTGTTTTAAGCCTTGTAAAATAAAGGGTTATACGGTTTTTGACTTATTTTTTAATGTCAAAAATTAAAGCTGTTCAGCTTTTGTGCGGTTTCTGTCATTCGCTCGTTTCTGATATGTGTGTAAATGCTGCGCGTTAAATTTATGTCCGTATGGCCCATTAATTCCTGTGCGTCTTTTTCATTAATGCCCGCTTCAAACAACATCGTTGCGTATGCGTGCCTGAGCTGATGAAATGTCAATGTTAAATTATTTTCTTTTTTAAATTTTTCCCAGCGGCAACTGAGCTGTTTGCGCGTAAGATAGCCTCCGCTATCGTTACAAAAAATAACGCCTTTTCCATCGCTGTTTAAGTGCGCTTCCACTCTGTCCAGCAAAACAACCTTGCGCGTCCCCGCTTCGGTTTTTGTGGCGTTTACAAGGGTCGGCGTGTTGCCATCGTATACAATTTTCTTATTTACCGTTATTATCTTGTCTTTACGGTCTATATCCTCATAAGTCAGCGCAAGAGCCTCAGATATTCTAAGACCGCTGAATAACAGAAAATACGGAAGAAATCCAAACCCCTCCGGGTTTAATTCGATAATTTTTATTTCATTATCAGGCGGAAGAACACGTTTTGTAGTTTTCAAATTCTTCGGAAGCGACACAACGCTTGCCGGATTCGTTTGTATTTCGCCTTGTATAACAGCATATTTAAAAATCTGATTTAAGATTGATTTATATGTTGCCACCGTCTTTTTACTGTAATCTTTATGTGCAAATGATTTGAGATACAAGTCCACATCATACGGAACAATCTCTCTTATGCGCATATTGCCGAAATGTTCGACAGCAGCATTATATGCAGCCTGTCCGCATTTTTTATATGTTGTGTACGGAACTTGAGTGCAATAATAATTTACCCATTTTTCAGCAACATCAGAAAAATATTTACCTGTTGCCTTTTCCTCTTTATATTCAATAATTTTTTTATTTATTTCCGCCTGCGTTCTGCCATAAAACGATTTAACTTTTCCGTTAATGCGAATCTGCTTACAATACCTGCCGTCCGCTCTCTTTTTAAGCGCCATTTATATCACCTCTAAAGCATATCCCGTGTAATGGTTACTCTGTCTAAAATCTCTTTTACCGCATAACAATCTGATATTGCTCTATGCTCCTGTGCAAAATTTGGATTTAATGATTGCACAACTGTACAAAGCTTATAGTTTTTTAAATTTGGAAAATTCAATTTAGCAAGTTCCATAGCATCAAAATAATCTATTCTCATAGATGTTACTCCGATTCGTTTCAATGTTTCACCTAAAAAATTAATATCAAAGTTAACATTATACGCAACTAACAAACCATCACGTATAAAATTAAGAAAGTCATAAAATGCCTCCTCTTCCAACGGTGCATCTATAAGCATTTCTGATGTTATTCCGGTTAATTCAGATATCTTTCGTGAAATATTTTTTTGAGGGTTGACAAATGTAGAAAATTTATCTATAACAATATGATTTTTAACTTTAAGAGCACCAATCTCAATAACCTTATCCGTTTTTGAACTCAACCCCGTGGTTTCAAAATCAAATATGATATATTCATCAACGATAGGATTTGCTAACCTGTTTTGTCTTTCTTTATATAATTCAATCAAGTTGGAAAAATGTTGAGAAAGCTTTTTAGTATAGGATATTTTGTTTCCGCACTTAGTGCAGAATTTTGCATTATACTCTAAGTCGGTGCCGCAGTTTTTGCACTTCATAATTTAACCCTCTCTCTTTTAAAAACAATGATTACTCCTCTTCATTGTTTTCCTTACTTAAGGCATTTGTATACCCGGCTGTAATTATACCTGTCGGCAAAGCGACGATAGCAATTCCCATAAACGATGACAGCATACCGACAAGCCGTCCGATATTGCTTACCGGATAAATATCCCCGTATCCGACAGTTGTTAAAGTAACAACAGCCCAATATATTGCATCGAAAAAATTACCGAAACTGCTTTGTTCAACCTGAAACATAATGAGCGCCGATACCAATATATAACCGCACGCCATAATGCACACAGCTCCTAACGCCTTTTTCTCTTTCTTTATAACTCTTAAAATTAAATCAAAACTTTTTGAATATCTTAATAACCTTAGCACTCTGAAAACGCGGCTCAGCCGAAATAGTCTCAACAATTTAAAGCTTGGACTGATTGCTGAAAAAGCGGGGAGTATGGACAGTAGGTCAATAATTGCAAATAATCCGAAAGGATAACGTATAAATCCGACTTTCTTGCCATTATATTTAAAGTCAGCTGTAAGCCACCTGAGGATATAATCAATAATAAAGACGCTGACGGTACAGATATTTATTAATTCAAAAAACGAATTTGTATAAGTGAAACACAGCGGCACTATACTTAAAATTATGCATATAAGCATAAACCTATCATAATATAAGCTAATGCTGTCGTTTTCATCGGCGATTTCAATTATCTCAAATATTCGCTCGCGCACCTTTATCCCTCTTTTGTTTAATATTTTTCTAATTCGTATAAGTCTATTGCCATTTTTATAAATTCTTCCGGCATATCGAGATATTCGGCAATTTGCCAAATCTCTGTATTGCCCTTATTAACGGCATTTATCAATTTTTCATATGGTAAAATTTCGTGTACCGCCGCGCGGTTTGCTCTGTTTTCGTGCTGCTCTATCAGCTGATAAGGACTGCACAGTTTATGTGTGGCTCCGCTTTTACAATGCCCATATTCGTGCGACAGAGCCATAAATTCATCGTGGCTGTTTTTTATTTTGTTACGGTCAATAAAAATTCCGTAATTCCCGTTTATTTCAACAGTTGCCGCATCATACGTACGCATATCGTAATAAATCACCTCTATTTTTTCATCGGAAATTTTATTATAAACATCTGTTAAACATTGCATATATTCTTATTCCTTATTTTTTTGTTTTTCTTCGACACGTTTTTTCAACATTTTTGCCATATCCAAAAGCATTTGCTTGTCATCATCGGTCAACTGCTTTGATTCGTTATGCATCGCATAAGTGAAATCATCAAAACCAATGTCGGCATTATTATCAAGCGATGAATTTCTTTCATCGGTTATCCCGAGAAGATAATCAGTCGATACGTTGAAGTAATTGGCAAACTTTATAAGCATATCAGTATCCACCTTTCTCTTTTCATTTTCATAAAGAGAGATTGTGCTTTCAGCCACATCAAAGATATCACCTAATTGTTTCATACTGATATTTTGTTCTTGCCGTAAGGCTCTTAATCTAAGCATTTTATCACCCGATTTATATTCAAGTTTAACTATATAATACACTTTACATTTTGTAAAGTCAATATATCTTTGCAAATTGTCAAGAATTTTTTAAAAAACACTTGACAATTTGCAAAGAACGTGTTATATTAAATAAAAGCTTGACAATACGCAAAGTTTGGAGGTGCTAAAATGCGTGATTGGTTAAAAAAGTTACGGCAAGATAGTTTTAAAACACAATTAGAAACAGCTAACGAACTTGACATATCGGAAAGTTACTATAATCTTATTGAAAACGGTGAGCGACAAAAACAATTGAGTATGGAGCTTGCGCAAAAGATAGCCGATGTGTTCGGAGTTTCGCTTGACTACATATCAGAGCAAGAAAGCGGGGTGAAATAAAATGGAGTTTACAAAAGAGATGAACATCGGCGAATATCTGTTCACAGAAAGTGAAGTTAAAGAGGTTGCATCGCTGATAAATGAAATTGTCGCAACTGTCAAAAAACACAACCCTACTTTTGCCCAAGCGGACGAGGCTTTAAGGCTAAGCAGGGTCAGAATAAAAGGATTGAAAATTTATTAATCTTTTTCGGAAACTCTTTTAAGACTTTCCGCAAGCAAGCATTTACCGTTTGCATAAAAAGCACAGACTGTATTACATCTTTTCGGTTCATTGCTTGCCATTGATAACGGACAGACAACATTAGACATCGTAATCACCTCTCTTTCGAGGGTGATTATAACACATAATAAATTTTATTTCAAGAAAGCGAGGTGAGATAAAATGAAATACGGAAAGATAGAAGCATTGCGCGAGGCTTCGGCTAAGCTTGGCTTGATATGTACCAATGCGGTATTTGATATGTCCGAAGCCATCGCAGAGCTTTCCGAGGTTTGCGACACGGTTGGTGAATTTGAATCATTTGCGCATATTCTTAGGTCGCGGCTTGAAGAAATGCCGAACGGAATATTTGCGGCGGCTCTTAAAAAGAGCAAGCAAAAAATTAAACTTGAACACGGCTTTACAGATGATGCGGAAGCCGCTTTAAAAGAAATTTAAAAAGGGGGAAGAAAAATGCCGAGAGAAAAGAAGGGTTACAGAGATAATTTAGAACTTATAACAGCATTTATTGAGGAAAGATACGGTGACAACCGTCATGTTTTGACTAACTCTGATATACAGAATTTTACCGGATTATCGTATGAGTATGTCAAAAAACACTATATGCAAGGTGAACGATATATTTCAATAGCGATATTCGCTCGCGAACTTTGTCCAAACGGAAATTAAATTTATTGGAGGTACAAAGATGAAAAAGCAAACAAAACAGACAATTATCTACAGCGTGACATTTTCGGGGGCGGTTTTGGGATTTTGCGGAATCCTGAGCG
>ERZ773108.3299-NODE-3299-length-12577-cov-7.969973_pt1 | contig 12577 bp, 7 predicted proteins | sample MGYA00580570_ERZ773108 | MGnify/ENA primary metagenome ERZ773108 (study PRJEB29015, sample SAMEA2737840) | human gut metagenome | biome: human gut; feature: human-associated habitat; material: faeces | place: China | collected 2012 ...
CAGATGGCGGAAAAGACATCGCCAGACGCGCCGCCGAATTGTGCGGTGGTGCCCTAATACTCCCCTGCTTCGCCGTTGAGAATCGCATCTGTCAGCGTCCCCAGCAAGCCACTATCCTCCATCGCGTCCATTGCGCCCTGCACAAGTTCCGCCGGAAGTGCCGCAAGCCACTGTGTCACCTTCCGCACCATCGGCTTTCCAATCCGCCCCATCAGTTCCGCCAATGCCGGGCCATCCACCGACAGCACATTCGTGCCCTGCACATCCTCCGGCGCATACTTCACCGTGCCCTCCGCCACCTGAATCACCTTGACCGTCAGCGTCATCATCGTGGCGCTATGGTCAGGCTGAATCCGGCGGATGGTGATGGTGTCGCCCTGCGCCTCGCCCTCAAAGGCAAGGTGGATGCCGTCGTCGCCCGTCATCATGCCATCCGCGTCGATTTGCGCGTAGAACGGCAGCGTGACGGGATAGCTTACAGGCAGGGAGAACGAAACCTGCGCATTCAGCACGTCCGATTGCAGGGAGAGCGCACCTGTGAAGAGCAGCGCATCCCGGCGAAGCGTCGCGGAAAAGTCCACCAAATCAGGCAAATGCAGCGAAACAACCTGCGTGCCGTCTGCCTCCGCGTACGAAAAGACGGTTTCCTCGCCGTTTTGCCAGCTGACGCCGTTTTCGGTGTGTTCGATGCTCAAGCCATCCGGGAAGTTCGCTTCGACGTACTCCGGCAAGGTCGCCAGCGCGTCAAAAATATCCGCATCCGCGCCGCTTTCCAAGCCGAACGCTTCAATATAGTAATACAGCGCCCTGTCATCTTCGGACAGGCGGGCGATTTCTTCTGCGCAGGTTATCAGCGCCGTGTTTTCCAGCCGACCATCGTTTTCCTGTGCCGCCAAATCGGCAATCGCCTGTCGGACACCCGCCCATGCGCTGGTGTGCGCGTAGGGTGACAGCCACAGGAACACCCGCTGCAAAGGCAAGTCGAGGTGATTGTACGCCTTGATGGCAAATTCCAGCCACGCCAGCTGATTGACCATCAGCGTTTCGCCGCCAAGGTCAGTCGCCTGAATCCCCCAGTGGCTGTCCAGACCGAAGAAGCGGATGCGGGTCGCGGTTTTTTCCGGCGCATTCGTCAGGCCAAGGTCAATGCGCGCGTCAAAGCTGCCATCCGACGCCACCACGTCGCCTTCCACCGTCAGCAGGCGGAAGAGCGATTTCAGCCCCTGCGCCAGCTTGCGCTCCTGTGCGGGGTACTGCACGGGGTCGATGTCTGCACTCAGGCGGAACGTGACGCGTTCGCCCAGCGCCGTGGACAGCAGGAGCACCGCCGCCAGCGCTGCCGCCGCCAGCCGCCGCATCAGCCCCATAGCAGCGCCAGTGCCGGAACAATCTGTTTTTTCCGGCTGACAACTTTCGGAAGCCACACATGGTGACTGGAGGTGTCCTCATTGAGGTTAAACGCCTGTCGCACCGCATCGTCGCCGCCAAGGAACACCAGCTCCGTGCCGCAGCGCAAGACGTCGGTCAGCATCATAAGGAACATATCGTAGCCCTTATTGTCCTTGATTTTCTGCATTTCGGGCAAAATTTCCGGCAAACGCTCCAGCATTCGGTCAGTGTCAAGGCAGGTAATCTGGCAGATGCCAAGGTTGTGCCCCGCGATGTGGAACTCCTTGAAGTCGGTATTCAGCAGCTGTTCGACGGGCTTGTCCGCGCCGCTGCCGGCGGAGAACATCTCGCGGCCGAGCGTCTCCAAATCAATCCCTGCGATTCGCGCCAGACGGTCCGCCATGCGGCGGTCGCGCGGCGTGCACGTCGGAGACTTGAACATGACCGTATCGGACAAAATCGCCGCTGCCATCAACCCTGCCATCTTCTCAGAGGGCTGCAGGCCGCGCTCTTGGAACATCGTCGCGACAATCGTCGTTGTCGAGCCAACGGGCTCATTGCGCATGAACACCGGTGCGCCCGTCTGAATATCCGCCAGCCGGTGATGGTCGATAATCGCGATAATATCCGCCTGTTCCAGACCGGGGATGGACTGGCTCTTCTCGTTGTGATCAACCAGTACAACGCGCTTGCGCCGCGGCCGCAGCAGATGATAGCGGCTCAGCGTGCCGACGACCTTCTCGTTTTCGTCCAGCACGGGATAGGAGCGGTAGCGGCTTTGCAGCACCGTCTCGCGCACGTCGTCGATGAAGTCGTTGAGGTGAAACAGCACGACCCCTGTATGCTGGGCAATGCGCTGCACAGGAATCGCCTGATAAATCATCCTTGCCGCGCGGTAAGCGTCGCAGGGCGTGGCGATAATGCACGTCTTGCTGGACAGACCGAGGTACTTTTCCGACAGTGAGCCTTGGCAGATAATGACGCACGATGCGCCGATTTCCAGCGCCCTGTCCACCACATCCTTCTGCTGCCCGCAGATGACGATGCTGCCGCTGTTGACACCCTTCAGGCATTCGCCGGGTGTCGGCAGGGCAATCACGACTTCGCCGGAAATGGTATCGAACGTATCCTCCTCGTTGTTGATGATATGCCCTTCGAGCGCGGACAGAAGGTTGAAAATCGGCACGTCGCGGACTTCGGGCTTCGTGATGCTCTCCATGTCCTTTTCGGCAATGCCGCCCGCGGTCAGCATCCCGTAGAGCGTGCCATCCTCATTCGTGACCGGCACCGCAGACAGATTTTCATCCTCGCGCAGCACTGCCCACGCGTGGCTGATCGGGACACTTGTGCCGAGCGTTGGCGGACGGTCGTAGTCAATATCGCGCACCTGTGTGCGGACATTGGTGAGCAGCGTCGGCGCCTGAAAGCCGAAGCGGTCGAGCAGGAACTGCGTCTCGTCGTTCGGTGCGCCCTGCATGGCGGCGACATAGGCATTGTCGCCCAGCGCATTATGCAGCGCCGCAAACGCCATGGCGGACACCACGGAATCGGTATCAGGATTGCGGTGTCCGCAGACATAAATCGGATCCATCTATGTATTCTCCTTTCACGGGGGAAAGCTGTCGTCAAAAGCACTTTCTGCCCTTACCAGTCCAAATCGTCATCTTCCTCGTTGTCATCCACGACACCCGCCCATGCGCTTGGGTCGGTGTAGAGGCGCAGGCGGTACTCGTCGTTCAGTGCTTTCTGTGTGTCAATATTCGCGATGCCCAGCGTTTTCAAGCCTTTCTTGCCCTGATACGCCTTCACTGCCTCCACCGTCGCCGCACCATAGACGCCGTCCACCTTGTCCTCCGCCAGATAGCCCAGATACGACAGCTTCTCCTGTAATTCGCGCACCTTCTGCCCACTGTTGCCGCTGCGCATCGTCCAGTCGGCGACGTCATGCACCGTGCCGTATCCCAGAATCCGGTTGTAGGTCAAGGCGTACTCCGCGCGCTTAACCGCAACGGGTGTGTTTCCCTCGATGACATGCACGGTGATGTTCCCCATTGCGTCCTGTGAGCAGTATTCCACCATGGCGACGTGGTCGGTGTCCGTGCTGCTCGTCCAAGTGAAGAACACCCAGTCGCCGGGCTGCGGGATGTACGTTCCGGTGGTGATGTAGGTGTCGTCGTCCTTCATCCACTGGTATCCCCAGTTCGCCAGATTTCCGTTGCGGGTAACGTACCGTCCCTGCCGGATGAACCAGTCGCGCCCAACGTTCTGCCCGGAATACATGGGGTAGACATTGCGGAGCAGTTCCGTGCCGTGCTGCTGATCCACCTGATCGACGCACCAACAGAGGAACTCAGCGCACCACTGCGCGTAGGCATCCCCCGCCCATTCGCCGTACTTGGAGTACCCATGCGGCCCTTCCTTGTATCCGATTTCGCCGCGCGCCACGTCCAGCAGCCACTGCACATAGTCCGGCACATGCCAGAGCGGTTCAAGTACCGTGTCCTCCGCCTTCGCGCAGGGCAGCAGCCCTGCCGTCAGCAGCAGGGTCAGCATCAGCGACAGCAAGCGTTTCATCGGATGATTTCTCCTTTCAAGCGGAAGAGGTAACAAGTTAATATTCGACCTTGACGAGCGAAATTCCTGCTGATTCGCCGGATTTCCCGCTTTTCCCATCCGATTTCATCAAAAAAGAGGCGATTGCTCGCCCCTTTGCGTGTATATTGCCTTATTCCTCGTCATACACCCGGTAAATCAGCATACACAGCGCGCCGTCGCCGCTGGTGTGCGCCTCGACGCGAATCGGGAAGTCGTAGTCGTTGCGCCAGCGAAGGTTCTGCGTTTTGTTGCCGACCGCCGCGTCCACACCGTGCGGCAGGTACGGCGCGGCATTCTCGCCGTGCGCACGGCGATAGAGGATGTTAATCCCCGGCAGTTGGAGCAGCGCGTTGTACAGCGTCGAGGACACCTGACAGGTGCCGCCGCCGTAGCTGGTCGTGGTCGTGCCGTCAGAGAGCGCGCCGGCGGGCAAATAGCCCTTTCCCTTGTTGTATGGTCCCATGATCTTGTTGCCGTCAAAGATGTCGCCCGGCTGGTAAATACCCGAAATCAGCTCGCTTCCGCGGGCAATATTGAAGATGCGGTTATGGTTTTTTTCCGTGTCCACCATCTTATAATACGAGGTGTACGCTGCAATCGGGGTATCCTCGCGCAGGGGATTATCCGTCGGGGACACCGGCGTCAAGTCCGTCAGCTGATCAAGATTGATATAGCCATAGCTGCGCATATAGTTGACAACCGCCCAGCCGTCGTACATGCACCAGATGGAAATCGTCGTGCCGGGATTCAGCACCACCCAGCTTTCGTCCTGATCGCTCATGGACTTGCGGACGTAGCAATTCGTGGCGGTCTTGGCGACATAGGCGTGCTTCTGCGTGCCGTATGGCGGCGTCGTGGAAGAATCCACCGGCGTCACACTGAAAATGCGGTGGCGCTTGACATACGCAAGTTTCCCCTGATAGCGCATGATGACCCACGTCGGGTCAATATACAGCACTTCGCCGCGCGCGGAAGCGTCGCCCACGCGGAAAACACGCTCGCTCTCAATATCACGTTCCACATAGCCGCTGGTATACGCGGTCATGCGGGCGGTATAGAGCGCCGGAGAATTGCTGTCAAAATCCGACAGCACTTTATCCGGATACACAGCTCCTACTACCGGAACAACTGCATCCTCGTTAAACTCCGAGTCGTCCACTTCCTCATACAGCTCATCTTCCGCCAGCGCCATTCCGGTCAGCGCAATGCACAGCATCAGCAAAAGGGCCATCAGACGTTTCATCTGTTATCCTCCCCTGTCGAAACAGTTTCCGTTTCTCATTATACCATTCCTTTGGCAGACAGGCAAGGGGGCGGATGCAGAATTTACAAGTTTGGCGTATATTCTGACGCTTTTATACGGTTTTCGGATATTTTCCCTTTCTCCCGTCCTTATTCACCACGCTCCTGATAAACCATCTCAAAGTAGCGGTTCGCTTCCTGCGTAAACGCCTCCACCGTCAAATTGCCCGTTGCCAGGCGCTCCACCAATTTCTTTAAATCCGCCGTGAAGTAGTTTTCTTCCGGCACGACGATGTTCCCCGCAACCTGCTTCCACGCGGCAATATCCTCCACGTCGATGATGTTTCGGTACTTTTCCGCTTCCTCCTTGCTTTCACGCAGTTCTGTCAGCTGCTGAGCGACTTCCGCCGTCTGCTCCTGCGTCTCCAAGGATGCAATCTGCGCCGCCAGTTCCGCAATCCGCTCCAGCTGATAGGTGTTCACCAGCGGGTCGGTCATGTCCGCGAAGATGCGGTACTGCGTTTCATCGTAGACGTTCTGCGCGCAGTATTCCAGATAGCGGATGGCTTCCTCCTTGTGCTGGGAATACGGGTTCACCACCAGCACATAGACCGATGCCGGAATCGCGGCGGGCGACGATTCGCCGACCTTCATCGGCATGTGGCAATCCGTCGTGATAGGCATGGAGACGTCCATTTCGTAGAGCGAATACCCGTCCTCGTTCTGCGGGAAAGCGTCTTCATCCTCCGGGACGTTCGCCACGATGTAGGTCAGCAGTTCCTGCAATTCGGCGTTGTTCAGCGTGATGCGATTGCCGAGCAGCTGCTGCTCGTTCAGGTAGCGCTCGATACTCATGTTCAGCATATTCAAGCGACTGTAACCGGGGTAGCCGAGGGGTGCCATGCCTTCATCCGCGAAAACGCCCTCATCCGCCAGCTGGGTGATTTGCTGGAACATCTCCAGCAGCGTATTCGCAAAAGTCATGCCGTTCTGCTCCAGCACATCCATTGCCGCGTCAGGCAGATAGGTTTCAATCGTCTCATACCAGCCGATAATTTTGCCGTCGTCGGTCGTGAGACCCTTCTGCAAGCCGGGATAGAGGCGGCTGACCTGCTTGGAGAGGATTGCACTGCTGCTCAGATTGGTGAAGTAGCCCTTGTCCTTCAGCAGCTTCAAACTCACCGTATCAAACGGCGTGATGCAGAGAATATCCACATCGCTGTTTTTCGTGTTGAGGATATCGGCGGTCGTCAGATCATAGACGCTGCGGAAGGTAACGCCGTTCTGCAGCATGTAGTCAGCCGCGTTGTGCGCTTCCGTCTGGCTCAGGACAAGCGTCACGGATGTTTCGGAGACAATACGGCTGCTCATCAGCAGCGTACCGTTGGCGAGCAGTACGTCATCATCCGTCACCAGCAGGATGCTGTCCATTGTCGTCAGCGGGGACGCGATGCACGTCATGGTTTCCAGCGTTTCGCCGCTGTACAGTCCGCGCACATTGTCGTCATACATCAGGGCGTAATAGTGCCCGTTCACATAGCGCAAATCGTCCGCCGTCCAAAGCGGCACAGTCTCCGACGTGTACGTTTCTTTGCCGACTTTGCCCGTCGCCGGGTCAAAGGTGTGCAGCGTCAGCGTGTGCTTGTCGTAATCCCCTTCGGGATTGCAGAGCGTATCGCCGCGGAGGAACAGCTTCACCTCGCTCCACTCTTCATCAGTGAAACTGCCGATTTGCCGCACTTCGCTCGTTTCCAGATTCTCGTAAATCAGCTGCTGCGGCTTACCCTCCACGCGCAGAGTAAGGTAGATTGCCTTGTCGGACACCAGCAAATCGCCGACACCCGCGTTTTCGTCATCCAACGCTTCGCGCACATCCCAGCGCGACGTCAGTTCCCATGCGTTCTCCGCATTCAGTGTGTACGTCACGAGCAGTTCGTTCCAGTCGGCATCGTACCCGATGCCGGTTAGCGTCAGCTGCCCTTCCGCGTCGCGCCGCAGCACCGGGTGCATCACATTATCCGGCATATCCGCCAGCTTCTCCGCGCTGCCGTCCGCCAGCGACACACGGTAGAGTGCCTTGCCGCCCGCAAGCAGCAGCGCATCCCCTTCGCGCAGGGGCGCTGTGTCGCCCAGCCACTCCCCGTCCGGCAGCTCACAGCGGAAATTCTCCGCCAGCGCCGCGCCGCAGAGCAGCACCAGCATCGCCAAACATACGCACAAGACTTTCTTCATGATATTGACTCCTTTCGTTCTATCCTGTCTATAAACAATTCCGCGCCTCCGGAAGCGCTTCACCCATTAGACGCGCGGCAGGCGGAATCGGTTGCGCGAAAATTGCATTTTCCGCAAAAAATCCGGAATACCGATTCGTACTGTCCGAAGGTGGATTATTCGTTGTTGTCCGGTTGCTTCATGATGATACTATTTCCAAATGAGAATGCGCCGCGGAAAATAAGTTCAGCATCAGAAGGGCAAGGAAAACGCTCGTCAGTCTCTTCGTCATTCGTTGCTCCTTTCTTCTACCAGTTCATACATGTCTTCGTGCAACAATAGCATCAAAGGTATAACAATTTCCTCCAAAAAACGTGCAAGGGCGGAAGACGTTCCCGTCCTCCGCCCCAATGGTGGTTATGATTTGGATATTATTTTATTCCGCCGCAGCAGGTTCTGCGTCCTCCGGAACAGCTTCCATCAGGAAGTCCATTGTGGTGTCGCCCTGCACAAGTTCAAACAGCAACGTGCCGTCCGTCAGCTTCGCCACGCCGAACATCTGCGTCGTGTTCTTGTCCACCGGCAGCGTCACAGTGAGGATGCCATCCACAAACGTCATCGGAATCGGAATCTCCGCCAGCGCCGTCTGACCAACCAGATTCAGCAGATACAGATTGCTGTCCTTCACTTCAATGATGCACTCCTGACCCACCATGCTCATCGGCACGCTCATGCCGTTCATGATGACGCTCGTCGCCTGCCACTTGCCTTGCAGTTCTTCTTCCGTCGTCTCCGTGCTGATGGTCAGCTCTTCGTCCTCGGCAGGCGCTTCACGGGTGAAGTCAATCTTCATGCCATCCTGCTCGGTGCTCAGGCCCGTTTCGGTCACGGTCACAAGCCCTTCGCCTTCCGTTCCCTTGTCCATCACGAGGTTGCCGTCCTCATTCTTTTCCCAGACGCCTTCCTCCGAATCCATGCCCGCAATGTCCATCTTGTAGGTGCCGTCAGCGTTGATGGTCAGCGTCACCTGAATGCCAAGCAGCTCGCCGTACCATTCGCCGGTCACATCCGCCGTTTCCGCGAACGCACCCACCATCATCGTCAGCGCCAGCAACAGCGCCAGAACCAAGGAAGTCAACCGTTTCATGTGCCTTTTCTCCTTATTTGGGGATTTTCCCCGTGTATTTTGCGGCATGTTTTTTCCTCTCGAACGCCGCTCTCGATTGCGTTTATTTTATCATTGTTTCCGTGATATGTCAATGGAGGGGAGGAATTTTACAACTGCTGTGATTAAAAAGGAATTGAAACGATGTTATTCACCGCTTTTGCACATTGTTATCCACAAGATTATGCACTTTCTGTGGATAAGCCGTGCGAAAAATCCCCCTCCACGTCTCCGCATGAGGCATGAAGGGGGAAATGCTATGAAATTACTTGTCGAACCCCTTGACCTCGTAGTCCTTTTCTTCGACAACCGCTTTGAGCAGGGGCTTCAAGGCGTTTTCATCCGCATCGGCTTTCAGCGTCACGACCGCCGTACCCGCTTCGTGGCTTGCCGCCGCGCTCTGCACGCCATCCACCGCTTCCAGCGCCGCCTTCACGCGTGCCTCGCAGTGGGCGCACATCATGCCATCAATGCGCATCGTCAGCACCTTTGCGCCGGGCTGGGCGGCTATGCCCGGCAGCGTCACCGGGTGCAGGGCGCGGTCATGCCGGCCGTCGCGCAGGCGGAAGAGGTTCAGCCGCAGCGCGTTCGACACCACGCAGAAGCTGGACAGGCTCATGGCCGCCGCGCCGTACATCGGATTGAGCGTCAGACCCAGCCCGACGAACACACCGGCTGCCAGCGGGATGCCGATGACGTTGTAGATAAACGCCCAGAACAGGTTCTCGTGGATGTTCCGCAGTGCCGCACGGCTGAGACGGATGGCGGCGGCGACGTCCAGAAGCGTGCTCTTCATAAGCACCACATCCGCCGCGTCGATGGCGACGTCGGCTCCCGCGCCGATGGCAATGCCTGTGTCGGCGGCGGTGAGGGCGGGCGCGTCGTTGATGCCGTCGCCGACCATGGCGACGGGGTCGTATTTCTGAAGCTCACGCACGACGGCCTCCTTGCCGCCCGGCAGAACGCCCGCGACCACATCATCCACGCCCGCAAGCTTGCCGATGGCGTCAGCCGTCCGCTGATTATCGCCCGTCAGCATCACGACGCGGATGCCCATGCCGCGCAGCTGCCGGATGGCCTCCGGGCTTTCCGGCTTGATGGCGTCCGCCACGGCGATGAGGCCAAGAAGCCTGCCGTTTTTCGCAAACAGCAGCGGCGTTTTGCCGGATTGCGACAGTGCGTCTGCCTGCTTGTGGATCTCCTGCGGCAGGGCGAGCTGCGAAGCCATATATTTGACGCTGCCGCCGAGCAGCTGCGCGCCCAGTACCGTCGCGGTCAGGCCGCTGCCGGTGATGGCGGCGAACTTCTCCGCCGCTTCGGGCTGCAACTTTTCTTCCTCGCCGCGCTTCATGATCGCTGCGGCCAGCGGATGCTCGCTCTTGGCTTCCAGCGAGACGGCTGCCTGCAAAAGCTCCCGCTCCGTCACGCCGTCCGCCGGGATGAGATCTGTGACCTCCGGCTGGCCGGAGGTGATGGTACCGGTCTTGTCCAGGGCGACGATGCGCGTCCGGCCCGTGTGCTCCAGACTTGCCGCCGTTTTGAACAGAATGCCGTTTTTCGCGCCCACGCCGCTGCCGACCATGATGGCGACCGGCGTGGCAAGGCCCAGCGCGCACGGGCAGCTGATGACCAGCACGGAAATGCCCCGCGCAAGCGCAAAGGAGAATTCCCGGCCCAGCAGCAGCCAGACGATTGTTGTGACAAGCGCGATGGAGATGACCGCCGGGACGAACACGCCCGCGACCTTGTCCGCGGTCTTGGCAATCGGCGCTTTCGTCGCCGCCGCATCGGAGACCATGCGGATGATCTGGCTGAGTGTGGTATCCTCGCCGACGCGGGTGGCCTCGCAGCGGAGGAAGCCCGAGCAGTTGACCGTCGCGGCGGAAACGCCGTCGCCGGGGGCTTTATCGACCGGGACGCTCTCGCCGGTCAGCGCTGCCTCGTTGACGGCGCTCGCGCCGTCCAGCACAACGCCGTCGACCGGGATACTTTGGCCGGGACGGACGACAAACACATCGCCCTTGCGGACCTGCGCGGCGGGAATTTTGACCTCTTTGCCGTCGCGGATGACCGTTGCCGTCTCCGGTGCGAGGGCCATGAGGCTCTTGAGCGCGTCCGTGGTTTTGCCCTTGGAGTGCGCCTCAAGCAGCTTGCCGACGGTGATGAGCGTGAGGATCATGGCGGCGGACTCAAAATAAAATTCGTCCATATACGCCATGGCGGCTTCGCTGCCGCCGTGGAGCTGCGCGTCCGTCATGGCAAACAGCGCGTAGACGCTCCACCCGTAGGACGCCGCCGCGCCGAGCGAGACGAGCGTGTCCATATTCGGCGAGCCGCGCAGGAGGCTCCTTGTGCCGCTCACGAAAAATTCCTGATTGATGACCATGACGATCCCGGCCAGCAGCAGCTGGACAAGGCCCATGGCGACGTGGTTGCCGTCAAACCAGCTTGGCAGCGGCCAGCCCCACATCATGTGGCCCATCGAGAAATACATCAGAATGAGCAAAAATGCGACAGAGGCGATCAGCCGCTTTTTAAGATGCGGCGTCTGCCTGTCCTCCAGCGCGCTTGCGTCCGCCGCAGGAGCGGCTTCCTGCCCGCGCACAGACGCGCCGTAGCCCGCGTCCTTGACGGCTTTGATGACGGCGGCAGGCTCCGCCGTACCCTCGACGCCCATCGAGTTTGTGAGCAGACTCACGGCGCAGGATGTAACGCCCGGGACCTTTTTGACCGCCTTTTCCACACTGGCGCTGCAAGCGGCGCAGTGCATACCGGTCACGGTATATTGCTGCATGAAAATCCCTCCCTGGGAATCAATTACTTCATTAGCTTTTGCAGAGTTGCGGCCAGTTCATCCACGATTTCCTCATGGCCGTTTTTTAAGTCCCGCGTCACGCACGTGCGCAGGTGCTCGGCCAGAAGCTCGCGGTTGAAGGCGTTGATGGCGGCGTTGACGGCAGCAGACTGCGTCAGCACGTCGTTGCAGTAGGCGTCAGCCTCGACCATCGCCTGCAGGCCGCGCACCTGTCCTTCAATGCGGCGCAGGCGGTTTAGAAGCTTCTTTTTCTCCTCCTGCGCGCGCAGTGTATGCTTTTCGCAGCAGGAACATCGCTTGGGTTCCGGCATGGGCCAGCCTCCTTTTTATGTGAAGATACCCCGCTGGGGTATCTTCACTATATACCCTGATGGGGTATTTGTCAAGTGTAAATTTACAGGGCTTCCTGTAGGGGCCGATGCCTACTCGGCCCGTTGGGAAGCTGCGAATTCGCAGTAGATTTCCGTAAAAGCCGGTGCGTTCTGCGGGCGGACAGAGTCGTCCGCCCCTACAAAGCTCCCACGCCGGTGTCACCCCATCTTACAAAACTGTAAGATGCGCAGGGAAAAGTGTAAGCCAAATCGATAGCGTTCTGGCGTGCGGCGCGGTATACTGGGGACAGAAATCAACACAGGAGGCATTTTCATCATGCAGATTCTCGAAGTAAACGGACTGCGCAAGGTCTACACGACGCGCTTTGGCGGCGCGTCAGTCGAGGCGCTCAGAAATATCAATTTCAGCGTGGAAAACGGGGAATACGTCGCCATCATGGGCGAATCCGGCTCCGGCAAGACGACGCTTTTAAACATTCTGGCCGGGCTTGACAAGCCGACCTCCGGCTCTGTCCTGCTGGACGGCAAGGACCTTGCTTCCATCAGGGAAGCCGACCGCGCGGCCTTCCGCCGCGACCATCTGGGCTTCGTATTTCAGGAATTCAATCTGCTCGACACGTTCTCGGTCGAGGACAATATCTATCTGCCGCTCGTACTGGCGGGCGTGCCGCAGAAGGAACTCTCCGTGCGGCTCGAACCCATCGCGGCAAGGCTCGGCATTACGGAGCTGCTGAAAAAATATCCGTATGAAATTTCCGGCGGCCAGAAGCAGCGCGCAGCGGTCGCCCGCGCGATCATCACAAATCCCCGGCTGCTGCTGGCCGACGA
>ERZ773108.3309-NODE-3309-length-12559-cov-4.953055_pt1 | contig 12559 bp, 13 predicted proteins | sample MGYA00580570_ERZ773108 | MGnify/ENA primary metagenome ERZ773108 (study PRJEB29015, sample SAMEA2737840) | human gut metagenome | biome: human gut; feature: human-associated habitat; material: faeces | place: China | collected 2012 ...
GAGCCGGGGCTATGCCCCGGCTTTCGTGCTTTTGGAGGTTTCTGTCCGGCGTCCGGCTGTTACAGCATCCTGCCGCGCAGCAGGATGGTATGAATATTCAGCTCGTCGTCGAGCAGAACAACGTTTGCGAGCTTTCCGGCCTCGAGAGAACCGTAATCGTGCTCGATGCCGAGCGCACGGGCCGGATTTGTCGAGGCCGCCTGCACGGCCTGACCGAGCGGAATCCCCATGCGCACCGCGCTCCGGACGCAGTCCATCAGATTGGTGGCGGAACCGGCGATCGTGCCGTCATGCAGCGTGGCGAGATTGCCGCGCACGGTGACAGCCTGTCCGCCGAGCGAGTATTCGCCGTCCTCGAGGCCGGTCGCCATCATGCTGTCCGAAATGAGGATGACACGGCCGCCAAACAGGGTAAAGACCGCGCGGACGACCGAAGGATGAATGTGCACGCCGTCCGCGATCAGCTCGACCGCGACGTTTTCGCTGTCAAAGGCCGCGCCGATGACGCCCGGAGCGCGATGCGAAAACGGCGGCATGGCGTTGTACAGGTGCGTGACCTGCCGCGCGCCGCGGCGGAATGCCTCGCAGGCTGTATCGTAATCCGCCTCGGTGTGGGCGAGCGAGATGCGGACCTCGCCGGACAGCTCCTCGATGGTCTGCATCGCACCGGGCAGCTCGGGCGCAAGATCGCACAGCTTGAACAGACCGTTCGCCTGCTCCTGCACGCGGCGGAACATCGCGGCGTCCGGTGCGTGCAGATAGGCGCCGTTCTGCGCGCCCTTTTTCTTTTCCGAGATGAACGGCCCCTCCATATTAATGCCGACGAGCGCGGCCTCGTGCGGCTCGGCGCTCCATGCGGCGGCGGCCTGTGCGATCTGCGTCAGCTTTTCCTCGGGATAGGTCATGGTCGCCGGACAGATGGCGGCGACGCCGTTCTGCGCCTGATAGGCGGCAAGGGTCGAGATCGCTTCGGCCGTGCCGTCGCAGAAATCGCGTCCCATGCAGCCGTGGAAGTGCAGATCGACCAGGCCGGGGATGGCGTAGAGACCGTCCATGTCCACCGCGTCGCCGGTCTCCCCGGCGGCAAGGATGCGGTCATCCGCGACCGCGAGACTGCCCGTGCGGAACGTGCCGTCGGGCTGATAGATTTTCAAATTACTGAACTGCATGAAATCTCACCTCAGAGAAGATCGGTACAAAGAGAGAGCGCAGCCTCGTCCGCGACGATGGAAACGTCGGTGTGAAGCTGAAGGATGGATGCCGGAACGCGCGGCGTTACCGGACCGAAGAAGGCTTCGCGGACGGTTTTCGCCTTGTTTTCGCCCGAAACGACGAGAACGATGCGGCGCGCGAGCATGATGGTCTGCACGCCCATGGTGTAGGCCTGACGCGGCACATCATCGGCCGAGGCGAAAAAGCGCTTGTTCGCCTCGATGGTGGACTCGGTGAGGTTGACGCAGTGCGTGCCCTTGGAGAAATACTCGTTCGGCTCATTGAAGCCGATGTGGCCGTTGAGACCCATGCCGAGCAGCTGGAGGTCGATGCCGCCCGCCGCTCTGATGGCCGCGTCATAGCGGCGGCACTCCCGCTCCGCGTCAAGCTGTGCGCCGTCGGGCAGGTTGATGCGCTCGTTCGGAACGTTCACCGCATCAAAAAAGTTCTTGTGCATGAAGTAGTGGTAGCTCTGGTCGTGATCCGGGGTCAGACCGCGGTATTCGTCCAGATTGAAGGTCGTGCAGGCGCCGAAATCGACGTCGCCCTTGTGATACCACTTGATGAGCTGCTCGTAAATGCCGATGGGCGAGGAGCCGGTCGCGAGACCGAGCACGGACTCCGGCTTCAGGATGACCTGCGCGGAGATGATGTTCGCGGCCTTGCGGCTCATGTCGTTATAGTCTTTTGCTCGGATGATTTTCATAATTCCTTACCTCTTTCGTTTTGTCAGAAAACAGAAGGGGCAGGCTTTCGCCCGCCCCTTCCATTGCGCGGAGCGCAATCTGGTGATATGCAAACAGATATGGTCGAATGGATTTTAGAGCATCTTTGCCATTTCGTCGGCTACGAACTGAACCTTGGTGCCAATGATGACCTGAATCGCAGTCTGAGACGGGCGCATTACGCCTGCAACGCCTGCGGCCTTGATCTTCTTCTCGTTGACCTGCGTGCCGTCCTTGACCTCGATACGCAGACGGGTGATGCAGTTGTCGAGAGATTCGACGTTCTCCTTGCCGCCGAGGCCTTCGAGAACGGCCGCAGCGATCGCGGTGAAGTCGTTGTTCGCGAGAGTCGCGTTCTTGTCTGCTTCTGCGAAATCAGCCTCCTCATCCTCACGGCCCGGGGTCTTGAGGTTGAACTTGGTGATCGCGAAGTAGAATACCAGATAGAATACGACGAATGCCGCGATGCCGAGCGGGATGATCATCAGGGTGTTGTTCGCCGCCGGCAGGAAGGACGAGAATACGAGGTCGGTCGCGCCTGCGGAGAAGCAGAAGCCTGCGCGGAAGCCGACGTAGTAGGTGATGACGGTGAAGATGCCGTACAGAGCTGCATATACAATATACAGCGGGAAGCACAGGAACATGAAGCCGAACTCAAACGGCTCGGTAACGCCGCAGATGAATGCGCAGATCGCAGCGGACAGAACCAGACCGATGGCAGCCTTCTTGTTCTTCGCGGTCTTGATCATAGCCAGAGCCGCGCCGAATACGCCGAACATCATGCAGGGGAAGAAGCCGGACATATACATGCCGAGGCTCCAGGTAACGCCGTTCTGACCGCTAACGTCGCCGGCCCAGTAGTGCGACAGGTCGCCGAGGCCGATGGTATCGAACCAGAATACGTTGTTGAGTGCGTGGTGCAGACCGGTCGGGATGAGCAGGCGGTTGAGGAATGCGTAGATGCCTGCGCCGATGCCGTCCATGCCGATGATGGCTTCGCCGACAGAAACGAGCGCGCCGAAGATGATCGGCCAGACGAACAGCAGAACGACGGATACCACGATGGAAACCAGACCGGTTACGATCGCAACGCAGCGCTTGCCGCTGAAGAATGCCAGCCAGTCGGGAAGCTTCGCGCTCTTGAAGCGGTTGTAGCACGCAGAACCGATGATGCCTGCGATAATCGCGATAAAGACGTTCTGGATCTTATCGAACGCGAGCGTCTTGACCGGATCGTCTGCGATGGCCGGCATGAGCGTGGTGACGACGCCGGTGCTCAGCAGATTGGTCATCATCAGCCAGGAAACCAGACCGGCGAGAGCGGATGTACCGTCTCTGTCATCGGACAGACCGACCGCGACACCGATAACGAACAGCCATGCCATGTTGTCGATCAGCGCGCCGCCCGCCTTGACGAGCAGGAAGCCGATGTTGTACAGCGCACCGCTGGTCGCCGCGCCCGGTACGCCCATAACGCCCGGGGCGATCGCATAGCCGAGGCCCATCAGAATACCGCAGATCGGGAGCGCTGCTACCGGCAGCATGAGTGCCTTACCTAATTTTTGCAGCTTTTTCATCATAATAGAGTCCCCTCCTCTTTGTAAATGCCGCATTTTTGCGGCGCCTTGTGAATGACGATGTATTCCGTAACGAACTGCTTCGAGGAAAATACATCTGAACGCCGTTTCCCGAGAGCCGAACAGGGAAAACGGCTTATTTCATCGCCCGCAGGGCGAAATGAAACCGTGTTTACAGGTTATCCTGAAGGAATTTTTCGAGAGAAGCGGCAGCCTCCGCCTCGTCCGCGCCCTCGATGGTGAGCTTTACGGTGTCGCCCTTCTTTGCTCCCATGCTCATCACGCCCATGATGCGCTTGGCGTCGACCTCCTTCTTCGGAGAAGCGATCATGATCTTGGAGGCGAATTTGGACGCTTCCTTGACGAGCATGCCGGCCGGACGTGCGTGGATGCCGAGCTCATCGGTAATCGTGTATTCGAATGTTTTCATGGTGAAATATCTCCTTTTTACTTCTTTTCGAGCGTCAGCAGATCGTCGCCTGCCTGAACGCTTCCGGCATCTACGGTCTTGACCGAGGCGAACGCATCGGGGTTGCATACGATGACCGGCGTTACGACCTCGTAGCCTGCCTCGCGGATGGCGTCGATGTCGAATTCGATCAACGTATCGCCCTTGCGGACGGTGTCGCCCGATTTGCATTTTGCGGTGTAGTGCTGTCCCTTGAGGTTGACCGTGTCGATGCCGACATGGATGAGCAGCTCAGCGCCCTCCGACGTGGTCATGGAGACCGCGTGTCCGGTATCGAACATCATGTCGACCGTGCCGTTCGCCGGAGCGACGATTCGTCCCTCGCTCGGCTGTACCGCGGCTCCGGGGCCGAGGATGCCCTGCGCAAAGGTCGGGTCGGGAACCTCCGTCAGCGGCACGACCATTCCGGAGACCGGAGAGGCGATCGTGATGCCGGGCTGGGAAAACAGGTTTTTCAGCTTGCCAAACATGATACATTCACACTCTTTCTGCATTGGACTGTCGTCCACATAGTATGTCGGTTGAGCAGATAAAACATGCGAAAAAAAATAAAAAACCAAATTCCATCGCCTATATACCGTCTTACTGCAAAGACTGGTGCGAGAAATCTGGTTTTGCCCGCCGAAGCGGTAACAATCCATAAAAAGTCGAAGGGACGCTGCCCTTCTGGAAATGCCTGCTATCTACTTGTTGTTTTCATTGTAACAGAATAAAAATCCGTTTGCAAGCACAAATCGACGGTGGACCTGCCAAAAAAAAGCGCCATTTTTCTACACTTTGCACAAAAACAGCCGTCACCGCCTGCTTCCGGGCAGAGGCGAGGTCATTTCGCGCTGCATCCAGAACAGCAGCATGCCGACGATGTATTCCTGCTCGGCGGCGGTCAGCGCGCGCCCGGAGGGGATCTTATGCCATTTTTCCAGACAGCCGCGACAGCAGCAGGCAGTCGCGTGCTGCGCGATAAAGACCGGATGGCCGCGCATGGGCGTCTGTTTGCCGTCATTCGGGATAAAGGCGGGCGCGAGCCGCTCTGCGACCAGCTCGGCGGCGTGGCGGCGCATGGTCTCCCATCCCCTGTCGCAGATATACTGGCGGTCCTTCAGGCCGAGACGGAAGCGGCTGCGGAAGCGCGAGCGCGAAAGCGCGGCGGAGATCTGCGCATAGCGCACGGTGTTTTCTGCAAAATTCATGGAAGCTCGTCTCCTTCTCTTCTCTATTGTAAAACATGACAAAGAAAGATGCAAGTGCCGCCGGCGAGATGGCTATTGTGCTGTGAAAGCCGCGGTTCATCCTGCCTTCATTTGGCAAAACAGCCGGAGAGTAGCGAAGAGTACAGTGCGTGCACGGGCACGCATACGCAAAGCGTTTTCGGAAATTTACACAAAAAACAGCTTGCGTATACGCTCTCAGTAGTGTATAATTACAAGCAGGGAAGCAATCCCATCAACAAACGCCCGTGCGACAGGCAGGGGTAAGGGAGTGTATATCAATTATGGCCAATTATCCGGTAAACAAGATCCGTAACGTATGTCTCATGGGCCACGGCGGCGACGGCAAAACCTCGCTCGTCGAGAGCCTGCTTAATATCTCCGGTGCAACCGACCGCGTAGGCAAGATCGCCGACGGCAACACGGTATGCGACTTCGATCCCGAAGAAATCCGCCGCAAGTTCTCGATCTCGACCGCAGTAGCGCCCGTAGAATGGAACGACTGCAAGATCAACCTGCTCGATACCCCGGGCTTCTTTGATTTTGAAAGCGAAGTGCAGTGCGCGATGCGCGTTGCAGAGTCCGCTCTGATCGTCGCGACCGGCAAGTCCGGCCCGGGCGTCGGCACGGAAAAGGCGTGGGAGCGCTGCGAGGAACAGGCAATGCCGCGCATGTTCTACATCTCGAAAATCGACGAGGAAAACTCGGATTACTATACCTCTCTGCACAAGCTGCAGAAGCAGTTCGGCGTATCGGTAGCGCCGATCGTTGTCCCGATCTTTGAGGGCAACCGCGACACCGTCGGCATCGTCGACTGCGTTATCCGCAAGGCCTACCGCATGGACGGCAACAAGCGTGTCGAGATTCCGATCCCCGAGGACATGAAGGACCGCGTCGACCAGCACCGCGCGGCGCTGTGCGAAAACATCGCAGAGCTGTCCGAGGATCTGATGGAGCGCTATTTCGCAGGCGAGGAGTTCTCGGATGAAGAGCTGATCGCCGGCATCCGTCAGGGCGTCAAGGATCTGGTCCTCGCGCCGGTATTCTGCGGCACTGCTGCGACCGGCATCGGCTCCTACGCGCTGCTCAAGGGCATCGCGGACTACATGCCGTCCCCGGACGAGAAGCCGGTAGAGCTGTGCGAGGACGAAAAGGGCGAGCTGATCGAGATCAACTGCGCACCGAACGGTTCGACCTGTGCATTTGTATTCAAGACGGTCGCTGACCAGTACGGCCGCTTCTCCTACTTCAAGGTCATGTCCGGCGAGGTCAAGCAGGATATGACGCTCGTCAACAAGCGCGCGGACGCGAACGAGAAGATGGGTCACATCTTCACCGTCTGCGGCAAAAAGACGGCCGAGGTCCCGGTCGTCGGCTGCGGCGACATCGGCGCGGTCTCCAAGCTGGTCACGACCAAGACGGGCGACACCCTGTCCATGAGCGTGCGCAAGGTCGAGCTCGAGCCGGTCGAGTTCGCGCCTCCCTGCTACACGCAGGCGATCACAGCCAAGGTCAAGGGCGCCGAGGAGAAGATCTCCACAGGTCTGTCCCGTCTGCATGACGAGGACCCGTCCTTCGAGACCGAATTCAACCCCGAGACCAAGCAGCACCTCATCTCCGGTGCCGGCGATATTCAGCTGGACGTTCTGTGCTCCAAGCTCCGGGACAAGTTCGGCGTAGAAGTCACGCTGTCCGCTCCGATCGTACCGTACCGCGAGAAGATCCGCAAGCCGGTCGTCGTCGAAGGCAAGCACAAGAAGCAGTCCGGCGGCCACGGTCAGTACGGTCACGTCAAGATGGAGTTCGCACCGTATGCAGAGGGCGATTATCTGTTCCAGGAAAAGATCTTCGGCGGTTCGGTTCCGAAGAACTTCCATCCGGCTGTCGACAAGGGCATCCGCGAGGCCATGGAGCACGGCGTGCTCGCCGGCTATCCGATGGTCGGTCTGCGCGCAACGCTGCTCGACGGCTCGTATCATGACGTAGATTCCAACGAGCTGTCCTTCAAGATGGCAGCCCGTCTGGCCTACAAGTCCGGCATCCCGCAGGCATCTCCGGTTCTGCTCGAGCCTGTCTGCTCGATGAAGGTCGTTATCCCGGATTCCTACATGGGCGACGTCATCGGCGACCTCAACAAGCGCCGCGGCCGCATCATGGGCATGAACCCGCTCGACGGCGGCAAGCAGGAGATCGTTGCAGAATGCCCGATGGCAGAGCTTGGCGACTACGCGATCAAGCTGCGTTCGATGACGCAGGGCCGCGGTTCGTTCGTTTCCAAGTTCGAGCGCTACGACGAGGCGCCGGCTCCGGTACAGGAAAAGGTCATCGCCGATAACAAGGCCCGCATGGAAGCACTGAACAAGGACTAAAAAGCGCATAAACCTGCCCCGGCAGGCATACACAAGCAACACAGCCACGGCGGTTTCATCTGCTGTGGCTGTTCGCGTGGTGGGGTAAATCGGAATTTGTGGAATTGAAAAAATCGGAGTTTGGAGGAATGTTTCATGAAAAAAACTATAACGGTAGCGTTTTGCTTTGTGATGCTTCTTCTCTTTGCGGGATGCGGAAAAGGTGATATATCAAATGTGAAAATTGAGTATGGAACATCTTCCGTTTACTCAAAAGAAGATATGGATGCTGCTATTGAGGTTATAAAAGAACAGTTCAGTTCATTTGAGGGCTGTGAACTGCATAGTCTTTCTTATGTGTCGGATGAAGAATGCAACAAGGCAGAAAATATTGAATGGATGAATGATTTAAGAGCGGATGATAGTAAAGAAATCTTTACGCAATGCATTGCATTTAATAGCAGCTTCCGTTCGCCGAAAAAAGGCGGCGATACATGGAATGCTGACGAAGAATATACCTGGACATGGTGGCTTGCACGAAGCGAAGACGGAGAATGGAAACTGATGACTTGGGGCTATTGATAAAATAAGAAATTTTAGCTTTTCATAAATCCACGAAAAAAGGCACGCCTTTGGCGTGCCTTTCGCGTCCCTCCGGGACGCCGCGCACACATTGTGTGCGCAATTTCCTGCCGTATTTTGACCTCGCCAAAACAGGCAGGACAGGCCTGCCGCAGCAGGCCGCGTAAAATTCTCCGTAAAAGTCGGGGCGTGTACCTGACTTTTACACCTCTGCCCGCGCCGGAGCGGCGCGGCCTCGTCCGCTGTGCGGACGAGAGGGGGTTATCGTCCCCGGTTTCGTAAGGAACCGGGGGCGTATCTACGGGGGACAGCGTCCCCCTTGGAAGCCTGCGTCATTCCATGACGCGGGCAATATGTATCGTCAGATACAGCAACTCGTTGTCCCCGGCGCGAAAGCCCTTTTCGGTCAGCACATAGCTGCATATTTTTTCGGCGCAGGCGAACGCGCAGGGATACTTGAAGCGCACGACCTCGAGCAGATCGGTGTCCTCATCGCCGTATTTCTGGCTGCCGACGATGCGGCGCGCAAAGAATTTCAGATGCGTGATAAATCGGTAGTATTCGATGGTCGAGCTGTCCGGCTCGGCACCGTAGACCTCGCGCACGATGCGCAGCGCGGCCTGCATCAGGTAGGTCATGTCGTAGACCTCGCGGATCTCGCCGCCGATCTGCGCGTTGACAAAGTGCATGGCGATAAACCCGGCTTCGTCCTCGGTAAAAGCAACGCCGGTCTCCTCGAGCACGATCTCGTTCGCCTTGAGGCCGACCTGATATTCGTCCTTGTAGAACTGCTGAATGTCCCAGAGCAGCGGATTCTGGAGGCGGATTCCCTCCTTGTAGCGCGAGATCGCGCCCGAAATATGGTCGGGAAGGGTGACATAGATGCTGTCGGACAGCTCGCGGCCGAGCGACAGCTTCGCATGGTTGATGATGCGCTCGCTCATCATGAAATGCGGCAGAGGGATACTGGTGACAAGCTGTTGAAAGCGGCTCGAAAGCTGGTCGGAATGCAGGGAAAAACGTTTTTCGACCTTCGCCTGACAAACCTCGCCACCCGGCCTGCACCCGAAGCCGAGTCCCCGTCCCATGAGCACAGTCTCCGCGCCGTTCTCATCAAGGGCAACGACGACATTGTTGTTCAATACTTTTTGTATCTGCATTCAGTTTTCCTTTCGTGCGGTGCAGACCGCATCCAGAGCCTCGCGTGCAGCGCGTACTGCGCCTTCGTCACACCGCCAGAGCTCAAATTCATTCAGTCCGGGAATACCCATCGGGACGTTTTCGCGACGGAACTCCATGCCGCTCGGCACGGCTGCCTTCGCCGACAGATGAAAAGCGTCGGCACCGGTCTGCGGTGCGAGCGCGCGGATCACGTCCGCGTTCACGCCGCCGCCGATCAGGATGCGCAGCCCTTCCCCGCTCTCCGAGACCAGCTCGCGCAGCAGCGGTGCGCCGTCTGCGCAGCGAGCCTGCTGCCCCGAGGTGAGGATTGTGTCCACGCCGAGCTTCTTTGCCGTGCGCAGCGCCTCGTGCGCGTCGCGGCAAACGTCAAACGCGCGGTGGAGCGTGACCCCGCAGCCGTCGCCGCAGGCCATGAGCGCACTCATGCGCTCGGCATCGAGCGTACCGTCCGGATTCAGCATGCCGATGACGATGCCGTCCGCACCCAGACCGGCAAAGCGCGATGCCTGACGGCAGAGCAATTCAAACTCGTCCTCATCATACAGAAAATCGCCTGCGCGCGGACGCAGCAGCACACGGACGGGAATATCGACCCGTTCGCGTACCATGCAGAACAGATCCTCGTCCGGCGAAAGTCCGCCGAGCGGCAGCGCGGAGCACAGTTCAATGCGGTCCGCCCCTCCCCTTGCTGCGTTTACCGCAGAGCCGACGCTGTCTGCGCAGACTTCGAGCAGTCCAGCCATGCGCATCATCCCTTTCCTTCTCTTTTTCTTACATATTTGATTAAGTATAGCACTCCGCAGCGGTACGGTCAATGAATTTTTCTCTAAGAAAGCGGTAAATCTGTAAATTCTACTTGCAACCTATCGGAAATTTGATACAATAGATTTGTGCCGTCTGTCCCTGCAGGGACGGCGGAAAAAAGATCGGACGGGGGACGCTCCCCGGACCGGGGAGGAGACATGAAAACCTATGAGCAAGGTGGAGCAGTATATCACGAGCATCCCGGACTACCCGAAGGCCGGCATCATCTTCCGTGATATCACGAGCGTACTCAAGGACGCGGACGGACTGCGGCTGGCGGTAGATGAGATGACGGCGAAGATCGGGGATACGGAATTCGATGCGATCGTCGGACTGGAGTCGAGGGGCTTCCTGTTCGGTATGCCGATGGCATACAATCTGCACAAGGCCTTTATTCCGGTCCGCAAGAGCGGCAAGCTGCCGCGCGCGACCTCGCGCATCGCGTATGACCTCGAATACGGCTCTGCGGAGATCGAGGTGCACCGCGAGGACATCACGCCGGGTATGCGCGTTGTCATCGTAGACGACCTCATCGCAACGGGCGGTACGCTCGAGGCGGCGGTACATCTGGTGGAGCAGCTGGGCGCGAAGGTCGTCAAGATCGTCTGCCTGCTCGAGCTGAAGGGTCTGCACGGCCGCGACCGCCTGACGTCCTGCCCGACCGAGGCCGTCGTATCCTACGAAGGGAAATAAATCCGTAATCAAGGCGAAAGCCTAAAATTAAAGGGGGAAAAACGATGTTTGAACGCATATTCAAGCTATCGGAACACAAAACCACTGTAAAGACCGAAGTCATGGCCGGTATCACCACCTTCATGACCATGGCGTACATCCTCGCCGTCAACCCGAGCGTGCTCGGCTCGACCGGCATGGACACCACCGCGGTCCTGCTCGCAACGGCTCTGGCGTCCTGCCTCGGCACGCTGTGCATGGCGTTCATGGCGAACCTGCCGTTCGCACTGTCCGCCGGCATGGGCCTCAACGCCTTCATGGCCTACACCGTTGTCGCGGGCTACGGCTACTCGTGGCAGGTCGCGCTGCTCGCGGTATTCATCGAGGGCCTGATCTTTATCGTCCTGTCGCTGACCAATGTCCGCGAGGCGATCTTCAACGCCATCCCGCTGACGCTCAAGAAGGGCGTTTCGGTCGGCATCGGCCTGTTCATCGCGTTCATCGGCCTGCAGAACTCCGGCCTGTGCGTAGACTCCGCAACGCTGGTCGGCATCATCAGCTTCCCGGAGAACTTCCACACCGCAGGCATCTGCGCGCTGCTGACCCTCATCGGTCTGTTCTTCACCGCGGTATTCTACACCCGCAAGATGAAGGGCGCCATCCTGTACGGCATCCTGCTGACCTGGATCCTCGGCATGCTCTGCCAGGTGACCGGCCTTTACGTTCCGACGCCGGACGCAGGCTTCTATTCCCTGTTCCCGAGCTGGGGCATGACCGACTTCTCCAGACTGGGCCTGACCTTCGGCCAGTGCTTCAACGTGGACTTCAGCGCGGTCGGCATCGTAAACTTCATCGTTGTCATCTTCTCGTTCCTGTTCGTTGATATTTTCGATACGCTGGGTACGCTGATCGGTGTTGCCACCAAGGCGAAGATGCTCGACAAGGACGGCAAGCTGCCGGGCATCAAGCCGGCTCTGCTGGCGGACTCCATCGCGACCTCCGCAGGCGCAATTCTGGGTACCTCGACCACCACGACCTTCGTTGAGTCCGCGTCCGGCGTTGCAGTCGGCGGCCGCACCGGTCTGACCGCGCTCGTTACCGGCATCCTGTTCCTCGTTTCCACGCTGTTCGCCCCGATCTTCACCGCGATCCCGTCCTTTGCGACGGCTCCGGCGCTGATCATGGTCGGCTTCCTGATGGTCGGCACGGTTACCGAGATCAACTTCGATCTGGATAACCTCACCGAGTCCATCCCGGCATACCTCGCCATCATCGCGATGCCGCTGTTCTACAGCATCTCCGAGGGCATCTCTCTGGGCGTTATCTCCTATGTCCTGCTCAACCTCGCAACCGGCAAGGGCAAGAAGGTCGCTCCGCTGATGTACGTCCTGGCAGTGCTGTTCGTACTCAAGTATATCTTCCTGTAATAACCATACAGAAAATAAGCAAAGGGGCCGCTCTGCGGCTCCTTTTACTGTCGAAACGGCTTCGGTAACGCGATGTTACCGGTCTGTTTCGGCATTCTTTTTATATTCCATTATATCTTCTACCCGGCAGTCGAGGATTTCGCAGAACATTTCAATGGTATGCGTGCTGACACTCTCGTTCCGCTTCAGCCGAGTGCCCGATGGCAGAGCTCGGTGATTACGCCATCAAGCTGCGCTCCATGACACAGGGCAGAGGCTCGTTCGTTTCCCAGTTCGAGCGCTACGATGAAGCACCGGTTCCGGTACAGGAAAAGGTCATCGCCGATAACAAGGCCCGCATGGAAGCACTGAAC
>ERZ773108.3311-NODE-3311-length-12558-cov-4.254339_pt1 | contig 12558 bp, 11 predicted proteins | sample MGYA00580570_ERZ773108 | MGnify/ENA primary metagenome ERZ773108 (study PRJEB29015, sample SAMEA2737840) | human gut metagenome | biome: human gut; feature: human-associated habitat; material: faeces | place: China | collected 2012 ...
TATAGGTAAGAAAGGAAGGTATCGTATGGCAACAGAGAAAAAGCAGGCAACAAAAACGGCAGAGACTAAGGAGGAAACCATGAAGAAATCTACCGTCGAAAAAGCTGCTGAAGGTACTACTTCTGTGGATAGCGGGAAAAAGACGACCAAAAAGACAACAAAAACAACCACCAAAACAACCAAGAAGGCAGAGACTAAGACAAAGAAGGCGGCTGCAGACGGTGAAAAGAAAACTGTCAAAAAGACGTCAAAGTCCAAGACAAAGGGAGCTGGCGAGGACAAAAAGGACGAGAACCATGAGGTGAAATTCATCGAGAAGCTGAATGCACTTAAAGAGCTGGCACACACCAAAAAGAACGTATTGGAGTATCAGGAGATCAACAACTTCTTCGGTGATATGGAGTTGGACGAGGAGAAGATGGAAAAGATCATCGAGTATCTTGAAAATAACGGCATTGATGTGTTCCAGATCTCTGATGATAAGGACGATGTGGATGATGACATTATTCTTGGTATGGAAGCAGGCGGCGAAGGTGATGAGGAGGATATTGAAAATATCGATCTGTCCGTGCCGGACGGCGTCAGTATTGAGGATCCGGTTCGTATGTATCTGAAGGAGATCGGAAAGGTACCGCTTCTGTCAGCGGATGAAGAGGTAGAGCTTGCAAAGCGCATGGAGGAGGGAGATGCCGAAGCCAAGAAGAAGCTTGCGGAGGCAAACCTTCGTCTGGTAGTAAGTATCGCCAAACGTTATGTAGGACGTGGAATGCTGTTCCTTGACCTGATCCAGGAGGGTAACCTCGGACTGATCAAGGCAGTGGAGAAGTTTGATTATAAGAAGGGCTATAAGTTTAGTACCTATGCGACATGGTGGATTCGCCAGGCGATCACGCGCGCGATCGCAGATCAGGCGAGAACCATTCGTATTCCGGTTCATATGGTAGAGACGATCAACAAGTTTGTCCGCGTACAGAGACAGCTTTTACAGGAGCTTGGAAGAGAACCGTATCCGGAGGAGATCGCAGAACATATGAATATGCCGGTTGACCGTGTCCGGGAGATCCAGAAGATCTCTCTTGAACCGGTATCGTTAGAGACACCGATCGGTGAGGAGGAGGATAGTCATCTTGGAGACTTTATCCAGGATGAGAATGTGCCAGTACCCGCAGAGGCAGCAGCATTTACTCTTCTTCGTGAGCAGCTTGAGGAAGTGCTTGGCACATTGACAGAGCGTGAACAGAAGGTACTTAAGCTTCGTTTTGGTCTGGAGGATGGACGTTCCCGTACACTTGAGGAAGTAGGACGCGAGTTTGAGGTAACAAGAGAGCGTATCCGTCAGATCGAGGCAAAGGCACTTCGGAAGCTCAGACATCCGAGCCGCAGCCGCAAGCTGAAGGATTATCTCGATTGATCAAGCTGTCAAAACGGCTGCAGACAGTGGCACACCAGGTGGAATGTGGCGGTGTGGCTGCGGACATTGGCTGTGACCATGGATTTACGTCAATTTATCTGATCGAACAGGGGCTTGCAAAGCATGTGATCGCTATGGATATTAATGAAGGACCGTTAGAACGGGCAAAGGAGCATATCCGCGAATATGGCATGGAAGAGGACATAGAGACGAGACTGTCTGACGGAACCGCAAAGCTTACACCTGGTGAGGCAGATACACTGCTTATCAGCGGGATGGGCGGAGCCCTGATCTGCAAGATCCTTTCGGATTCACCGGAGGTGACTGCCCGGGCGAAGGAGCTGGTGCTGTCGCCACAGTCCGAGTGGGCGACGACGCGTCATTATCTTCTGGAGCATGGTTTTATGATCCAAAGAGAGGAGATGGTGTTTGATCAGGGAAAATATTATCTGATCCTGCGTGCAGTGCCCGGCAGACAGAAATTTTCCGATGAACGGGAATATATGTATGGACAATATCTGCCGGAGCATGGGGACGAGTGCCTTCTTTCTTATCTGCAAAAAGAAGAGCAGCGGATCCGGAAGATCTTAAAGGGTATGGAAGGAAAGCAGTTATCCGGGCAGGCAGCGGCACAGAGGGAAGAACTGAACCGGGAGCTGGAATGCGTTCAGCGCACCGGGACACTTTGCCGGAACAGAAAGGAAGGGTGACTTATGGTGAAGGTAATTGTAGACGGGGAAGTAAAAACCTGCGAAAAGGGAACTACATATTTACAGATCGCAAAGGATTTTCAGCAGAATTATGAGCATGATATTATCCTTGCGAAGCGGGGGGAGAAGCTGTTAGAACTGAACAAAAAGGTTCATAAGGACGAGGAGATCACGTTCCTGACAACAGCGAGTGACAGTGGCTATAAAACGTATGTGCGTGGTGTGACGCTGCTTATGCTGCGCAGCTTTTACCATATTGCAAGGAACCGGGGACTAGAAAATGTTTTTGTCAAGCATACGCTTGGTGATCATATTTACTGTGAGGCAGAGGGAATCGTGGTGACCGATGAGCTGCTTTCAGAAGTCGAGGCTTTTATGCATGAGCTCGTACAGAAGGATCTGGTATTCCAAAAGAAATCCGTCAGCACTGCAGATGCCGTAGATATTTTTGATCAGTACGGCATGCACGATAAGAAGAAGCTGTTTGAATACCGCCGTGTTTCCAAGGTCAACATTTATAATCTGGATGGCTTTGAGGATTATTACTATGGATATATGCCGGCTTCAACGGGTATCCTGAAGTATTTCGGATTAAAGTCCTATGACAAGGGCTTTCTGATATGTCTGCCGGGACGTAAGAACCCGGAGGAGGTTTCGCCGGTCAGAGAGAGTCCGAAGCTTTTTGCAACGCTGCAGGAGGCGAGCGAGTGGGGGCGCATGATGGAGGTTGACACCGTCGGTGCGTTAAATGATGTGATCTCCCATGGTGGGATCACGGATCTGATCCTGGTGCAGGAGGCGCTGCAGGAGAAGAAGATCGCTGAGATCGCAGAACAGATCGCTGTCGATGACAGCAAGAAGTTCGTCATGATCGCAGGACCGTCTTCCTCCGGAAAGACTTCGTTTTCACACCGGTTGTCGATCCAACTTCGCACGCATGGCTTAAAACCGCATACGATCGCATTGGACAATTATTTCAAGGACCGCAAGGATACGCCGCTTGATGAGGATGGCAATTATAACTTTGAGTGTCTTGAAGCAATCGATACAAAGCAGTTTAATGAGGATATGACTGCTCTGCTTGAGGGAAAGCGCGTAGAGCTTCCGGAGTTTAATTTCCTGCTTGGCAAGAGAGAATACAACGGAGACTACCGGCAGTTAGGTCCGGATGACATTCTGGTCATTGAGGGAATCCACGGACTTAACGAGAAGATGTCGTATTCCCTTCCGAAGGAGAGTAAGTTTAAGATCTACATCAGTGCGCTGACACAGTTAAATATTGATGAGCATAACAGGATCTCTACCACGGACGGCAGACTGATCCGCCGTATGGTGCGCGATGCACGGACAAGAGGAGCATCCGCAAAGCATACGATCAGCATGTGGCCTTCCGTACGGCGTGGGGAGGATCAGTATATTTTCCCATTCCAGGAGGAGGCAGATGTGATGTTTAACTCGGCACTGATCTACGAGCTTGCAGTGTTAAAGCCGTATGCGGAATCCATTTTGTTTGGCATTCCGAAGGATGTGCCGGAATATGTGGAGGCAAAACGCCTTCTGAAGTTCCTGGATTATTTTATCGGTGTCAGCACAGAGGAGATTCCAAAGAACTCTCTGATGAGAGAATTTGTAGGCGGAAGTATATTCCGCGTATAGAACATATATAGAAAAGAGGATAAACATGGCAAAATTAATCGATGGCAAGAAGATCTCAGGAGAGATTAAGGATGAGTTAAAGGAAAAGGTAGCACAGTTAAAGGAGCAGGGTATTGAGGTGACTCTCGCCGTGATCCAGGTGGGCAATGACCCGGCATCTACCGTATATGTTGGCAATAAGAAGAAGGCGTGTGCTTATATCGGCATCCGTTCTCTGGCTTATGAGCTGCCGGGGGAGACAACGCAGGAGGAGCTTTTAGCACTGGTGCGTGAGCTCAATGACAGAAAGGATGTCAACGGGATTCTGGTACAGCTCCCGCTGCCGGCACATATTGATGAAGATACCGTGATCCGTACGATCGCACCCAAGAAGGATGTGGACGGCTTCCATCCGCAGAGCGTTGGTCTGTTAAGCATTGGACAGAAGGGCTTCGTATCCTGTACACCGGCGGGTATTATTCAGCTTCTCAAGCGCTCCGGCGTTGAGATCGACGGCAGGGAATGTGTTGTTGTCGGACGAAGCAATATCGTTGGAAAGCCGATGGCAATGCTCCTGATCCGTGAAAACGGAACCGTGACCGTATGCCACTCCCATACAAAGGATCTGAAGGAGGTCACAAGAAGAGCGGACATTCTTGTTGTTGCGATCGGAAAACGCCAGTTTATCACGGCGGATTATGTCAAGGAGGGCGCGACCGTCATCGATGTCGGAATGCACCGCAAGGAAGACGGAAAGCTCTGCGGCGACGTTGATTTTGATTCCGTGGAGCCTGTAGCAGGTGCGATCACACCGGTACCGGGCGGTGTTGGTCCGATGACGATTGCAATGCTGATGAACAACTGCGTTTCATCCGTAGAGTAATTGCAGGAATACATGAGAAATGGAGAATAATGTAACATGAATATATTTTTTGTGTCTCTTGGCTGCGATAAGAATCTGGTGGACAGTGAGATGATGATCACCTCCCTGCGCAAGGATGGATTCACGATCACAGACCGGGAAGAGGATGCAGAGATCATTGTGGTAAACACCTGTTGTTTCATTGGTGATGCCAAGGAGGAGAGTATCAATACTCTGCTTGAGATGGCATCGTACAAGGAGGATGGGAAATGCCGCCTTCTTGTGGCAGCGGGCTGTCTGGCACAGCGGTATCATGAGGAGATCCGGACCGAGATCCCGGAGGTGGATGTGATCATCGGCACGATGGGATACGAGGAGATGGGAACGACACTTCGCGATGCACTCAAGGAAAAGGGTGTTGTGGAGAGCATCCGGAGTATAGACTATCTGCCGACTCCGCTGACGGACAGAGACAATACCTCCGGCGGGAGCTATGCGTATCTGAAGATTGCAGAGGGCTGCGACAAATGCTGCACCTACTGTATTATCCCGAAGGTGCGCGGTCACTACCGGAGCGTTCCGATGGACAACCTCATCAAACAGGCACAGCATCTGACGGAGAACGGTGTGAAGGAGCTGATCCTTGTTGCACAGGAGACGACGCTGTACGGAACAGATCTGTATGGCAGGAAAAGCCTTCCGGAGCTTTTGGAGAAGCTTTCCGAGGTGGAGGAGCTTCGCTGGATCCGCATTCTTTACTGTTATCCGGAGGAGATCACCGATGAATTGATCGATGCGATGAAGCGTCTGCCGAAGGTGTGTCATTATCTGGATATTCCGATCCAGCACGGGGCTGATACGATCCTTAAGAAAATGGGACGCCGGACAGACCGTGCACAGCTTACCCGGATGGTAGGTAAGCTTCGCACGGAGATTCCGGATATTGCGCTTCGTACCACTCTGATCACCGGTTTTCCGGGAGAGACCGAGGAAGATTTCGAGGAGATGAAGGAGTTTGTCCGGCAGATGCGTTTTGAGCGTCTCGGTGTATTTACCTATTCGCAGGAGGAGGATACGCCGGCAGCTGAGATGGAGGATCAGATTCCGGAGGAGATAAAGGAAGAACGCAGAGATATTATTATGGCAATGCAGCAGGAGATCGCCTTTGAAAACAATGAATCGCGGATCGGCGAGGAGATGGATGTGATGATCGAGGGCTATCTTCCGGACGATGATATCTATGTGGGCAGAAGCTACATGGATGCACCGGATGTGGACGGCTTTGTGTTCCTGTCGACAAGCTGGCATTTAGAGACCGGCGATTATGTGAGAGCACGCATTGTGCAGGCGCAGGGATATGATCTGATAGGAGAAGTAATAGAGGAGGAAGACGAAGATGAACTTACCAAATAAGATAACGATGTTTCGTGTGATTTTAATTCCGTTTTTTGTATTTTTCATGCTGTCGGAGGGGATTCCGTACAATAATTATATTGCGGCAGCCATCTTTATCGTGGCGAGTCTGACAGATATGTTAGACGGCAAGATTGCCCGTAAGTACAATCTGGTTTCCAACTTCGGCAAATTTATGGATCCGCTGGCAGATAAGCTTTTGGTCTGCTCCGCGCTGATCTGTTTCGTGGCAATTCCATCCGGTCCGATGCCGGCATGGGTTGTTATTGTGATCATGTCGAGAGAATTTATCATCAGCGGTTTCCGCCTTGTAGCATCTGACGCAGGTGTTGTGATTGCGGCAAGCTACTGGGGAAAGATCAAGACGGTTGTGCAGATGTTAATGTCGATCCTTTTGATCTTCAATTTTGAGGGTAGTGTGATCAATATTGTGGAGAATGTATTTATCTATGCGGCAGTGATCCTTACAGTCATCTCGCTGATCGACTACATGGTCAAGAACTGGAACGTTATGCAGGATGGTAATATGTAATGGAAACAACAAGACAACTGATCGAACAATTAAGACAGCATCAATTTCATATCAGTACCGCAGAATCCTGCACGGGCGGTATGATCGCCTCTATGCTTGTGGGTGTATCCGGTGCCTCTGAGGTCTTTGAGGAAGGTTATGTTACATACTCTAATGAGGTCAAGATCAAAAATCTCGGGGTGTCTGCAGAGACGATCCGCAAATATACGGTTGTCAGCGGACCGGTTGCCGAAGAGATGGCAAAGGGAGCAGCTGACCGTTCCGGTGCTGCGCTTGCACTGTCTACGACAGGTTATGCGGGACCGGATGACGGAGAGGACGGAACGCCGGCAGGAACGGTATATATCGGCGTGTACTGCTGTGGAGCGGTCAAAAGCGCGCACTGTCATTTTAAGGGAGACAGAAACGAAGTACGCCGGCAGGCAGCACGGGAAGCACTGCGGCTTGCACTGGAGGCTCTTGAAGAGCGGAATGGATGAGAATATGAGTGAGATAATGATTATCGGTGGCGGTGCAGCCGGAATGATGTGTGCCATCGCCGCGGCAGACGCCGGGCATCAAGTGACGTTACTTGAGAAGAATGAAAAGCTTGGCAAAAAGGTGTTTATCACCGGAAAGGGACGCTGTAATATCACCAACGACAGCGATGTGGAGAACCTGCTGCAGCATACGATGCGCAATCCACGTTTTCTGTACAGTGCCTTTTATACTTTTGACAGCAGCCGGATGATGGAGTTTCTTATCGAAGAGGGATTAAAGATCAAAACAGAACGTGGAAACAGAGTATTTCCACAGTCGGATCATTCCTTCGATGTGATAAGAACGCTGGAGCGGGCAATGAAAAAGCGCGGTGTCACGATCTGTTTAAATACAACCGTGACAGATATTCTGGTGACGGACGGACAGTGTCGTGGCGTGGAGGTAAAGGATGCCTCCGGAAGGAAGAAGGAGCTTGTGGCAGATGCCGTGGTGACGGCAACGGGCGGTGTGTCCTATGCGTCGACGGGTTCGACCGGAGACGGACTTCGTTTTGCAGGAAAGCTTGGTCATAAGGTGACGGACGTAATGCCGTCGCTTGTTCCGTTTGAGATCAGAGAGGATTTCTGCCGGCAGATGCAGGGGCTCTCACTGAAAAATGTTTCCCTGAAGCTGACAAAGGGCAGGAAGATTTTATATGAAGAGCTGGGAGAAATGATATTTACGCATTTCGGCATCAGCGGTCCTCTTGTACTGACCGCAAGCTGTTATTATACCAAACCGGAGGATGATCTTACGGTGCATCTGGATCTGAAGCCGGCACTCAGTGAAAAGCAGTTGGACGAACGGATCTTACGGGACTTTGGTGCCAACAAGAACAGCTATTTTAAGAACAGCTTAAATAAGCTGCTTCCTTCCAAGATGATCCCGGTCATCGTAGAGCTTTCCGAAATTGCACCGGATAAGCCGGTCAACGAAGTGACCAAGGAGGAGCGAAGAAAGCTGGTGGCACTTCTTAAGAATGTGGAAATGCATATTTCCGGGCTGCGCGGCTTCTCGGAGGCGATTGTTACAAGAGGCGGCGTTTCCGTGAAGGATGTAGATCCGGGAACCATGGAATCCAAAAAGGTCAGAGGGCTTTATTTTGCAGGAGAGGTGTTAGACCTCGATGCGGTGACCGGAGGATATAATCTGCAGATTGCCTGGTCAACCGGCTACCTTGCAGGCATTTCAATACAGTAATAAACGGCATGATTGCCGTAATTTATAGAAGAGTGAGGATATGAACATGAAAAGTATAGCAATCGACGGACCGGCTGGTGCCGGCAAGAGCACGATCGCCAGAAAAGTGGCAGAAAAATTATCATTTATCTATGTAGATACCGGAGCAATGTACCGTTCCATGGCACTTTATTTTATCCGCCATGATATTGCGGCACAGGACGAGGAAAAGATTGCGGCGGCCTGCCCGGATATTGATGTTTCTATCGCCTATCAGGATGGGGAGCAGCAGGTGATCTTAAACGGTGAGAATGTATCCGGGCTGATCCGCACCGAAGAGGTCGGAAACATGGCTTCCGCCACATCGGTCTACAAAAAAGTCCGCGAAAAGCTCGTGGAACTCCAGAAAGATCTGGCAAAGAAGGCGGACGTGATCATGGATGGACGCGACATCGGAACCTGTGTCCTGCCGGATGCCGATGTGAAGGTATATCTGACCGCAAGCTCCGCAGTCCGGGCGAAACGCCGCTATCATGAGCTTAAGGAGAAAGGAACAGCCTGCGATCTCGATGAGATCGAGAAGGACATCATCGAACGGGATTACCGGGATATGCACCGGGAGAATTCCCCGTTGAAACAGGCGGATGACGCCGTGCTCCTTGACAGCTCCGACATGACGTTAAAAGAGGTCGTGGACACGATCACAGCGATGATCGATAAGAAGCAGGGTGCGTAAGATGGAAGTAACAGTTGCAAAGACAGCAGGCTTCTGCTTTGGTGTGAAGCGTGCCGTGGAAAAAGTATATGATCAGATCGGCAGGACGGAAAAAAGGATCTACACCTACGGTCCAATTATCCATAATGAGCAGGTCGTGGGCGATCTCAGGGAAAAGGGTGTGGAGGTCATCGACTCTTTAGAAGAATTGAAGACGATCCGGAACGCTGTTGTTGTGATCCGCTCCCACGGTGTCAGCCGCGCGGAGTTTGAGGCCGTGCAGCACACGGGCGCGACGGTGTATGACGCGACGTGCCCGAAGGTCAAGCGCATCCATGAGATCGTAGCTGAGGCTTCCGTCGAGGGGCGGCAGCCGGTCATCATCGGTGCAGCCGGCCACCCCGAGGTGCGGGCGATCTGCGGCTGGTGCGTTTCTCCGGTCGTGGTCAATGACGCTGCGGAGCTCGCCGCGCGTATTGCCGACGGCACCATTGACTGTGCAAAACCGCTGACTGTCGTCATCCAGACGACCCAAACGCAAGAGAAACTGCTGGAATGTCAGAAAATCATAAAAAAACAGTGTACAAACGCAAAATTGTTTGATACAATATGTGGTGCTACGTTTACACGTCAGACAGAGGCTGCGCAGATGGCCAGCGCCTGCGACGCAATGGTCGTCGTCGGCGGCAGCCACAGCGCCAACAGCCGCCATCTCTACGAGATCTGCCGCAGCGCGTGTGCAAACGTGCAATTTATTGAAAACGCAGCGCAGCTTGATACAAGCGCGTTCGTACATGCGGATACGGTCGGCCTGACAGCCGGGGCCTCCGTGCCTGCATGGATCATTAAGGAGGTAAAACAAAAGATGAGTGACGAGATCCTGACTCAAGAAAATCCCACGGAGACTGAAAATTTTGATGAAATGCTGGAGGCATCTCTCAAGCCTATATATAATGGAGAAAAGGTAACCGGTACGGTCGTGGCCATTTCTGGCACCGAGATCAGTGTCGATATCGGCACCAAGTATTCCGGCTTCATCCCGACCAGCGAGTTCACCGACGACGGCATCAAGGTCGAAGACGTCCTGCACGTCGGCGACACCATTGAGGCGAGCGTTGTGCGCGTCAACGACGTGGAAGGCACTGCGATGCTCTCCAAGAAGCGTCTCGACGCCGTGAAGAACTGGGCCGCCATCGAAGAGGCACAGGAGAGCGGCGAGATCGTCGAGGGCAAAGTCACCGAGGACAACAAGGGCGGCATCGTTGTGTCCGTCAAGGGCATCCGCGTGTTCGTGCCCGCTTCCCAGTCCGGCCTGCCGAAGGACGCTGCCATGTCCGAGCTCGTCGGCCAGACCGTGCGCCTGAAGATCACCGAGGTCAACCGCGGCCGCAAGCGCGTCGTCGGTTCCATCCGTGCCGTCGCCCAGAAGGAGCGCCGCGAGCGCGCCGAGAAGATCTGGAGCGAGATCGAGGTCGGCAAGCACTATCACGGTGTTGTCAAGTCCCTGACGTCCTACGGCGCGTTCGTTGACATCGGCGGCATTGACGGCATGGTGCACGTTTCCGAGCTGAGCTGGAGCCGCATCAAGCAGCCGTCCGACGTGCTGTCCGTCGGCGACGAGGTCGATGTCTACGTTATCAGCTTCGACGCGGAGAACCACAAGATCTCCCTCGGCTACAAGGACCCCAATGGCAACCCCTGGACCAAGTTCACGTCCACCTTCCAGGTCGGCGATGTGGCGAAGGTCACCATCGTCAAGCTCATGCCCTTCGGCGCGTTTGCCGAGGTGCTGCCTGGCGTTGACGGCCTGATCCACATCTCCCAGATTGCCAACCGCCGCATCGGCAAGCCCGATGAGGTGCTCACCGTCGGCGACATTGTCGATGCGAAGATCACCGCGATTGACGAGGAGAAGCACAAGATCTCCCTGTCCATCCGCGCGCTGACCGCTCCCGAGCCGGCTCCGGTGCGTGAGCGCCCGGCCAAGAAGCCGATGGCTCCCGAGGCCGACGCCCTCGTCTATGAGATCTCCGCTACCGGTGAGGCCACCGGCAACATCCCCGAGATCGACTTCGACGATGTCGACGAGTAATTTGATTTGAAAGCATCCCTGCACACGCGTGCAGGGATGCTTTTTTTGTTGCCCGCACCTTGCGCCGGGGCGTGTTTCTGATTATAATAAAACCATAACAACTGTGTATGTACATAACAGCAACGGAAAGAAAGGAGCGATCCTATGGCACTTTACGGGAAGATCAGGGCAAAGCTAGGCGGCAAGCCGTTTTGCACGATGGTCGTACTGGCGGCAGGTTCGTCCAAACGTATGGGGCGCGACAAACTGATGATGGAGGTCGGCGGCATACCGGTGCTCGTGCGCTCGCTGCAGGCAATGCAAAACTGCGCCGCGGTCGACGAGCTAATCGTTGTCACGCGCACGTCGCGCCTCGAGGAGATCGCTGCGCTGCGCGACCGCTATGCTCTGACGAAGATGACGAAGGTCGTCGTCGGCGGTATGACGCGCGCAGAGTCTTCGCTGGCCGGTGTGCTGGCTGCGAGCAACCGTGCCACGCTCATCGGCGTCCATGATGCTGCCCGCCCGCTCGTGACGGATGTGGTCATCACCGATACGATCAGCGCAGCGCAAAAGAGCCGCGCGGCCGCGCCCGGCATCCCGGTGCGCGACACGGTCAAGGTAACGTCCGACGGGATCATTACCGGCACGCCCGCCCGCTCGACGCTCTCCGCCATTCAGACGCCGCAGGTGTTTCAGGCGGATCTCATCAAGGCTGCGCTTACCAACGCCATGCGCAAGCATCTGGCCATCACGGACGACTGCTCGGCGGTCGAGCAGCTGCGCGTGAAGCCCGTCGTGACGCAGGGCTCGGAGGAGAACATCAAGATCACGACGCCGATCGACATCGAGCTTGCCGAGCTCATCCTGAGGAGGCGCGGCAAGGCATGATGCGCATTGGACACGGATATGACGTGCATCGCCTCGTCCGCGGCCGCAGGCTCATCCTCGGCGGGGTCAATATCCCGCACGAGACCGGCCTGCTCGGTCATTCGGATGCTGACGTGCTCACTCACGCCGTCATGGATGCGCTGCTCGGCGCGGCCGCCATGGGCGATATCGGTCAGCTTTTCCCGGACAAGGATCCCGCATTTGCCGGGGCGGATAGTCTGGCGCTGCTGCGCGAGGTGGTGGCGCGTCTGCACGCCGAAGGGTATACGGTTGGCAACCTAGACTGCACGGTGCTCGCACAGGCGCCGAAGCTCGCGCCGCACATTGCGCAGATGCGCTGCAATCTGGCGCAATGCATGGATGTGGACGTTGATTGCATCAGCATCAAGGCGACGACCGAGGAGGGACTCGGTTTCACCGGCGCGCGCGAGGGTATCGCGGCGCACGCGGTCGTGCTGCTCGAGAAACAGGCGTAAACGCCGGCGCCGCTCCCGCATAGAATGGTGCATCACCATGTGGGAGGGAGCTCATGATGCAGCGCTATTGCCTGATCCTGTGCCGGTCGCTGACCTATGCACAGCGGTCATCGCAAGTGCTCGAGCGCGCGGGCATTACCGCCA
>ERZ773108.3312-NODE-3312-length-12556-cov-5.952644_pt1 | contig 12556 bp, 10 predicted proteins | sample MGYA00580570_ERZ773108 | MGnify/ENA primary metagenome ERZ773108 (study PRJEB29015, sample SAMEA2737840) | human gut metagenome | biome: human gut; feature: human-associated habitat; material: faeces | place: China | collected 2012 ...
CGTCTTGCGGCGGTTGACCACGCAGAGCACCTGCGGATGATTTGCCAGCCGGGCGCGGTATCGCACAGCTGATCACGGATGGACAGATTACTTACGTGCGCGTGGACAGCTACCGCACCTTGGGCGCTTCCCTTCCGGGATTCCCGGTTCCGACCCCGTTTATCGTGGCGGTTGTCGTTGTGGCACTGACTTCGTTACTTTTGAAGAAAACGGCACTGGGCATGTATATCCAGTCGGTCGGAATCAATAAACGGGCGTCTCAGCTTGTCGGCATCAAGTCGGTCATGATTATTTTCCTCACCTACGCGTACTGTGGACTCTGTTCCGGTCTTTCCGGTCTGATTGCTTCCAGCCGTATCTACTCGGCGGATGCGAATAACATCGGTCTTAATATGGAACTGGATGCGATCCTGGCAGTTGCCATCGGCGGAAACTCCCTTGGCGGCGGTAAATTCTCGCTGGCAGGTTCCATCATCGGCGCGTATACGATTCAGGCGCTGACGACCACTCTGTATGCGATGCACGTATCCTCGGATCAGGTTCCGGTTTACAAGGCGATCGTGGTTGTCATCATCGTAGCACTCCAGTCACCGGGATTCGCTAGATGGAGAAAATCTCTGGCACAGAAAAAAGAACTGGGCGCGGCAGGAAAGGAGGCGGCATAAATCATGAAAGAAAAGAAGAGATTAAATCAGAACACGTTCCTGCTTCTTGTCACGATCCTACTGTTCTTTGTGATGTACGCGATCGGCTGCGTGCTCTTTAATGCACAGGGCTTTGCCAAGACACAGAACTTCTTAAACCTCTTTATTTCCAATGCGGGTCTGATTGTCATCGGTATCGGCATGACGATCGTCATGATCACCGGCGGTATCGATATCAGCGTCGGTTCTTTCGTGGCGATGGGCTGTATGATGTTGGCATGGATGATGGAAAAAGGCGGTATCGGTGCGGTTCCGGCGGTTCTCATCGTGCTGGTGACCGGGATTGTCTTTGGTCTGGTACAGGGATTCCTGGTTGCCTACATGGATATCCAGCCATTCATTGTTACCCTGGCGGGTATGTTCTTTGCCCGCGGCATGACTGCGATCATTTCCAAGGACATGATCAGTATTACGAATGAAACTTTCATGGCATGGGCGAAGATGAAACTTTATATTCCGTTCGGCGGCTATCTCAACAAAAAAGGCATGATGATTTATCCATATATCTATCCGACGGTTGTGATTGCGCTGGTTCTTCTGGTTCTGGCATTTATCATGCTGAAATATACGAAATTTGGACGCAGCATTTATGCGATCGGCGGCAACGAGCAGTCAGCGCTGATGATGGGCTTGAATGTGCGCCGGGTAAAACTGAAAGCCTATATCCTGGACGGTTTCCTTTGCGGCGTCGGCAGTGTCCTGTTCTGTCTGAATACGCTGGGCGGCTTCGTTGAGCAGGCAAAGGGCTTCGAGATGGATGCGATAGCTTCCTCTGTTATCGGCGGCACGCTCTTGACCGGCGGCGTCGGTAATGTATTCGGAACCCTGTTTGGCGTCCTTATCAAGGCGACGATCGAGGCATTTATCACTTTCCAGGGAACACTTTCTTCCTGGTGGACCCGTATCACGATCGCGGCGCTTTTATGCTTCTTCATTGTGCTTCAGTCGATCCTTGCGATGGTAAAGAAGAAAAAGTAGAAATTCTCTTCCGGAGACAGACAAACCGGCATGAATGTCTGGTATGACAGCATCAAGATAGAACAGTCAAAATGACGGGAAATATCCATGCAAAGAGAGAGAAGACATCTGAAAAAAGTACAGTACATATTAGAAACAATATAAAGCTGTATTCTCTTGATTCGACATAATTCGAGAGGAAATCAGCAAACCTATACATGATGCATAAATATTTAGCGAAAACAGCCGCTTTAATTTATGCATCATTTGTATTCCTGCTAAAATGATGTCAAAATCAGGCGTTAAATTTATAACAATATACAAAATAAAATACAACTTTATGAAAAAATGCTCTTGTATTTACTTGCACAATTTGTCCTGGATTGCTATAATAAAATTACTAAAAGTTGTGAAAAGCAACAAAGCAGTGCGGCTGGGGTGCCGCTTGCAAAGAAAATTTTATGGGAGGTAGTTAGAATGAAAAAAATGTTCAAACGTGCCGCTGCATCCATGACAGCAGCAGCGATGGCAGTGAGCATGACCGCATGCGGCGGCTCTGGAGCAGCAAATGCGACACAGGCAGCAGATGCTTCTGCAGCAGAAGGAAGCGAGACAGCAGCTTCGACGATCGACAACAAAGACATTAAGATCGGTGTTTCCATCTGGTCCTCCACCGATGTACTTGGTTCCCAGTGTAAGCTGATCATCGACGAGGCAGCAAAGGCTCTGGGCGTTCAGGTTCAGTATGTTGACCAGGGTCATGTGTCGGAGAAGGTTACCGCATCCGTAGAGCAGTTAGCAGCAGCAGGATGCCAGGGTATCATCATCTGCAACTCTTCTGATACAGAGATGACATCCGCTATTAAGACATGTAATGACAATAAAGTATATCTGGCACAGTTCTTCCGTGTTATCAGCCAGGAGAACAGCAAGGATATCTATGATTTAGCAACCGCATCACCGTACTACATCGGCGCTGTTCATGAGAACGAGCCGGAGAACGGTGAAAAATTAGTTCAGATTCTTCTGGACAAGGGCGACAGAAACATCGGTCTGATCGGCTGGGAGCAGGGCGACGCTACCTGGCTTGGCAGATGGGAAGGCTACAAAGCTGGCGTTGAGAAATGGAACGCAGAGCATCCGGATGATCAGGCAAAACTGTCTGAGCCGCAGTACGCAGGTACTTCTTCTGAGGGTGGTTCCAAGGCAGCAGAGGCTCTGATGTCCGCAGATCCGACTCTGGATGCACTGATTCCGGCAGGCGGCGGCGGTGACCCGCTTCAGGGCGCTATCGCAGCAGTTGAGCGTGCAGGCAAGACTCAGGATATCGACATCGTTTCCACAGACTTCCTTCCGGATCTGGGCGAGAGACTTGAAAATGGTTCTATGGCCGGTGAGTCCGGTGGACATTACTGCGATCCGCTTATCGCTTTCATGATGGTTTACAACGCAATCAAGGGCAACTACACAGGTATCGAGGGCAACTTCGAGGATGTTCCGTTCCCGTATCTGTATGTATCTTCTCCGGACGACTACAAAGCATATGAGCAGTACTTCGTAGATCAGCTTCCATACACCGATGAGGAACTGGTAGCTATGTCCGAGCTTAGCCTGGATGACCTGAAAGCAACTGCAGCTGGTATCTCCATCGAGGATGCTGCACAGAGAGCAGGCAACTAATTAGTTCAGAAACTGATTCAAATTATAGAATTTTAAGAGGCTGAATGTAATAGAAAAGGCCGGTATCGCACGGCGCGATGCCGGTCTTTTCTTTAAAAGAAAAAAGAAACTGAGCAGTTATGAATGAGGTATAAAATATGGGTTCTTCTGTTGTTGAAACAACCGGAAAGAAAAAACTTTCGGGAACTGCCAAGGGTTATATCATCCTGGTGGGTTTGGTAGTGCTTTCCTGGGCGATTTTTAAAGCTTTGACGCCGGGCAATTTTGGTTCTCCGGCCAATATGCTGAGTTATTTTCAGGCCAGCCTGATCGCGACGGTTGGCGCTGTTGGTTTTTACTTTGTTATGGTTATGGGTATGTTCGATTTCTCCATCGGCGCGAACATCATGCTTTCAGCGATTGTAGGCTGTGTATTTGCCTCTCGTTTCGGCATGGGATATGCCGGTCTTATCATCGGCAGCGTGCTGACTGGTACGATTGTCGGACTTTTAAACGGTGTTTTTTATGTAAAACTCCGTATCCCGTCCATGATTGTAACGACGGGTCTGGCTCTTATCTATGAGTCGGTTGCCAACTACATCGCAGGCGGCGTGGAGCAGACGCTTCCGTCCAACCTCCGTGCATTCGGACAGATGCCGTGGAACATTATTCTGGCACTTCTGGCATGTGTGGCAGCTTACATTTTCTTAAATTATACAAAGATTGGTACGTATACATATGCGATCGGCAGCAACGAGTTCGTAGCGAAAAACATGGGTATCAATGTTAATAAGTACAAAGTACTTGCATTTATCTTAAGCGGCGCATTTTTAGGCGTTATGGCGATTTTAACGATCAGCTACGGTTCCTCCATGGTAGCGGTAACCGGTATGGCGTCGATGAGCCGTAACTTCGTTCCGACGATGGGATGCTTCTTCGGTCTGGCGTTTAAGAAATATGGCATGCCGCTGCAGGCGATCGTCATCGGCGAGTTTGTTATCAACATTATTTTCTTTGGTTTCATCGCGATGGGCGCACCGACAGCGATCCAGGACGTTATCACGGGTCTGGCACTGTTAATTATCATCACGCTGACCACAAAAGCGGAAAAAGGCGAGATTGTCAAGTAAATCGAGGGAGGAAATGCAATGAGCGAGGTAAGATTACAGGTAAAAAATCTTTGCAAGTCCTTCGGTATCACGAAGGCAGTTCAGAATGTGTCTTTTAATGTCAATAAAGGCGAGGTTCACGCGCTGATCGGAGAGAATGGTTCCGGTAAATCGACGCTGACCAACATGCTGACCGGCATCTACAGTATCGGAAGCGGTACCTTCATTCTGGATGGGAAAGAGATTCATCCGAAGAATCAGGTAGAAGCCAACAACGAGGGTGTTTCTATCATCGTACAGGAGTTAGGAACCTTGTCAGGACTTACAGTAGCGGAAAATATATTCCTGGGACACGAAGATCAGTTCGTACATATGGGAATTAAAAATACAAATGCCATGAATAAAAAGGCGACGGAGCTTCTGAAACAGTACGGCTTCGAGCGTATCAAGGCGGCAGACATTATCGACAACTACAATTTCGAGGACCGGAAACTGGTCGAGATCGTAAAGGCGACCTACTTCAATCCGAAGATTGTTGTCATTGATGAGACGACCACGGCACTTTCCCAGGAAGGTCGTGAAGAACTTTACAAACACATGAACCGCATCCGTGAGAGCGGCAACACAGTCATCTTTATCTCCCATGACCTTCCGGAGATTCTGGATAAATCCGATACCATCACAATCCTGCGGGATGGTGTTTATATCGACACTGTAAAGAGCAAGGATGTGACCGAGGACGATCTGAAACGTCTGATGGTAGGTCGTGAGGTAACCGGTGATTATTACCGTGCAGACTACGGCGAGAAGGTATCGGATGAAGTGGTTCTTTCAGTGAAAAATGTGACGGTTCCGGGACTGATTGAGGATGTGTCTTTTGACCTTCACAAGGGCGAGATTCTGGGCTTCGGCGGTCTGTCTGAGTCCGGTATGCATGAGATCGGCAAAGCAATCTTCGGCGCATCCTATGACAGAACCGGTACGGTAGAGCTGGCAGACGGAACGCAGATTAACGATATCCCGAGCGCGATCAAGCACAGCATCGCGTATACATCGAAGGATCGTGATAATGAGTCGGTCGTTTTAAACCAGAGCATTGGCGACAACATCTGCCTGCCGTCCCTGGATTCGCTGGCAAACAAGATTCACCTGTTGAGCGATAAGAAATTAAGAGAATTTTCCAACCAGTTTGCAAAACAGATGTCCGTCAAGATGGTAAACGTAAACCAGTTTGTTTCGGAGCTTTCTGGTGGTAATAAGCAGAAGGTCGTTCTGGCAAGATGGATTGGAAAAGATTCCGATATTGTCGTTCTCGACAGTCCGACCCGTGGTATTGATATTAAGGTTAAACAGGACATTTACCAGTTAATGAACCAGATGAGAAAGAATGGAAAATCGATTATCATGATTTCCGAGGAGCTGATGGAGCTGATTGGTATGTGCGACCGCATCATTATCATGAAGGACGGCAAGATCAGCGGTGAGCTGGAACGTGATGAGGCGATGGATGAGAACAGCCTGATCACGATGATGGTATAAGGAGGATGCAATGGAGAATCAAGTTAAGACAAGTACGGAAAATAAAGAGCAGCAGCTCAAAAAGTTATCAAAAATGACGATGATCCGTTCGCTTCTGCCGATTGCGGGACTGATTATTATCTTTCTTATGTTCAATGCCCTGACGAATTTCCGGATGATGAATAACCTTCCTCTGGTACTTTCCCAGGTGTATGTCACTATGATTTCGGCAACCGGCGTATTCTTTATCATGACGATGGGCGGTCTGGATTTCTCCCAGGGTTCCATCCTTGGTATTGCATCGATTGTTGTCTGCATGGTTTCCAAGACCAGCATTCCACTGGCGATTGTGGCAGGTATCGCGGTTGGTGCAGCGATCGGTGCCATCAACGGTTACTTCTATGTATACCGCAAGATTAAATCCTTCATCGTTACGATTTGTACGATGTTCTTATTCCGTGGATTTATCAAATATCTGACGACCAACGCGCCGGTAGCCGGCTCTGCGATGTTAATCAACTTCGACAGCACTGAATTAAAGCTGGCTTGTACGTTGGTGGTCCTGATTATCGGATTTATTTTATTCCGCTTTACCAAGTTTGGTACTTATTTAAAGGCGATCGGAGCAGGTGAGAAAGCAGCGATGTTCTCCGGCATCCGTACCGACCGCATGAAGTTCCTTATCTACACACTGGCAGGTGCGATCACAGGATTTGCCGCATTTATCAATGTTATCAAGGTTGGTTCGGTTACTTCTTCCGGTGGTAACCAGCTTGAGACCCAGATCCTGATTGCACTGGTACTGGGCGGTATGCCGATTTCCGGTGGTGCGAAGGTACGTTTTGAGAATATCATCGTTGGTTCTCTTCTGTACATCGTCCTGAACAGTGGTCTGACGATGATGGGCTTTACCACACAGATGATGCAGCTCATCCAGGGTGTTGTATTCCTGATATTCGTAGCTGTATTCGCAGACCGTCAGTCTCTGCAGGTTATCAAATAGGACAGACAAAAGCGACATCTGGAGGTTACAGTATGAGGGAGAACAGCAGCCGGAATCAGGGTGGACTTAAATATCAGAAGCTCTACAACTGGGGTCGGACGCTGATTATGAGCGGGGTGCTCCGGAATATGGACAAGTTTCCATCCGAGCATATGCTCCAGAATAAATTTGGATACTCCCGCCAGACGGTCCGCAACGCGCTCGACCGCCTGGAGCAGGACGGGCTGATTGCCCGGGTCAAGGGAAGCGGCACATACGTTTCCTATGCGCCGGAGAAGGATAAGGAAGAACGTCCCCGCATCGGACTGATTCTCAGTTATTTTTCAGATTACCTGTTTCCGCAGGTGTACGAGGGAATCGAGTCCGTCCTGCGGGAGGAAGGTTATGAGATCAGCGTTTCGGTCACGCGTAACCGCTTAAATGATGAGGCCCTGTATCTCAAGGGGATGCTGGGGCGCAATGTGTCCGGACTCATCATCGAGGGGACGCGTTCCAGTTTCCCGAATCCGAATCTGCGGCTTTACAAGGAGATACGGCGGAGAAATATTCCGACGCTGTTTATTCACAATCATTACCAGAATGAGACGTTTGACAGCGTGGAGATGTCGGATGCGCGCGCGGGCTATGAGTTGACGCGGATTTTGATACAGAACGGACATACCCGGATCGGCGGTATTTTCAAATACGATGACTGGCAGGGGATCGAGCGTTACCGCGGCTTTATCGAGTGCCTGTCGGATTTCGGGATCGATTTCCAGGAGGACTGGATCCGCTGGTATTCGACCCGGGATATGGAAGAGAAATTAAGCAAAAAAGGACTCCAGCGGATGTACCGCCGGACGAAGGACTGTACCGCGATGATCCTCTACAACGACGAGGTAGCGGGCAGCTATATGGATTTTTTAAAGGACCGCGGACTGCGCGTGCCGGAAGATATTTCCCTGGTATCGTTTGATGATGCCGGACCGGTGCAGGAGGGGGATCTCACGATCTTGTCCGTGATTCATCCCAAGTACAATCTTGGGCGGCTGACAGCGCGCAATCTTCTGCGGATGATAGAGGATTCGGACTGGCAGGAAAAGAAGTATTCGTACCGGTTTCCGGTGATGTTTAACAACGGAAATTCGGTTCGGGATATACATTGAAAATGACAAGGAGGCAGATTAAAATGAAAAAGTTATACTTTATTGTGGGTTCCCAAGACTTATACGGAGAGGAATGCCTGAAACAGGTTGCAGAAGACAGCCGTCAGATGGTTGCATTCTTAAACGAAAAAGTGGGCGATCTGGCAGAGATCGAACTTCTTCCAACCGTAGAGACTTCTGAAATCTGTATTCAGGATATGCGGAAAGCTTCCAATGATGATGACTGTGTCGGCGTTATCACATGGATGCACACCTTCTCCCCTGCAAAAATGTGGATCAAGGGTCTGCAGGAATTAAGAAAACCGCTGCTTCATTTACATACACAGGCAAATGAAAAGCTTCCGTATGATGAGATTGACATGGATTTCATGAACCTGAATCAGTCCGCACATGGCGACCGTGAGTACGGCTTCATCGTTGCCAGAATGGGTATTCCGCATGAGGTTGTAGCTGGATATTACAAACATGATGATGTGGTAGCAAAGATCCGCCAGTTTGCATCCGTTGCAAAGGCTATCTCCTACTCCAAGTCCTTAAAGGTGGCTTCCTTCGGCAACAATATGCGCGAGGTGGCGGTTACCGACGGCGACCGCGTAGAGAGCCAGATCAAATACGGCTGGGAGTGCAACTATTACGCACTGGGCGATCTGGTTGGCATCATCAACCAGGTAACCGAGGAAGAGATCGACGCGAAGATGAAAGAGTATACCGATAAGTATACAATGAAGACCGACCGAATTGATTCTGTCCGCGAGCAGGCTAAATATGAAGTAGGTCTGGAAAAATTTCTCTCCGCGAACGGAATCGGCGCATTCGCTGATACATTCCAGGATCTGCACGGCTTAAAGCAGCTTCCGGGTATCGCAGCACAGAACCTGATGGGCAAAGGCATCGGCTTTGGTCCGGAGGGCGATTACAAGATTTCCGCTCTGTCTGCAGTCCTGATGAAGATGTCCGAGGGCAAAGAGGGAGCAACCGGCTTTATCGAGGATTATACCTACGATCTGACTCCGGGACAGGAGTTAGAGTTAGCTTCCCATATGCTGGAGGTTCCGCCGGCATTTGCAGCAACCAAACCGGAGATTGATGTAATTCCGCTGGGTATCGGCGGCAAGGAGGATCCGGCAAGACTGATCTTCGACGGCGTGACCGGCGATGGTATCCAGGTAACGATGGTAGATATGGGCGATCATTTCCGCATCATCTGTGCAGATATCGAGCTTGTAAAACAGCCGAAACCGATGCCAAAACTTCCGGTAGCGAGAATTATGTACCGTCATAAACCGAACTTCCAGATCGGTACGGCTGCATGGTGCTACGCAGGCGGCGCTCATCACTCCGTTGTATCTACCGCTCTGACGAGAGATGACATCGCTATGTTCGCGCGTCTGACCGGTACCGAGTTAATTACAATCGGCGAAGATACGACAGAGGCTGATTTACAGAAATTCTTTATGAAATAATAGGGCGTTTGAAAGATAAAAATTTTTGAAAAAGACGTAACTGCATAAGTTTTTGCCACAACTGTGAAAATAGAATAGTTATGAATGACGGGGCGTGCCGCAGCCAAGGGGATGAAAATTCCGGCGGCGGTGCGCTTTTTGCTACAATGAGGAGGATGGATATGGGCCGCAGTGCGGAAGAGATCAAGAAAGACATAGAGAGCGGAAATACAGCGCTCGGAATTGAATTTGGTTCGACCCGAATCAAGGCAGTCTTGACGGACGGCACGACCGCGCCGATCGCGCAGGGGAGCTATGAGTGGGAAAACCGTCTGGAAAATGGTATCTGGACCTATTCCCTGGAAGATATCTGGAAAGGCTTAAAGGACTGCTATGCGGATCTGGCTGCCGATGTGAAGAACCAATACGGTTTAACGCTTAAAAGGGTTGGTGCGATGGGCGTCAGCGCCATGATGCACGGCTATATGGCATTTGATGCGGACGGAAAACTGCTCGTTCCGTTCCGTACCTGGAGAAATACGATGACCGCCGAGGCAGCAAGACGCCTGACGGACCTGTTTAACTACAATATCCCGCAGAGATGGAGTATTGCACACCTGTATCAGGCGGTGATCAACGGCGAGGAGCATGTATCCCGCGTGCATTTTCTGACCACCTTAGCCGGATATGTACATTGGAAACTGACCGGTAAGCAGGTACTTGGCGTCGGCGATGCTTCGGGTATGTTCCCGATCGACCCGGCAACCGGACAGTATGATGCTGAAATGCTGGATAAATTCGAAGAAATGATGGTTCCGAAGGGATATCCGTGGAAGCTGCGCGACCTTCTGCCGGAGGTTCTGAGCGCTGGCGATGAGGCGGGAACGCTGACTGAGGAAGGCGCGAAGCTGCTGGATGAGAGCGGCAATCTGGAAGCTGGCATTCCGCTGTGCCCGCCGGAGGGCGATGCAGGAACCGGTATGACTGCAACCAATAGTGTGGCAGTCCGCACCGGTAACGTATCTGCCGGAACTTCCGTATTTGCAATGGTTGTTCTGGAAAAGACTCTGGAGACGGTTCACCAGGAGATTGACATGGTAACTACGCCGGACGGTCATCTGGTCGGCATGGTCCACTGCAACAACTGTACCTCCGATCTGAATGCCTGGGTAGGTCTGTTTGAAGAGTTCTATGAGCTGATGGGTCAGAAAACAGACCGCAACACCCTGTTTGGAACCCTGTACCGCAAGGCGCTTGAGGGCGATGAAGATTGCGGAGGACTGATGTCCTACTGCTACCTCTCCGGCGAGCCGATCACCGACTTCGAGGAGGGACGCCCGCTGTTTATGCGCCATCCCGACAGCAAGCTGGGACTGGCAAACTTCATGCGTACCCACTTATACAGTTCCCTGGCAACCCTGAAATATGGTCTGGACATTCTGTTCAAGGAAGAGCACGTGACACTGGATAAACTGATGGGTCATGGCGGATTCTTCAAGACCAAGGGTGTTGGACAGCGTATCATGGCGGCAGCGGCTGACGTGCCGGTATCCGTTATGGAGACAGCCGGTGAGGGCGGTGCCTGGGGTATCGCGGTTCTGGCGGCGTACCGCAAGGATAAGAAGCCGGGACAGAGCTTGTCCGATTACTTAAATGAGCAGGTATTTGCAGATGCAAAGGCGGAGACGATGGAGCCGGATGCAAAGGATGTCGAGGGCTTCAATGCGTTTATGACAAGCTATATCAATGGTCTGGCTGCCGAGAGAGGCGCCGTAGAAGGAAGGTTTTAATCGATGCTGGAAGAATTAAAAAAAGAAGTATACGAAGCCAATATGCTGCTTCCGAAATACGGTCTGGTTACTTTTACCTGGGGCAATGTTTCCGGGATTGACCGTGAGAAGGGGCTGTTTGTCATCAAACCGTCTGGCGTGGACTATGACAAACTGACGCCAGATGATATGGTTGTCATGGATCTGGAAGGAAACCGCGTTGAGGGAACGCTGAATCCGTCCTCTGATACAAAAACCCACCTGATTCTTTATAACCGTTTTCCGAAGATCGGCGGCGTGGTTCACACGCACAGCCCGTGGGCGACTTCCTGGGCGCAGGCGGGACGCGACATTCCGTGCTACGGAACGACCCATGCAGATTATTTCTATGGCGAGATACCATGCACAAGAGCAATGACCCCTGAGGAGATAACAGGTGAGTATGAAAAGGAAACAGGCACTGTTATAATCGAGGCTTTCAAAGGTCTTGACGCAACTCAGATACCTGCTGTTCTGGTAAAAAGCCATGGCCCGTTCACATGGGGAAAAGACGCCGCAGAAGCAGTTCATAATGCAGTGGTTCTCGAAGAAGCCGCATTTATGAACTTCCACGCAATGATGCTGAACCCTGAGATAGGTCATATGCAGCAGGAGCTTCTTGACAAGCACTTCCTTAGAAAGCACGGAAAGAACGCATATTACGGACAGAATTGATGTCAATGCCTCAAAAAGCATGATATAAGTCCGTTGAAAAAATGAGTCAAATAACGGGCGAACACTGTTCGCCCCTACATATAAAAGATTTGTTTAGCACATCCTCGATAAAATAGCGCCCCGATTTTCTGGGCGTTTTTTTGTGTCTTTGCCCCTATATTGTGCAAAATGTATATTATGTGTACGCTGATTTGTACAAAAGGGTAGTTTTTTGTACTTGTTATAAGTAAATTCTTGACTTATGTTTTAATAATATGTTATAATTAAAATAATGTCACGGTAATATTTATTGTGTCACAGCGGAAATGAATGGAATATAGTATAGATATTACCTCGAGGCAATGCCATGCAAGGTTTGCCTTAGAAACGAGGAACGGAGGCTTGTAATGAAAAAGCAAATTGATTACGGCAGCTATGCGTCCTATAAGGAAACGGTAAAGGGTCTTACAGAGAACCTGAAATCGCTGCTTGGATTGAGCGAGGAGATCGCTCTTGTCAATACTGCGGAATCTATTCGGGAAACATTGGAGAAAACT
>ERZ773108.3337-NODE-3337-length-12487-cov-4.929215_pt1 | contig 12487 bp, 9 predicted proteins | sample MGYA00580570_ERZ773108 | MGnify/ENA primary metagenome ERZ773108 (study PRJEB29015, sample SAMEA2737840) | human gut metagenome | biome: human gut; feature: human-associated habitat; material: faeces | place: China | collected 2012 ...
TGCCCGATTTTTTTTGCAAACACAAAAAAGGCCGTCTCATTTTGAGACAGCCTCTGTGACCTCTTCGCCGTACAAGTTCTCGGGAACCGAGGTCTGCGGTTCATAGCTGGTATATATTCCGCAACTGCTCAGCAAGAGCGTTGCGCCACATGCGATTATCTTTGATGTATTCATATTGTTCATTTACTTTTCTGTGTTAAAGGCACTTTTCTCAATCAAGGTCTGTTCCTTCTCATATAGAATCTGCTGGTCGGGTTCCTTCTGCATAGGTCCACGCAATTTTTCCTGAAGGTATTCGAACACCACAAAGAAAACCGGAACCACAAAGAGCAGGGCCAACGTACCAATCAGCATACCTCCTACTACACCCGTGGCCAATGAACTGTTTCCGTTTGCTCCGGCACCGGATGAGAACATCAACGGAAGCATACCGAAAATCATACACAAAACGGTCATAATAATAGGGCGGAAACGGGCCTGAGCTGCCGAATAAGCAGAAGAGATAATACCCATACCCTTACGACGGCGTTCAATGGCATACTCTGTAATCAAGATGGCTGTTTTAGCCAACAAACCAATCAACATGATGGCACCGGTCTGCAGGTAGATATTGTTCTCCAACCTTGCCACACGGGCAAACAGGAAACTTCCCATCAGTCCGAAAGGTACGGACAGAATCACTGCCAGCGGCACCAGGAAACTTTCATACAAGCAGGACAGAATCAGGTAAATCAATACCACACAGAGGGTATAGACGAACACGGTCTGTGCTCCTCCGCTGCTGGCTTCCTCACGTGCCATACCTCCATATTCATAACCGTAGCCGGAAGGAAGTACCTGTGCTGCAACCTCCTTAATGGCTTTCTGAACTTCACCAGTAGAATATCCCTCGGCCACGTTCACATTCACATCAATCGTATTATACAAGTTGAAACGCTTGGCAATTTCCGGACCTAAGACAGAACGCAGCGTCACAAACTGGCTGACCGGCGCCATCTCCGTTCCATTACACACAAACATGTTGTCCAGTGCATGCTGATTCAAACGGGCATCGGGTGAAGCCTGAATCATGACACGGTATACCTTTCCATACTTATTGTAATTAGATACGTACGAACCTCCACAATAGGCTCCCACCACATCGAGCACATCACTCGGACTGATTCCGGCACGCTTGCATTTAGCTGCATCTACATCCACCGCAATCTGAGGGAAGTTCATGGCGTATGAACTATAGGCCATTGCCACTTCCGGACGTTCGTTAAGGGTCATGATAAATTTCTGTACGGACTCATAGAACGGCTGCATGTCGCCTCCCGTTTTGTCCTCCATATAAAGTTCCACCGCATTACCGGTTCCGTATCCCGGAATCATGGCAGGCTGGAAACAGAATACCTGCGCCTCTTTTATCTCGCTGAACTGGGCATTCAGGCGCTTCATGACAGCTTCTACCGAATGTTCCTTTCCTTTTCGTTCATCCCAGTGATACAAGCGGATGATGACCGTACCGTATGACGTGCCCTGCCCGGAAATCAATCCATATCCCGTAATACGCGAATAATGCTCTATCTCTGGAGTAGCTTTCAATATATCCTGCACCTTGTCCATCACCTTATTGGTTTCAGCCAAAGAGTTACCAGGTGAGGTACTGATATTAATCATCATGGTTCCCTAGTCTTCCTGAGGCACCAGTCCGGTCTTGGTTGTCGACATCAGATATACCAGCAATACAGTGGCAACACCCAGTGAAGCCCATACAGTCCACCGATGATGGAAGAAGAACATCAGTCCTTTCTTGTATTTGCCCAGCATCGTATTAAATGACACGGTATAAGCCGCACGGATACGACCGCTGAAGCTCTTGATGCTTTTCTCCGTGTCAGAAGCTTTCATCATCATGGCGCACAAAGCCGGACAGAGCGTCAAGGCATTAATACAGGAGAGTCCTACAGCCACCGCCATCGTAATACCAAACTGAGTGTAGAATACCCCAGAAGTTCCTCCCATGAAAGTCACCGGAATAAATACAGCCATGAAGACAAAGGTACACGACACAACAGCCATCGTCACATCACTCATGGCATCCTTTGTGGCAAGGTAAGACGAGCGATACCCCACATCAAATTTGGCCTGTACGGCTTCCACTACAATAATCGCATCATCCACCACGGTACCAATGGCCAGCACAAGGGCAAACAAGGTCAGGATATTGATACTGAATCCGGCCACAGACAGGAAGGCAAACGTACCAATCAGTGACACAATGATGGAAATGGAAGGAATCAAGGTACTCTTGAAGTCATGCAAGAAGAAGTAAACCACCAACACTACCAGGATAATAGCTATCACCAGGGTTTCAACCACATTGTCGATAGAAGCAAAAAGGAAGTCGTTCACACTCATCATCTGAATAAACTCCGTTCCCTCCGGAAGATCTTTTGAAATATCATCCAGCAAGTCGGAGATTTCCTGGTTTACAGCCGTAGCATTGGCACCAGCCACCTGGAAGACCATGAAAGTAACTCCCGGAACTCCATCTGCTTCGCCATGGAAACTATAGGATTCACGTCCCAGTTCTACCTCCGCAATATCTTTTACCCGAAGCACGGACCCGTCTTTCTGCGAACGTATGACCATGTTTTCAAATTCTTCTACGCTCTTCAGACGACCTTTGTACTTCATGGTGTACTGAAACACATTGTCCGAACTTTCACCCAATGAGCCCGTAGGTGCTTCCGTATTCTGCTCACCCAATACGGCTGTCACATCAGAAGGAACCAGTCCGTATTGTGCCATTTTGTCGGGTTTCATCCAGATACGCATACTGTAAGTATCTCCCATCAGCTGCACGTCGCCTACGCCCTGAATACGTTTTACCTGGGGAATCACATTGATGTCAAGGTAATTGGCCAGGAAGGTTTCATCATAACGCTTGTCGGGGCTGATAAGACTGTTAATCTGAAGGAAGCTGTTCTGGCGTTTCATGGTGCTGACGCCAATAGCGGTTACTTCGGAAGGCAGCAGACCTTGTGCGGCAGACACACGGTTCTGCACATTCACCGCTGCCATATCCGGGTCGGTACCCTGCTTGAAATATACCAGGATTTCGGCTGTACCCGCATTGGTAGCCGTAGAGGTAATGTATATCATGTTTTCTACCCCGTTGATACTTTCTTCCAGCGGCATGATGACACTGTTCATCACCGCATCGGCATTGACACCAGTATAAGTGGCTTCCACGCGTACGGTAGGCGGAGCAATGTCAGGATATTGTTCCACAGGAAGTGTATAAAGTGATATAAATCCCACTATCAGAATCAAGACCGATATGGAGAGGGCCATCACCGGCCGCTTAATGAATATATTTCCTTTCATAATCGTCTGTTATTTTACTTGCGTTCCTTCACGAATCATTCCGGCTCCGTCGGCCACAATCTCATCTCCAGCTTTCAGTCCATCCAGCACAATGTATTCTTTCCCATCGTTGACCGGAGCTACTTTTATTAAAGTAGATACCGCTTTTCCGTCTACCACCTTATAAGCCAGAATCTTATCCTGCAACTGTACGGTAGCTCCCTGCGGAATCACAATACATTTCTTATAGACACTTGGAATCAGCACGTTACCCGATGCCCCACTGTGCAGCAAACGGGAAGCATTCGGAAATACCGCACGTACACCTACCGTACCCGTCTCCTTGTCAATCACGCCACTGACAGATTCTATCTTTCCCTTTTCTTCGTACACAGAGCCATCGTTCAACTGAAGCTGAATGGCCGGCATATTTTCTACTGCCTTATCAATCGTACCGTATTGACGTGCCAAAGCCAAAAGCTGATTTTCAGTCATCGAGAAATAGACATACATGGTGGCATTATCTGACACAGTGGTCAGCGGTTGCGACATATTGGAACTGACCAGTGCTCCTACCCGGTAAGGCAACATGCCAATCACCCCGTTGCTGGGGCTTTTTACTTCCGTATAAGAAAGGTTATTCCGCGCATTTACCTCCTGTGCCTTAGCCTGTGCCAGCTGTGCCTTGGCAGTCAGATACTCATTCTCAGTTGTCTGCAAGTTAAAGCTGGAGACTACCTTCTTGGCGTACAGTTCCTTTGTACTTTTATACGTAAGTTCAGATGTAGCCAGACTGGCTTTCGCTACTTCCACATTGGCAACTGCCGTTTCCAAAGCCGCCTTATAAGGAACCTGGTCAATCACAAACAAGACTTCTCCCTGTCGTACGACATCTCCTTCGGATACATTCAACTTTTCAATATATCCTGACACTTGCGGATAAATGTCAATGTCCTGCATACCTTCAATAGAGGCAGAATACGAAGTCATGATTTCCTTATCCGTATCTGCTGTAAGCGTTACAAGATTATAGCCTTTCTGAGTGTTTTCTTTGGTTTCCGTCTTACAGGAAGTTATCCCCATCGCACAGCTAACTAGCAACATCAGCCATACGTTTAATTTTCCAATCTTTTTCGTCATATTCGTTTCTTTTTTTGTTCGCGCAAAAGTAGCAAGCAAGGGAAAAAGGAAGGCAACCGATTTTCGCACAGAGATGTTCAATTTTCTCCACCCTTCCGTCAAAATCATGAAATATGGAAAATAAGACATTCTTGAGAGAAAATAAGACATAGCACCTTGACCAAAAATCTTCATCTTTGCAAAAAAGAATTATGGAAGAGATTATTAGACATATTCACATAGAAATGCTTCAGGCACATTGCGATGCCCAAAGCTATATTGACGATTACATGTTTCTGACCGAACGCCTGGAGAATGTGTTCCCGGAAAACCGGAATGTCAAACTGGAAGTTTTTCTGATGCTCTATTGTGAGGAAGGAGAAGTAAAATTGGAACTGAACAACGTGGCCCGACACTTACAGGCCAACGACCTGCTGATTAGCCTGCCCAATACTATTATAGGTCAGGTAATGGCCAGTCCCAACCATAAGGTAAAAGTATTACCAGGAACAGTTGTTGCACATAACATTTTGGTAATGGCCAGTCCCAACCATAAGGTAAAAGTATTCTGTTTCTCCAACCGCTTTATCCAACGGCTGACCCAGACTCAGAAATACAGCTGGAAGTCGATATGTTACATACAGGAAAACCCCATCAAGCATTTTGGAGAAAACCGGAATGAAACGTTTCACCAGTACCTGAAACTGATAGAGGACAAGATACAGACTCCACCCGACAAATACCAGAAAGAGATTCTGCTGCACATTGCTTCAGCATTTTATGGCGAGATGGTGGCCGAAACCACCCGCAAGTCTATTGAAAAAGAAAAGCAAGGATATCACACTCCTGTCAAACAACCCGACTTCATCTTCAAGCAATTCATGGAAGCGCTGACAGCCGACAACGGTAAACACCGTACATTGACTTATTATGCCGACTTATTCTGTTACTCGCCGAAGTATCTGTCGCGCATCGTCAAACAAATCAGCGGGAAAAATGCATTGACGCTGATTCATGAGAATGCCATTGAACATATCATTCCGGAGCTGAGGCATTCCAACAAAAGTATTAAGGAAATTTCTGTGGATTTTGAATTCCCCAATGTGTCGTTTTTTGCACAATACGTAAAAAAATACTTAGGAATGACACCTACAGAATATCGCAACAGCAGTCAAGAGAAAAAATAGCAAAACAAATATATATCAACCCAAAAGCAACAGCAAATCCACGCTGTTGCTTTTTTATTTTCATACGTTATCCTTTTTATAATCAAACAAATACGCACCCTTATTCTCAAAAATTAAAGCATCAAGAAAAAATTGCCTGAACAAAAACGGGAATATTACGTTTAAAAACATGAATAGGCAAAAACATTAACGAGATAAACAAACTAAACCATAAAACGACTAATTAGTTATTTTTTCGACGGAAAAAGTTATAGGGTTGGTTTAATAGATTGTAATCAACGAGAAAACAACAACAAAATGAGAAAACTTACTTTTATTGCATTTTTATGCACTTTGCTATTGGTTTCTTGTAACCAGGAAGAACAATTAGACACATCGTCTACTACAAACAAATCCGGGATTTTATTCAAATTACAAAAGGATGGATATGAGGGAAGTACTTCGCGTATCTTTGGAAAGGAAACCTCTCCATACGATGAGTTGCACTATTTCATTGTGGATGAAAACGGTGAAAAGGTCAAAAATATCAAGAGCTATTATGAAGCCTCTACGTCCACAATTTATACCGAAGGACTGCACAAAGGAAATTACCGTCTGCTGGTTTTAGGAATCCAGGGCGATGCCACCAAAGATAAAGCCATCGTTCATACTCCTGAGCGTATACAAGATGAGTGGCTGGCATTTCCGGAAGATTTGCAGAAACCACTGGAGGCTGAATATTTCTATTCGCAAACTCCTTTCTCAGTCATAGAGGTACAGACTGCCGACGGAATACAGGAAACGGCTTCAATTACAGATGAAATACCCCAAAAACGGATTGTAAGCCGGGTTGATTTCGATTTCACCTACCATAATCCTTACGTACGCAATGCGGTAACAGATAAAAGTCTGTCATTCGGTGACGTACGGTTTTATACCACTCTCTCGGGCAGCGGAGAACTGAGCGGTGAAAGCAACGGCACCCTCGACCCGATTTCCTTGAATGAGCAGACTTCCTACCTCTTCATGCCGCTGTGTGGGAATGCGCACCTCAACGGTGAAATCACAATTTCCACTCGCAACTACCGCAAGGAGGAAAGGCGTCAGGTGTATGGATTCGAGCATCAATCACTAAGCAGCAATCACATTCATCACATAGAATCGGTAGTAACTCATCCGGATGACAAGGATATAGTGATGTTCATCACACCTGCAGCATACAATGCAGGCGGACATAAAGCTATCCTGCAGGACGATGAAACAAAAGAAGTGTACACCAATCCGTCACTCCGGAAGTTCAATACTTCACAGCCGCTTCAGGTGTCGGTTACCGAAGAAGGAAAACTGCACGCACGTTTTTACTCTCCCCGTAACCTGAGTAACGTACTGATAAAAATGCAGTTGCTGCAAGTAAGCAATGAGTATTTCGACCTGGCCTATTTTGATTCAATTCCGGCATTCTGCGATTTTTATGAAGAGATTCCATTGATAGAACGTTCAGTAATGTGCCGCACGGAATCAGGAAAAGTGATTGAAATAAGCAAGAAAACGGCTGCCGAACTTTCGAATGCCGTACTGAAAATAGAATCGGATGACCCGTTTTGGGCCAAGCTGCAGGATATTAAGCATGGATGGAATATTTACTGGGGCCTGTATGGCGGAGATCCGGAAAGAGAAGACGGGGGTCCGGTAGGTAACTGGATGGGAATACGCCCGGTGCATTGCCGTGAGTCGGTAGCCCTCTTCCTGAACTTCACCTATATGATTGACATGCCGGAACACGAACAGATTCTGCGTGACAATGCCGACCAGCTGTACGATGACAACAAACAGCCCGTAAAGGTGGAAGCGGTATTGCAACAGATGCGGATGGCCAGAACCCTTCAGGTGGGATTGGTCTACCCAGGAAACGGAGTCGTTGGTTTAGGAGGTGGAAGCACATTTGGATGTTACCAGCAAGGATGGTTTGAACACTATTTTAATACTTACTCGTGCAGCATCATGTTCCATGAGCTGGGACACGTAATGGGATACGGACACAACAGTTCGTTTACTTATGGGCCATGGGCAGAAAAATTGATGAACAATTTTTATGTCAATAACATCCAAGATATGCCTATCAACTCCAAAAACTATTTGAACAGTACGCAAAACCCTCACCGATACAAATAAACAAACGAAATTAAATCTGACGAAAAAATGAATATGAAATATATACTTACGCTGGCAAGCGCAGGCTTGTTTTTACTAAGTGGCTGTCTGCAGGAAGATTTTCAGCAGTCACCCGACTCAGGCGGAATTTTAACCGTCAACTTTTCCAGAACTGGAATGACAAATGAAACAGACACAAACACTGATGAGCAAATACATACACTCAATGCCTACCGCTTTGAAAACGGAATACTGAAGGAATCATTCAAATCCTTACAAGTAAACGATGAAGGAATGTGCAAGCTTGACCTTGAGCAGATAAAGGGAAACATCTATTTTCTGGCCAATGGTGAAAGCGTGATTTCAAAGGTTAATCTGACAGACGATGTCACAACTCTGGACGAGTTTCTGAACTTGACCGCTACTTCAGAAGAGATGGCATCAGGATATATGTTAATGAACGGAATGGCCGACTTGAGTTCAGGCAATACATCTTTCTCCGTAGCTTTAAAGCGTGCGGTAGCCCGTATCGACCTGGAGTCTTCATTTCAAGATGCAGAAGTAAACCGCATCGTAATAAAAGAAGTAGCTCTGACAGGTTTAGTACATGAAGCCGGTAACCAAAGCGTACTGACGGACCTGGAAAAAAACGAGTTGACAAAAGACTTCGGAGAGCATCCGTTAAAAAACGGAAAGGAATCTCTTTACTACCTTCCGGAACAAACATCCAACGGTCATGAGGTGGAAATTATGATGACCGCCAATGGAGGATGGCATAGGTTAAGAACTACCCTGCCGGCGTTGAAACGTAACACGGTGTACACGCTGAGAGTGTATGGAAACGGTGCAAACCTGAACGTGGAAGTACTGACGGATAACTGGGAAAGCGGTGACTCATCCGCATCAGGTCTTACACTCAAAGGACTGGTCGATAAAGAGAATTCACAACTGTCAGAAGGAGTAACCATCAACGAGCGTGGTGACACCGTATTCGTTCCTTGCTGGGAAAGTAATTTCCAGCTGACTTTGGCAGCCGAAACAGGAGCCGAAGTCAGCATCTTTGGAGGAGCTGAAGGAGTCACAGTCACTCCAGCCACTCGCTCCAGAGAACTTTCTCCCGTTGCACAGATTAATGTCGCCAGCAGACAGAAAATGCCGGGCAGCAAACATGAATACGTATATCTGGATGTTCACAAAGACCAGGTACAAACCGGTAGAGTGGTACTGGTATTCACGCCTAATCCGATAGAATTGAGCGGACTTATCCAGTTTGACGAAAATGGAGAATGTGACTTCAACCGATACGTGGACGGAGAACTGGCCCGCCTGATTTTGCCGGAAGGAAAAACCGCCACACTGAGATTCGGAGAAGAAGAAGCACAATGGATGAAACTCACTGATGAAGGTAACAATACCTATCGTCTGTTAGGAGGATGGAAACCCAATGACCCGAAAGCAGACGGAAGAGAGCAGGCCGGCGAATTAATCATTACAGATAAAGACGGCAGCCATCCGGAGACTTATACCATCCGACGCCTCAACTGGGGATTGCCGGTAGTTAATGTCAACGGTACATGGTGGTGCAAGTACAACCTGAGAGGTAACGTGAAGAATTTCAACGATCAGATTCTGATTAATTCAGACCCTGCCAAAGACAGCAGTCTGGCAGACTACCTGACTTCCTGCTCTGACGATGAATTCCTGCACATTCTGGGCGACCAGTATCAGGCCGGAAATCCTGAAGGGTTACAACTTACTCATGATGACTCTTCATTCTATTACGAAGGATACAAAAGCCAGACGAACAACTTCGGGACTCTGTCTCCTACCGTCATGGCACCCGACGGTTACCAGATTCCGGACTTCGATGACTACCGTTTCTTTACAGGAAGCACGAATTTCAATCTGGGTTACTTCAACCCCGGTGCCTTCAACAATGGTTTAGGCCAGCGACTCAACTTTAAGGTCGTAGAACGTAATGCGACTTTCCAGGGATTGCAGTACGGACCGGTTACCTTCTATGATTTTGAATACGAAGGCAGCCACTGGACAATCTGCGGCTTAGGTCACCAATGGGATGCAACCAGTATATCAAAGATGATGATTTTGCTGGCGACCTATGGAAATGGAGGAAGCACCTGGATGATAGAAGGTTATTCAAACAGTGAAGGCAGAGGAAACTGGTTCAAGTATACAGGCAACAATGCACAGAAAACCCGTACTATCCGATGCATCAAGACACCGGTGGAATACATCTACGAGTAAAAAAACAACAATATCTAAACAGACAAATAAACCAGTATAATATGTACATCAAAAAATACATACAGTTTTTCGGCATACTTTCTGCCCTATTATTTACAACAGCCTGTGGAGGAGAAGACATCCCCAGCGGAGGAGAAGGAGGAGGTACAGGAGACGGAGGAAGCAGCACACCTGTCCGAACTATCACTACTCACATCAATGAGTTCCAGGTGGAAGGAGAAAACTCCTCTCTTCCCGGTGAAGGTGAGATAAAAGAGCTGCAGGCCTGCCTGTTCGAAGACGGTGCGATGACGGAAATCTATACCCAGTTCACTCAGAAAGACGGCCAGTATATGTTTCAGACAGACAAACAGACAGGTCATCTCTACATATTGGCCAACATTGCCGACCAGATCAATGTGCAGGAACTGAAAGCACAAGGCATCACCGAAGATGAATGGCAACAGATTACGTTTGCACATGCTGAAGACTACATACATGCACCGGGATTTTTCTCTGGCATGATTGACTTAGGACAGACTGCTGAGAATGCGCTCCACCTCCACCTGGAAAGAGGTATCGCCCGTTTTGACCTTTCCATCCGGACCACCAGCTCCATCAAGGTGAAAAAGGTCGTGCTCAAGAATATGACGCACCACACTTTCCTGTTTCCGCAAAATCCGGTCACCATACCGACTGATGCGGGTGTAAAAGACCGTTCGATTGAGTTTCCACAATGGCTGGAAACGAATACCCAAGGCATCGCCTACGTGTACGAGCAGTCTGGAGAAGATTTAAAGGCGAGCATGGAAATCGTGAAGAATGGGAAAGAGACTACTTTGGAATCTACCCTTCCATCTACTTTGAAACGAAACGTAGTGTACACATTAGAGATTACTACGGATTCTGCTACGGGAGAAGCCAAACTGAACATCGTTGAATGGGAAAACGGAGGCGACCATACCCTTTCTTCCGGCATGGGCAACTTAAAAGTAGATACCCAGACGTCTATTCTTCCTGAGAATGTGGTAATAAATGAAGAAAAGACACAGGTAACCCTTCCTCATACAGCTACAGAGATGACATTGGCCATCGACTGTGATGATGAACTGGAACTCATTCCAGGGAATATGCCGATAAAGATTGAATCACTGGGAGGTACTCGTCCGGAAACGATAGGAAAGAACCTGTTCCGTATTCAGAAAGAACAATGGAGACCTGGCGTTGCAGGCCAAGAACTGAAGCTCAGATTCCACCGGAAAGGACTGCTTCACAATTATGAGGAAGACGCTCTGACATTAGTCTTATCTGAAAACCCAATTAAACTGGAAGGGCTCATCCACTTCCATGACGGCTATGAATTTGACTTCGGACGCTACATTGACAATGAATTGGGACTCATCACTCTGCCGGAGTCTAAAAAACTGACGGTGGAATACGAAAGTGGTGAAGGTCACTGGATTAAGCTGGAGGAGCAGGATGAAACACCCAACTCATTCCGCATCATAGGAGGCTGGAAACCCAATGACCCAACGGCCAACGGACGCAAGCAGAAAGCTACACTGGTAATCTGCAATACCGACGGTACGGACAGAGAAGAATACACGGTCGTACGCCGCAACTGGGGACTCCCTGTTACCTACCTCAACGGTGTATGGTGGTGCAAATACAATGCCATGGGAGATTCAAAGAATTTCAGCGACCAGATACTTTCTTCTAACGACCCGGCTGCCAAGGCAGGAAAGACGCTTTTTGATTACCTGCGCGACTGTACTCCTGAAGAGTTCTTCAAGTTATGGAAATGGCAGTACCAGGGAAAAACCACGCAGGGAATGGAAGTAATTGATGACGGTGGAGTGGCTAAAATGAAAGGATACGGTCCGTCCAGCGAACATATCAATAAACTGGATGCTACCGCCATGGCACCCGACGGCTACGAACTTCCTTCCATGGAGAATTTTGAAAGAGTCTTAAACTCAACCAGTGGAACCATCTGGCTGATGTGGGACGGAAGCCATACCACGGCATGGAACGGAGACTCAAACATTCAGCGTCGCCAAAGAAGAAGAAACGATGTTACCGTAGGAAGCGTAGCGCTGTCTGACCTGATTTACATTCAGATGTACAATAATGCAGAACAGCAATACGAACCACTCGTATGGTACGGTCCCGGAGCACAATGGGATGACAGTGGTATCAAACATGGACACTACAATGCCATGTTATGGGCTACCCACTCGCCCAGCAACGGACAGGGATGGTTTTATAACGGAACAATGGCAGGGCTTTATCCCAACAAGAACGGTGCAGGATCAAACGACACCCGACTTCTTCGCTTTAAGAAATCGGACGTAGAATACATCTATGAATAACAACCCTCAAAACGTCTTTGCGTTTCAAAGAAAACGCAAGGACGTTTTAGTTAAAACGCAAGTGCGTTTGGACCAAAACTC
>ERZ773108.3339-NODE-3339-length-12474-cov-27.512763_pt1 | contig 12474 bp, 7 predicted proteins | sample MGYA00580570_ERZ773108 | MGnify/ENA primary metagenome ERZ773108 (study PRJEB29015, sample SAMEA2737840) | human gut metagenome | biome: human gut; feature: human-associated habitat; material: faeces | place: China | collected 2012 ...
AGCTGATTTTCGACAAAGAATCTCACCGTGTGATCGGTGGTGCGATTGTCGGTACTAACGGCGGCGAGTTGCTGGGTGAAATCGGCCTGGCAATCGAAATGGGTTGTGATGCTGAAGACATCGCACTGACCATCCACGCGCACCCGACTCTGCACGAGTCTGTGGGCCTGGCGGCAGAAGTGTTCGAAGGTAGCATTACTGACCTGCCGAACCCGAAAGCGAAGAAGAAGTAATTTTCGTTTGCCGGAACATCCGGCAATTAAAAAAGCGGCTAACCACGCCGCTTTTTTTACGTCTGCAATTTACCTTTCCTGTCGCCTTGCTCCGCGCTCAGAGAGACGTTCGCGTACTGCTGACCGTTGCTCGTTATTCAGCCTGACAGTATGGTTACTGTCGTTTAGACGTTGTGGGCGGCTCTCCTGAACTTTTTCCCGAAAAACCTGACGTTGTTCAGGTGATGCCGATTGTATACGCTGGCGGGCGTTATCACGTTGCTGTTGGTTCAGTGGGCGCTGCTGTACTTTTTCCTTAAACACCTGGCGCTGTTCGGGAGTTGCAGACTGAATACGCTCACGCGCTGCCTCTCTTCGCTGCTGGATCTGTGGGTTAGTCTGCATTTTCTCGCGGACCGCCTGGCGCTGCTCAGGAGAGGCCGACTGATAACGCTGACGAGCGGCGTCCTTTTGTTGCTGGGTCAGTGGTTGGCGACGGCTGAAGTCGCGGAAGTCGTCATAGCTCCCATAGTGTTCAGCTTCATTAAACCGCTGTGCCGCTGCCTGACGTTGGGTATCTCGTGTAATGACGGGGGCGGCGTGTGTTCGTTGCTGAAACTGACTTGCTGCCGCCTGACGCTGGCTGTCGCGTGTTGGAGCAGGTAGCTGCGTGGCGCTCATTCCGCCGTTGACATCGGTTTGATGAAACCGCTTTGCCATATCCTGACCATGATAGGGCACACTATTACGGTAGTTTGGATTGTGCCGCCATGCCATATTCTTATCAGTAAGATGCTCACCGGTGATACGGTTGAAATTGTTGACGTCGATATTGATGTTGTCGCCGTTGTGTTGCCAGCCATTACCGTCACGATGACCGCCATCTTGGTGATGATAATCATCATCGTCATGATGATGATGGTCATGATCGTCGTCATCCCAGTCGATGCTGCTGAATAGTGCGTACGTGGTAGCAACGCCCATGCTATAGCCGAATCCGCGCACAAAGCTGTCAACAAACGGTTCTCCGGCTGGTGGTGGCAGATAAACCGGCGGATACGCAGTATTGGCCCAGTTCCCGTAAACCACGGTTGGGTTGTAGTTGGGAATATAGACCACATCAGGATTGCCGGGCTCAATGGAAATGACGGTTGTTGCCGGCTCTGTAATGACAGGGGTGGCAGTTGAAACGGTATTGGATGGTATGACGGGAGCCGTGACTGTCTGTGTTACCGGTACAGCTTTCTTCGTTGTGGTAATAACTTTCTGTTCGGTTGATGACTTCAGCGAACCGGTTTGTTGCGCCAGTTGCCGCAATCGCTGTACCGAGTCCATCACGTCCTGCGGCTGCGCCAGAAAAGCATCGCCCAGGTTTTGCACCCATTGCGGGTTTTCGCCCATCAATGCCATCAATTGTGGAAAGGCCACCAGTGATTTAACGCTGGCGTCCCACGGCTGGTCAGATACCGCCTGAATAGCAGCATCGCCTTGTTTAAGTGGATTATCGTGCGACCATTGCACTGCTTGAGCAACGTTTGTCGGATAGGTTGATGCCATCAGCACCTGCGAAAGTAGGGCGTCGGGATACAGCGCGACGGGCGCGACCCATTGATCTATTTGTGCAGTGCTGAATGCGGATTTGACGACGGCGGGTGTTACGGGAGGTGCGGAAACCGTTGCAGGAAGCGTAACCGCGGCAGCGTCAGACACAGCCAGTTGTGTCGATTGCGGTTCCACAGGCGCTTCCACTGTGCGGCTTTTTATATATAGCCCGGTAGAGGCGGCACAAAGCCCGGCACTGCAAATTAGCGCCAGCACATGGGGTTTAAACGGCAAAGTCATTTTCATAATTCGGATCTCAAGGAAATCGCAATGGTCGGCGAACTGCCACCCGCAGGTGCTGTGAATCCGAGTATAAAGAGGCGGTAGTTTAAATTTTGACTAATCTTGGGATTCGTTGAGAAAGGTGATTATCACCATGCGAATTAACGAAGTTTTTACGGAGGGAAACAATCTCTAGACCATCCTTAACGATTCAGCCACTTTTTTATGTTGCTTTTTTGTAAACAGATTAACACGTCGTCAAAATCCTGCTATTCTGCCCGTTGCGGTACTGGGCATTTACCCTACAAACTGCTGTCTCACAGGAGCGTGAAGAGAATCGCCTGCCGCACTATGACAATGAGAGCGAGGAGAACCGTCGTGCTAGAAGAATACCGTAAGCACGTAGCTGAGCGTGCCGCTGAGGGGATTGCGCCCAAACCCCTGGATGCAAACCAAATGGCCGCACTTGTAGAGCTGCTGAAAAACCCGCCCGCGGGCGAAGAAGAATTCCTGTTAGATCTGTTAACCAACCGTGTTCCCCCAGGCGTCGATGAAGCCGCCTATGTCAAAGCAGGCTTCCTGGCTGCTATCGCTAAAGGCGAAGCCAAATCCCCTCTGCTGACTCCGGAAAAAGCCATCGAACTGCTGGGCACCATGCAGGGTGGTTACAACATTCATCCGCTGATCGACGCGCTGGATGATGCCAAACTGGCACCGATCGCTGCCAAAGCACTTTCTCACACACTGCTGATGTTCGATAACTTCTATGATGTAGAAGAGAAAGCGAAAGCAGGCAACGAATATGCGAAGCAGGTAATGCAGTCCTGGGCGGATGCCGAATGGTTCCTGAATCGCCCGGCGCTGGCTGAAAAACTGACCGTTACCGTCTTCAAAGTCACTGGCGAAACCAACACCGATGACCTCTCTCCGGCACCGGATGCGTGGTCGCGCCCGGATATCCCACTGCACGCGCTGGCGATGCTGAAAAACGCCCGTGAAGGTATTGAGCCAGACCAGCCAGGTGTTGTTGGCCCGATCAAACAGATTGAAGCTCTGCAACAGAAAGGTTTCCCGCTGGCGTACGTCGGTGACGTTGTGGGTACGGGTTCTTCGCGTAAATCCGCCACGAACTCCGTTCTGTGGTTTATGGGCGATGATATTCCACATGTGCCGAACAAACGCGGCGGTGGTTTGTGCCTCGGCGGTAAAATTGCACCAATCTTTTTTAACACGATGGAAGACGCGGGTGCGCTGCCAATCGAAGTCGACGTCTCTAACCTGAACATGGGCGACGTAATTGACGTTTACCCGTACAAAGGTGAAGTACGTAACCACGAAACCGGCGAACTGCTGGCGACCTTCGAACTGAAAACCGACGTGCTGATTGATGAAGTGCGTGCTGGCGGCCGTATTCCGCTGATTATCGGGCGTGGCCTGACCACCAAAGCGCGTGAAGCACTTGGTCTGCCGCACAGTGATGTGTTCCGTCAGGCGAAAGATGTAGCTGAGAGCGATCGCGGCTTCTCGCTGGCGCAGAAAATGGTAGGCCGTGCCTGTGGCGTGAAAGGCATTCGTCCGGGCGCGTACTGCGAACCGAAAATGACTTCTGTAGGCTCTCAGGACACCACCGGCCCGATGACCCGTGATGAACTGAAAGACCTGGCGTGCCTGGGCTTCTCGGCTGACCTGGTGATGCAGTCTTTCTGCCACACCGCGGCGTATCCGAAGCCAGTTGACGTGAACACGCACCACACGCTGCCGGACTTCATTATGAACCGTGGCGGTGTGTCGCTGCGTCCGGGCGATGGCGTCATCCACTCCTGGCTGAACCGTATGCTGCTGCCGGATACCGTCGGTACCGGTGGTGACTCCCATACCCGTTTCCCGATCGGTATCTCTTTCCCGGCGGGTTCTGGTCTGGTGGCATTTGCAGCCGCAACAGGCGTAATGCCGCTGGATATGCCGGAATCCGTTCTGGTGCGCTTCAAAGGCAAAATGCAGCCGGGCATCACCTTGCGCGATCTGGTACACGCCATTCCACTGTATGCCATCAAACAAGGTCTGCTGACCGTTGAGAAGAAAGGCAAGAAAAACATCTTCTCTGGCCGCATTCTGGAAATTGAAGGTCTGCCGGATCTGAAAGTTGAGCAGGCCTTTGAGCTGACCGATGCGTCCGCCGAGCGTTCTGCTGCCGGTTGTACCATCAAGCTGAACAAAGAACCGATCATCGAATACCTGAACTCTAACATCGTCCTGCTGAAGTGGATGATCGCGGAAGGTTACGGCGATCGTCGTACCCTGGAACGTCGTATTCAGGGCATGGAAAAATGGCTGGCGAATCCTGAGCTGCTGGAAGCCGATGCAGATGCGGAATACGCGGCAGTGATCGACATCGATCTGGCGGATATTAAAGAGCCAATCCTGTGTGCTCCGAACGACCCGGATGACGCGCGTCCGCTGTCTGCGGTACAGGGTGAGAAGATCGACGAAGTGTTTATCGGTTCCTGCATGACCAACATCGGTCACTTCCGTGCTGCGGGTAAACTGCTGGATGCGCATAAAGGCCAGTTGCCGACCCGCCTGTGGGTGGCACCGCCAACCCGTATGGACGCCGCACAGTTGACTGAAGAAGGCTACTACAGCGTCTTCGGTAAGAGCGGGGCTCGTATCGAGATCCCGGGCTGTTCCCTGTGTATGGGTAACCAGGCGCGTGTGGCAGACGGCGCGACGGTGGTTTCCACCTCTACCCGTAACTTCCCGAACCGTCTGGGTACTGGCGCGAATGTCTTCCTGGCTTCTGCGGAACTGGCTGCTGTTGCGGCGCTGATTGGCAAACTGCCGACGCCGGAAGAGTACCAGACCTACGTGGCGCAGGTAGATAAAACAGCCGTTGATACTTACCGTTATCTGAACTTCAACCAGCTTTCTCAGTACACCGAGAAAGCCGATGGGGTGATTTTCCAGACTGCGGTTTAAAAAGTCAGCGCACGCGCTGCGCATAAACGACACAATGCCCGGTGAATGAGATTCCCGGGCATTTTTTTATTTCTAAACCATCGCCGTTCCGCTGTTTTTCTCCGGTAAGGCTGCGATAATTACATCAATGGCGCAATGCGATTTCGGTGCATTGCCGGGAGCAGAGGAACACACTATGGATTACGAATTTCTGCGCGATATTACCGGAGTGGTAAAGGTGCGTATGTCCATGGGGCATGAAGTGGTCGGGCACTGGTTTAATGAAGAGGTGAAAGAAAACCTGGCCTTGCTTGATGAAGTGGAACAAGTAGCGCACGCACTGAAAGGTAGCGAACGGTCCTGGCAACGGGCAGGGCATGAATACACCCTGTGGATGGACGGTGAAGAGGTGATGGTTCGCGCCAATCAACTGGAATTCGCTGGCGATGAAATGGAAGAAGGGATGAACTACTACGACGAAGAAAGCCTGTCGCTATGCGGCGTTGAGGATTTTCTGCAGGTCGTGGCGGCTTACCGCAATTTCGTGCAGCAGAAGTAAATAAATCTGGCGGAGCCTGGGAGCTCCGCCAGAACCGTTAAACAGCTGGCATATTGCGCCCGTAATAAATCTCGCGCATTTCTTTCCACAGCGCAGCGGTAATTTCCTGGCGCTCGCTGTCGGTTAAATCTTCCGGTTTGGTGTGGAACATGTAGTGCTTAAGGTCGAACTCTTTAAGCAACATCTTGGTATGGAAGATATTTTCCTGATAGACGTTTACATCCACCATGTCATACAGCGCCTTCATATCGTCAGACATAAAGTTCTGAATCGAATTAATCTCATGGTCGATAAAGTGCTTCATACCGTTAATGTCGCGGGTAAAACCGCGCACGCGATAATCAATGGTTACGATATCGGACTCAAGCTGGTGGATCAGGTAATTCAGCGCCTTCAGCGGAGAAATCACGCCGCAGGTAGAGACTTCAATATCGGCGCGGAAGGTACATAAACCGCCTTCAGGATGACTTTCCGGGTAGGTATGTACGCAAATATGACTTTTATCGAGATGGGCAACGACCGTTTCTGGCAGTGGGCCGGGGTGTTCTGTTTTGTCGATAAGTTTCGGATCGACCGGTTCTTCACTCACCAGAATAGTGACGCTGGCACCCTGTGGTTCGTAATCCTGGCGGGCGATGTTAAGAATATTGGCCCCGATAATGGAACAGGTTTCTGACAGGATTTCGGTCAGACGGTTGGCATTATAGAGTTCATCGATATAAGCAATATAACCGTCGCGCTCTTCGGCAGTTTTGGCGTAGCAGATATCGTAAATACAAAAACTCAGACTTTTGGTCAGATTATTAAAGCCATGCAGTTTCAGTTTTTTCAATTTCTTATCTTCTCCTTAGGACGGCTGTGAAGCCAGTGCGTCTTTCAGATACTGGGGTAAGGCAAAAGCTGCCGTATGGACTGCCGGATTGTAATAACGGCATTTCAGGCCAGAGGCGAGAAAACGCGCCTGAATAATTTCGGTTGAGAGATGGCGTAAGGCGTCGTTATCTGTCGCCCATGCAAAAGTCATGATACCGCCGTAATAGGTCGGGATCGCCGCCTGATAAAAGCCAACGTCGCTGAAGTAATGGCTGAGTTTGCGATGGCTGTCGATGGCTTCTTCCTGCTGTAAAAAGCAGACGCCGTTTTGTGCGACGAAGATACCGCCAGGATTCAGGCAACGTTTGCAGCCTTCATAAAATGCCGAAGTGAAAAGGCTTTCGCCGGGACCGATAGGATCGGTGCAGTCGGAGATAATGACATCAAAGGTCTGGCTGGTTTGATTAACGAAATTGATGCCATCATCTATCACCAGCTTAAAGCGCGGATCGTCGTAGCTACCGGCGTTATGGTTGGGTAGATACTGACGGCAGAACGATACGACACCCGCATCGATTTCCACCATCGTGATTGACTCAACGTTTTTATGTCGGGTTACTTCACGCAGCATGGCACCGTCGCCGCCGCCGATAATCAGCACATGTTTCGCGTGACCGTGGGCCAGTAGCGGAACATGGGTCATCATCTCATGATAGATAAACTCGTCGCGCTCGGTGGTTTGTACTACGCCATCCAGCGCCATTACGCGACCAAATGCAGCGTTCTCAAAAATGATCAGATCCTGGTGATCGGTCTTTTCATGATACAGAACGTTATCTACCGCAAAGTACTGCCCAAACTGGTCGTGTAGCGTTTCATGCCACTGTTTTTTTTCGGCCATGGGTTGATACCTCCTTTGTTAACACCCGTAAAAAAAGGGCGCAACATAATAGCTAACATTGACCGCGGATGCACGGTCAATATTTCTACAAAAAGGTATCAGGGATTATTTGACGTAGGCAAGCAGGCTTAAGGAATCGCGGGCCAGAGCTTTGCATTTTTTAGCGACGGGAATGCCAATGCCGCTGAGATCGCGGTAGCTGTCTTCACCGAGGGCTTTCATGTCGAAGGTGTCGTAATTACTGAGATCCCACTGGTTTTGCTGGGCGAAAAAGACCAGTGCGCGACGAATTTGCCCGTTAGGTAAGTTCTGGTAACCACAATCGTTCTTCAGAAAGACAAAAACTGCCGTTAAATCGGCCATATCTTCGGCTTCAGACTCGCTGAGCGCGTAACTGTTTGCGCAAACGGCCATCAGGCTGCCGAATAACACTGTTCTGAAAAACGTCTTCATTGCTTCTACCAGGGGCTTAAAGAAGATAAACGTTAGCACACTGCGAGCGAGGCGACGACCATTATTGTCGATTAAATTGTGTCTGCGGCTTGACCTTCCCGTAAGGGGAAGGACTATGCTCAACGTTTGATTTTGTTTCGCCTGCTTAAGAATAAGGAAATAACTATGCAACGTCGTGATTTCTTGAAATATTCCGTCGCACTGGGTGTGGCTTCAGCCTTGCCACTGTGGAGCCGTGCAGTCTTTGCGGCGGAACGCCCAACGTTACCGATCCCTGATTTGCTCACGACCGATGCCCGTAATCGCATTCAGTTAACTATTGGCGCAGGTCAGTCTACCTTTGGCGAGAAAACTGCAACTACCTGGGGCTATAACGGCAATCTGCTGGGGCCGGCGGTGAAATTACAGCGCGGCAAAGCGGTAACGGTTGATATCTATAACCAACTGACGGAAGAGACGACGTTGCACTGGCACGGGCTGGAAGTACCGGGTGAAGTGGACGGCGGCCCCCAGGGAATTATTCCGCCAGGTGGCAAGCGCTCGGTGACGTTGAACGTTGATCAACCTGCCGCTACCTGCTGGTTCCATCCACATCAACATGGCAAGACCGGGCGACAGGTGGCGATGGGGCTGGCTGGTCTGGTGGTGATTGAAGATGACGAGATCCTGAAATTAATGCTGCCAAAACAGTGGGGTATCGATGATGTTCCGGTGATCGTTCAGGATAAGAAATTTAGCGCCGACGGGCAGATTGATTATCAACTGGATGTGATGACCGCCGCCGTGGGCTGGTTTGGCGATACGTTGCTGACCAACGGTGCAATCTACCCGCAACACGCTGCCCCGCGTGGTTGGCTGCACCTGCGTTTGCTCAATGGCTGTAATGCCCGCTCGCTCAATTTCGCCACCAGCGACAATCGCCCGCTTTATGTGATTGCCAGCGACGGTGGTCTGCTACCTGAACCGGTGAAGGTGAACGAGCTGCCGGTGCTGATGGGCGAGCGTTTTGAAGTGCTGGTGGAGGTTAACGACAACAAACCCTTTGACCTGGTGACGCTGCCGGTCAGCCAGATGGGGATGGCGATTGCACCGTTTGACAAGCCGCATCCGGTAATGCGGATTCAGCCGATTGCTATTAGTGCCTCCGGTGCTTTGCCAGACACATTAAGTAGCCTGCCTGCGTTACCTTCGCTGGAAGGGCTGACGGTACGCAAGCTGCAACTTTCTATGGACCCGATGCTCGATATGATGGGGATGCAGATGCTAATGGAGAAATATGGCGATCAGGCGATGGCCGGAATGGATCACAGCCAGATGATGGGCCATATGGGGCACGGCAATATGAATCATATGAACCACGGCGGGAAGTTCGATTTCCACCATGCCAATAAAATCAACGGTCAGGCGTTTGATATGAATAAGCCGATGTTTGCGGCGGCGAAAGGGCAGTACGAACGTTGGGTTATCTCTGGCGTGGGCGACATGATGCTGCATCCGTTCCATATTCACGGCACGCAGTTCCGTATCTTGTCAGAAAATGGCAAACCGCCAGCGGCTCATCGCGCGGGCTGGAAAGATACCGTTAAGGTAGAAGGCAATGTCAGTGAAGTGCTGGTGAAGTTTAATCACGACGCACCGAAAGAACATGCTTATATGGCGCACTGCCATCTGCTGGAGCATGAAGATACGGGGATGATGTTAGGGTTTACGGTATAAAAAGACCGTATTCGGAAATATGCCCGGATCTCTCCGGGCATTAAACTGATGACAAACGCAAATCTGCCTGATGCGCTACGCTTATCAGGCCTACGTTACCTGTGCAATCCATTGATTTTGCACAATTTTGTAGGCTGGATAAGGCGTTCACGCCGCATCCGGCATGAACAACGCGCACGTTGTCAGCAATCTGAGCAAGTCTTACTTCACATCATCCGGCAGGGCATAAGCCACAATATAGTCGCCCATCTTCGTACCAAATGAACCGTGACCGCCTGCGGAGATCACCACATACTGCTTACCATTCACTTCATAGGTCATTGGCGTCGCCTGACCACCCGCTGGTAAACGACCCTGCCACAGTTTTTCACCGTTGCTCATGTTGTAAGCGCGCAGGTAGTTATCTGCCGTAGCGGCGATAAACAGCACGTTACCCGCCGTGGAGATTGGCCCGCCCAGCATCGGCATACCCATATTGAACGGCACCGGTACAGGCATCGGGAACGGCATACTGTCCTGCGGCGTACCAATACGTTTCTTCCACACCACTTCATTAGTTTTCAGATCCAGCGCCGAGATATAACCCCATGCTGGCTGTTTACATGGCAGACCAAATGGTGAGAGGAACGGGTTGAGCGTGACACCATACGGTACACCGTACTGTGGCTGAATGCCGGATTCCGTACCCGTGCCTTTGGCATCTTTCGGCTGCTCCATCGGGTTACCCGGACCGCGTGGGATCAGTTTCGAAACAAACGGCAGTGCCATTGGGTTGGCAATTGCCACTTCACGATTTGGATCAACGGAAATCCCGCCCCATTCAAACATTCCCAGGTTACCCGGGAAGACCAGCGTGCCCTGTTCAGATGGCGGCGTGAAAATGCCTTCATAGCGCATCTGGTGGAACATCACGCGGCACACCAGTTGGTCAAACATGGTGGCTCCCCACATATCCGCACCGCTCAAATCTTTCGTCGGACGGAAGCTCAGTTCCGAGAATGGTTGAGTAGGGGTAACGTAATCGCCTTTGGCAGCACCTTGGGGAACCGGTTTTTCCGGTGCCGGAACCACCAGTTCGCCATTACGACGATCGAGCACAAAAATGTTGCCGGTTTTCGCCGGAGCGTAAATAACTGGCACTTTCTGACCATTAACGGTGATGTCCGCCAGCGTCGGCTGTGCCGGAAGATCCATATCCCACAGGTCGTGGTGAACGGTCTGGTAGCTCCACGCCAATTTCCCGGTTGTGGCATTCAGCGCCAGAATCGAGCTGGAATAACGTTCCTGTTCCGGTGTGCGGTTACCGCCCCAAATATCCGGCGTGGTCACGCCCATCGGCAGATACACCAGATCCAGCTTCGCGTCATAGGCCGCTGGTGCCCACGAGTTTGGCGAGTTAAAGGTAAAGGTGTGTTCGTCAGACGGGATTGCGTTCGGATCTTTCGCGCCCGGATCAAAAGCCCACAGCAGCTCCCCGGTGTTGACATCAAAACCACGGATCACGCCAGACGTTTCGCGGGTTGAGAAGTTATCGGTAACTGAACCTGCCATCACGATGGTTTTATCGGTGATAATCGGTGGCGAAGTCGGTTCATACAGACCCGGTTTGGTGTCTGGCATATTGCTTTGCAGATTGAGCACGCCTTTATTGGCGAAGGTTTCGCACAGTTTGCCGTTTTCAGCGTTAATCGCAATCAGTCGACCATCATTGACCGGAAGAATGATACGACGCGGGCAATCCGCCATCACTTCCGGCGAAGCCGTTTCTGCTTTGGCTTCATGATAAGAGACGCCACGGCAGGTTACGTGCTGGAAAGACTCGTTAGTTTTCAGCTCAGGATCGTAATGCCATTTCTCTTTGCCGCTGGCGGCATCGAGCGCAAACAGGCGCTGGTGAGCGGTACACAGGTAAAGGGTGTCGCCCACTTTAATCGGCGTCACTTCATTGGTGATTTCGCCCGGATCGTTCGGCTGCTTCACATCGCCAGTACGGAACACCCAGGCTTCTTTCAGATTATGGACGTTATCGGCGTTAATTTGATTCAGAGGTGAAAAGCGCTGACCTTCCTGATTGCGACCATAGGCAGGCCAGTCCTGATCGGCAACGGGTGAGATAGCTTCCGCAGGTGTGGCATCGGCGCTTAAGGTGCCGTTGATTTCCTGCGGATCGTTAAATCCGGCCCAGGTCAGGATACTACCGCTAATCAGCAGTGCCACCACCAGTGCGGCAACTGCGCCGCTGGCAGGAATGACCAGGCGACGCCAGACAAACGGCAGGATCAGCCAGATGCCGAAGAAGACCAGAATATCGCTGCGCGGAGTCAGCGCCCAGAAGTCGAAACCAACTTCCCAGACGCCCCAAATCATGGTGCCGAGCAGCAGGGCGGCGTATAGCCAAAGCGCGGCGCGTTTACTGCGCCACAGCATCCAGGCGACGCCGAGCATCACAAGGCCAGCGATAGGGTAGTACCTGGAGCCGCCAATCGCGACCAGCCAGCCTCCGCCAATGAGTAGATACAGCCCGCAAAGCGCTGCAAAAAGGGCTGTTAGCGTGACGAGTAATCGTCGCGAGCCTGTATTGTTAATTGCCATAAAGAGACACCATTTCAATTCATTAATATTTTAGTAGCAATTAATTATAGGTTTTAACATGTGTGACCGTCATCACAATTCGAGCTTTATTAACAGATTCCGCGAATGAATAGTTTTACTGGTATACTGCGTGTCTTGCGCTTTGTTGCGGTGCCAAAACCTGCCCGTGCGAAGTGATTTGTTTTTAAATCATATGGTTAGAGATATGAAACATACTGTAGAAGTAATGATCCCCGAAGCGGAGATTAAAGCGCGTATCGCCGAACTGGGTCGTCAGATTACTGAGCGTTACAAAGACAGCGGCAGCGATATGGTGCTGGTGGGTCTGCTGCGTGGCTCATTTATGTTTATGGCGGACCTGTGCCGTGAAGTTCAGGTATCTCATGAAGTCGACTTTATGACCGCCTCCAGCTACGGTAGCGGCATGTCCACCACCCGTGATGTGAAAA
>ERZ773108.3341-NODE-3341-length-12470-cov-2.965042_pt1 | contig 12470 bp, 7 predicted proteins | sample MGYA00580570_ERZ773108 | MGnify/ENA primary metagenome ERZ773108 (study PRJEB29015, sample SAMEA2737840) | human gut metagenome | biome: human gut; feature: human-associated habitat; material: faeces | place: China | collected 2012 ...
CGCCGATGGGCTTGTTTCCGATCCAAAAGATCTCGCTGTCAATGCCTTCTTCTTGCAGTGTATGGCGATCTCCGCCAGGGCTGTGTAGGTGCAGCCGTGCTGGTGAGGAGATCCGTTGACCAATAAGACTTTCATCGCTGTGCCTCCTTATCGAATTCGGTCAATGACCGTTTGTGCGTTCTTGTAAATTTCATCTGTATCTGTGTTTAAGAACCGGCCGTTTTCATAGAGAATTCGTCCGTCTACCATAGTTAGGCGTACATTGGTTTTGGCACCGCTGTACACCAGGTTTTTGGTGATGTTGTTGATGGGCTGCATATTGGGCCGATGCAGGTCGATCACGGTTAGGTCCGCCAGCTTACCGGGGGCGATGCAGTCCGCCTCCGGCAGTCCCATACACCGGGCGGAGCCTGCGGTGGCTGCTTTTAATATGGCGTTGGCGTCTGCCGCTGCGGCGTTCTTCTCCCGCAGTTTTTGCAGTACGCAGATCAGGTACATTTCTCGGAACATATCCAGCGCGTTGTTGCTGGAGGGACCGTCTGTGCCCACTGCCAGGGGAATGCCCATTTGCAACATTTTTTCCACCGGGGCAATGCCACTGGCCAGCTTAGCGTTGGAGCCGGCATTCAGCACTGCGTAAACGCCGTGTTTTTTGTAAATGTTCAGGTCCTCATTGTTGACCCAGACACTGTGAAATGCACCGCCCCCGTAGTTCCACAGCCCCAGCTGCTCAAACAGCGCCGTAGGGGTCATGCCGTAGCGGCCGATGCAGTCCTGCACCTCGCTCTCCGTCTCACTGGCGTGCATATACACCGGCGCCTTGTACTTCTCTGCCAGCGCCGCAATGGCCTCCATAATGGAGCGGTTGGTGGTGTACTCTGCGTGGAACCCCAGTTGGTAGGACACCAGCGGGTGATAATTGTTGTAGGTGTTGTAGTATTCTTCCAGAAGTGCCGGGCTTTCCTTAAAATTATTGACCGCACCGCACATTACCGTGCGGAACCCGGCGTCCACCGCCGCTTTTGCCATGGCTTCCGGAAAGTAGTACATATCAAAGCAGGCGGAAATGCCGCTCTCCAAATACTCCAGGAATGCCAGTCGGGACAGATGATAAATATCCTCTGCGGTTAGCTTGGCTTCCAAGGGAAAGATTTTGTCATACAGCCAGCTTTGTAGGGGGAGATCGTCGCTAAAAGAGCGACCAAATGTCATGGCCGAGTGGGTGTGGGCATTCTTAAAGGCCGGCATCAGCAGATCGCCGTTCAGGTCGATCTCCCGGTCCGCTTTTGCTCCCAGGTTTGCCCCCAGGCACACAATACGGTTGCCGTCTACCCATACCTCTTGGTGCGTAATATTCATTTGGTCCTGTTGCAGTGTCAGCACAGGACCGTTATAAAATCGTATCATACTTCCTCCTGAAATAGGGCGCGCAGGCTCTCGGTGTACGGCGGGCGCAAAATGCCTTTGTCCGTAATAATGGCGGTGATCAGGTTGTGGTCCGTAACATCAAAGGCGGGGTTGTAACATTTCGTTTGGGGTAGCGCCGTGGGGCGCTCAAAGTAAAGCTCCTTGATCTCGTCCCCGGGGCGCTCCTCGATCTGAATATCTGCGCCGGTGGCACAGTGGGGGTCCACCGTGGAGGTAGGCCCAAGCACATAAAAGGGAATACCGTAGTGCTTTGCCAGAATTGCTACCCCGGAAGTGCCGATCTTGTTGGCGGCGTCACCGTTCATAGCTACCCGGTCGCAGCCTACCAGTACCGCTTGGATCCAGCCGTTTTTCATCACCTGGCTGGCCATGTTGTCACAGATCAGGGTCACATCCACGCCGGCTTTTTCCAATTCATAGCTGGTGAGCCGCGCCCCTTGCAGCAGGGGACGGGTTTCGTCGGAGAACACCTTGAAGTTGTAGCCCTTTTCCTTGCCCAGCAGGATCGGTCCCAGTCCGGTGCCGTAGCGGCTTGTAGCCAGCTCGCCGGCGTTGCAGTGGGTCAGCAGACCATCGCCATCCCGGAGCAGGGACAAGCCGTAAGCGCTGATTTTGCGGCACATTTCTATATCCTCGGCCTGCACCGCCAAGGCTTCTGCCACCGGGTCGCCGCCATTTTCCATCACCTTTGCCAGCCGTGCAGTGGCCCAGCTTAGGTTCACAGCCGTGGGGCGGGCGCTGTCTAAGTAGGCTTTGCACGCCGCCGGGTCGTCCTTGCCAAACAACGCCATGGAAAATGCGGCGAAGATACCGATGGCCGGTGCGCCCCGTACTGCCAGTGTTTGTATGGCTTCAAAGGCCGCTTCCTTGCTGTCAATGGGCAGCCACTTTGCTTCATTGGGCAGCAGTCGCTGGTCGAGAATCTCCAGTTTTCCGTCTTGGTATTTCAAGTTTTCCATATTGTCACATCCGTTTCACAGTTTCAAGGATCAGGGATTGGAAATTCTCAGCCACCTTAGCGGCGGTCTCGCCCACCTCCTCGGAGGTCAGGGGACAATCCAACAGACCGCTGGCCAGGTTGGTAATGCAGCTGACGCCGGCCACGCGCAATCCGCAGTGCCGGGCGGCCTGCGCCTCAATGGCGGTACTCATACCCACGGCGTCCGCACCCAGAGCGGCGCACATTTTGATCTCCGCCGGGGTTTCAAATGCCGGGCCTTGCAGTTGAATATAGACGCCGCTTTTCAGCGGAATATCCAGTGCCTTTGCCGTTTGGCGAAACAGGCGCTGCAAATCCTCGTCATACACATGGCGCATATCCGGAAAGCGTACACCCAGCGAAGGGTCGTTCTCACCCCGCAGGGGAGAGGGGACTAGACTGGAAATGTGGTCCGTCAGCAGCATTAGGTCCCCGGCGTGCAGATCACGGCGAATACCGCCGCTGGCGTTAGTCAATAGGACGGTGTGAATGCCCATTTGGCGCATCAGGCGAATGGGCATCACCACCTGCTGGGGCGTATAGCCCTCATACAGGTGCACCCGGCCGTCCATGAGCACCACTTCTTTGTCGCCAATAGTGCCAAAGACAAATCGCCCTTTGTGTCCCGGCGCCGTAGAGACCGGAAAACCGGGTATATCGCTGTAAGACAGAGCCTCTGCCCCTTCTATTCTGTCTGCAAGGGCACCCAGGCCGCTGCCCAGCACAATACCGATTTGCGGCTTTCTGTCTCTTAGTACGCTTGCACGCAATGTGTCCATTATTTTCACCTCTCGGAATTTTATGATTTCATTATAGTGTTTTTTCATCGCCAAATCAACAAAATCTATTGCATTGGCAGAAAGTTTTTGGTATCATTGAGGGGTAGTATTTTATTGTTGGAGGGACAATAGAGCGATGAAGAAGATCCTTTCCGTCTTGTTGTGTGTGACTCTGGTGGCAGTGGGCGTTTTTGCCTTTGCAGGGTGCACAAAAACATCAGATCTAAAGTATGATGTGGCGCTGATCACCGATGGTGGCAGTATCCACGATAAGGCCTATAACCAGTCCGCCTGGGACGGGGTGCAGACCTATGCCAATGAGAATTCCGCCAAGGCCGTCTATTACCAGCCGGCATTAGAGGAGAACCAAGAGCTGACCACCGATGTGGTGGAGCAGTATGTAAAACTGGCTGTGGACAAGGGCGCCAAGTACATTGTGCTGCCAGGCGAGACCTTTGCCGTGATCTGCTACGAGCTGGCCACCATGTATCCGGAGCTGCATTTTGTTTTGCTGGACGCTGTGCCCCATTCTGCCGGAGACAAGTCTGCGCGGCTGCTGCCCAATGTAATGAGCGCCAGCTTTGATGACCTGCAAAGCGGCTATTTGGCCGGCTTTTCTGCCGTGCTTCAGGGGAATACCAAGCTGGGTTACCTGGGCTCGGTGCAGAACGACCATTCCTCCAACTACGGTGCCGGATTTGTACAGGGCGCTGCCGCAGCGGCGGATACTCTGGGTGTACCGGTGCAGTTGGATTATGCGGATTATGATTCTCCGCTGCTTGATTATGACTACTCTGTGACTTTGACTCCGGTGTATAAGCCCATCAAAGAGGCAGACAAAACCTGCCGCAAGGTGGTGGTGGAGAACGGCAACGGTAGCGGTACTTACAAAGAGGGCCAAAATGTGACCGTTTCCTGCGATCTGTTTAACGAGCAGGGGGAGAAGTTCGACCACTGGGAGGTTAAGAGCAACACCGAGGGTGTGAAGGACAAGAAAGTCAATGTGTCCAGCAAGAAAAAGACCGAGATTAACCTGATTGTGGAGAAGTGTGACTGTACGCTGACCGCCGTTTACACCAAGACGGAGGACAGCGTTGGCAGCGTGGCTGTGCTGAAAGCGGACAAATCCGCTACGGACAAAGTCTATGACAACACGGTCGGTGAAAAGGTGTGGGTAACCGCACCGGCTGCAGCCCAGGGTATGGTCTTTGATCACTGGGAGAGCACCGGCAACGCAGAGAATATTGAGAACGCTAAGGAACAGTCCACCAATGTAACGGTGGAGGAGAACCCGGTGGTACTGACCCCGGTGTATGTGGTATCTACCGATCCCACATTTGCCGTAACGGTAGAGAACGGAACCGGCAGCGGCTACTACCTGCCCGGCGATACGGTACATATTACCGCTAACGTACCCAAGGACGGTTACTATTTTGACCACTGGACCAACAGCGATAAGGATGGCAATTCCGCCGGTCTGGCGCTGGAAAGCGAATATTACTATGATACCACCTTTGAAATGGTGGATCGTTATGCCTCCATTGCAGAGAGCATGATTGACAAGGGCGACAAGGCGCTCTTTGCCGGCGGGTGCGATAAGTCCGCTTCTCTCTACACGGCGAAAAATACTTTTGATCTCAGCGATGTAACTGTGATCGGCTCCGGTTTTAACGAGGAAGGCGCCGCCTATTCTGTGGTGAAGGAATACGGCACTGCAGCGGCTGCTTGCTTAAAGGACTTTAAGGGTGCGTCCATTTACAATGCCGGTTGCGCCAACAAGGCCATTACCTGCAACCTGCCGGACAGTGAGAAAAAGGAGGAGCTGCAAAAGAAGCTGGACGCTGTGTACACCCAGTTGGGCGACGGCACCGTTCAGCCGATGGCCGCAGCGCCGGGCGCCGATGTGCGCAAGACTTTTGCCTCTAACTGCCTGACTCTGCACTACTGGATCTTGCAGTCCGTGAAGGTCAGCAAGTGATTTTGGAATAACATATAAGAACGAGCCTGCACCAGCCGGTGCAGGCTTTCTTTGTTTACTGGGGAATTGGTAAATCCCACCGGTTCGGAATTGACAAATCCTATCGGAATGAGTATAATTAGAGCATTACTCCGTAAAATAAGAGATATAGATTGGATGGTTTGATGGAAACAAAAAAGAATCGAAGTACATTCTCCGGAAAAGTGGGATTTGTACTGGCAGCGGCAGGTGGGTTTGGGGAACCTGTGGCGCTTTCCCTATTTGGCAGCTAAGTACGGCGGCGGTATCTTCCTATTGGTTTATATTGTTTTGGCGGTGACCTTTGGCTTTACCCTGATGGTCACGGAGATCGCTATTGGTCGTAAAACCCGGCTCAGTCCTATGGAGGCCTTTGGCTCGCTGAACAAAAAGTGGAGCTGGATGGGCAAGTTGGTGACTTTGGTGCCGGTACTTATTCTGCCTTATTACTGTGTCATTGGCGGTTGGGTTACCAAGTACACCGCCACGATGATCTCCGGTACCGTTCAGGACGCGGCCGGCGACAACTATTTTTCTACTTTTATTTCCGGTACAGGCGAGCCGCTTTTGTGGTTCTTGCTGTTTATGACCGCTACGGCGGTGATCGTATTTTTAGGCGTAGAAAAGGGAATTGAAAAGTTCAGCCGCGTATTGATGCCGGCGCTTTTGATTTTGACGATTCTGCTGTCTATCTTTGTAGTCACCCGTCCGGGCGCCGGCGCCGGCGTGGCTTATTATTTAAAGCCGGATTTCAGCAAGATGAGCATGATGACTGTGCTGGCTGCTTTGGGACAGTTGTTTTTCTCTATGTCCCTGGCTATGGGCATTATGATCACTTACGGCTCTTATTTGCGTAAGCAGGATCAAATTGAGCAGTCCGTGCGCCAGATTGAAGTGTTTGATACTTTGGTGGCATTCCTGGCCGGTTTGATGATCGTACCGGCGGTGTTTGTGTATTCGGGAGGGGACGAAAGCGCCTTGGGCAAAGGCCCCAGCCTGATGTTTGTAACCCTGCCTAAGGTGTTTGCCGAGATGAAAATCGGCAACTTGATTGGCGCCGGGTTCTTTATTCTGGTGCTGTTTGCGGCGCTGACCAGCTCCGTATCCGTGATGGAGGCCATTGTGTCCGGTTTGGACGATCGCTACCACTGGGGCCGCAAAAAGGCTACGGTGATCTGTTATATATATGCCGTGGCATTGGGCATTTGCTGCTCCTTGGGCTTTGGCAAGTGGTCCTCCTTTACGATTTTTGGTTTCTCCATTTTGGATTTCCTGGACTTTGTGTCCAACAGTCTGTTGATGCCGGTTGTGGGTATGCTTACCTGCATTATGGTTGGCTTTGTGCTGAAGCCCCAGCTGATTGTCAACGAAATTGAGCTGAACGGTCCCTTTAAGATGAAGAAGTTTTATTCCGTGATGGTTAAGTGGATCGCACCGCCTTGCCTGCTGGCCATTCTCATCAGTTCTATTTTAGATACGCTGGGTATCGTCAAACTGTAATAAAACATAATTTAAGCGCGTACAGAAATCTGTACGCGCTTTTTGTTGCCCCTCTTAGGCTTTAATATTCGATCTCTCCCTTATAGACGGTGTTGCAGTCGCCGGTAAGGGTAATACGGTCGTCGGTGTAGTTTACCAGCAGGTCGCCGCCACGCACCTTTACGGTAACATCAACGCCTTTTTTGCAGTAGCCGTTTTCCACCGCAGCTACAACGGCAGCGCAGGCGCCGGTGCCGCAGGCCGGGGTCTCGCCGTTGCCGCGCTCCCAAACCCGCATTTTAATGGTGCTCTCATTAACGACACGCACAAATTCCGTGTTTACCCGCTCCGGGAACAGGGGATTGTTTTCAAATTGCGGACCGATCTGTTGTAAGTCCAGCTTGTCCACATTGTCTACAAATACCACGCAGTGGGGGTTACCGGTAGCCACGCAGGTAATGTTATATTCCTTGTTGCCGATGGTTACCGGATGAGAGATGATTTTGTCGCCGGGCAGGTCAACCGGGATCTTGGCCGGGTTCAACTCTGCCTTGCCCATATCTACCGTTACAGAAGATACCTTGCCGTTGCGGGTAAACAGTTGCAGGTGCCGCACGCCGGAGGCGGTGGCAATGGTCATCTCGGTTTTGGGCACCATGCCGTTATCGTACAGGTACTTGCCCACGCAGCGAATGGAGTTGCCGGCCATACGGCCCTCGCTGCCGTCCATATTGAAAATGCGCATTCTGGCGTCGGCAATCACGCTCTTTTCAATCAGTACAATACCGTCTCCGCCGATACCCTTGTGCCGGTCGGAGAATTCAATGGAAAGACTCTCCGGACAGGTGATGATGCCGCACTGGTTGTTGAAGAAAATGTAGTCGTCGCCGCTGCCCTGCATTTTGGTGAATTTCAGCAGGCCCTTTTCGCTGCGCATGTGGTTGATGTCCACCAGCTCGGTGTTCATTTGATTGTAGCGAGAGGCGATTATATCTGCCAGGGCGTTGGCGGTGTCCAGACTGGTCAGGGTGGCAATGCCCAGCTGATTGGCCCGGTTGTGCAGCTTAATATAGTCTGCAATGGACTTCTTATCGCTTTTGCCGGTGTAGACAATGTAGTCCAATTTGCCGCTCTCTACCAAGTCCATAATGGAGTTGTCCTGGCGCAGCTTGTTGACCACATGCACCTCAATACCCAGAGAGCGAATAGCCGCCGCCGTCTCCGGCGTTGCCCATAATTCTGCGCCCAGGTCGTCCAGCTTTTTCGCCAGACCCACGATCTCAAACCGGTCTTGCTTTGTTACGGTGATGAGTACCCCGTGGCGACCCTGCTTTTGGCTTTCTACCTTATACCCGGCAGATACCAGCCCCTTAAACAGCGCTTCGTTCAAGTTTTTGCCTACGCCCAGCACCTCACCGGTGGATTTCATCTCCGGCCCAAGCTGGGAGTTTACATCATTGAGTTTTTCAAAGCTGAATACCGGCACTTTTACCGCAAAGTACGGCGGCGTGCGATACAGCCCGGTGCCGTAGCCCAGGTCTTGCAGCTTTTCACCTACCATAATTTTTGTTGCCAGTTCCACCATGGGCACGCCGGTGACTTTACTGATATAGGGAATGGTGCGGGAGGCTCTGGGGTTGACCTCGATTACATACAGCTCGTTGCGATAAATCAGGTACTGAATGTTAACCAGTCCCTTGGTGCCCAAGGACAGCGCCAGCTTTTCGCTTACATCGCAGATCTTGTGGAGCATCACATCGTTCAGGTTGTAAGGGGGATACACGGCGATGGAGTCGCCGGAGTGTACACCGGCCCGTTCAATATGCTCCATAATGCCGGGGATCAGCACACCTTTGCCATCGCTGATGCAGTCCACTTCCAACTCTGTGCCCATCATATACTTGTCTACCAGCACCGGGTTTTCAATCCCTTGTGCCAGAATCAGCTCCATATAGCGGCGCACATCATCATCCGTGTAGGCGATGGTCATATTTTGCCCGCCGATCACATAGCTGGGGCGCAGCAGCACCGGATAGCCCAGTTCGTTGGCTGCTACCAGTGCCTGGGGCATGGTCATCACGCTGGTGCCCTTGGGACGGAAAATGCCGAATTTTTCCAGCAATGCGTCAAACCGTTCCCGGTCCTCGGCAATGTCGATGGACTCGGCGCTGGTGCCCAAAATAGTAATACCTTTTTCGTCCAGGAATTTGGTCAGCTTAATGGCGGTTTGGCCGCCAAAGGCCACCACCACCCCAATGGGCTTTTCTACCTGAATCACCTGCATCACATCTTCCGGGCACAGCGGCTCAAAATACAGTCGATCGCCGGTGTCAAAGTCAGTGGATACCGTCTCCGGGTTGTTGTTAATAAGAATGACCTCGTAGCCCAGCTCTTTCAGCGTCCACACACAGTGCACGGAGCTGTAATCAAACTCAATGCCCTGCCCAATGCGGATGGGGCCGGAGCCCAGTACAATGATCTTTTGCTTACCGCTTTGGGGCAGACTGCGGGCCTCGCAGTGGGCGTCATAGGTGGAATAGAAGTAGGGCGTCTCTGCAGCGAATTCCGCACCGCAGGTGTCTACCATTTTATAGACGCAGTCCTGATGATAGGGAATGGAGCCGCCGCTGATGCGCGCCAGGGCTTCATCGGTATAGCCGTAGTGCTTGCCCTGCATATACTGCTCCCGGGATAGGGGCAATCCGGTGATTTCTTTTTCATAATCCGCCAGGTTTTTCAGCTTAGCCAGGAACCACTCGTCGATCATGGTGATTTGGTGGATTTCCTCTATACGCACGCCCTTTTTCAGCGCAGCGAATACGGAGAACAGCCGCAGATCGTCCTGGTCGTGCAGCTTCTCGTGTATATCCAGTCCGTCCAGAGCCTTGTTATTCAGTGTGTCCAGCCCGATTTCTGCGCCGCGCACGGCCTTCATAATGGCGGCCTCAAAACAGGGTGCAATGCTCATCACTTCGCCGGTGGCTTTCATCTGGGTGCCCAGCTTGCGGGAGGCGTTGACGAACTTGTCAAAGGGCCACTTGGGTACCTTGACCACCACATAATCCAGGGTCGGCTCAAAGCAGGCACAGGTTTTGCCGGTTACATCGTTTTTAATCTCGTCCAGGGTATAACCCAAAGCGATCTTGGTGGTCACCTTGGCAATGGGATAGCCGGTGGCCTTGGACGCCAGGGCGGAGGAACGGCTGACGCGGGGATTGACCTCAATCACGCTGTACTCCATGCTCTCCGGGTTCAGGGCAAACTGACAGTTACAGCCGCCCTCAATACCCAGCTCGGTGATAATATCCAGAGATGCGGAACGGAGCATTTGGTACTCCTTGTCCGCCAGGGTCACAGCCGGGGCAATGACGATGGAGTCACCGGTGTGAACGCCCACCGGGTCAAAGTTTTCCATAGAGCACACGGCAATCACATTGCCGGCGCTGTCCCGCATCACTTCAAATTCAATTTCTTTCCAACCGGCAATGTACCGCTCCACCAGCACCTGGGTAATGGGGGAGAGCATCAGGCCGTTTTTGGCGATCACATCCAGCTGCTGCTCGTTATAAGCCACGCCACCGCCGGCACCGCCAAGGGTAAAGGCCGGACGAATAATCACCGGGTAGCCAATCTCTGCGGCAATCTGACGAGCGTGCTCCGGGGTGGTGGCAATGTCGCTGGGGACCACAGGCTGGCCCAGCTTCATCATGGTGTCGCGGAACAGCTGTCGATCCTCGGCTTTATCAATGGCCTGGGCAGTTGTGCCCAGCAGGGTCACGCCCATTTTGTCCAAATAGCCGTCCTTTGCCAGCTGCATACTGATGGTCAGGCCGGTTTGGCCGCCCAGGCCGCCTAAGATGGAGTCCGGGTGCTCTTTTTCAATAATGCGCTTCACGGTCTCTTCCGTCAGCGGCTCTAAATAAATATGGTCCGCCAGCGCCTTGTCCGTCATAATGGTGGCCGGGTTGGAATTGACCAACACCACTTCCAGTCCGGCGTCTTTCAGCACTCGGCAGGCCTGGGCGCCGGCATAGTCAAACTCTGCCGCCTGGCCGATAACGATGGGGCCGGAGCCGATCACCAGCACCTTTTTGATATTCTTATTCAGCGGCATGGCTCTCGCCTCCCATCATCTGTAAAAATCGGTCAAACAAAAAGCGGGTATCGTGGGGCCCGCTGCACGCCTCCGGATGGAACTGTACCGTAAAGGCGTTCTGGGCAGGGTAGTCGATCCCTTCGCAGGTGCCGTCGTTGGCGTTTACCCAGCGCAGGGAGCCGCCGCTGGCCTCAATGGTATCGTTCACCACCGCATAGCCGTGGTTTTGGCTGGAAATATAGGTACGCCCAGTTTGCAGGTCCTTTACCGGTTGGTTCACGCCACGGTGACCGTATTTCAGCTTTTCCGTCTTGCAGCCCATAGCCAGCGCCAGCAGTTGGTGCCCCAGGCAAATGCCAAAAATAGGCGCCTTGCCGATGAGCTTTTTCAGCTGAGCAATAGCAGCGGTGTTCTCTGCCGGATCTCCGGGACCGTTAGACAGCATAATGCCGTCCGGGTGCAGCGCTAAGATGTCCTCCGCCTTGGTGTCGTAGGGCATGACCGCCACATTGCAGCCTCGCTTGTTCAGTTCTCTTGCAATGTTGGCCTTGGCGCCGTAGTCCAGCAGCACCACATTGTGCTTGTGCTCGTCGGCAGACAGCAGTTGAGGCTTGGGTGCAGACACGCATTTTACTGCGTCTGCTACCGCATAGTCCCGCACTTTGTTATAGTCCACCACACGGGGATCGTCACAGATCACGGCGTTCATTACACCGCTTTCCCGAATGGTCTTTGTGATCTCTCTGGTATCTACGCCGTAGACGCCGATAATGCCTTGGGATTTTAAGAAATCGTCCAGTGTCTCCCGGCAGCGGAAGTTGGAGGGCACCTGGCAATACTCACGCACGATATAGGCGCTTACATAGCTTTTGGGGCTCTCCATATCTTCCGGGATAAAGCCGTAGTTACCGATGAGGGGAAAGGTTTGCAGCACGATCTGGCCGTAATAGCTGGGGTCCGTCAGGGTCTCGATATAACCGCCCATACCGGTGGTAAATACCAGTTCGCCCTGAATTTCGCCACCGGCACCGAAACGATAGCCCTCAAAGGTTTGTCCGTTCTCCAGGCAGAGATATACTTTCTGTTTCTTCATAGTTTAACCTAACAGCTTCACAAGCACGGCCTTTTGGGCGTGCAGGCGGTTTTCTGCTTCGTCAAAGATCTCATTGGCGTGGGCTTCAAACACTTTGGCGGTAATCTCTTCCTCACGGTGTGCGGGCAGGCAGTGGAGCACCATAGCGTCCGGCTTGGCGGCGGCCATGACTTCGTCGTTGATCTGGTAGTTCTTAAAGATCTTTTCCCGCTCTGCTTTTTCTTCCTCCTGACCCATAGAGGCCCACACATCGGTGTAGACCACATCTGCGTCTTTGGCGCAGGCCAAAATATCCTCACTGCAAGTGAAGGTGCCGTTCTCCTTGGCCCAGGCCATGATCTTAGCGTCCGGCTGGTAGTCCTTGGGGCAGGCGATGGCGCACTCCATACCCATGGAGATGGCGCCTACGATTAGGGAGTTTGCCATATTGTTGCCGTCGCCGATAAAGCAGAATTTCAGCCCGTCAAAGCTCTTCTTATATTCGCGAATGGTCATCAGATCCGCCAGCACCTGGCAGGGGTGGCAGTAATCGGTCAGCCCGTTGATGATGGGAATGGAGCCGTACTCTGCCAGGTCCTCCACCTCTTTTTGCGCAAAGGTGCGGATCATAATGCCGTCCA
>ERZ773108.3343-NODE-3343-length-12461-cov-3.891988_pt1 | contig 12461 bp, 9 predicted proteins | sample MGYA00580570_ERZ773108 | MGnify/ENA primary metagenome ERZ773108 (study PRJEB29015, sample SAMEA2737840) | human gut metagenome | biome: human gut; feature: human-associated habitat; material: faeces | place: China | collected 2012 ...
GAATCCCCTTGTGCCCGCCAAGGCAGGGACCGCAGGTAGGGGTGCTGAAAATTGCGCCTGCTTTTACGATATCCTCTACATAGCCAAGACGGATGCAGTCCAGATAAATCTGCTGTGTGGCAGGGATAACGATGGTGCGCACCTTGGGGTGTACCTGTTTTCCTCTGAGAATTTCTGCCGCAATCTTCATATCGTTCAGTCTGCCGTTGGTGCAGGAACCGATGACAACCTGATCGATGGCAATCTCGCCTGCTTCGTCAATCGTTTTTGTGTTTTCGGGCAGATGAGGGAAGGCAACGGTCGGTCTTAATTTGCTTAAATCAATCGTATAAACCTCGTCATATTCCGCATCGGGGTCTGCCTCGTAAACAACAGGCTCTTTTGCGGAATGTTCCTTTACATATTCCATTGTTTTTTCATCCACGGGGAAGATGCCGTTTTTCGCACCGGCTTCAATCGCCATATTCGCCATGGAGAAGCGGTCATCCATCGTCAGATACTGAATTCCGTCACCGACAAATTCCATGCTGCGGTACAGTGCGCCGTCCACACCGATCATGCCAATGATGTGCAGAATGATATCCTTGCCGCTGACCCATTTTGCAGGCTTGCCTGTCAGCACGAATTTGATGGCACTGGGCACCTTGAACCATGCTTCGCCGGTTGCCATGCCGATTGCCATATCGGTGCTGCCGATGCCCGTGGAGAACGCACCCAATGCGCCGTAGGTACAGGTATGGGAATCCGCACCGATGATAACCTGACCGGGAACAACAATCCCTTTTTCGGGCAGAAGGGCGTGCTCAATGCCCATCTGTCCAACGTCGAAGAAGTTCTTCACTTCCATATCATAAGCAAAGGTACGGCAGGCCTTGCACTGCTCTGCCGCCTTGATGTCCTTGTTGGGGGTAAAGTGATCCAGAACGATAACCACCTTATCCTTATCAAAAACCTCCTTTGCGCCTGTTTTCTGAAATTCCTTCAAAGCAACGGCGGTTGTGATGTCGTTGCCCATAACAATATCCAATTTTGCCTGAATCAGCTGTCCGGCTTTTACGCTTGCTTCCCCCGCATGGGCTGCAAGAATCTTTTGTGTCATTGTCATTGCCATTTTTTAAATTCCCCCTTCATTTTTAACCTTAGTAGGTTGTCATTAGAAAGTCACGACTTTCCAATGACAACACACTAAAGTGTGTTGATTAGTTATTAATTAATTTATCTTCATCAGACCAAGAATATAATTTTCTGATTTCTTTTCCGACTTTTTCTGATTCATGTTCTGCAGCTAATTTTCTCATTGCTTTGAAATGTGCTTGTCCTCCAGCTGCTGACATGTCTAATAAGAAGTCTTTTGCGAATGTTCCATCTTGGATATCTTTTAAGATTTGTTTCATTGCTTTCTTTGTATCTTCTGTGATGATCTTTGGTCCTGTAATATAATCTCCATATTCTGCTGTATTTGAAATTGAATATCTCATTCCTTCAAATCCTGATTGATAGATTAAGTCTACGATTAATTTCATTTCATGGATACATTCAAAGTATGCGTTTCTTGGATCATATCCTGCTTCGCATAATGTTTCAAATCCTGCCTGCATTAATGCACAAACACCACCGCAAAGTACTGCCTGTTCTCCGAATAAATCTGTCTCTGTTTCTGTTCTGAATGTTGTTTCAAGAACTCCGGCTCTTGCTCCACCAATTCCTAATGCATATGCTAAAGCCATATCTAATGCCTTACCTGTTGCATCCTGTTCTACTGCTACTAAACATGGTGTTCCTTTTCCTGCCTGATATTCTGAACGTACTGTATGTCCCGGTGCCTTAGGAGCGATCATTGTAACATCTACATCCTTAGGTGGTACGATACATCCGTAATGAATGTTGAATCCGTGTGCAAACATAAGCATGTTTCCTGCTTCAAGGTTTGGTTCGATGTCTTTCTTGTACATATCAGCCTGTAATTCATCATTAATAAGAATCATGATGATGTCAGCTTTCTTTGCTGCTTCTGCTGCTGTATATACCTTGAATCCCTGCTTTTCAGCCTTAGCCCATGACTTGCTTCCTTCATATAAACCAATGATGACATCGCATCCTGATTCCTTTAAGTTTAATGCATGTGCATGTCCCTGGCTACCATAACCGATGATTGCGATTGTCTTTCCATCTAATAATGAAAGGTTACAATCTTCCTGATAAAATATTCTTGCTGTTTCCATAATATTTTATGCCTCCTATTTAATTAATCTCATTTATAAAAATGTTTATTTTTTTCTTATAGTTTTGTATTATATCGCTCGCGTTGTCTTATGTCAATAGTGTTGTCTGTTTTCTTCATAAAAATTTTTATGCAAACTTTTTATGTCTGTCTTGTAAATCTAAATTCTCCCCCCAATTTATTATGCTATTTTGCAAATTTTTACGGCAATTTCTTACGCTTTTACAATAATGGGTACTGCTTTGTTTTAAATCATTTAGTTAAGCCTTGTTATTACCCTGATTTTTATTTATTTCTAACTGGTCAATAGCATGCATGATATGCACCCGCATTGCACTTCTGGCACCTTCTGCATTTCTATTTTTCATAAATTCCATAATCATTCTATGCTCTGATATAACCTGCTCTACAGGAATATGCTCTGTTTCATACAAATAAACACCTTTTTCAATTGACTGATGCAGTACAGGCTCTAGTTGATTTATAAATTCATTATGAGTTGCATTTGCAATGGAGCAGTGGAACATCATTTCTTTATGTGTATAATCTATGCCTTTTAAAAGCAGTTCTTCTATTTCTTTACCTATGGCAAATATTCTTTCTAGTTCTCTATCTGATGCCCTTATGGTCGCATAATACGCTATCTCCGGTTCAAATATAAGACGCATTTCATAAAGGTCATCTATATCAACCTTTGCTGAAGCCGTATCTTCAAGACCTGCTACCATTTTAGGAGTGTAATCTTCTCTTATAAATGTTCCTTTTCCCCTCTTTATTTCCAATACATTTCTTGCTACTAAAATACGTATTGCTTCTCTTAAGGTAATTCTACTTACTCCAAGTTCTTCAGATAACTGAAGTTCATTTGGAAGTTTATCACCGGGATTATATTTTTTTTCAACTTTTATCATCGACATTATTGTCTCTGCAACATCATCCGATAATCTTTTATTTTTTCCCATAATAATCTCCATTCAAAAAACCACATAGCCATATTGTTTTTTGGCCATGTGGTTTATAATTCAAAATATAATATACAGGTTCAAAAACACCTAAATTATAGTTATGTTTTTATTTCAATATAATTTAATCTCTTTGCCTTATCAGGCCTCAAGTTGGGGGCCTTTGACCCCAACATCTTAACATATCTATAAGTATTTCTTTAATACATCAACTTTGTCTAATCTCTCCCATGGAAGGTCAAGATCAGTACGTCCAAAGTGACCATAAGCTGCTGTCTGCTTGTAAATCGGTCTTCTCAAATCTAACATTTTGATAATTCCTGCCGGTCTTAAATCAAAGTTTTCTCTAATGATATCTACTAACTTATCATCATGAATCTTTCCTGTTCCAAATGTATCAACCATTATTGAAGTTGGCTGTGCAACACCAATTGCGTATGATAACTGAATTTCGCATTTTTCAGCAATTCCTGCTGCTACAATATTTTTAGCTACATATCTTGCTGCATAAGCTGCTGAACGGTCTACCTTTGTGCAGTCCTTACCTGAGAAAGCTCCGCCGCCGTGACGTGCATATCCACCATAAGTATCAACAATGATTTTTCTTCCTGTAAGTCCGCTGTCACCATGTGGTCCACCGATTACAAAACGTCCTGTAGGATTGATAAAATATTTTGTATCCTCGTCTAACATTTCCTTAGGAAGTACCGGTTCAAATACATATTTCTTTATGTCTTCATGAATCTGTTCCTGTGTAACATCAGGATCATGCTGTGTTGATAATACTACTGCTTCAATTCTTACAGGCTTATCATTTTCGTCATATTCTACTGTTACCTGACTCTTTCCGTCCGGTCTAAGATATGCTAACACTCCATCTTTTCTTACTTTTGTAAGCTGTTTTGTTAATTTGTGAGCTAATGAAATTGGAAGTGGCATTAATTCTTCTGTTTCATTTGATGCGAAACCAAACATCATACCCTGATCTCCTGCACCAATTGCTTCAATTTCTTCATCACTCATCTTGTTTTCTTTTGCTTCTAATGCTTTATCAACACCCATTGCGATATCTGTTGACTGTTCATCTAATGCAACTATAACACCACATGTATCTGCATCAAAGCCATATTTTGCTCTGTCGTATCCAATCTCTCTTACTGTATCTCTAACTATTTTCTGAATATCAACATAACCTTTCGTTGTAATTTCACCCATAACTAAAACAAGACCTGTTGTAATTGATGTTTCACATGCTACTCGGCTCATAGGGTCCTGTCTCATTAACTCATCCAATATTGCATCTGAAATCTGGTCACAGATTTTATCAGGATGTCCTTCAGTTACTGATTCTGATGTAAATAATCTCTTCTCCATCATCGTTCTCCTTTTCTTAAACTTTATCTAATTTATCTTTTAGCAGATTTATCCAAAATTTCATAAAAGAAAATCCACTGTTTTAAACAGTGGATTTGAAATCAAGGTTTTCAAATCTTATTGATCGATTGCTCGCTCAGGTGGGCACCTTCCATATAGGGGTTGCCGTGGCATCACAGATCCTTGTATCTCCGCCAACTCTGAATAAGATAAATTAATCATTTTATTTAACTAACAAAAGTAGAATAATACATTCATTTCTTTCCGTCAACCATTATTTTATGAACGCTATATAAAATATGAATCTTTTTTGATAATCTATATATAAAATTGCACTTCTTAGCCTGTATCTACATATACATTATAAAATGTTATTCCACTTTATTTCACAAATATTATTTGCTATATTTTTCTTCTATTTCTGTAATCATCTTTACTCTGTTCTCATGTCTGCCGCCTTCAAATTCAGCTCCAAAAAATTCGTCAAGAATCATTTTTGCCAACTCATCTCCTACTACTCTTGCGCCAAATGCAATTATATTAGCATCGTTATGCATTTTTGTAAGTTTAGCTGAATATGGGTCACTACATACTGCTGCTCTAACACCCGGAACTTTATTAGCAGCCATTGAAATACCGATTCCTGTTCCACACATTAAAACGCCGTAATCTACATCTCCATTTACAACTGCTTCGCCAACTTCCATTCCCTTCTTAGGGTAATCGCATTTAATGATTTCTCCATTTTCATCATAATTTGTACCGTAATCTACACATTCATAGCCTTTTTCTTTCATATAAGCTATCATCTTATCTTTTAAATCTACTGCTGCATGATCGCATCCAAAACCAATCTTCATAATTTGTTCCAACCTTTTCTTTTTATGTTTACTAAATTTATAAGTTTTATTCTACCATAAGTACGTTTTATCATAAGTATTCTGTGTGACTGTTACCAAAATTTTGTAGTCTAATTCTAATTAGCTGATTCTTACTTATTAATCCTTTACTTATTCAAATGAAACCTTTTTAATAATACATCATATTCAGTTATTTTCAATCATTTTGGTAAATATTTGCTAAAAATACATGTCTATCTGTCTCCAAATATATGCAAATATAAATCTTCTAATGTTGGTGAAGCCTTTTTTGCATTGTCCACATCCGGAATCCCATCACATAAAAAACGCACCCTAATCTTTGCATATTCTTTTGACAAACTTGTAACTGTATATTTGTTCATAATTGAATTTACATCCTGTTCATTGATTTCTGCTTCATATACAACATCTTCAATACCTTTTAACAGATTTTCAGGAGTATCTTTTTTTCTAAGTATTCCGTTATCTAAAATTAATACTTCTTTTGCGATAAATTCAATATCTGAAACAACATGAGTTGCAATAATTACAATCTTATTAAACCCAATCTGAGATATCAGATTTCTGATTCTAATTCTCTCCTTTGGGTCAAGTCCTGCCGTTGGCTCATCTAAAATAAGAATCTTTGGGTCATTTAATATAGCCTGTGCAATTAATGCTCTTTGTTTCATGCCCCCTGAAAAGGATTTTAATTTTTTATTTTTAACATCATACAAATTAACAAATTTAAGAACTTCTTCTATTCGTTTTTTTGCCTCTGTTTTTTTTAATCCTTTTAATCCTGCAATATAATCAAGAAATTCTGCTACGGTAAAGCTATCATATACTCCCTGTTGCTGTGGCATGTATCCTATAAGATTTCTATAATCTTTGCCCATGCTTATTGTTTCTTTTCCATTATATAAAATTTCTCCACTGCTTCTGTCTATGGCATCTACTAAAATATTCATAAATGTAGATTTACCTGCACCATTAGGTCCTAATAAACCATATATTCCTTCTGTAAATTTACACGAGAATTTATTTAGTGCTTTTTTGTCACCATACTTTTTCGAAAGATTATTTATTTCTAAAATCATAGTTTATCCCTTTTCTATAAAATTTTTCTTTTAGTATAGTTCTTAAGATTTTTAAAATTCATAATAAAAACTGCTACTATAATAATTGCTAAATTAATCCATTCCACTACAGTTGCTTTTGTAAAATAATCGCTCATGTTTACTACCGGAATAAACATAATCTTATTCATAAATTCAACTCCCAGCATATATAGCACAACCGGCATAACTATAATTCCCATAGATATTACTACATTTTTGATGTAATCAGGAGAAAAATCCGATATTCCCACTACAAGCAAACCTAGTAAAATTATACCCATGCATTTACACAAATAAATTAAAATCAAAGCTGCAAGAATTGATATATGTAATGGAAAATGTTGCAACTGTGATAGACTCTGTGCAGGTGCCATTAATCCGTTTGGCTTATATGCCTTTAGTAAAATAACCAGCCATGGAATAGTTTCAATACACCATAAAACAACAGAAATTAAGATTGCATTTAAATATTTATTTCTAATTAATTTGCTTCTTCCATAATATGTAGTATCCAAAAGTTTCTGCATTTCTTTCTGCCTGTCATAAGTAAATATTGGCACTACACAAAATACTGCAATGATAAATAAAATCAGGAAACTAATATCCTTATCGTATATTGTTACATCACCAAATATGTAACCGAATACTAAATCATTGGTAAAGCAGCCTTCAATATTCTGCTTTTCCTTCAGTTCTTTAAGATAATCATTTTTCTCCTGAACTTTTTGGAAATCATCGTATGGCATCATCTGTGCATTATATTCCTGACTTGCCATAACATATACCTGATTATCAACCTCACCATTTATGTATTTTTCCGTAAGTTCGTCATATCCTACCTGAATCTCATCATATCTTTTCTGTTCAGTATCAAGATACTCCTGACTCTTTTTATCCGGAACTCCATATACTTTTGAAATATAATTTGCATAGCATTTATCATGATAATCCATTTTAGTATTATCATTGCTCAAAAAATATCCCTGAATCACAACAAGTATTATGACAAAGAAAGCAACTTTATTAACTGCAAATATTTTCTTTTTCTCATAACTAAGTATTCCTTTTGATTTTATGCCTATGTTTTTCTGTCCTTTAGCAATTCTTAAATGCGGAAACTTTATTACTCTTTTCGTTGTAAACGAATACATTGCAAAGACTATTGATGCCGACAGATAAACTGCCATTATTATTAATGTCCACTTAAACAATTCAAAAGGATGTTGTAAAATATTTATATTTATGTATTTTGCCATAAACGATTTAGTATTTAATAAGGTAACAGGGCTTAACATTTTAAATACAGCCGTACTCATATTCCACTCAATACTATTAGTTATAAGTAATGAAACTGCCGTGCTTATAAGAATTATCCCATAAGTAACCGTTTCATTTTTTACAAGCGATATTATTCCTATAACTACAATTCCTATAATGCAGACAGCTATCCATTTAACCATGAAATATATAATCATATACTGCCATATCTGCATTGGCAGGGCAAATTCATAAAATCCACGCACTGACTGAATCGGTACATTCATTTCGCTAAATCCATACTTAATATATAACTGAACAAATTTAATTCCATATACAATTATTATTGCAATTGCTGACGTTATGGATAATGCCACCATCTTGTTCACAATTAAATTCAACCGTCCGTTCCTGCAGGATTTTAATAAATCTAACATTCCTTTTTTTATTTCCTGACTTACTAATATAAGTGCAATCTGAACGACCATTACAAAAAGTATTATGTCCGTAAGTCCGAATTCTGTTATCTTCTCAATCACCCTATAGTTACCATATACCGGTTTCACATTTTTTACGGCTTCATATGCCTTAACCGTTCTTTTAGCATTGCTTAATTGAAATTTATTGTTTTTAGAAAACAATACAATGCTTTGCATATTTGTGCCATCCTCTTTTATCTTAATAAGATATTTACCGTAATTGTCAATCTTATTCTTCTGTAACTTATCCTGTGCAGCAATCTGTTCCTTCGTTTCTATTTCTGCCCTCGTTTCATAAAGAACATTAACTATACACAAACTTATTAATAACGCTATAATTATTTTAGAGAATACTATTTTCTTTAATTCTTTTATTATCATTTCTTTATTTTTAACCCAATCATCTCTCCTTGTGAAAATGACGATACAGAACTATTATTATCTGATTCGTCATCCACAAAATCACTCAAATACCCATACAGATATTTATTGCCTGCTGCCTGTAACGCCAATATTTTTTTATCCATATCATAATCAGGCTTTATATCTGTCCATTTATGTTTGTCCGTATCATAGCATCTGTATTCCGGAGGGATACTCTTATCTTCTGCATCTGGAGCCCCAAGTTCTTTATCTTTATCATACTGTGTTTTTACAATATATATTTTATTATTTACATATGAATATGACATACGATATGCATTATCCAATTCCTTACTTGTGCCTTTCTTCTTATCATATTCATATAAAGTGAATTGTTCACCATAGCACGTTAAATAGTAATAATAATTTTTATTAATTCCTATTAAATAAAAATCATAAAATCCCTTTACATCCTCCATTCCTTCATAGGTCATGTTATAATTGAAATCCATTTTTTCAACATCACCATTTTTTATATCTACACAATAATAATCACTATGTTCGTCAAATTTTTCTATTTCTTCTGCATAAGGGTTAGCACATGAAGTAAGCCATTCTGTATATTTACTCCATGTTTTGAACTCGGAATCATATACATTTTTATTCTGATATCTAATTCCAAGATATATCCTGTTTCCACTCTTCGCCTTTGAAAAACATGATATGTTAGCTTTGTTTCCAAAGTCAGTCAATCTTTTCTGTTCCCCTGTTTTTATATCGACTTCATATAATTCCGATGTCTCAAAAGCAACCATGACCATTCCATCATCATCGGCCTCACCATCTTCACTAGAATAACTTGTAAGATAGATTTTACCGTCAATAAACAAAGCTTCCTGATCATCTGTAGAAAAATCTAAAGTTGCAATTTTCTTTTTATTACTTCCATCAACATTACTTTTGTAAAGTGTAGTTCCACCTACATCTAAAAAATAATAAAGGTCATTTTCATATATGAATGGATATACCACTTTTCCCTCCATTATTGCATTACAAGTAATTTCTTCCCCGGCAACATATTCATGATTACAATTTGCAAGTCCGCACGCAACAACAGTCGCATTCGTCTTTGGATTATAAACTTTAATGCACGAATATCCCGTACTAAAATCATATCCTGAAAGTGTTACCATATCCTCTCCATAAGATGCATCTGGTTTTATCACTTCCACCGTACTAACATTTTCATTTGTCTGTGCCTTCCCATTTCCACAGCCTGTTATAAATAACGACAATAGACCGACCATTAAAAAAATGTATTTTCTCATTTGCTCAACCCCTTATTCATTTCTATTCTTTGTTTATTTATTTCCGATACTATTTCATCTGCTCCGGCCTCTTTTAGTTTTCTGTCAAAATCATTCCAAGCCTCTTTAAAACTTCCATATTCATCGCTAAATAACTTCGGAACATCATTAACTTCTCCCAAAAACTCTCTTTCTACCTTTCGAATTGCTACTACTTTCTCTTTATAAGCTGATAAATCAAAATAGTAACCTTCTATGCCTATATCTATTTTTGCATCTTTCATAGATTCTTTTGCCAATTGTCGGTCCGTATCATCTGTATCATTTATAAGATACTGATTCGCCATATTACCTGCTCCATCTGATGTATACAAATCATTGCTTATTGGAGTATAATTCTTAACTTCATATCCGGCAGACTCTGTTCCATTCACCATTATTTCTGACAGCATCTTATCACTACATATTGTAGCCATTGCTTCTAGAGCTTTCTCTTTGTTATTAGATTTACTACATACTCCATTAATCGTTGACCATCCTCCGATATCTGTTGTATATCTTTTTATCATAGGTACAGCCTCCATATTCTGACTGGCATCCCAACGTGTATGGAAATCCATTGTTTTCTTTCCTGCTGTTGTCATGCAACTGCTTTCTAAAAAACTATTAACAGTCACATCACCCAAAATGTCTGTTGTACTATAGTAATATTTTTTGTCTTTTATACCGTTAATACAGCTATATCCCTGCTGATACATTTCATATAGCGCTTCATAATCTTTTCTTACTTTTTTGCTATCAGTAATCGTTATGACATTGTCATCATTAGTATTTGCATCTACACCTATGCACTCTAACCAAAATACCGGAGCACTGTCATAATTATCAAAATAAAAATTAGGTTCTATAAAGTTTAATTCATATTGATTCAAATAACTCGTTGTAATACTATATTTATAATCACTTTCCCAACCTTTTAATTTATTTAACACAGGAATAATATCACTTAGAGATTTTCCCTCAACATCACTTTTTTTAATTCCATATTTATCAGCCACATCTTTGTTGTATATGTAATAATTTGTTTCGCTTGAAAAAACATTTGTCTTAAATCCATAAAATGTTCCATTGTAAAGACTTAGATTATACAATCCTGACGGATATGCCTTTGTGAGTTTTTGATATGCATCTGTATTGCTGTATTTATCCAAATCTTCATATATGCCATTAAAAACCATTTTCTGACTTGAATTGTCTGTTACATCATTACATCCTACCGATGTTATTATGTCTGGTGGATTATCTCCATTAATCACATCAAGTACATATTCTAATGTCATATTTTCTAATGCCACAGGCATAAAATAAATAACATAATCCGCACCATTTTCCACCAAATAATCATTCACTGCAACCATCTGTTCATCCGAATATCTATGCTCAGTTTTGCCATTCCATACTTGTGGTTCAGCATACATATAGCTTAAAATTGTCTTATCCGGATATCTTTCCTCAAGAAATTCCTTAGACAATTCAATATGTTCATCTGCATTCTCATTTTGTAATGAAGTTTCTTCCTTAGCAGATATTACTGTTTCTTTTTGTGTTGCATTCAGAAAATCTCTTGCACTGTCGTTTTCTGTATTATTATTGTTACATCCTGAGAGTATTATTGCTGAAGATAACAGCAATATTTTTAGACATTTACTTCTCATCTCGCACCCCCTGTTATAAGATATCAATATTATTCTTCCCTTTAATACATTATACTGCATAAAATTGTTTTGCGGTATTTTATTTTAAGTATATAGAGGTGTATCAGCTCAATACACCTCCATATGTACATTTATCATTCTATTTTGGAGCTACGCTATTATAACTCCAATTAAGCCCACTTCTGTAATAAACATAATGTTCACCAGATGCACTTATCCATTTTTTCCCATTTTCAGTATCTTTATACTTTTGAACAGTTTGAGTCCCTGCCTTAGTTTTGCTGACGTTATATGATATATGACCTGAATCTGTAGCATGTAACACCGTAATAACTTTATAATCTGATACTGTTGCATAAGAACAATATGTCGTTGCTAATGCCCTAGTTTTATTATTTTGAAACACTGTACTTCCTCCACATACATTCGCAGCTGAAACACTACATACATTAGACACTAAAAGTGTAGTCGCTGTTAATAAACATATAATTTTTTTCTTCATTAATTCCTATCTCCTTTCGTAATTTTGTCAACTCAATATTAATATTTTGCTAACATTATATAGCTTCAATGATTGTAAATAATATAACTAAATATATTTTCTTTTTCCATATTTTTTGCATGAAACGACAAAAAACTATTGTTTTTGGGCAAAAAAAGAGTATTTACTATGTTTTACTATTATCATAAAAGCCTGTTTTATTTTCCTATTTTTTCTTTCAATATACATGGTGTTTGTAAACATGCAGATAATATTATTCCTACATCTATGGCTAAAGCATAATTTTCTCTATTTAATAAT
>ERZ773108.3355-NODE-3355-length-12432-cov-3.629151_pt1 | contig 12432 bp, 10 predicted proteins | sample MGYA00580570_ERZ773108 | MGnify/ENA primary metagenome ERZ773108 (study PRJEB29015, sample SAMEA2737840) | human gut metagenome | biome: human gut; feature: human-associated habitat; material: faeces | place: China | collected 2012 ...
GATGGCAGAATATTAAAAGGTCTCCTGCTAGAATTTCAAGTTAGTGTTATAATGCAAGAAGTAAAAAACGGCAAGCAGGCATGGCTGCCCGGCTGTGATTTGAAAAGGAGGAATGCTTATGCGTCAATGCCCGAATTGCAAGTCTGACAATCCAGATGATGCCCGTTTCTGCAATTATTGTGGAATGCGTCTTCCCGAATCAAAAGAGGAAACATTATATAATGATCTGGAAGGACTGGAAAAAGCCCGGAAGGTAGAATTTTCCGATCAGGAGATAGCAGAGGAATCGGAGAAAGTAATTGATGAAGCGAAGAAATTATTCGAACCAGAGTGGAGCGAAGAACCGGAAGAAAATGATGGTCTGAAAAAGCAGCTCACGATTCCGGAGAATCTGGACCATATGATCGAAGAAGTGACGCGGGAAGAACTGGAACAGGAACTTCACAGGAAGATCAAGCTGAGAGAACAGGATCTGAAAGAGAATGAAACTCCGGAAGAAGAACCGGTTGAAGAACCGACCAGAATGATCGGAGAGGACAGCAAAGAAGAGGCAGATGAGCCGACACGTATGTTCACAGGGGATATCGGAGATTTCATCAAGAAGAAAAAGGACTATGAAGATGTTCCGGAAGAAGATGCATATGAAGAAATTCTTCAGTCCTGGGAGAGAAAGCGGAAAGAAAAGAAGATAAAACGGGAAAAAGAAGGAAAAAATCCGAGTCGTGTGCCGCAATTTATCCGGGATAAACGTTCCTGGTCAGATATGACAACCGGACAGAAGAAAGCAGTGAAAAGAATTGCAGCAGGGATCCTTATAGTTGCTGTATTCTGTATTATAGAAGTATATCACGGTCGCCCGGAGGCGGTGGCAGAGCGCTATTGTAAGGCGTACATGCAGGAAAACTGGAAGAAGGCAGGGCGCTTGTCAGATCTTCCGGAAAACGGATATGTAACGCAGGATGAATATGTAAGCTATATGAAGAAAAATGCAGTTACTGGGATTTCCGGTTATGAAATAAAAGAGACAAAGGAAAATCGTCAGACAGAGGTAGAATCCGGCGGAAAGCAGCGTGCATTTACCGTTGCATATAAGACAGAAGATAACAAAGAAAAGACGAAGATGCTTATTGTTCAAAAACAGAAAAAACGAAACTTTCTTTTTTTTACTGATTGGAAAGTATCATCAGACGAGATAGTAGCAAATGACTTTAATCTCTATCTTCCGGCAGGTTCCAAAGCCTGGATCGATGATATAAAACTGACGGAGGATTCTAAGCTGAAAGATGACTCTGACAATCTGGAACAATACAAAGTGTCATTGATTGAAGGGGAACATAAGATCAAGGTAAAAGTTCCGTGCTTCCGGATGTACCGGTCCGGGTTCCAGGCGTCAGATAAAGGAAATGCGACGATTTCCAAGATGAAGATATCGGAAAATGGGAAAAAGAAATTTAACAGAAAGATGAAGGACATTCTGAACGCATATGTGAAAGCTGCGAAGGCAGGCAAATCTTTCTCTGAAGTAGCAGGATTGTTTGAGAAGGATTCTTCCTGCAAAAAAGAGAACAAAGAATTCTATAATGACCTGAAGAAGCAACTCGGTTCCGGAGACGGTTATATAACGAAAGAAGTAAAACTTGATAATTATGAAGGAAAATATGTGATCAGCGGTGTAACAGGAGTGGTCAGGGGAACGTTGTCCTATGATTATAAAGTTACTTTTAAAGAAGAAAATAAAAATGAAAGCCGGTCTGTGTCAGAAACAGGTGATGGCGTAGAAGATGCAGACGGAAGTTCGCAGATGAGCGCCGAATTTGTGTATCAGAATGGAAGTTATCAGCTGCGTTCCGTTAATCCCGGAAATATCTGGTATAAGCAGCTGCAGTAGATTTATTCCCAAAAAGTTCTTTCAAAAAAATGCAAATAATATAGGAAAAAGCTTGCTTTTTAAGCCTGGATATGATACGATATTCGGGCGAATGGAAGTAGGCTTTTTTTTTATGCCTAAAATCGGGCAGCATCGCAAGCTGCCACGAAACACGTTAACTAAGAATATAAAGCGAGGTGGAAGTTGTGCGTACAAGAATCACATTGGAGTGTACAGAATGCAAGCAGCGTAACTACAACATGACAAAGGATAAGAAATCTCATCCGGAACGTATGGAAACCAAGAAGTACTGCAGATTCTGTAAGAAACACACATTGCACAAAGAGACAAAATAATCGCCGCAAGAAGGAGTGAATGTCGATGAGTAGTAAGAAAACTCAGAAGGAGAGCTGGTTCAAGGGTCTTGACAGAGAATTCAAGAAGATCGTGTGGCCAGACAAGATGACAGTTGCAAAAGAGACGGCAGCGGTTGTTTCTGTATCCGTGGTCCTGGGAGCAATTATCGCACTTGTAGATTTTTTCGCCCAGTACGGAGTAGATTTATTAATTAAATAACTCAAAACGGACAAGAAAGGTGAGATTATGTCAGAGGCAAAATGGTACGTAGTTCATACCTATTCAGGGTACGAGAACAAAGTAAAAGCCAACATTGATAAGACAATCGAGAACAGACATCTTGAGGATCAGATCCTTGAAGTAAGAGTACCGCTGGAAGACGTTGTTGAGATGAAGAACGGTGTCCAGAAAGTATCTCAGAAAAAGATGTTTCCAGGCTATGTGTTGATACACATGATTATGAACGATGATACATGGTACGTTGTTCGTAATACAAGAGGTGTGACAGGATTTGTCGGACCTGGATCTAAGCCGGTGCCGCTTACAGATGCGGAGATGGCTCCTCTGGGAATCCAGAGAGAGGAAGTAGTCATGGACTACGAGGAGGGCGACACAGTCCAGGTAATCGCTGGAGCATGGGCAGATACGGTTGGTGTAATCCAGTCTATCAACATGCAGAAGCAGAGCCTTACTATTAATGTTGAGCTCTTCGGCCGCGAGACCCCGGTTGAAATTGGTTTCGCAGAAGTTAAGAAAATGTAACAGTAAGTGGGAGGGGCGTTATATGTTCCCCGCCATCACCACAAGGAGGTAATTGAAATGGCAAAAAAAGTAGAAGGTTATATTAAATTACAGATCCCAGCCGGCAAAGCTACTCCGGCACCACCGGTTGGACCTGCTCTTGGTCAGCACGGTGTAAACATCGTTGAATTTACAAAACAGTTCAACGCTAAGACAGCAGATCAGGGAGACATGATCATCCCTGTAGTTATCACAGTTTACAATGACAGAAGTTTCAGCTTCATCACAAAGACACCACCGGCAGCAGTTCTGATCAAAAAGGCCTGCAACATCAAATCTGGTTCAGGTGTGCCTAACAAAACAAAGGTTGCTACAATCACAAAAGCTCAGGTAGAGGAAATCGCTAAGACAAAGATGCCTGACCTGAACGCTGCTACAATCGAGAGCGCTATGAGCATGGTAGAAGGTACATGCCGCTCTATGGGTGTAACTGTAACAGAATAATTGATGAAGATTAATGTGGGAGGGTTATCCCGACAATACCACTAGGAGGTTTATAGAATGAAAAGAGGAAAGAAATACGTTGAAGCTGCGAAAACAATCGACAGAGGAACACTCTACGATGTAGCAGACGCAGTATCATTAGTTAAAAAGACTGCAACAGCAAAATTCGATGAGACAATTGAAGCTCATATCAGAACTGGATGTGACGGACGTCACGCTGACCAGCAGATCCGTGGTGCAGTTGTTCTGCCGCACGGTACCGGAAAACAGGTTCGTGTACTTGTTTTTGCTAAAGGCGCAAAAGCTGATGAGGCTGTTGCAGCAGGTGCAGAGTTCGTTGGAGCTGAGGAGCTGATCCCGAGAATCCAGAACGATGGCTGGTTTGATTACGACGTTGTTGTTGCTACACCGGATATGATGGGCGTTGTTGGACGTCTTGGTCGTGTACTTGGACCGAAAGGTTTAATGCCAAACCCGAAGGCTGGTACCGTAACTATGGATGTTACCAAAGCCGTTAAAGAGATCAAAGCAGGTAAGATTGAGTATCGTCTTGACAAAACAAACATTATCCACGTGCCAATCGGAAAAGCTTCTTTTACTGAGGAGCAGTTAAGCGACAACTTCCAGACGCTGATCGGTGCAATCAACAAAGCAAAACCGGCTACTCTGAAGGGACAGTACCTGAAGAGCGTTACTCTGGCTCCTACTATGGGACCTGGAGTTAAGGTTAATACTTTGAAGCTTGCATAATAAATGAAATACTGAGAACCCCCGGGGCTGTAATGGCTCCGGGGGTTCTTTGCGTTGAAAAACGGACGCAGGGGAAAGGCGAATTCCGATTCCTTAAGAAAGAGCTTTATTTCAATGGGAAATAATTGAAAAAGATCAAAATAGTGTTAGAACATGAAAATTAAGATCAAGTATTCTGCCGGAAATGTTAGTATAATGCTAAGTAGAAAGCAAACGAAAAGAGCAGAGCCCATGCATGCGTTTGGAACGGCGGGCTCTGGAAAGGGAGGGTTTTATGCAGTATTTTGAGAAACAGGGAAATGCGCTGATTTTCCGGCAGGATGGGGAGACGGTCCGGGTGGAGCCGTGGCAGAAGGACAGTCTTCGGGTGAGAGGTACGCTTCTTTCGGAGATAGAAGAGGGAAGCATTGCACTGCTTGATCCGGAACCGGTGGAAGCGGAAATTGAGCTGGTGGACGAGCTGAAAGCGACGATCAAAAACGGTAAAATCCAGGCGGTTCTCGAGCTTCAGCCGTGGGGACAGAAGCTGCGGATTACGTTCTTGAATCAGAAGGGCGAGGTGCTGCTCTCCGAGATCGCAAACGGCGGAGCGCTCTGCCTGCGCGCACACGATTACCGTGCATTAAAGGGAGGCGCTTATCAGCTGAAAGTATCCTTTGATTCCAACCCGGATGAGAAGATTTATGGTATGGGACAGTATCAGCAGGAGAGAATGAACCTGAAGGGATGCAACCTGGAACTGGCGCACCGTAATTCGCAGGCGAGCATTCCGTTTTATGTATCGAGCCTTGGCTACGGCTTCCTGTGGCACAATGCAGCGGTCGGTGAGGTTCATTTCGGAACGAACACAACGGAATGGCTGGCACGCACCACAAAGCAGCTCGACTACTGGGTAACCGCAGGCGATACCCCGGCAGAAATTGAAGAGCACTTTGCAGATGCCATTGGTAAAGTTCCGATGATGCCGGAGTACGGCCTTGGCTTCTGGCAGTGCAAGCTGCGCTACTACAACCAGGAGCAGGTTCTGAACGTGGCGCGCGAGTACAAAAAACGCGGCATTCCGCTGGATGTTTTTGTGATCGACTACTATCACTGGCCAAGATGCGGTGATTACCGTTTTGACGAGGAATACTTCCCGGATCCGAAGGCAATGATCGACGAGCTGCACGAGATGGGCATTGAGACGATGGTTTCCATCTGGCCGCAGATCGACTGGAGAAGTGAAAATTACGAAGAAATGAAACAGCAGGGACTTCTTGTGAAGAGTAATGCAGGTGTTGATGTTCAGATGCTGTTCCATGGAAATAATGTCTTTTTGGATGCAACGAATCCGAGAACGAGAAAGTACGTCTGGGAAAAAGTAAAGAAAAACTATGCAGATCTCGGCATCCGTACGTTCTGGCTGGATGAAGCAGAGCCGGAATTTTCGACGTACGAGTATGAGTGCTACCGCTACGCCGCAGGCCCGGTGGAAGAGATCGGAAATATTTACCCGAGAGAGTATTCCCGCATGTTCTACGAAGGACAAAAAGAGAATGGGCAGGAAGATATTGTCAACCTTGTGCGCTGTGCATGGCTCGGAAGCCAGAAATACGGTGCGCTTGTGTGGTCCGGCGATATTTTCTCAACCTACGAGGACTTCCGCAAACAGATCTGCGCAGGCCTTCATATGGGATTGTGCGGCATTCCGTGGTGGACAACCGATATCGGCGGATTCCACGGCGGTGTGACCGAAGATCCGGACTTCCAGGAGCTGCTTGTGCGTTGGTTCCAGTTTGGTACCTTCTGCCCGGTTATGCGTATTCACGGAAACCGGGGACCGAGAGAAGAGATCATCAACAAGGCTGGCGAAGTGCGTGAGGGAACAGGAGCTGACAACGAGGTATGGAGCTTCGGAGAGAAAAATTATGAAATCCTGACAAAATTCATCGGTGTCCGCGAAAAAATGCGCGATTACACGAGAAGCCTGATGGCAGAAGCACACGAAAAAGGAACACCGGTCATGAGAACGATGTTCTATGAGTTCCCGGAGGATGCAGCGTGCTGGGACATCTCCGATGCTTACATGTTCGGTTCCGACATCCTTGTAGCACCGATTGTCCGGGCAAAAGCAACGAGCCGTACCGTTTATCTGCCGGCCGGTGCGTCCTGGACGCTGGCAAATACCGGTGATGTTTATGAGGGCGGAAAAGCCTACGAAATCGAGGCGCCGATCGAAACACTGCCGATCTTCCTGCGCGACGGAAAACAGGGATATCTGGTGGGAGAGATCTGATAAATCACAGAGCAGTTGTTTGGTTATGGGCAGGCAGCAAATGCGGATTGCAGATAGCTGCATGAAAAAAGAAAAGGAAAAAGGGAAAAGCATTCCGGAAGATCGACAAGATCCAAAGGAATGCCTTTCCGATGTTATAAATCAATCCCGGATCCGAAAAACGGATTTTAGCCTTGCTTCGCATACGGGCGGACAGAAAAACTTACGGAAGCGGATGACCTGCCGCCAGATACAGCTCATACCATTCTTCCCGCGTCAGCGTAATATTGCATGCCGCGATAATCTCTTTCAGGCGTTTTTCACTTGCCGTACCGGTGACGAGCTGCATATTCGCCGGATGGCGCAGAATCCACGCCGCTGCAATCGTGGTATCACTGACACCGTATTTTTCGGCCAGCACGCGGATTTTCTGGTTCAGCTCCGGATACTCGTCACTTCCAAGGAAGCATCCCTTCCATGACGGCATCTGGAATGGCGACCACGCCTGAAGCGTAATATCATGGAGCCGGCAGTAGTCGAGCAGACTTCCGTCGTGGTCAACCGAGCCCGGTGTCTCCATATTAACTTCCATGCCATTTGCAACAAGGTTGGAAACCGGAATGCTGAACTGTACCTGATTGACAACGAGCGGCTGGCGGACATATTTCTGCAGCAGTGCAATCTGCATCGGCTTGTGGTTGGAAACACCGAAATGGCGGACCTTTCCGCTCTCAAACAGAACATCAAACGCTGCTGCAACTTCTTCTGGCTCTACGAGGGCGTCCGGGCGGTGGAGCAGCAGAAGATCGAGATAATCGGTCTGCAGCCGTTTTAAAATACCGTTCACCGATTCCAGAATGTGCTCTTTCGACAGATCATAGCAGCCCTGGCGGATGCCGCATTTGGACTGGATCAGAACATCCTCGCGGTGCAGGGAAGGATCGGAGGCAAATGCATCACCGAAAACTGTTTCACTCATGCCGCTGCCGTAAATATCAGCATGATCAAAGAAATATGCGCCCTGTTCCAGCGCGGAATGGATGAAATGATTCATCTCGTCTTTCGATTTTTCGGAAAGCCGCATGCATCCGACTGCAATCGAAGGAACTTTTCTCAGATGACTGCCTAAAACCGTTTCTTTCATGACAGAATTCTCCTTTGTGATAAAATAAAATCTTACTCTCACTATACCACTCAAGTACACTTGAGAGTCAATCTTTTTTGGGAAAAAGTGGTGAAAACTTTCGCCAGAACCGCTGCGGATTCGACCAAAACACAGAAAAGCCGAACTTTGTTAACAAAATCGGAACAAAATCGACAACAAAGTTTACTTGCATTTTCGAAAAAATGATGTAAGATAGGGGTATTCGAAAAAAGATCCGAAAGGATCTGTAAATCTGTACTGACTCAGATAATGGAGGTTTACCCATGGATGCAAAAATCATAGCCGGAATCCTGGCAGCAGGAGGCGCAGCCTTAGCCGCCGGCGGCGTATATAGAATGAATAAGAAAACTGGTTACTTCAAAAAAGGAAACTCCGTCCGGTACGATGTTTCCCGGATCCCGTTTAAAAAGACGAGTCCGTTAAAAGGAAAGACGGTTGTCTTCCTGGGATCTTCCGTGACGAAGGGATTTGCGGCCCACAACAATGCGTTCGCGGAGTACATAGCGAAAAAAGACAGCTGTATCTGCATCAAAGAAGCGGTCAATGGAACAACACTGATTGATAACTGTGAGGATTCCTACATCGAGCGCATGCGCGACAATCTCGACCCGGAGCGTCAGGTGGATCTGTTTATCTGCCAGCTTTCTACGAACGATGCAACGCGCAACAGCCCGCTCGGCGAAATTTCGGAATCCCGTGATCTGGACAGCTTCGATGTCAAAACCGTCTGCGGTGCGATCGAGTACATCATTGCGTATGCAAAAGAAACGTGGCACTGCCGGGTCATGTTCTACACTAACCCACAGTATGATTCCGATACGTACGCAAAGATGGTGGAAGCACTTCTGAAAATCCAGGAAAAATGGCAGATCGGCGTGATTGATTTCTGGAATGACGAACGGATCAACAGCATTTCGCCGGAAAAACGGAAACTGTATCTCCAGGATCCGATCCATCCGATGAAGGCCGGCTACGCTGAGTGGCTCGTCCCGGTGATGGAGCAGCGGATTGCCGAATATCTGGAAACGCAGGTATCATAAAAAAGACAAAAAAATACTTTCGTGGTTTCTTTGGCTGGAAGATTCCGCGAAAGTATTTTTTTATTGCGCTGCCCTTAATGGAGCCGGATGATCAGGCTGCTGTGCTGACGAAATTGTCTTTTCCGTACTTTCTGTTACGTTCCGTTTTTTACGGATCCGGAACTGTTTGAAAATGCCGCGGATGGCGTCGTAGAGCTCCGGCTTTAAGTCCTCAAGCGGGATTGGCTGCTGATACAGGATGGCATTGTAGCTTGTGCCGCTTACGAGTTCCAGAATCATATAGAACATCAGCTCCGGTGAGCGGTACGTATATGCCGCGTGAGAGAGCAGCGATTCGTAAATCGTGTAGATAGCAGGTGCGTCACTGAACGGAGAAAATGTAAGCGAATTTTTGAAGAACCCCCAGCTTAAGTGCTTGGAGATCAGCGTCACAAGGCTGTGGTTGGCAGCAAACTGATCGAGGATATTGTCGGTGATGAAAAGCACCTGCTCCTCAAAATCCTGGATGTCCGGATGGCGCAGCAGATCCGCATAGGCTGCCTGGAATATCTGGCTTGCCTTGTGCGCAATCAGATGATTTCGAATATCGTATTTATCTTTGAAATAAAGATAGAAAGTGCCCTTTGCAACGCCGGCGTTGTTCACGATGTCCGAAATAGAGGTTTTATTAAAGCCGTTGTCGATAAAGAGCGAGAAAGCAGAGTCCAGAAGGGACTCACGTTTCATTTGTTTGTTATTATCAATTTTTCCCACAGAGAGTCTCCTTTCCTGAAAGATATCAAAAGCGTGTGTCATTATCTTGTCTATAATTATAGGTATCATACATGGAAACTGTCAAAGGGAAAATGACTAATTTTCTCATTTTTGTGACTATGCACGAAGAAAAAAATGACCGATCGTCAATTTTGTGCAGTATTTAATGTTGACTAAGAGTCATTTTTGCGTTATAACATTAGATGATTGAAAGGCATAGGAAAAACATCCTCGATCTGAGGGAAACGGTATCCCGCAGTATCTTACTCCGAGCGGGTTTTACTTCTCTTATGATCCTGGATTTCATCATAAAAAACCATTATAAAAACCACAGAAAGGAAGTTTATCACAATGAATAGAAACAGAAAACTGAGAAAACAGATGATGTCTGGTCTTGCTGTTGGTATGGCTGCTGTTATGGGAGCTGCTCCGAGACGCAATGTCATTCGTGAAAACAGTGATCCGGGAGATATTATCATTCTTCTGGGTGGACGTACCGGACGTGACGGTATCGGTGGTGCTACAGGATCTTCTAAGGCACATACCACAAAGTCAATTGATGTCTGTGGTGCAGAGGTTCAGAAGGGTAATGCTCCGACAGAGCGAAAGATCCAGCGTCTGTTCCGCCGTCAGGAGGTAAGCTCCATTATAAAGAAGTGTAACGATTTCGGTGCCGGCGGTGTGTCCGTTGCCATCGGTGAGCTGGCAGATGGTCTGGAGGTTAATCTGGACAAGGTGCCAAAGAAGTATGCCGGACTGGACGGCACAGAGCTTGCGATTTCTGAGTCTCAGGAGCGTATGGCTGTTGTTGTTGCCAAGTCTGATGTCAATAAAATGCTTGATTTTGCAGCAGAAGAAAATCTGGAAGCTGTGGTTGTGGCTGAGGTGACGGAAAGCCCGCGTCTTGTATTGAAATGGAGAGGCAAGACGATCGTAGATATCTCCAGAGCATTCCTTGATACCAATGGTGCTCATCAGGAGACTGATGTTGAGGTGACGATACCGGATCAGGACAAAAACTACTTCCGGGAAAAGAAAGATACAAGAGATCTGAAGCGCGCATGGTTAGATACTCTGCGTGATCTGAATGTCTGCTCCCAGAAGGGACTTGTGGAGATGTTTGACAGCTCCATCGGTGCGTCTACCGTAACGATGCCTTATGGTGGAAAGACACAGCATACACCGATCCAGACAATGATCGCAAAGCTCCCGGTGCTGGAGGGTAAATGTGATACCGTTACGATGATGAGCTATGGTATGGATCCATATCTGACAAGCTGGAGTCCATATCATGGAGCTGTTTATGCCGTGATCTCATCTGTGGCCAAGATTGTCGCTTCCGGTGGCGATTACAGTAAGATTCGTTTTACATTCCAGGAGTATTTCAGACGTCTCGGAACAGATCCGAAGCGCTGGGGTGAGCCGATGGCAGCTCTCTTAGGTGCTTATGATGCGCAGATGAAGCTGGGACTTCCATCTATTGGTGGAAAGGACAGTATGTCCGGTTCCTTTAATGATATTGATGTACCGCCAACATTATGCTCCTTTGCAGTTGACGTAGCGACTTTGCAGGATGTTGTCAGTCCGGAGCTGAAAAAGGCAGGCAATGTTCTTGTGAAGTTTGATATTGAGAAGGATGAGTTTGATCTTCCGGTATATTCTCAGTTAATGAGTCTCTATGCAGACATTACAAAGCTGATCCATGAGAAGAAGATTGTTTCTGCATATGCCGTTGGCTTTGGCGGTATCTGCGAGGCTGTCAGCAAGATGGCATTTGGTAACGAGCTTGGTGTTACATTAAATGACCGGCTTTCGATTGATGAGCTGTTTGCAAAGGACTATGGCTCTATTATCGTTGAGATGGATCCGGAGGACTATGCAGCATGTAAGCTCGCTGGCAAAGAGATCGGTACTGTAACAGAGCAGCCGAATTTCGTGGCAGGTACTACGTCTATCTCTATGAAGGAAGCGTATGAAGCATGGACAGGACGCCTGGAGGAGGTATTCCCAACCAGATCCGGTGTGGAGCAGAAGCCGCTGGAGGATACCCTGTTTGATGCAAAGCAGGTCTATACTGCACAGAGAAAGCTGGCACGACCAAAGGTATTTATCCCTGTATTCCCTGGTACAAACTGCGAGTATGACACTACAAAGGCATTTGAGCAGGCAGGAGCAGAGGTAGAGACATTAGTATTTAAGAATATGACAGAGGGACAGATTGTAGAGTCTGTCAATGCTTTTGAAAAAGCTATCAGAGAAAGTCAGATCCTGATGTTCTCTGGCGGATTCAGTGCCGGTGATGAGCCTGATGGTTCAGCGAAGTTTATTGCGTCCATTTTCAGAAATCCAAAGATCATGGATGCCGTTCATGATCTGTTGCAGCAAAGAGATGGTCTGGCACTTGGTATCTGTAACGGATTCCAGGCACTGATCAAGCTGGGACTTGTGCCATATGGTGAGATCAAGCCACAGACAGCGGGAGCACCGACTCTGACAACCAACAGCATTGGACGTCATATTTCCAAGTCTGTTTACACAAAGGTAGTAACCAATAAGTCCCCATGGCTGATGCGTGCAGAGCTTGGTGGCGTTTATGCAATTCCTGCTTCTCATGGTGAAGGTCGTTTTGTGGCAGAGGAGAGTGTGATCAAGGAACTCTTTGCAAATTGTCAGGTGGCAACGCGTTACGTGGATCTGCAGGGCAATCCGACTATGGACGAGGAATTCAATCCAAATGGCTCGTATGCGGCTATTGAGGGTATTACCAGTCCGGATGGAAGAGTTCTCGGTAAGATGGCTCATTCCGAGCGTATTGGTGACGGTGTAGCTGTCAATATTTATGGCGATCAGAATCAGCATATCTTTGAATCCGGTGTATCCTATTTTAAGTAAAATACTGGTGAAACCGGGTAAGATTTCGTGAAAGAAAAGAAAAATAAAAAAATTAAAAAAAGTGGTTGACAAATCACACGCTTTCCGATAGAATACTACTTGTGCTTGA
>ERZ773108.3358-NODE-3358-length-12415-cov-3.469417_pt1 | contig 12415 bp, 10 predicted proteins | sample MGYA00580570_ERZ773108 | MGnify/ENA primary metagenome ERZ773108 (study PRJEB29015, sample SAMEA2737840) | human gut metagenome | biome: human gut; feature: human-associated habitat; material: faeces | place: China | collected 2012 ...
CGCAGGACGAGCTTGCGTACTTACAGGATCTCTGTGCCGGCATCGAGGAATAATTCTGCAATTTTTTCAGGCTGCTCTTGCATTTTGATGCAGGACGGCTTACAATGGTAACAGAAAAATGCAGGAATTGATGCAGGAGAGATGATGGAATGAACGACCTTATCAGCAAGATCCAGACAGAGCTGCCCGGATTTTCCAAGGGGCAGAAGCAGATCGCGCGATATATTTTAGAGCACTACGACAAGGCGGCCTTCATGACGGCGAGCCGTCTGGGCGTAACGGTGGGCGTGAGCGAATCCACGGTAGTACGCTTTGCGACCGAGCTGGGCTACGACGGCTACCCCCACCTTCAGCGCGCTCTTCAGGAGATGATCCGCAACAAGCTGACCTCGGTGCAGCGCATGGAGGTATCGAGCGACCGGCTGGGAGGCCGCGACGTGCTGCGCACCGTGCTGCACGCGGACACCGACATGATCCGCCAGACGCTCGACGAGATCGACCGCGACGCCTTTCAGGGCGCTGTCGACGCGCTCACGGGGGCACACCGCATCTACATACTCGGTGTGCGCTCGTCCAGTGCGCTCGCGAACTTCCTCGGCTTTTATTTCAATCTTTTGTTCGATAATGTCACGCTCGTGCACACGAACAGCGTCAGCGAGATCTTCGAGCAGGTGCTGCGCATCGGCCCGGGCGACGTTCTGTTCGGCATCTCGTTCCCGCGCTACTCCAAGCGCACGCTGAGCGCGATGCAATACGCGCGCGACCGCGGCGCGAAGGTCATTGCGCTGACCGACAGCCAGCTTTCGCCGCTCGCCCGCGTGGCAGACCATCTGCTGCTCGCGCGCAGCGACATGGCGAGCTTCGTCGACTCGCTCGTGGCGCCGCTCTCGGTCATCAACGCGCTCATCGTTGCCGTCGGCATGAGCCGCCGCGACGAGATCGAGCACACGTTCAACAAGCTTGAAAGCATCTGGGAGAAATACGACGTATACGAAAAGCCGGAGGACGATACAAATTGAACATCATTGTCATCGGCGGCGGCGCGGCCGGACTCATGGCGGCGGGAACCGCAGCGGAGCAGGGCGCGAACGTCACCCTGTTCGAGACCAATGAAAAGGTCGGACGAAAATTATTCATAACCGGCAAGGGACGCTGCAACGTCTGCAACGACTGCGACGCGCAGGAGGTGCTGCGCAACGTGCCGGTCAATCCGCGCTTTCTCTATTCCGCGCTCGGCGCGTTTTCGCCGGCGGACGTGAAGGCGTTTTTTGAGGAAAAGGGCGTCGCGCTCAAGACCGAGCGCGGAAACCGCGTGTTCCCGGTGTCGGACAGGGCTTCCGACATCATCGACGCGCTGTTCCTCTGGGTAAGGCGCACGGGCGTGAGCATCATTCACGCGAGCGTGAGCGACCTTATCATGCAGGACGGCCGCGTGACCGGCGTTCGGGCAGGGAAGAAGACCTGCCTGGCGGATCGCGTGATCGTCGCGACCGGCGGCGCGTCCTATCCGCAGACCGGCTCGACCGGCGACGGCTACCGCTTCGCGCGCGAGGCAGGGCACAGCGTTGTCCCGGCGAACCCGTCACTCGTGCCGCTCGTCGAGAGCGGCGAGACCTGCCGCTCGCTCATGGGACTCAGCCTGCGCAACGTGCAGCTGACCGTCTTTGAAAACGAGAAAAAGATATACACCGACTTCGGCGAGATGCTGTTCACGCATTTCGGTCTGTCGGGTCCGCTCGTGCTGTCCGCGAGCGCACATATGCGCCATTTCGGCAGCAAAAGCTACCGTGTCGAGATCGACCTCAAGCCGGCGCTCGATGAAAAAACGCTCGATAAGCGCCTGCTGTCCGACTTCGACAAGCACAAGAACAGCGACTTCGTAAACGCCTTGGGCGAGCTGCTGCCGCGGAAAATCATCCCGGCGGTCATCGAAAAGAGCGGCATCGACCCGCGCGAAAAGGTGAATACCATCACGAAAAAGCAGCGCGCCTCGCTGCTGCGCGTACTCAAATGCTTCCCGGTCGAGATCTCGGGCAAGCGGCCGATCGCCGAGGCCATCGTCACCACGGGCGGCGTGTCTGTGCGCGAGGTCAGCCCCAAGACCATGGAGTCGAAAAAATGCAGCGGCCTGTACTTCGCGGGCGAGGTGCTCGACGTCGACGCCTACACCGGCGGCTTTAATCTGCAAATCGCGTGGTCTACCGGCCGTCTGGCCGGTCTGTCCGCCGCACAGGAGGAGAAATAAGCATGAAATACATTTCTGTTGCGATCGACGGCCCCTCGGGCGCCGGAAAATCCACCGTGGCGCGCGCCGCGGCGGCGCAGCTCGGCTATGTCTATGTCGATACGGGCGCGATGTACCGCACCATCGGTCTCGCGGTCTGCCGCAGGGGCATTTCCGGCGAGGATACCGAGGGCATCAGGTCGGTCCTGCCGGACATCCGCGTCGGCATCACCTATGAAAACGGCGCGCAGCATGTGCTGCTGAACGGCGAGGACGTTTCAAGCGAGATCCGCACGCCAGAGATCGCCTATTATGCCTCCCGCGTGTCTGCCGTGCCCGAGGTGCGCGAATTCCTGCTGAACACCCAGCGTGACATGGCGAAAAACGGAAATATCCTGATGGACGGCCGAGACATCGGCACGGTCATCCTGCCCGACGCGCCGGTCAAGATCTTTCTCACCGCATCGGCTGAGTCGCGCGCAGAGCGCCGCTATAAGGAGCTTGCCGAGAAGGGACAGCAGGTCACGATGGAGAGCGTGCTGCACGACATCAACGAGCGCGACCGTCAGGACATGAACCGCGCCATCGCGCCGCTGCGGCAGGCGGAGGACGCCGTGCTGCTCGACACGAGCGCGCTCACCCTCGAGGAGAGCATCGCGTCCGTTCTGCGCATCATTCGTGAAAAAACGGAGGAGAACAAATGAAATTCAAGTATCACCGCTGGTTTCAGTGGCTTGTCGTGCCGTTCGTAGCCCTTGCGTTCCATATTTACTTCGGCTACCGCATCATCGGCCGCGAGAACATCCCCGAGGGCGGCTGCGTCGTCTGCCCGAACCATATCCAGCTGTCCGACCCCCCGTTCGCAGCGGTCGCGCTCAGTCACAGGACGCCGCTGCGCCTGATGGCGAAAAAGGAGCTGTTCCAGGGCAATAAGCTGTTCGCATGGCTGATCGCGGCGCTCGGCGCGTTCCCGGTCGACCGTGAGGGCGCGGACATCACCGCCATCAAGACCGCGCTTTCGAGCGTGAAGGCCGGCCAGAAGCTCATCATCTTCCCGCAGGGCACGCGCGGCGCGGCCGAGGGCGAGACCAAGAAGGGAGCCGCCATGCTCGCGGTCAAGAGCCGTGCGCCCATCCTGCCCATGTACATCACCGAGGGTAAGGGCTTCCGGTGCCGGGCGACCGTCGTCATCGGCAAGCCATTCACGCCCGACCCGAAAACGAAGGAGTACGGTGCGCTCGCAGATGACATTCTCCGCCGCATCTACGCGCTGAAGGAGAAGGTATGAGCGTTACGGTAGCGAAAACCGCCGGCTTCTGCTTCGGCGTGCGCCGCGCGGTCGATCTGGCCGAGCAGCAGACAAGGCAGGGCGGCGAGATCTACGCCTACGGCGAGATCATCCATAATATGCACGAGATCGCGCGTCTGGAAAAGATGGGCGTGCACACGGCACAGACGATCAGCGGGATCCCGGACGGCGAGCGGGTGCTCATTCGCGCGCACGGCGTGGCGCGGTCGGTCTATGACGCATTCCGGCAGAAAAACTGCGAGATCTATGACGCAACCTGTCCGTTCGTGCAGAAAATACACAGGATCGTCGACCGCGAGAGCAGGGACGGACGCCTCGTCCTCATCCTCGGCAAGGAGGGTCACCCCGAGGTAGAGGGCATACGCGGCTGGTGCAGCGAGAGCGTGGTCATAGACGGAGAACAGGCAGCGCAGACGTTTGCGGACGCACTGGAGCCCGCGTCGCGGCCGGTCTCCCTTGTTGCCCAGACCACGGTAAACCGGGCGGTCTGGAATATTTCTGTGTCTATCCTAAAAAAAAGGTGTACAAACCTCAAAATTTTTGATACAATATGTAAAGCGACGGATGAGCGTCAGTCGGAGGCTCGTCTGCTTGCCGGTGCGTCCGATCAAATGATCGTGATCGGCGACAGAAAAAGTTCTAACACGAAACGGCTCTATGAGATCAGCCGTTCGCTGTGCCGCAACGTGCTTTATATCGAGGATGCCGCGGAGCTTACTACGCAGGAGCTTCTCCGGACCGGAAATATTGGCATCACAGCAGGAGCTTCTACACCGGCATGGATAATTAAGGAGGTCAGTAACATGATGAGCGATGAAATCAAGATTGAAAACGGCGAGGACTTTGCAGCAATGCTGGAAGAGTCCTTCAAGACTTTAAATAATGGAGAAAAGGTAACCGGCACCGTTGTAGGCATTTCCAACAACGACGTACAGGTCGATCTGGGCGTTAAGCACACTGCGTATATCCCGCTGAGCGAGCTGTCCGACGACCCGAACTACGATGTTGCAGCTAACATCCACGTTGGCGACGAGATCGAGGCTGTTGTTGTCCGCGTAAACGACGGCGAGGGCACTGTTACCCTGTCCAAGAAGCGCGTAGACCAGCTCAAGGGCTGGGAGACCGTAGAGAAGGCATACGAGGAGCACACCGTTGTTGAGGGCACCATCGTAGAGGAGAACCGCGGCGGTGTCGTTGCAACTGCATACGGCGTTCGCGTATTCATCCCGGCTTCTCAGACCGGCGTTCCGAAGGATCAGCCGATGAGCCCGCTGGTAAAGACCAAGCAGTCCTTCTATATCACCGAGATCAACCGTCAGCGCAAGCGCGTTGTTGGTTCTATCCGTCAGATCCAGCAGGAGGCTCGCAAGGCTGCTGCTGAGCAGATCTGGAACACCATCGAGATCGGCAACGAGTACGACGGTGTTGTCAAGTCCCTGACCTCCTACGGCGCATTCGTAGACATCGGCGGCGTAGACGGCATGGTACACATCTCCGAGCTGTCCTGGGGCCGCATCAAGCACCCGTCCGAGGTCGTTTCCGTTGGCGACAAGGTCAAGGTATTCGTAATCGGTCTGGACAAGGAGAACAAGAAGATCTCCCTCGGCTACAAGCGCGAGGAGGACAATCCGTGGAACGTATTCAAGTCCAAGTACGACATCGGCTCTGTTGCTGAGGTTAAGATCCTCAAGTTCATGCCGTTCGGCGCATTCGCTGAGATCGTACCGGGCGTTGACGGCCTGATCCACATCTCCCAGATCGCGGATCACCGCATCGCTAAGCCGGAAGACGCTCTCGAGGTCGGCCAGGTTGTCGAGGCTAAGATCATCGACATCAACGACGAGAAGAAGAAGGTTTCCCTGTCTATCCGTGCTCTGCTCGAGGACGGCGAGGACTACGAGGACTAATCCTCTCTTCCCAAATCGCAAATGCAAGGAGGCACCTGTACATCTGTACGGGTGCTTCTTTTTTGCTTTGGGAGTGGCGGCATAAAGCTGCGTCTGCTGCATAGGCTCTCCTGAGGAGGGGATAGGATGCGGCGCAGGAGAAAACGTGCAAACCGCTGGGCGGTGCTGCTGCTCGCACTGACGCTGGCGGCCGGTATCGCCCTCTTTACCGCGCATCTCCACCGGATCTTCCTCGAATACGCCATCAACGAGTGCGAGGATAACGCGCTGATGGAGATCGGCAGTCTGATGGAGGACGAGGTCTACGCTCATCCCGAGCGCTATGCCTCGCTCGTGCAGCTCGACTACGACAGTGAACGCCATGTCACCGCGCTGCGCACCGATGTTGTCGCCATCGGACGCATCAAGTCGCGGCTCGTGAACGGTCTGTACGACCGTCTCGATGAGTTCGAGCAGACGCTGATCGAGGTGCCGCTCGGCTCGGTGCTTGCGCCGCGCTTTTTCTCCGGCAGAGGGCCGAGCCTGCATTTCGGGCTGGCCGGGCTGACGCAGATGGAGGCGGAATTCGTCAGCAGCTTTTCCGCCGCCGGCATCAACCAGACGCGCCACTGCATCCTGATCGAGTTCCATGCCGGGTTCCGCATCCTCACGCCCTTCGGCGGCGAGGACCGCGAGATCGTCTCGACCTTTCCGGTCACGGATACGGTCATCGTCGGCACTGTGCCCGAGCGCTATGCCTATATCGGCTCGGCCGGCGAGGGCCTGCTCGGGGAGGTGCGTGACGGCTCGGCGGAATGAAATCCGAAAAATCCGAAAATAAGACTTCAAAAACGGGTAAATCTTTGGTATACTAAATCTGTGCGGAAATTTTCTGCACGCCAAAGGAGTTTAACAATGGACGCACGTGAACAGATCGCCGCGCTGCGCGAGCAGCTGCGGTATCATAACGAAAAATACTATAACGACGACGAGCCCGAAATTTCGGATTACGAGTACGACATGATGCAGCGCGAGCTGCGTGCGCTCGAGAAGGAGCACCCCGAGCTGGCGGATGCAGATTCTCCGACGCAGCGCGTCGGCGGCACGGCAAGCGGACGCTTCGCCAAGGTGACGCACGCCTATCCGCTCGAGAGCTTGCAGGATGTGTTCTCGTTCGACGAGCTCGGCGAGTTCTACACGCGCGTGGAAAACACGGTCGGAAGCGCGGAGTACGTTGTCGAATACAAGATCGACGGCCTTTCGGTCGCGCTCGAGTACGTCGACGGCGAGTTCGTGCGCGGCGCGACGCGCGGCGACGGTCAGGTCGGTGAGGACGTCACGAAAAACCTCAAAACCATCAAGGACATTCCGAAAAAGCTGGAAAACGCGCCGCCGCATCTGATCGTGCGCGGTGAGGTCTATATGAAAAAGTCCGTGTTCGACGCGCTGAACGCCGAGCTCGAGCTGCACGAAAAGCCGCTGCTCGCCAATCCGCGCAACGCGGCCGCAGGGTCTCTCCGCCAGAAGGACAGCAGGATCACGAGAGAAAGAAAGCTCTCGATCTTCTGCTTCAACATCCAGAACAGCGACGAGCTGCCGATGGAGAGCCATGTGCAGGCGCTCGACTATCTGAAAAGCCTCGGCTTTCCGACAAGCCCGCGCTATCCGGTCTACACCGACCCGAAGGACGTACAGCACGAGATCGAGAATATGGGCGAGACGCGCGGCGAGCTGGATTTCGACATCGACGGCGCAGTCGTCAAGGTCAATTCCTTCGCGCAGCGTGAAACGCTCGGCTCGACCGCGAAATTCCCGCGATGGGCGGCGGCGTACAAGTATCCGCCCGAGGTCAAGCAGACGCTCCTGAAGGACATCGTCATCACGGTGGGACGCACCGGCGTACTCACGCCGAACGCCGTGCTCGAGCCGGTTCGGCTCGCCGGTACGTCTTGCGGGCACCTCGGTGTCCCGTGCAACGCTGCACAACCGCGATTTTATCCGTCAGCTCGATGCGCGCGTGGGCGACATCGTTTCCGTGCGCAAGGCGGGCGAGATCATTCCCGAGATCATCGGCGTGGAAAAGGATCGGCGTCCGCTGGATTCCGTGCCGTATGAGTTCCCGAAGTTCTGCCCGGTCTGCGGCGCACCGGTCTACGATGACGAGGACGAAGCCGCCATCCGCTGCACGAGCGCTTCCTGTCCGGCGCAGCTGCTGCGCAACCTCATGCACTTCGCGTCGCGCGACGCGATGGACATCGACGGCTGCGGCGAGGGCAACCTCCAGAAGCTGATCGACGCAGGACTCGTAAAGTCCGCCGCCGACCTCTATGACCTGACGGTGGAGCAGCTGCTTCCCCTCGGCAAGAAGGTGGATACCTGGGCGAACAACCTCGTCCGCTCGATCGAAGCGAGCAAAACGCGCGATCTGTCGCGGCTGCTGTTCGCGTTCGGCATCCGCCACGTCGGCCAGAAGGCCGGCCGCATCCTCAGCGACCACTTCGGCTCGCTCGATGCGCTGCTGACCGCGCCGGTCGAGGAGATGACCGAGATCCGCGACATCGGCCAGACCACGGCCGAGAGCATCGCCGCATGGCGCGCCCTGCCGCAGTCGCACACGCTCATCGAAAAGCTGCGTGCGCACGGGGTCAACTTCATCGGCGAAAAGACCGCGAAGAGCGACCTGCTCGCCGGAAAGACCATCGTCGCGACCGGCAGTCTGACGCTGTACACGCGCAAGGAGATCAACGACCTCATCGAGTCGCTCGGCGGCAAGGCCGCAGGCTCGGTCTCGAAAAAGACGAGCTACGTTGTCGCAGGCGAGAACGCCGGCAGCAAGCTGCAAAAGGCGGCGGAGCTGGGGATTCCGGTGCTGACCGAGGAGGAATTCCGGCAGATGATTACCGAAAACGAGCAGCCGTAGGCTGTTCGGTAAGCGATAAACGCATCCAAAAGATTTTACAGATAAACAGGAGGAAACAGACATGGCAATTTCCAGAAAAGAAATTGAGCACATCGCGTCTCTGGCACGTCTGGACTCGACGGGCGGCATCTTTGACCGTCTGGCGGACGACATGCAGGGCATCGTCGCAATGGTAGACAAGCTCGCAGAGCTTGATCTCGGCGACATCACCGATGTCATCAACACCGAGCGCAAGAATGCGTTCCACGAGGACGAGGTCATTCAGGAATACACGCCGGACAAGCTGATCGAGCCGAACGCACCGGACTTCCAGTGCGGCGGCGTAGCAGTACCGCGTGTTGTCGAGTAAGGAGGGGACAGAAACATGGCACTTTATGAAAAGACTGCGTCCGAGCTGTCCGAACTGCTCGGCAAGAAGGAGATCTCCGCAGTAGAACTGGCAAAGGACGTTTTTGCCCGCACGAAGGCGGTAGAGGACAAGGTTCAGGGCTACGTTACCGTAGCCGAGGAAGCAGCGCTCGCACAGGCAGAAGCCGTCGATAAGAAGCGCGCTTCCGGTGAGGAGCTTTCCGCTCTGGCCGGTATCCCGATCGCGATCAAGGACAACATCTGCACCAAGGGTACGCTGACCACCTGCGCGTCCAAGATGCTTTATAACTTCAAGCCGCCGTACAACGCGACCGTCATCGAGAAGCTGACCGCTGCTGACGCTGTCATCACCGGCAAGGCAAACATGGACGAGTTCGCAATGGGTTCTTCCTGCGAGAACTCCGCTGCACACCCGACCCACAACCCGCATAACCTCGACCGCGTACCGGGCGGCTCGTCCGGCGGCTCCGCTGCTGTTGTTGCGGCAGGCGAAGCGCCGCTCGCTCTCGGCTCGGATACCGGCGGCTCTATCCGTCAGCCGGCGTCCTTCTGCGGCGTTGTCGGCATGAAGCCGACCTACGGTGCGGTTTCCCGTTACGGTCTGATCGCATTCGCATCTTCTCTCGACCAGATCGGCCCGTTCGGCCGCTCCATCGAGGACGCAGCCATGCTGCTCGATGCGGTTACCGGTCACGATCCGCTGCATGACTCCACTTCTGTCAAGACCCCGTTCGAGGGTTCTCTGCGCGCAAACCTGAACGCAGACGTTAAGGGCCTCAAGATCGGTCTGCCGAAGGAGTATTTCGGCGAGGGCATCTCTGACGCGGTCCGCAAGAACGTCATGGCGGCTGCTGAGGCGTACAAGGCGCTCGGCGCGGAGGTATTCGAGATCTCGCTGCCGCTGGTCGAGTACGCGCTGCCGATCTACTACATTCTGTCCTCTGCCGAGGCTTCTTCCAACCTCGCCCGCTTCGACGGCGTAAAGTATGGCTACCGCACCCCGAACGCGGGCGACGACATTACCGAGCTGTACACCAAGAGCCGTTCCGAGGGCTTCGGCGCAGAGGTACAGCGCCGCATCATGCTCGGCACCTATGTGCTGTCCTCCGGCTACTACGACGCCTACTACAAGAAGGCGCGCGCTGCTCAGCGCAAGATCCGCGAGGAGTTCGCGAACGCATTCGAGAAGTGCGACGTCATCCTGACGCCGGTCGCGCCGACCACCGCCTACGAGATCGGCTCCAAGACCACCAATCCGCTCGAGATGTACGCAGGCGATATCTGCACGGTTTCCGTCAACATCGCCGGTCTGCCGGGCCTGGTTCAGCCGTGCGGCTTTGACGAGAATCATATGCCGGTCGGCATGCAGCTCATCGGCCCGCGCTTCGGCGAGCAGACCCTGCTCAACGCAGGTCTGGCCTTCGAGCAGGCTTCCGGCCTCAAGAACATCATCGCGGCACTGTAAGGGAGGAAGACAAACATGAAATACGAAGCTGTCATCGGTCTGGAAGTGCACGCGGAGCTGTCCACCAAGAGCAAGATCTACTGCTCGTGCTCCACGGGCTTCGGCGCACCGATCAACACCCATACCTGCCCGGTCTGCACCGGTATGCCGGGCGCACTGCCGGTCCTCAACAAGCAGGTAGTACACTATGCCGCCAAGATGGGCAAGGCGACCGGCTGCACGGTCAACCAGCTCTGCAAGGCGGATCGCAAGAACTATTTTTACCCCGACCTGCCCAAGGCATATCAGATCTCTCAGTTTGATGTGCCGATCTGCGAGAACGGCGAGGTATTCTTCTATGTCGACGGCGTAAAGCACTCCTGCCGTCTCGAGCGCATCCACTTCGAGGAGGACGCGGGCAAGCTGCTGCATGATGAGATCGACGGCACCATCGTCGACTTCAACCGCTGCGGCGTACCGCTGATCGAGATGGTAACCCGTCCCGACCTGCATTCCTCTGCCGAGGCGAAGGAATTCCTTGAAATGATCAAGACCACCCTGTCCTACCTCGACATCTGCGACTGCAAGATGGAGGAAGGCTCCATCCGCTGCGACGTCAACGTCTCCATCCGTCCGGAGGGCACCACCGAGCTGGGCACCCGTGTCGAGATGAAGAACATCAACACCTTCTCCGGCGCGGTCCGTGCGATCGACTACGAAATCGCGCGTCAGATCGAGGTCGTTGAGAACGGCGGTGAAATCCAGCAGGAGACCCGCCGCTGGGACGACGTGAAGCTGAAGAACACCGTCATGCGTACCAAGGAGGATGCGCAGGACTACCGTTACTTCCCGGACCCGGATCTGATCGCCGTCGAGATCTCTGACGAGTGGATGAAGCAGATCGAGAGCGAGGTTCCGGAGCTGCCGATCACCCGTTACGAGCGTTATCTGAACGAGTACGGCATGACCGCGATGGAAGCGCGTCTGATCTCGGACAGCTTCGAGAAGGCCGAGCTGCTCGACGCTGCGGCAAAGCAGGTCAAGCCCAAGGCTGCTGCAAACTGGATCCTGTCCGACATCTCCAAGTACCTGAACGACAAGGCTGTCAGCCTCAAGGACACCAAGATGACCGCCGACAAGCTGGTCGCTCTGGTCAAGCTCATCGAGGCGGGCACCATCTCCGGCAACGCCGGCAAGAAGGTTCTGCCCTCCATGTTCGAGACCGACGAGACCGTTGAGGCCATCGTTGACCGCATGGGTCTCAAGCAGGTATCCGACGAGGGCGCTATCCTCGCCATCGTACAGGACGTTCTCGCGAAGAACGAGAAGGCTGTTGCCGACTTCAAGGCAGGCAAGAACGTTACCGGCTTCCTCGTAGGCCAGTGCATGAAGGCCTCCAAGGGTCAGGGCAATCCGCAGATCATCAACAAGCTGATCGCAGCGGAGCTCGCAAAGCTGTAAAATTTAATGAGAAAGACCGCCGAAAGGCGGTCTTTTTTAGACTGTCGAAAAACTTCGTTTTTCCGACAGTCCTAAATTTTTTCTAAAATCCCTATTGACAAACAGGGGAAATAGGTGTATCCTCAATTCATAGAAAACACCTATGAATACTGAGATATAGAAAGGCGGCATGAAGCTGTGATACTCTCGCGAATGTGCCGATGTCGAAACTGATTTTTCGGTACTGCATCTCTTATCCAAGCATAAATTGACTATTTCTGAACTTCTGAAAGGCGGTAAAACCCCATGTCTGATATTAAAAAGAGCTTTGCTGATCTGATCGGCAACACTCCGCTGTACGCAGCTGAAAAATTCGCAGAGAAGGTCGGCGCCAACGCCACCATCCTTGCAAAACTCGAATACTTCAATCCGGCCGGCTCGGTCAAGGACCGTATTGCAAACGCCATGATCAACGAGGCTGAGGCTTCCGGCGCACTCAAGCCGGGTGCTACCATCATCGAGCCGACCTCCGGCAACACCGGCATCGGTCTGGCGGCTGTCGCGGCGGCCCGCGGCTACCGCATCATCCTCACCATGCCCGAGACCATGTCCCTCGAGCGCCGCAATATGCTCAAGGCCTACGGCGCGGAGCTGGTTCTGACCGAGGGCGCAAAGGGTATGTCCGGCGCGATCGCGAAGGCAGATGAGCTTGCGAAGGAGACCCCGAACAGCTTTATCCCGGGTCAGTTCGTCAACCCGGCAAACCCGGCCGCGCACTATGCGACCACCGGCCCGGAGATCTGGAAGCAGACCGACGGCAAGG
>ERZ773108.3361-NODE-3361-length-12396-cov-39.289199_pt1 | contig 12396 bp, 10 predicted proteins | sample MGYA00580570_ERZ773108 | MGnify/ENA primary metagenome ERZ773108 (study PRJEB29015, sample SAMEA2737840) | human gut metagenome | biome: human gut; feature: human-associated habitat; material: faeces | place: China | collected 2012 ...
TACATTGAAATCAACACTACGGAAGATACCGCAGTAGCGGGCTAACCCCCGCTACGAACCCCTTTGACAGTGTGTTTTCCTAATAGGCGCTAATCATAGGAAGTTTATTTACTAGAAATCGTTTTGCTGGATGTACATTTCTGTTTTCAAGGACATGTAAAGAACTTGCGCAAAAATTCTCAAAACTAAATTACCCACAGAATCAAATGTCAGACCATGATTTCCTAGTCGCGGCCTGCGCCTATTCATGTGGAACTGTTATTTTAGACAGTCAGAAAAATATTCTTCATATCAGGCATAGTAGTAGCGTTACCTCAGGTGGCAATGGCTTAAAGAAAAGATTCCAGACTGAGTGGAACTACGTGTTTAATAGGCGTAATGTTCAGTCTACTTTGGCAAAGGAATTGCTTGAAAAATGTAGCGACAAAATGCCTATAGGAAAAGAAGAATTACTATCTGAAATAGCGAGTTATCAGCATAATCCACGAACAAAACTACGATTACTGTTTGATTCTGACATGAACTGTGGAACATTTGTGTGCAATTTGGAATGTAAATTGAAGGTACTTTTAAACAGTTACTGAAAAGGAGTGTGAACCAAATGGGGAACGCAAGCAAAAGTTCCTACAGACGCAGACTGCCCGATGAGTATGAGTTCTCTGCGCCAGAAGAGTATCTCAACCGCATGGGGGCTGAAAAGAAAATCGAAAACGAATACCGCAACGATTTCATGCGTGACCGTGATCGCGTTCTGTACAGCAGTGCGTTCCGCCGTATGGCCGGCAAAACGCAAATCTATCTTACTGGAACTGACGACCATTGCCGTAACCGTCTGACGCATACGTTGGAAGTATCCCAAATTGCCCGGACGATTGCCAAGGCTTTACGCCTGGATGAAAATCTGACAGAAGCTATTGCACTTGCGCATGATCTGGGGCACACGCCATTTGGCCACGCGGGAGAGCAGCGTCTCCACGAAATCATGACGTTCAATAGTCCAATCAATAATAAAGGCAGTATTACAGAATCTCCTTTCCGTAAAATCTCGGATAGAGAATACGCCGGTTCTTTTGGGTTCAAGCATAATCTGCAGGGCGTCCGAGTCACGGCTAAGTTGGAGGACGCTTACGGCGACTTTGGCTTGAATCTAACAAACTATACTCTGTGGGGGATTGCGCATCACTCCAATATGGAATACCGTAAGGGAACGTTCAAAAACATGTCGGAAGCCCCTGATTATTTGCAATGCTTTGAAAAGTACATGTGCCATGGTGATGGAATCCACGAAGCATGGTCTTTTGAAGCCTTTGTAGTGCGCGAAGCCGATGAGATTGCGCAATGGCACCACGATATGGAAGACGCATTGTATAGTCGTGCAATGACGCCTAAAGGCGTTTGCTCTGCGATTCAAAATCAGTTGGAGCCTTTCTTGAATGATGAAGAAAGCGCAGAATTGGAGAAAATCAAAAAGAGTTTTGAGTATGTTGCGGCACAATCCCGTGTTGACAAAAAGGTTCTTGCAACTCTGTCCCATACAGTTGTAGATGCTCTTGTGACTCGTCTTGTTTTGGCTTCTCGTCAGAACTTACAATATTTATGGGAACACTATGTACTCGATGATTCTAAATATAAACGCGGCAATGCATATCTCTTTTTCCAAAACAACTGCCACAAGCCGATGCCGGGCAGCAATAACATTGTTATAGAAAAAGCTATCGGCTACCAAGTATTCAGCCAGACAGATAAAGGAATCCAAGCGTCGCTTCGTGGGTATCCCAGTACGATCCGCACACATATTCACCACTCCAAAGAAGTGGAGTGCATGAATGCTAAAGGACAGTACATTATTAAAAAGCTCTTTGAGGCATACTCCAGCCATCCTCAGCAGCTGCCAACCAGCGTAATCATTCGATTCCTTAAGGACATTGGCAAAGAGGAAGAATTGCTGAAAGCAGAAAAAGACGGTATTGGGGCTGTACGGACAATGTTTGATAAAGAGATTGAAGCCCGCAGTGAAGGAAAGTATGACAAAGAGCGGGACATTTGCCTGATGCGCAACATCTGTGACCATATTGCAAGTATGACAGACCGTTATGCGTTAAAAGAATATGAAAAGCTGTACGGTTAAAAGTTAAACATAGGAACAATGAAAATGAAAATTTTGATTTCCGCCTTTACTTATTGGCCAGCAGTTGACGGCGTGCAAAATGTAACACAATATCAGGCTGAGGGACTGGCGGCGCGCGGTCATGATGTGACTGTTCTGACCGGCTTCCTGCCGGACAAAGATGTTCCGGAAGAAGAGAATCACAATGGGGTACACATCCGCCGCTTTCGTGCCGATACAGACAACATGCTCCATCACGGTGACAAGGCGGCCTATCAAAGGCTGTTGGCGGAGTATGCTGCGAAAGTGGACGTAATCATGACAGTCTGCCCCGAAAGCTGGTGCACAGACTGGGCCATCCCTCTGGCCGGGCAACTGGATTGCGCTATGGTAATGATGACTCACGGCATCCATGATTTCCGCTGGTCGACCTTCAAGGACAAAAGCGCTTATGGTCTTGCGCGCAAGGTGTGGGGTGACTTACGCTGGCCGCCGTTTTTTGCGCGAAATTGGGGACATATCCGCCGCTATGACGCGGTTATCCAGCTGCATGAAAAAGACTTTGCTGCGCAATATTTTGAAAGGCACGGTGTGAAAGACCAAAAGGTCCTTTACAATGCAGTGGATGATGCTTTCTTTGCAGACGACGTTAAAAAAGAAAAACAAATCATTAACGTCGGTACATATTGTAAACGAAAAGACCAAATGAAAGCATTGGAAGCATTTTATGCTGCACAATTACCGGAGTACAGGCTTGTTCTGATTGGGAGTGCCGCTAACGATTACTATAAGATTTTGAAAAAGCGTAAAGCAGAGTTAGAACAGACCTACGGTCAGCGGGATGTAGAGATTTTGGCGGCGATTCCCCGTGAAGAGACAATTCGGCTTGTAAAGCAATCGCAGGTCTATTTGTTGACAAGCATCAGCGAGATGTTCCCGGTCAGTTTGATCGAGGGCATGGCCGCAGGCTGCTCATGGGTGTCTACGGATGTGGGCATAGATCGCTACCTTCCTGGCGGAAAAATTGCTGATACTCCGCAGGAAATCGCCGCTGCGCTGCGCTATGTCACAGCGGAAGAAAACTATGCGGGTCTTGCCATGGCAAGCAGGGACTTTGCAAAGGAAAATTGCAGCAAACAGACGCAAGTGGACAAATTGGAAAACATACTGGCTGAAGCAGTGGAACATCATAAAAGGGGTAAGGCATAATGGGAAGTAATCCTGTAAAAGATGCGTATAGAGCATTACGCTGCAGTTTGCGTGACAAATTAATCAATAAGAAACGTTGGGGCGCGTGGACGGAACAGGAGAAAAACAACTTTGCAATTTTTGCCAGCGACTGCACAGGCGGTATGCTCTGCCACGATATGCATAAGCAGTTCAACTCACCGACAGTTAATATGTTTTTCGTGGCGTCCGATTACATCAAGTTTTTGAAAAATCCTGCGGCATATATGGATCTGCCAATGCAAGAAGTACAACAGCAGGAATATTCGTACCCATTGGCTAAACTTGGTGATCTGACGCTGCATTTGGTGCATTATGACAGCGTAGCACAGGCTCAGGAAAAGTGGAACGTCCGTAAGGAACGGCTCAAAAATATTCGGGGGGGGTATACTGCATCATGAATGACCGCAACGGCTGTACTGAGCAGGACCTGCTGGATTTTGATGCGCTGCCGTATGAGCATAAGGTCGTGTTCACACATGTGCCGCACCCGGAAATACAGTCGGCTCTTTATATCCGAGGGTTTGAAAAGCAGGACTATGTGGGAACAATGACAAAATTTGTATCGCCGGTTTCAATCCGGCGGACAATGGATCAGTTTGATTTTACTAAATGGATTGATAGAGGAACCAATCTTAAATGAAAAAAGCAGTGTACTTGACAAAAGGCAAGGGAGACATCATTACTGCCGGAAAATATGCCGAGAATATTTACGCATTGCCGGTTTACCGTACAGACAGTGTGCTGTGTAAAGCAGCGGCAAATATTTGCTGGAAGCTGCATTTGCCGTGCGTGGCGCTTTTCTTGGGGGACTGGGCGCAAAATATACATGACTACGATGTAATCATCTGCGAGGGACTAAAACGCCGCGAGTGGGTCTTTCGCTATATAATGCCGCGAAAAAAGGCGGACTGCCGCTTGATTATGTGGCATTGGAATAAGATCTTTGAACATGAAACAGACCCGAACAGTGACCTGGCCCGGAAATGCGAGCAGTGGAGTTTCGACCCGGACGATTGCCGGACATACCATATGCGGCAAAATACCCAGTATTTTGCGACAATTTCTATTCCGTTCGGGGCGGAGAAAAAATGGGACTTGTACTTTCTGGGAACCGATAAAGGGCGTGTACCGCTGCTTGAAAAGCTGACCCAGGCCTGTAAGGATAAAGGACTTGCCACTAACTTTTATGTTGTTGGCGAACAAGGTGCGTCACCATCCGCAGAATTGCCATACCGCACACCGATTTCTTATGAGGAAAACATTCAAAATGTAAGCAGTACCGCGGCAGTTGTCGATATGCCCTTGAAGGGACAACGCGGCCTTACACTTCGTGTATTGGAGGCATTGTACCTGCACAGAAAACTGATTACTTTTAACAATGATGTAAAAGAGCTTTCGTTTTATAATGACAGCAACATTCTGGTTTGCGGAGAGGACTTCTCTATAGATACTATCTGTGACTTTATGCAGAAGTCCTACCGGGATACCGCAGCCAGCATAGATGCACGGCGCTATTATTCATTTCCGGAGTGGATGAAGCGGTTTGAATTGTATTAAACAATTTTAGTAAATTAGGGAAAATTCATGATTTTTGTATTGCTCGTTTTGGAAATTGCCTTGACGATGGCGGCCTATATTTTGACAGGGAAAAACTTTTCATCCCCAAGTGTTCTGTCAAATTTGTCTTTCTTGTTTTCAACGGTGTTACTGTGTGCCTATGTCCCCAAATGGAATTTGAAGATTTCATTCCTGACTGTCATGGTGATTTTTTGGGGTAATGTATTGCTTTTAGCAGGGGAGATGCTCTCCCAGGTGATTGACAGTACAAAACAGGATAAAAGTAAAGCCCGAACGCCTGCACGCACAGTGGGAAAAGCGGACATGGTACTCGCGATACCAAAGAAATTGACACTGTTTGTATTGCTTTTTGAACTTGCAGCGATTTTGCTGGTGTATCACTACATCGCAACAAATACCACAATTACATATGACTATTCCGGGGAAGCAAAGACTCTACTAGGCTCTTATCGCGGACAACAGGATGAACTACATGCCACATGGGTCACAATGCTATTGACCATAGGGAAAATAATGATGTATTTTTACACGTTTTTTGTGTTATATGCATTGTTTTTTGTACGCAAAAAAATTCCTTGCCTTGAAATTGTAACTTTAGTGGCAGCAGTTGGACTTTGCTCATTGAGCAGTGCAAGAATAGATATTATTCTTTTGGCAGGGTCGGCGGTTGTTTGGATTTATGGCATATTAAAGTATAAATATCACAATATAGATTTCGTCGCCGCAAAGATGGTAAAAAGCTTATTTTTAATACTAATATTGATGTTTTTGCTTTTCTTCGCAATGGGAACTCTAACGGGAAAAACAGCATCAACAATAGATGCGCTTTTAGATACTATTGTTGTATATGCGGGTGGTGGTACGATTGGGTTGGATAAATATCTACAGACATACAGTGGTGCAAGATTGTTCGAGTCAAGCGAAACTATGTATGGGATAAGTTCTATTTTAACAAAATTTGGCTGCGAACCGATTTGCAAATATAGAAACTTGGAGTTTTTCTTTATGGGCAATTCTAGTACCGTAACAGGCAACACTTATACTGTATACCGCAGATTGTTGCACGATTATGGTTACTTTGGAACTTTTGCACTCCGGCTCGTAGAAGGATTTGCGTTTGGTGTGCTTACGCATAAAATATATCAAGAAAAAAGAGCTAGTGAATATTTCAGGAAACTTCTCATTTATGGAACTGTTACAGGAATATTAGTTACTGAAGCGGTTGATACACATTTTTTAATGACACTTCCCACGTTGAGTGAATTTTTAATGCTTTTGGCTCTTGCAATTATGTATAACGTGGTTGTAAATGTTAAAATCAGATTTGAAAAACCGCTGAAAATTTTAATTAAGAGAAAGAATTATAATCTATGAAATCCCGGACTGAAAATGTTGCCAGAAATCTTAAATCTTCTGTTTTGTTTCAAATAACAAACATTCTTATAAAGTTTCTTTTAAGGACCGTTTTCATTTACACTTTGGGTAAAGAATACTTGGGTGTAAATGGCGTCTTTACAAATATTCTGACGGTGTTGTCTTTGTCCGAACTAGGGCTGGGTACGGCTATTGTCTATGACATGTACCGGCCCATTGCAGAAAAAGATACCGAAAAAGAAATTCAGCTGTTCAAATTTTATCGCTATATTTATGCAGCTGTTGGCAGTGTCATTTTGATATTGGGGTTTTTGTTGGTTCCGTTTTTGAAATATATCATCAAAGATGTCCCTAATGTATCACACTTATATTTGATTTATTGCCTGCAGCTTATATCGACGAGTGCCTCCTATTTTTTTGCACAATATCGGTCCTTGCTGGACGCTCATCAGCTCAATTCAATCAACACTAATAACAACTGGATTTTTGCCATTATTAAAACTGCAGCTCAGATTGGAATTCTTATATTTTTAAAAAGCTATATTCTTTTCCTGCTTACAGATTTGGCCGTTACAGTTCTGTCAAACTACATGATTGCGTTGAAATGCCGCAAAATGTTTCCTTATATCGCGTCAACCGTAAAAAAAGCGGTGCTGGTGGATAAAGGACATATATTTAAGAATGCCATGAGCATGTTTTCAATCAAAGTAGGCATTACAGTTGTAAACGCGACGGATAATTTGCTGATTTCTGCATTTATCAGTACGATTCTTGTGGGAATGTATTCAAACTACAGTATGATAACGTCAGTTATTACAGCAAGCACAATGATGATTTCATCTTCACTACAGGCCAGTGTAGGCAACCTTTGCGTGGCGAAGAACTACAAAAAGACGGCAGGTGTATTTGAAAAAATTCGCTTTCTGTACGTAAGTCTTTACGCAATTATCTGCGTTTGTATGATCTCCTTGATCAACCCGTTTATCGAGCTGTGGGCAGGCACAGAGTATGTACTGGACAGTAGAATTGTCTTTGTCATCGTACTGAATCTGTACTTAACAGGAGTGCACCAGCCCATTGAAGTTTTTCTTTATGCCGACGGATTGTTTCGTTATTTTAAAATTAAACCCTGGATTGAAGCTGCAATCAACCTGTTGGTTTCTATTGCTTTAGCAAAGCCACTCGGCATTATAGGAATTTTTATTGGCACAACCGTAAGCCATGTGACAACAACGTTGTGGTATGATGCACGAATTGTCTATAAGTATTCCTTACATGAAAAGCTCAAAAACTACTGGGTACAGTATTTTAAATATGCTGTTCCTACATTTACGATGGGGGTACTACTTGCTTTTGGAGCAGAAAGAATAAATCCTTTTGCAAATCCATATCTTTCCTTTGTGGTAAAACTAATTCTCGTGTTTGTCCTTTCTGCTTCGGGATGGGTTTTGCTGTTTGGCAGGACAGAGCAGTTTAAATATTACCTTACTGCAGCCTTGTCAAAATTACAACGAAAAATAAAAACTATCTGAAAACAAGGTGAAAAGAGAGTAATGGAAAGAAAAACTGTATTTATAACGGGCGCTTCTGGCTTTATTGGCTCAAATTTGGCAAACCGCATTCTGACTACAGAACCCAACACCCAAGTCGTTGGCTTGGACAACATGAATAATTATTATGACGTCCATATCAAAGAAGCGCGTCTTGCGGAGCTGCAAAAATTTGAAAATTATACCTTTATAAAAGGCAATTTGGCGGATAAGGCGCTTATTAACGAAATCTTTGAAAAGTACTGCCCGAACATTGTTGTCAACCTTGGCGCGCAGGCCGGTGTCCGCTATTCAATCACGAACCCGGATGCTTACATAGAAAGCAACATGATTGGCTTCTATAACATTCTCGAAGCATGCCGCCATTATCCGGTACAACATCTGGTATACGCATCTTCTTCGTCAGTGTACGGTAGCAACAAAAAAGTTCCTTACTCCACGGACGACAAAGTTGACAACCCTGTATCACTCTATGCGGCCACAAAAAAATCCAATGAGCTTATGGCCCACGCCTATGCAAAGCTTTATAATATCCCCTCGACAGGCTTACGTTTCTTCACAGTTTATGGCCCAGCAGGTCGCCCAGACATGGCGTACTTTGGCTTTACCAACAAGCTGGTGAATGGCGAAACAATCAAAATTTTCAACTATGGAAACTGTAAGCGTGACTTTACCTATATTGATGATATCGTTGAAGGCGTCGTTCGCGTCATGAAAAAGCCGCCTGAAAAGAAAAACGGCGAAGATGGTCTGCCTATCCCGCCGTATGCAGTCTACAACATCGGCAACAGCAATCCGGAAAACTTGCTGGACTTTGTACAAATTCTGTCCGAAGAGCTTGTTCGTGCCGGTGTTTTACCCGCAGATTATGACTTTGATGCACACAAGGAGCTTGTACCAATGCAGCCTGGCGATGTGCCTGTGACTTATGCTGATACCACGGCATTGGAGCGTGACTTTGGATTTAAACCTCACACGCCATTGCGTGAAGGACTGCGAAAATTTGCAGAATGGTACAAAGAATTCTATATAGCATAAAGAGGTAGATTTAGGATGAAAATTGCAGTAGCCGGTACTGGTTATGTGGGCCTGTCCATTGCGACGTTGCTGTCGCAGCACCATGAGGTTATGGCGGTAGACATTATCCCAGAAAAAGTGGATCTTATAAACCAAAGGAAGTCTCCGATTCAGGACGAATATATTGAAAAATATCTTGCCGAAAAAGACTTGGAACTGACTGCCACATTAGATGCAGAAGCAGCTTACAGAAATGCTGATTTTGTTGTTATCGCGGCGCCGACCAACTATGACAGCAAGAAGAACTTCTTTGATACTTCTGCAGTCGAAGCGGTTATTAAATTGGTTATGCAGTATAACCCCAACGCCATCATGGTTATCAAGTCGACGATTCCTGTTGGATTTACTGCAGCTGTCCGCGAAAAGTATCATTGCAACAATATCATCTTCAGCCCTGAGTTCCTACGAGAGTCGAAGGCGCTCTACGACAATCTTTACCCGAGCCGCATCATCGTTGGCACTGACCTGAACGACCCGCGCATGGTGGAGGCCGCGCACACGTTCGCAGCTCTACTACAGGAGGGGGCCATCAAGCAGAACATCGACACGCTGTTTATGGGCTTTACAGAGGCCGAGGCCGTCAAGCTGTTTGCTAACACTTATCTGGCGCTGCGCGTGGCCTACTTCAATGAACTGGACACCTACGCCGAGAGCAAGGGTCTGAACACCCAGCAGATCATCGACGGCGTTTGCCTGGACCCACGCATTGGCAGCCATTACAACAATCCCAGCTTCGGCTATGGTGGCTACTGTCTGCCCAAGGACACCAAGCAGCTGCTGGCCAACTATGCCGACGTGCCCGAAAATCTGATTCAGGCTATTGTTGAAAGTAACAGAACACGCAAGGATTACATAGCAGACCGTGTCCTTGAAATTGCTGGCGCATACGAGGCTAACGAAAATTACGATCCGAGCAGGGAACACAACGTTGTGGTTGGCGTTTTCCGCCTGACGATGAAATCGAACTCGGATAACTTCCGGCAATCCTCGATTCAAGGCGTTATGAAGCGCATTAAAGCAAAAGGGGCAACGGTCATTATTTATGAGCCAACGCTTGAAAATGGCAGTACATTCTTTAGCAGTGAGGTTGTGAATGATCTTGTGGAATTCAAGAAACGCAGCCGGGCTATTATTGCCAACCGCTATGATAGCTGCCTTGATGATGTGCAGGAAAAAGTATACACCCGCGATTTGTTCCGCAGAGACTGATTTTGTGATAGCAGCAATGATTTGAACACATATTTTGCCAAGGAATATTAAATCCTTTATGCACGAGAAAAAGCGCTATACGTCCCATTAATTTCGTTGCTTTGAATTTGCTTAACCCTTTCTTTATCTTCTTGGATGCCATTATCAGCATTTTGCACTTTTTCCAATTCAGCAACGAGTTCAGTAATGCGATTTTCTGTTTCAGAGATCAACCGTTGAATTTTCTCCGGCTCAACAAGTTGCGAAATTCCCATTCCATCAAGCTGTGAAGCCGCTCTGCTATACGCCTGCAGGGCGGCTTCATTTTGCTTGTAGAAGGTATCCATCTGGGTAAGTGGTTTGGATGCATACTCCAAACAAACAGATTTATAGGTGCGGCACGCCTGCAGATTATGAGCCGTTGCTGCATAAATTTTGCTTTTGGAACGAAGCTCTGCAATCTTGTTGCGGAGCTTCATTTCTTCGCGTTGATATGCACTGATTTGTTTATCAAAATCAGCAGCTGAATGTAGACCATTATCAGCCATGCTGCCCAAGAGTTTTCCAAGCTCATGGGCATTTGCAATTCCTGCACGGCGTTCCACATTAGCGACTCGACGGGCCAAACTGCTTTCAGAAGTGCCAACCTGCACCACACCTCCTAGCGACTGCGCTAGTTCAGCGCCACTGATTGATTTTCGCGTCTTCTCGCTGCCAATTGGCACATAGCTGTACTGCCAACCGGGATATAGACTGATTGCACAGCTTCCTTGCTCGACGTTTCGCTGTACATAGCGTTCCGGAATGAATAACCGCTCAATGTGATATTGCGGCAAATACACTGTCACTCCGCGCAGGTTCATGGCCATGACCTGATCAGCGGTCAAGCTTACAATCAGTGGCTGCGTCAGATTCTCTTCATCGATTTGTCGAATCAAAGCAGTGCCCCGAATTGTGCCATTTATGCCGTCATCGTAAGTTATATCATATGAAAAAGCCGCGCCGATGTCTGCAGATACAGACCCATCAGGAGTCGTATGAATATGGCTGCTATCTATCATCAGCTTTGCCGGATTGCCACTTGGGTCATGGATTTGCAGCAGAACACCGCGCTTGCCGGCAGAACATATCTGGCGTGACGTGAGTCTGACAGATGTATCACAACTCTGCGGATAGTTTGTAGTCAATTTTTGATATAGCTCTGCAATCGGTGTACTATGATTTGTATCAAGGTTTTCCGATTTATTCTTTATTGTGTTTTCCAAGCCCGCAAGTGTAAATCCATCTCCTAAAGCGTCAGCAGGCACCCATGTGCCATCTAAGTTGACAGCCTTATACAAAAGCTGTTCGGATTGCTTCTTTACCCGTATCTTAACCCCTTCGGACTGCAGCAGCTTTGTAAAGTCAGCAAAGGTTGAGACATTCGGAAGTACCTTAGCTATGCGTTCACGAATAAATAGCTGTTCGGCAGCGTTATCCACTAAGCGCTCCACGAGGCCGGTATACGTAAACTTGTCGGTATCGGCCAAAGATGTATCTCTGATTGCGCGCCCCGCACCATCCAGCAAGTAAGTCATGTGCTTGCCGCGCTGGCAAACAGAAATGCCCAGTTCCTGCGCCATTTGTAGGAACTGGGCATAATTGGTGGCACGCTCCAAGCAGAAGTTAAGCTTCTTGCGAACTTCAGTGCGATTGCTGGTTATGCGTTTTTTCTGTATGTAAGTGGGGTAGAGTTGGCCTAGCTGTTGCGGGTCTTTAATAACAGACAACTGTGCCTCCATACAGAGCCGATCCGAGATGCTACGGATTTGCTGCGCGGTGCGGTAGGGAACAGTGCGCAGCTTTTTGTAATCATAAAAAGAAACGGCGTTGATAATAATGTGGTTATGTATAGAATCTTTATTGATATGGGTAGCAACGACAAACTCGAATTTTCCATCGGTAAATTCCATTGCAAGCTTACGGCCCAGCTCATGGGCCAGCTCCGGCGTGACGGCATCGTCCGGGGAAAAGGATTGAATGAGGTGGTAGGCAAGATTCCCTTGCTTTTTCGCACTTGTATTTCGTGCTTTGCGCGCCATTGCTGCAGTAATGGAAAAATCAAGCACTGCAGTCTGTGGGGCGGTATTGTAACCTGAAATCAATTCCTGCCCATCGGTTTTGTCCGGATTTTCTATGTAGTTGATTGCATCGCCAAGCCGAACTTTTACCGCATGAATTTTGGTGATAGCCATAGTAGATTCCTTCTATGTAAGAAACAGGTGAAGATTGTCACTCAGGGCCGGGCGAAAA
>ERZ773108.3364-NODE-3364-length-12372-cov-3.538930_pt1 | contig 12372 bp, 13 predicted proteins | sample MGYA00580570_ERZ773108 | MGnify/ENA primary metagenome ERZ773108 (study PRJEB29015, sample SAMEA2737840) | human gut metagenome | biome: human gut; feature: human-associated habitat; material: faeces | place: China | collected 2012 ...
TTAGTGTATAATGATAGATAAGTGAGCATTTGCAAAATGCAAAGAAAGGATTTGATTTTTATGGCACATTCTGTGAAGCTGTCCGCAATTATTCAAGAATATGGTTTAGATTTAATCTGTACGCCGGAAGGGTATGAAAATGTGGAGATTACCGTTGCCGACGTAAACCGCCCCAGCCTGCAGCTGGCCGGATTTTATGAATATTTTGACCCCAACAGGATTCAGCTCATTGGCAAGGTTGAATATACATATTTGGAATCCCTTTCCTCTGAGGAACGGTTTTCCGCACTGGAAAGTTTAATGAAAGAGCCCATTCCCGTGGTAATTTTAACCCGGAATTTAGAGCCGTTTCCGGAGCTGATTGCCTGCGCGGAGAAATACCGCCGTCCGGTAATGCGCACAAAATCCAGCACATCCCGGTTTATGAGCGCCATCATTCTCTATTTAAACGTGGCCTTGGCCCCAATGACACAGCTCCACGGCGTTTTGGTGGAGGTTTACGGCGAGGGGATTTTGCTTTTGGGAGAAAGCGGCGTTGGAAAATCGGAAACCGCCATGGAGCTGGTGAAAAGGGGACACAGGCTGGTTGCCGACGACGCGGTGGAAATTAAACGGGTGTCGAACAAATCGCTGGTGGGCAGCGCACCAGAAATTATCAGGCATTTTATTGAGCTTCGCGGCATAGGAATTGTGGATGTAAAGCGTATTTTTGGTATGGGTTCTGTAAAAGATACGGAAAACATTGATTTGGTCATTAACCTGGAAAACTGGCAGAACGGCAAAGCCTATGACAGGCTGGGAATTGAAACAGAGCACACCGATATTTTAGGCATAAAAGTGCCGTCGCTTACCATTCCCATTAAGCCCGGCCGGAACCTGGCCATTATCGTGGAGGTTGCCGCCATGAACCAGAGGCAGCGCAAAATGGGCTATAACGCCGCACAGGAATTAAACGACAGGCTTTTAGACCAGATGGGCGTATAAGTTATATAACATAGAAAGGAATTTTTTATGGTCACAGAATCGTTTGTTCAGGAAGTTTTGGCAATTCAGCCGGTAAATGTGGAACGAAACGTTCCTATGTCCCGATATACCACCTTTCAAATCGGCGGTCCGGCGGACCTATTTGTGGAACCGGCGGGGGAGGAAGCATTTTCCCGCCTTGTAAAGCTGTGCAGGAGCAAAAACGTGCCGTTTCTGCTGATTGGCGCAGGCTCCAACCTTTTGGTCAGCGACGCTGGGATTGACGGCGTGGTGTTCCGGCTGTCCGGCGCGTTTGACTATGCCAAGGCTTCCGGCACCGAACTGGAAGCCGGCGCGGCTACATCCTTGGCAAAGCTTGCAAAAACCGCGCAGCGGGCCGCTCTTTCCGGGCTGGAGTTTGCCTCGGGAATTCCGGGCAGCTTAGGCGGCGCTGTCTTTATGAACGCCGGGGCCTATGGCGGGGAAATGAAAGATGTTGTGACTCAGACAAGGTTTTTAGATGAAAACGGCGATATGCAAACCGTTTCCCGCAGCGAGCACGATTTTTCTTACCGGCACAGCGTGTTTTCCGCCGGCGGAAAATTCATTCTGTCTGCCAAAATGAGCCTGTCGCCTAAAAATCCGGACGAGATTTTGGCTTCCATGCGGGATTTAAACGCCCGAAGGAAAGAGAAACAGCCGCTGGAAAAACCCAGCGCCGGCAGCACCTTCAAGCGGCCGGAGGGCTTTTTTGCCGCGAAGCTCATTGAAGACGCGGGACTGAAAGGAGCAGGCGTAGGCGGCGCAGGTGTTTCAGAAAAGCATGCGGGCTTTATTGTGAACAACGGCGGCGCAACCTGTGAAGATGTGGTGCGGCTGATTGCAAAAGTGCAGGAAACTGTGTTTTCAAAGTTTGGTGTGACGCTGGAGCCGGAAGTAAAAGTGATTGGAAGATAGAGAATTCCGTGCGGAATTTTATTTAATTCCGCACGGCTTCCACACAACATCTTGAAGGCGGCCTGCAACTTGCCACAACACCTGGAAAAGCGCAAAAATATCTGGTTTTTTGCAAAAAAACACTTGACTTAAACCTGTGTTTATGGTATAGTATAGGGTGCTTGAAGTGGATAGGTTCTTTTTTTTTTTTGCTCACAAAAAAAAACACCTATAACGGATCAGAATAACAAAAATGCTTAGGAGGCGTTCCATATGAGAACAAGAATTACTCTTGCATGTTCAGAGTGCAAACAGAGAAATTACGACACCATGAAGGAAAAAAAGAATACACCCGACAGACTGGAGCTTAACAAATACTGCAGATTCTGCAAAAAGCACACGCTGCACAGGGAAACAAAATAGGTTTCCGTTTAAACTAATTGTAAGGATGTGAACGATATGGCAGAAGCTACACAGAAAGCAAAAAAGGGCCCCGGCAAAGTTGCAACCTATTTTCGTGAAATGAAGTCTGAATTCAAAAAAATCGTTTGGCCAAGCTTTAAACAAGTTAGAAATAACACCGGCGTTGTAATTACATTCATTATTTTGCTGGGCGTATTTATTTCTTTAATTGACCTCGGGTTCACGTATCTGCTCTCATTTATGAAGTAGACAGCTGTTTTAATAACACATGACGCTGTGAAGAAAAAAGCGCATGGGAAAAGGAGGCAAAAAGAGGCTTTGCTTCTTTTGGACAAATATGGCTGAAGACGCAAAATGGTATGTTATTCATACATTTTCAGGATATGAAAAAAAAGTTCAGACGGATTTGGAAAAAACCATTGAAAACCGCGGCCTACAGGATTTGATTTTAGAGGTGCAGGTTCCGATGGAAGAGGTTGTGGAGCAGAAGGGCAACGAACAAAAGGTTGTGCAAAGAAAGCTCTTGCCCGGCTATGTCATGGTGAAAATGATTATGACAGACGACAGCTGGTATGTAATCCGCAACACACGCGGCGTTACGGGGTTTGTTGGCCCCGGCTCGAAACCCGTTCCTTTAACCGAGGAAGAGGTTCATTCCATGGGAATTGAACGCAGGGTTGTTGAGGTTAATTTCAGCGCAGGCTCGTCTGTCCGCGTTACCGACGGTGCATTTGCCGACTTTGTTGGCGTGGTGGACGAAATTAACACCGAAAAACAAACCGTTCGCGTTATCGTTTCCATGTTCGGCCGCGAAACGCCAGTTGAACTTGACTTTTCACAAATTGAAGTGTTAAACTAATGTTGTTAAAAACGCAGGCGGGCTTCCGCCGGCTTTTATAAAGGCGGTCTGCTTTCGGGCAAATGCCTTTTCGGGCAGTATATTTGCTGCCCTGCGCGGGGTTTTCCGCGTGTGGGAGGACGGGAAATTTAAAAATCCTGTTCGCCATTACCACATTTGTTAAAGAGGAGGTGCACAAAATGGCACAGAAAATCACAGGTTACATCAAGCTGCAGATTCCGGCAGGCAAAGCTACTCCGGCTCCCCCGGTTGGTCCTGCTTTGGGTCAGCACGGTGTAAACATCGTTCAGTTCACGAAGGAGTTTAATGAAAAAACAGCAAAGGACGCAGGATTAATTATCCCTGTTGTTATCACAGTTTATGCTGACAGGTCTTTCACATTCATCACAAAAACTCCCCCGGCGGCTGTACTGTTAAAGAAAGCCGCTAAAATCGACAAGGCTTCGGGTACGCCCAACAAAACAAAGGTTGCTACGGTCAGCAAAGACGCTGTAAAACAGATTGCTGAACAGAAAATGCCTGACTTAAACGCAGCATCCATTGAAGCTGCCATGAGCATGATTGCAGGAACTGCAAGAAGCATGGGCATTACTGTCGAAGACTAATTCGATTTTTAATTAAGTGGGAGAGCGAACATTCGCTTGTTTGACCACAGAAGGAGGAAACAGAATGTTTAGAGGAAAAAATTATAAAGAGAGCGCGAAGCTCATCGAAAAATCAAAGCTCTATGACTCTGACGAAGCTTTGGACCTGGTTGTAAAAGCTTCTAAAGCAAAATTTGACGAAACCGTTGAGGTTCACGTTCGTTTGGGCGTTGACTCAAGACACGCAGACCAGCAGGTTCGCGGCGCCATTGTTTTGCCTCACGGCACAGGTAAGGTTGCCCGTGTTTTGGTGTTTGCCAAAGGTGAGAAAGCTGACGAGGCACAGGCCGCAGGCGCAGACTTTGTAGGCGCTGAGGAACTGATTCCCAGAATTCAGAACGAGAACTGGTTTGATTACGACGTTGTTGTTGCAACACCCGATATGATGGGCGTTGTAGGCCGTTTAGGTAAGGTTTTGGGCCCGAAAGGCTTAATGCCCAGCCCGAAAGCCGGCACGGTTACAATGGACGTTACAAAGGCCGTTAACGAGATTAAATCCGGTAAAGTGGAATACCGTTTGGACAAAACCAACATCATCCACTGCCCGGTGGGTAAGGTTTCGTTTGGCAAAGAAAAGCTTTGCGAAAACTTTAACGCTCTTCTTTCTGCCATCATTAAGGCAAAGCCGGCGGCAGCAAAGGGCCAGTATATTAAAAGCTGTGTCGTAGCTTCTACCATGGGCCCCGGCGTTAAAATTAACCAGACAAAACTGTCTGACTAATTTTGCTTGACACAGAAACAAATTTCTGGTATACTTGATTTAGTAAAATATTTTCCGCAGACAGCAGGCGCCGTTATCGGCTTAAATTTGCCCGCCGAGGAAACGCTTTAAAGGTGATTTAGGGCTTTTCTTCGTTTGCGGAGAAAAGCCTTTTATTTTTTATTACACAGTGAGGTGAAAAATCATGCCAAGTGAAAAAGTTTTACAGCAGAAACAGCAAATGGTTGCTGACCTTTCTGAAAAGCTGAAAACAGCGGCTGCCGGCGTTTTTGTCGACTACTGCGGTTTAACGGTTGAGGAAGACACACAGCTTAGAAACAAGCTGCGTGAAGCAAACATTGAATATGCGGTTGTGAAAAACACCCTGACAAAACGTGCGGCAAACGACGCGGGCTTTAACGAATTCGACGAAATTTTAAACGGCCCCACGGCTTTGGCCCTCAGTTTTGAAGATGTTGTCGCTCCGGCGCGCGTTTTAGCTGAATTTGCAAAAGATAACGAAGTGTTTGAAATTAAAGCCGGCTTTATGGAAGGCAGGGCAATGTCGTTAGAAGAGATTGACGCATTGAGCAAAATCCCCTCGAAAGACACGCTTTATGCTATGCTGGCAGGTGGCTTGAACGCAACAATCGCAGGCCTTGCAAGGGCAATCGACGCTGTTCGTGAACAGAAAGAAACAGCTTAAACGAAAAAACAATTTAACGTATTTTTACGAATTTAAATTAGGAGGAAAATTAAAATGAGCGAAAAGATTACTGCTATGATTGAAGAAATTAAGGCGCTTTCCGTTCTGGAATTATCAGAACTGGTGAAAGCAATTGAAGAGGAATTCGGCGTTAGCGCGGCTGCTCCTGTAGCTGTTGCCGGTGCAGCTGCTCCCGGAGCTGCTGCTGCAGAAGAAAAATCTGAATTCGACGTTGAGCTGACAGAAGTTGGCGGCGAAAAGGTTAAGGTTATTAAGGTTGTTCGTGAAGTTACCGGCCTTGGCTTAAAAGAAGCAAAAGAAATGGTTGACGGCGCTCCGAAAGTAATTAAGGAAGCTGCAAGTAAAGAAACAGCTGACGAAATCAAAGCAAAACTTGAAGAAGTTGGCGCAAAAGTTACATTGAAATAATTTTATTACATCTAAAAACCGTGCGGCAGCAAAAAGCCGCACGGTTTATTTTTGCCTGTCTTTTCTGTATCTGCCGGGTGTCGTTCCCATGTGCCGTTTAAAAAATGTAATTAGATGACTCGCATCATAAAGTCCCGTTTTTTCTGCAATTTGCGCAAGGGGCATGTCAGACCACCGAAGCAATGTACAGATTTCATTCATCCTGATATTGTTGATATATTCCATCATGCCACAGCCCAATTCCCTATTCGAAATCCGCTCAATCTGGCTTTTGGAATAATTTAAAAGCCGGCAAATGTCCGTCACCGTTAAACGAAATGGGTCACGCTCCTGCAAAATTTTTGTAACTTTTTCTGAAAATGACTCTTTCTTTTGGTTTAATACTGCCTCCATGGTATCAATTACAATCCGTTCTGCAAAATTTAATAAATTTAGCAAATTCAGCGGCATGGGATTCCGCATTTTCTCTTCAAGAGATGAAAAACGTTCCGTTACAGACCGAACCGGCGTAACGGTAAACTGATTTTCAAATGCTCCCCTGGCAAGAACGGCAAGTTCTTCTTGCTTATGTTCCAGCGTCAAATCAATTCCGAATTGTCTGTATCCGCCGTTTGACTGAAGCTTGTGAATAAGCCCCGGAGGCACTACAAAAACCTGGTTTTGGTGTATGTTTGCCGTTTCATTTTTACAGATTACCCGAACCTCCCCTGACAGCACCAAATTAACATGGTAAAATGTTTCATGCTGGTGAAAGTCCATCTCATAGTGCGGCTTGCGCTCAAATAAATGGAACATCCGAAAAGGCGTTGGCAGCTCTCTTTCAAGCATTACATCTACATTTTTTGTTTTTTCCATACTGCATCTCCTTCTATGGGTCTATTATACAATTTTATGATACTGCTGTCAATTGTACTTTTTCGTATTTTAAAGTATAATTGACCTTAAGGAGTGATATTACATGAATTATGAAAAAAACGACTATTTTAAGATTTTAAAAACCTGGTGTGACACTCTTATAAAATTACAAATGAAAGAGCCGCAATCCCCTGCCATTTACGGCGGTATTTTTTGTCCTGCCTGCGGCAGAATTCACGGAAGAATTAACGATTGCATGTACCCTCTTATTTATCTATATAAAAAAACAGGGGATAAAAAATATTACGAAGCGGCAAAGGACGTGTATTGCTGGACAAAACACAACACCCACAGACCGGGAGGCTTCTTTTTAAACGACCCCAATTGTCTTTGGTTTGCAACCACCGTCTTTTTTAACATACAGCTGGGCGAGCTTCTTTATCATTGTAAGGATGTAATTTGCCCTATCGAATGGGAGGAATGGAATGCATCATATTGTGAAACCTTAGATTTTATTTATAAAAATTTTAACGAAAATCTAAGCTGCAACATCAATTACCGGATTGCGGCTGCCGCCGCAATGGCTGTTGCATGGGCAGTGAAAGGTGAGGAAAAATATAAACAAAGGGCACGCGAGCTGGCGCTTTATGCCATAAACCATATTGGGGAGGACGGTTTAATTTTCGGCGAAACCCAGGGGCTTGATTCTTACGGCATCACTCCGCGGGGCTGCCGGGGTGTGGACTTAGGCTACAATGTGGAGGAATCGCTGCCAAACCTTGCGGTATATTTAAAATATATTGGTGAAGACCGAACTGTGGAGCAAGCCTTACTTCGCTCCATGGACGCGCATCTGTCCTTTATGCTGCCAGACGGCGCATGGGACAACAGCTGGGGATCACGCAGCGCCAAATGGACCTATTACGGCAGCAGAACCTCTGATGGCTGTCAGGGCGCCTACGCTTATTTGTCAGACCGCAATGCGCTGTATGCAGAAGCTGCACACAGAAACTTTTTACTTTATAAAAAAAGTACCCATAATGGCCTGCTGACCGGCGGGCCACACTATGCAGACGCGCGGCTTCCGACGTGCATTCACCACACCTTCTGCCATGCCAAGTCGCTGATTCCGCTGATTGAATCAAAAATGAAGCGGGATAAAGACCTACTGCTGCCCAGAGAAACCAGCAAGGGGATGAAAACGTTTTCTTCTGTGAATGTAACGCTGGCCGCGAAAGGCCATTTTAAAGCGTCCTTTTCCTGTTATGATTTTAATGCATTAAATGCATCAACAACACCCACAGGAGGCGCCCTGACCATGCTTTGGAATGATAAGGCAGGCGTAATTTTAGCGGCCAGTATAAACGAATATGATTTGGTTGAGAACTTGAATATGCAAGTCCCGCCATATTTTAACGATATTTGTCAAACTCCGAGATTAGAACTGAAGCGCGGAAAAGAAGTGTTTAGAAACACCCTGGACACCACTGCAAATATTACAGCGTTAGAGGATAAAACTACCCTGGTTTACAACGCGCAAGGCGTTTTAAAAAATTTTCTTCTGCGCGGAACGGAACGGTTTCAGATTACATATAAGCTTGGCGACAGTATATTTGAAATTTGTGCGGCAACCACAGCAGAGGACGCGGTTTATATTCTTCCGCTGATTGCAAGAAATACCGAAGCTTTAACGGTATGCGGCCCTGCAGCACAGTTAAAACGCGAAAATGCCGTTATTACCATTACATGTTCTCAGCCTATCACACACGACACCTCCATTGGCAAGCGGATTTTCCACCCCTGCGGCGGCTTTTTGTCCGCACATTTACGTGTTCCTATTCCTAAAAATCAGCAGGTCACACTTAAAATTAAGGTGCAATAAAAAAAAGCGGCATAGAAAAATCTATGCCGCTTTTTTTTATGTTCAGCCCTTTTCTAAATATGCCACTGTTTTTTCATCCAGCTTTGCATTCATTGCCGTTAACGTGTCTTTCATTTGCTCCTGTGTTCTGCAGGAAAACACAGCCGATATGGGCAGGGGATTGCAGGTAAGAAAGCTCAGCGCCACCGCAGACGGCGACAGACCCGTTTGTGCTGCCACTTCTTTTACCCGCTCAAACCGCTTTAAGTTTTCCTCTGTTAAAAACCGTTCTATTGCTTTGCTTTTTAAATCCTCCCCAGCAGCAAGCTTTGCAAAAAAGCCCTTTGCCTGGGAAGAAAACGCCATAACCGGAAGCTTCATTTCCATATAGGCATTGAATTCTGCATCGGTCATGCACACTAAGGTATCGTCTCCCAATCGCTCCGGCGTGGTTTCTGCCAGGGAATAGTTTATCTGGCTCACACAGATGCGCGCCTTGCTGTGCTGCTTTGCATATTCATTTGCCTCTTTTATTCTGTCCGTTCTCCAGTTCGACACGCCGCACACCTTTGCCAACCCTGTTTTCACAAGTTCGTCTAAGGTGTCTACAATTTCGCCCACGGGCATTTCGCGGCAGTCCCGGTGAAGCAGATACACATCGGTGTAATCTGTGCCCAGCGCCGCCAGGCTGGCCTTTATGTCAGAAAAGATATTTTCCCTGTCCAGCCGGGGCTTATGCATATCCCCTGCCGGTGGATGCCCTCCCTTTGTTGTGAGAACAATTTTATCGCGGTTTTTCCGGGTTTTAAACCATCTGCCAATGGCCTCCTCGGTCTGACCGCCGCTGTAAACCCTTGCCGTGTCAACACTGCTTCCGCCGGCCTCGGTGTACATGTCGAGAAACATTAAATATTTATCCATATTCTCCTCGTCGCCATAAGTGTTCGGGCCGAACGTCAGCCTCTGCATGGCGACCTCATTGATTCCGTTAAAAAGCTTTATCATGTAACCCACTTCCTTTCCTGTTTATTATATCAAAGGGAGATTTTGGTGTCAATAAAATTGAAAAGCTTAGCCTCTTTTTTGCGAAAAACATTGATTTTTATAACAAAAAAATATATAATTGAAGAATGAATGAATTGATGGAGGAATGGAATTGAAAAAGCTCATTGCAATATTCCTGTTTGTTTTGATTATGCTGTCTTTTCCTGCAGGCGTATTTTCTGAAAACGAACAGCCGTGGGAAGCGGAATATACAAGAATTATCAGCCAAATTCCGACCAAAAGCCAAACAAAATATATTTTGGCCGACTTAGATTATGACGGCACGCCGGAGCTCATAGCCGGAGATAAAGCAATTGTTTCGGCCTATACGTTTCAAAACAATTCCGTGATAAAAATCACAGATAACAAAGATATTCCGATTCAATATTTTGAAAACCTGAAAACAGCACAGAACAGCCTGACAAACCTGACGGAGTTTATGGGCCAGATTGCAGACGGTTCGGACATTGTAACCTATAAAATGAGCTTTTCAGATGGGCTGCCCCACGTGGAGGTTGTGGCGATTGAGCACAGCGACCGCACCGGCACCTTTAAAGGCAGCGGTGAAACTCCCCAAAGCGTGCCGGACTGCACCAGCCTGGTGGCCGAATATCTGGCTGGATTTACATTAAAACCTTTTACGCTCTGTGTATTATCAGCCAAGGAAATTGACGCCGCCGGGTCTAAAATTGAAGCCATCGAAAGCTTTTTGAAGCGGTATCGTTTTTTAAGTGCCCTTTCCGACGACACGTCGGACTTTTCAAAACAGCAGCGGGAAGCAATAAAAAAAGCAGTTGGAGACGGCCTGTTTGCAAGCTTTGACAAAATTTCGCGGCTGAGCGGCACAGACGTGTTTGTTCAGTTTTATGTAAACGACGCCGCGCAGGCATCTTTTGTCTTTCCCTATGCAAAACAATATGCTGTGGTAACCAACGCTGACAGCACCTCCGGTGGACCGGGCGCCGCCGTGATTTACGGCCACGAGAGCGAGCTTGACATTTCGTATCTTTCTGGTCTGAAAACCCAGGAAAACGAGGCCTCAAACGTTTATATTGATTATACGAAAACCATGTCGTTCCGCGGAATTGACGATTATGTTAACTATTTATCTGCAGTTTTGTCCTCCTCCGGAAAAAACGCCAACGAAAACGGGAAAAAGGCCATTTCAGAATATATGGAGCATGCGGTAAACAGAAGCTCGCGGACGGAAATCAGAGCAAAAAACAACACGGTGACAGTAAATGACTATGGGGTATCGTTTATTGCGGAAAACGCGGCGGACTGTATGGAGCGGCTGTTAAAGCTGTGCGATTCCCAGGGGTTTTCCCAAATCAGGAAAGCACGCACCATTCCGGAGCTGGTTTGCGCTGATATTGACCTGTCACAGCCTGTCAGAATTGAATATGAAAAGGGCGTTGCCCAAAAGCTTGCCGGCGTATCTGGAATTCGGCTGATGCTCAGCGACAACCTGGGCATTTACATCACCGCGTCTGACCTGGCAAATTTAGAAGCCTCTTTTGATTTGTTCTGCATTGAATTTAAGAAAAACGGCGATGTTTTTTCTGTTGTGTTTACAGACAAAAACAACCAGACCATTGACTATATTAACGCGCCTGTGTGGTTTATCGTTCCTGCTCAAAGCGAATATTCCACCGTTATGGCCAGCTTTAAAGGCGGCACGGACAACTGGGGCGGGCAGTTCGACCCCAAGAACAAAACCATTGAATTTCTCAGCAATCAGTGCATCAATGTCTTTCTTACACTCTAACCGCTGTCCATGCTCCAGACGGGAAAGCTCTCGCTGTCTTGCTTTCTCTGCCTGTTCTTCCTTGTATGCCTTGTAGTTTTCTTTCCCCTGTGGAGATAAGTATTTGTCCTCTTTGATCAGCTCACGAAGCCTTTTCTCTACAACATTCCAGTTCAGAAGCACTTTTGCATACGGATTGCCATAACTGCCTTTCTCCAGACGGATACCTTTTCCATCATGTTCATTATGGGAATCATCATTACCCGGCAGTCCGCCGGAACCACCACCAATGCCATATTCATTTTTCAGAAAAGCAACTGTTTCTTTCTGGTCATGTTCTTCCATGAAATACTCATAAATGCGGAAAGCTCCATGCTCATAGCCGCTTCCTCTGCCAAGTGCATAGTCGATTTCATCCTGTGTGATAAAATCTTCCTGTGCTACCTCCACCGCATCCGGCAATGGAAATTCCAGTCTCTCCCTGTCAAGGTCTGCTATCTCCGATAACAGATATTCCGGTGATTTCACATGCCGCCATTTTAATTCTGCTTCTCCAGAAGCAAGGCGGTTTGCCGCATCTTCCAAAATATTTTTAAGCTGTTCCCTGCCCTCATGGGTAGAAAGAAGTTCCATGAGTTTTGCTTCACTCTCCGGATAGTTTCCGGCTTTTAATCCAAGTTCTTCCGGTATCTCATCCATGCCATCCCGAAGAAAGAAAAATATCTGATTAGCAACACGGTTCCGCTCCTGCGTATCCACGAGAAATGCTTCACTCGCACTCATATAAGTGCCATTTTCAATCATAGAGCGGATATGGTTCTCTACCTCTTCCCAACTCATAGTAACAAGTGGTGTTTCCTTTGCCTGTGTTCCATAGCCGACACTCATACCATGCTCATCGAACCACACTGATACTGGATTTCCATTGATTTCAAAACCTTTTCCGGTCTGTCCGTACTCATTTTTCAGAAAATCCACCATCTGCTCGGCATTTCTGCCCTCTGTGTACTTTGCAAAGATACGCTTTCTGCTGTGCTGTTTTCCTCCACCACTGCGAAGAATGGTTTCAAGCTCATTCTGTGGCAAAGAAAAAGCAGCGGGCATGGTATATTTCATACTTGCTTCCGCTGCTGCGACTGTTCCGACCTGCTCCTCAAAAGAAGGAAACAGGCTGAGTTGTGTAAAGGTGGGTTCCGGTGCTTCTC
>ERZ773108.3371-NODE-3371-length-12351-cov-7.389558_pt1 | contig 12351 bp, 9 predicted proteins | sample MGYA00580570_ERZ773108 | MGnify/ENA primary metagenome ERZ773108 (study PRJEB29015, sample SAMEA2737840) | human gut metagenome | biome: human gut; feature: human-associated habitat; material: faeces | place: China | collected 2012 ...
GGCGTGATATCGCGAGCAGAAGACTGACGAGGGATTATATACCGCTCAGATGTATTGCCTTGGTAAGTGGTATAACACCGCGCTTATTGGCTTAGAGGTCAATTTCAGCACCTATCCGGTTAAAGAGCTTCAGCGCTTACGATATCCTAAACAATATGTCAGAGAGTCTGTTGACAAGATCACCAAGGACTACGCCGATAAGTACGGCTTTAATACCAACAGCGCCACGCGCCCGGTCATCGTGGCCAACCTTGTGACGATCATGAGAGAGTCGCCGGAGCTGGTCAACGACCTGGGCACGCTTCGCGAAATGCTGGTCTTTGTCAAAAATGACAAAGACCTTTTTTCTGTCTATGATTCAGATTGGAATTTTTCTTATCATCCAGAGCCAGAAGAATCAGGACACGTTTGGATAATTTATGGTAACAGATTTTGCGTTAGAAATCAGCTTGTCGTCACACTAGATAAATTGACATAGTAATAAAACTATATTCTGTTCATTTTCTTTCTTTCCAGTTTACCCCAGTTCAGTTTGTTCTTCTTGTATCCCACAAATGCAGTCACACGGACAAATTCCAGATAAAAGCGGAGAAAAGTTGTTTCAAAAAAACAAGCAGTAATAGCAAGGATCAGCTCTCGAAAAGAAAACCTCTGGTCAATGGTATAGATTCTTGAAAAATATGCAGTTAATGTGAGTAAAATACCATACAGGGCATAGCAGGCAAGAAATACCAGCATAAATTTCACATTCAGCATATCCATCATCACAGATAAAACCATTGTAAGTACACCCAAAAGTTCAATAAATGGTGACAATAATTCGTAAAGCAGAAAATAAAGATAGGATAAAAGTCCTACAGCTCCGTACCGTGGGTTTGCCAGCATTTTACGGTGTCCCCACATACACTGGAACAATCCTCTCTGCCATCTTTTCCGCTGCTTGCCCAATTCACTTAATTTTTCCGGTGTTTGCGACCAGCAGATGGCATCCTGTGCAAAATCAATCTTATATGGCTTACGATTCATGCGGCTGAATTCATGAAGTCTGACTACCAGTTCCATATCCTCGCCCATTGTACTGCTGTCATATCCGCCTACGGCAATCACTGTTTTTTTCTCAAATAATCCAAAAGCTCCGGATATGATCATGTTTGCATTGATTTTATCCAACAGGATACGTGCTGCCAGAAAAGAACGGTCATATTCCAGGGATTGCATTCTTGCTATTATATTTCTAGGCAGCCTATATTTTATCACATGACCTTTTTTTATGACAACACCATTGGCTGGACGGACACTTCCACCAACGGCTATTACATTTTCGTCCTCCAGAACCGGACGAACGATTTTCTCCAGTGAATCATGCTGTAAAATAGAGTCCGCATCCATACAGATAAACCAAGGATACCTGGCTGCATTGATTCCGGCATTTAAGCTGTCTGCTTTTCCGCCATTCTTCTTGCGGATCAAAGTAATGGGCACTTTCTGGTTCGGGCATTCATAAATTTCTTCCTCAGGCTGACATTGGATCAGATGACGGATCGGGCGTTCCACTCGCTCCATATGAAATGCATCAATCAGAACCTGAGATGTTTTGTCTTTAGAACCATCATCTATTACTATAATTTCATATAGTTTATAATCCAGGTTGAGAAGTGAAGTGACTGTATCCTTCACCGTAACCTCTTCGTTATAAGCCGGAACAAGAATGGAAACCGGTATGTAATAGCTTTGCCACAGTTTATTGTGCAGCTGTTCAAGGCGGTATGATTTGTACAGCTCAATTGCGCCTGCTACAACCGACAAAAACAAAAAGCTGGAATATCCAATCAGATATATAATAAAAAACAGATTGACACATTCCAGAAAAAAACGAAATGCATCGGTCATAAACCCGCCCTCCTTTGTACTTTTACTTCATCCAGCTGGTACTCTAACATTTCTTTTGCGTAGCGGTCATTTCCCTGTAAAATATCAGCTAATGCATCCCTATCTGTATTCAGAACTGCAAGGCTTTTTGCAGCATTATAACGGACATACCAGTTTTTACTGGAAGTCTCTTTTTTCAAGATTTCCAGTGTCTGCGGTCCGGGATACACAGCAAGAGCAGAAATACAGGCATTCTGCAATTCCCAGAACCCTTCCTTTTCTTCTTCAGCGTGATGAAGCAGAAAAGAAACACTTCTTTCATCCTGATATCTGCCAAAATAGCGGACACATGCGATTTGAATTTCCATATCCTGGCTTGTTTCCAGCATAGACAGCATTTCATCCTTCCAGTTTGGCGATGCATATCGAATATAATCCAACAAGCTTACCTGCATCCTTGGATGAAATTCACTCAATTTTTTCCAAAGGAGTGGTATCAGTTCTTCTTTTTTATCGAAGGAAAGAAGTCCATCTGCAAGTATTTTTTTATGCGGAAGCAGCTGCTCATTTGCATCCAGAAATGTCAATGCCTGCATAACCGCGTGTATATCTTCTGAACTGTATAATGCCCGCAAAGCATTCTCCCTGCAATAGAGACTTTTATTTCCAAGCAGGTCAAAAAGAAATGGGAAAACAATTTCCTTAGCCTGGAATTTCGTCATATGAAATATGGCAAATACATAAGCCAAGCAGGCCTTTTCCATATCCGATTTTCTTTTATAAACCGGTATCAGTTCTTCCATCAGCCGACTTACAGATGCTATTCCCTGCTGGAATTGTTCCGGCATACTGTTTTCAACTTTATATAATGCTTCACTGAACGTCAGAAGTCTACTGGTTGAATGAAGCTCTTTAACCAGCCTTTTTTCCTGCTTTTTATTTTCCGTTATATTTTCTAAAAACAACTGTCTGTATTCTTCGCAATATCGTTGTTCCCTCCTTTTCAGAACACAGGAACGATATCTTGAAATTATCTCTGTAAAGCAGTTAAACATGATAATCCCCACACAGACAATAAAATAAAAAACAATCACAAGCTGTGCTATCATTCGTATTCCTTTCCTGTCCAGTATGTCTTCAGAACCTGGTATGCTTCTTTTAATCTTTCATGGTAAGATACTGTATTTTCCCATCCTTTCAGTTTAAGCCGTCCCATCTCGATAGTATTTCCTTCTCTGCCAAGACCTATAAACATCTCTTTGATCCCCACTGCTTCAATGCCATAATTTCCGTCATAATAATCATCATGAATCTGCATTCGGGACGGATCAGAAAAATTCAGCAGCTGCCATGGGATTCTAATTTCCACATCATCTCCGTTACAGATAAAATCTGCCCTGGAATCATAAGCAGATGCAGATGGATTTCCATTACCATAATACAGCTTTCCACTTTCAAAGGTTCTTAACGGTGTGGCAACATCCTGATACTGACCAATAACATCCCGTAATACCATGCAGATATTTTCGAATACAGCGCTATCCCGAGCCGGTGGATCAATATAAGAATCTTCTCCTGTAATATCTTCCTCATAATTGGCATGAATGGGATTATACCGATCCTGAACCAACAGACGAGTATTATCTTTTCCATTTAAGATCAGTACAAAATCTGTAGGTCTTTCAAATTCTGCTGTACAATTTTCCATACGGGTACTGCCTGTTTTAGGGGTCGTATCAACCGGAACATACAGCGTGTCATTTTCCAGATCAAAGCCCTTTTTATGGAGATATAAATAAACATCGGAGGCATCATACTTCACACTGATGAAAGAGCCGTCTTCATATTGGATCACCATATCTTTATCCGTCCATTCGGAAGTATCCCCGTCCACGTAACAAACACTTTCTTTTTCCCCACAGTCAAATGCCAGCAAGCCAAAATGCTGGTCATTTGTCTGAGCATCTTCCCAGTAAATATTACGGCTTAAATCTACAGCATACATGGTATTCCAGGTATGCTTGAACCATTCATCCTGCCAGGAATAGACACAGCCTCCGGAAAGTCCGGCAGCCATAATGTCTTCATAACAATCTACCAGAATCTTTCCCTGTTCTTTTTCAGAATAGTATCCAAGTCCTCTGCTGGTCACCTGATTCTCCTGAATCTCACCTCGTCCTGTGGCTGCACCAAATTCAACAGCCAAAACCGGCATTGTATGATGTTCGTTTAAAAGTCTTAAATATGCCCGATAAGTATTCCGTTTTCCGTCAGGAGTGATACAGTCACTAAAGTCAATCTTTTTATCAGACAAGCTGTTCCATGTTGTGTATTCCATACAGGAAAGGTAATCCTGATCATATGGAGATGCACTGTAGCTGGCAAACTGACCTGATATAAATTTATCAGTTGCAGTTATATGTTCTGTGTCGATCCGGGCACATTTTCGGAAATATTCTGCAATCTCTTTAGGATAATCAAAGGGATCTGTTGCATTTCCACTGGAAAAGGAGATCAGACGCTGCTCATCATATCTTGTTGATTCATAGTACAGCATCCTGTCACCTGTTTCTGCAAGCAGGGATTCAAAGGCAGAGGCATCTTTTGAAGCAGTAAGATAGGTTCCTTTATAAGGTTCCATATCCGGATATTTCTCATCTGTATATGCAACTGTTGTATCTTCCCATCCATTTCCGATAATATATCCCAGCACCCATTTCGAGACATCGTGTAAATAAAGTCCTGTACTTGTATCTGCATCATTATTGATGATAAGTCGTTTTCCATGGATCACATCTACAGTGACCAGGCAATTATCCAGAAGCTTTCCTGCAAAGGAGTCGGCATATGCATCCACTCGGGAGTTCTGTATATAATCATTTACCCAGATTCCCTGAAGTAAATATAACGGCTCCTCATGTTGGGAATTGTATTCATAGAACGCTTTATAAAAAGACGGATTCTGGACAGAATAAACTCTCAGCGTATTTGCTCCTGCTTCCTGGATCAGCTGAAACCAGTGCAGATAGGTTTCTTTGGTGATCGCATAATCTGTAGACCATTCACCAGGAATACCGCTTCCCATATCAATTCCCCTGACTTCAAATGGTTTCCACTTATCTTTGTCCTTTATAAGTATCTCTTTATTCTCAGTCCGGACAAATGTGTTTACATGATTGTCCCGGCCTGAGTCTACATAAAATCCGCCATAAAACACAGCTATAAATCCAATAAATAGAAGCAGAATGATGGCAGATATGCTGATAATAAATCGTTTCATATTTTAATCATTAACCTCATTATACTGCTTTACACGGGAGGATGCTGAATACTGACGCAGAGTCTCAATGTTTTCATCCAGCCATTTTCCTCTGTTTCGCAAGTAACCTTTTAACTGTCCTTCAGCGGCAGATCTGCTGTCCAGATTTCTCGATACCGGAACCAGAAGTCCCTTTGCCTGCTGTTCCACACTTCCCCATCGTGCATCGTTTCTTGCAAGAGCTGGTGCGATAAAATCAAGGGTTTCATCGATATAACGATAAAGTGATTCCTCACTTAACAGACCTTTTCGCAAGGAATGATATCGCTGGATGATCCGTTCAGTAAAATCCTCATCTTTAATAAGCATTTCAAACCATAATCGGTTGTTCAGGAAAAATCCTGTATAAGGAAGTTCCTCCTCGAAATAGTTATTGCAGGCATTATTAAAATCCCATACACACATACGATACAGATTATCTGTTCCCTTATAAATATAAGTGGAATAGTTTCCGGCATCTGCATTACTGGAAAGCTCATTGATTATAAAGTAATCTACAAAGCTGTCTACATCTATCATAGAAGTGTAGCCATGTTTTTCCCTGTCATAATCATATGAATACAGAGTTTTTTCAAAATTTGAAAAATCCTGCCGGATTTCTTCTGTCAGTCTGGCATCCCTGTTCCTGTTTCCGGGATATTCTATCTGCAGCAGGAAGGGGGTTTTGTAGGTATACGTTGTAAAGCTGTTTAAAGCTTCTTCGCCCGCATGCTGATGATCCAGGCGAAGCAGGTATCCGGAAAATGTGCTGCGCTTGGCATTTACACGAAGTCCCAGCCTGGCGCCATCTTTTCCGCCGGTTATCATTTCAGTCATTACATATAGACCTTCATATTCACCATTAAGAATTACTTCGCAGAATCTTACATTTGGCGCATAAGACATCATTTCTCCGGCAAGATTGTAAAACATATAATTTCGTATGGCTGTTTTATCGAGCCAGGGACCGTATAATACCCATTCATGGTGCGCATCCATTCCCATAATGGAAAGCGGATTGTTTTCCCCTTTTTTATCTACAAGTCTGATGGCATAGCTTGGCTTATCAAACTTTCTTGAGGAATTACCTCTCATTCGTATACGGATTTCAGAAGATACATCTGCCGTTTCATTTGCATGATGGTACTCTTTGCTGTCATTCCCAATTATATCCATCTGAGCAGCAATTGTAGTTTCCCCATCCGTAGCGCGTGTATAAATGCGGTTGTTTCCATCATCCTTAATGGGTCTTCCCGGGATTTCTATCCCATCTGTATCAATTTTGACAATCGGAAGATATGTACACAGACCGCCATCCGCAGGATCCGTACATGGTTCCTGGGGAATTTCCTGTTCATGCTGATGAATTCTCTCTGTTTTTCGGTAGTCCTTATAAGACAATGGCGCAAAAACGGCAATCAGGATAACCGCAAAGCAGCATATAAATCCTATTATTTTATATTTCATATCAGTTATAAATCTCATCGCTTTGAGCTACAATATTAACACTTTCGATTTGTCCAAGGTTATAGAAATCATCTGTTAAAGCCGGATACTGTTTCTGAACTTTCTCCAGTATTTTTCTGGATAATTCATAAATGTACTCAGCATTTTCCTCTGTCGTATTTTATACCCGAAGAACGACACCAGTCCCAAAATAACGAAAGACCTGAGATTCTATATTTTCACAGCGGCTTCTTTTTGCACGGATGATCAAAAGCATACGGTTATCACTGCGAATCGCTCCCATGATAAGAAAAATAAGAAAAATAGCAGAACTGCCTACTGCAGCAACCAGATAATCTCCAACTCCACAGCATATTCCCACAATGATCGTCCAGAAAATATATACAGTATCTCTGGAATCTTTTATTGCAGTTCGAAAACGCACAATAGATAATGCACCGACCATACCAAGCGACAATGCAATATTGTTTCCTATGACAGTCATAACTGTTCCTGTCATAACCGTCAGAACGATTAGTGTTACTCCAAATTTTTTGCTGTAAATCGTTCCCTTATGTGAGATCACATATGAAATAAAAATAAACAGACCAATGACAGCACTTACCAGAATATGCATTGTAATTTGCTGCCAGGTCATATCCCCCTGCTGGGCAAGCAGGTTATAAATCGTCTCTTTCATTTCCTTTCCTCCTAAAATCTGTAGTCACAGCCAATTTGTCTTGCCATACAGTATTTGCTCACGGAAAGCTCGCTTTTCTGAACGGGCAGAAGCATATGCTTGATATAGCTTAACAAAAAACCGTTATATTTTACTTCCAACACTACAGCAAAAGGAGACATTACACTGTTTAACACCAGATTTCTATCAAACACATTAAAATTCACTTCATTAGCCCGTATTCTGGAATCAAAGGTTATTCGAATAGAGTTTTCTGGCGCGATAAATGCAAATCTGTCATATTCTACAACTGTTTTAGGACGGTATGCCCACATTTCCATAATTGAATAACATTCCTGTCCAAACTCACTGCCACTGTTTAAAAGTACAGAATAATCACCCTCAATGAGAGCCTGCGCTTCCCTTCTGGATAATCTTAATGATCGCTTCCGCTGATAAGGTCCCTGCTTCTGCTTCATTTCAAACAGTGCAAAATCCGCATCAGGACTATATACCCGCAAACGAAACTTTCTTCTTAACTCCAGACCATCTTCCTTTTCCTGAAAATCCCGATTTGACAAAGAATCAAAGTACAAAGAACGTACCTGGTAACCATCTGGTCCATTATGTAAATCGGTATGAACCACATTTGACAGATAATTCCGGAGTTTTAAAGCTTCTGCCTGATTCAGCAGAAATTTCTTTTCTTCCCGCAGTACATCGCGCACAGTATTATTTCCTCCTGCTTTTGCTTTTTAGTAAATACTACAATAGTATACATCCATAATTTTTTTTGTCCATATATGGAATAAAACTTTGTAGTATACAATGAACTCTCGATAAAATCAACATTTATTGACAATATATACCAAAAGATATGATATTTTATAAACAAATATATAAAAATCATAATGGAAATGGGGATTCCTTATGAAATGGGGATGTTGTATGATATCAAACTGCCAAAAATATCTTGAAATACTATTAACATTTATCTGTGTGATCGTACTGTATCCACAATCGCCCTATGCCACCGAAGCCATTTCACAGCGTGAAACCATACGCGTGGGATTCTTTGAGATGGACGGATACCATATGCAGGATGAAACCGGAAAACGAAGCGGCTATGGATATGATACCTTACGTCTTATGGCACGCTACTGGAATGTTCATTTTGAATACATCGGCTACGACAAAGCTTGGTTTAATTGCCTGTACGGATTTACGGGAAGATAATCCTTTCAGCTTTGACTTAAACTTCTTCCATGACTACTCCATTCTCCATTACACCGCTTTTCAGATAACGCTTAATCAGCTGCACCACTCGTTCATCCTTTTCATTCCTGCGAAGTAAGTTCATGAGAATTTCATGATTGAGTGTGTCAAAGTATTTTGATAAGTCCAGCTCTGCCCATTCTGTGTCCGATTTTAACGCCCTTATTGCCTCCGTAATCATTTCTTTAAAATCCTGAAGAAAGGCTTGTTTCTTCTCACTCACTTCAGCAGTTCTCTGAGTCTCCTGATATTCCTGTATGACCCCTTTCATATCAATCCGATTGGACTGCAGCTTATTCTGCAAAGCTAACATTTTCTGTATATCGTTGATCTGTGACCACCCAAAAAATATAGACCACACGAGATTGGCTACAGCTTCCGGTGCCTGTCCCCGGAAAAAAATGAGGAGAAGGTACTGTAAGAAATAATTGACTCCCTTAGGAGTAAATATGTAGTAGCAATAATTCATACCTTTTTAGCTGTATTTTGTATCGTAAACAGAAAGAAAATACACTATAATCCAAGGCAATGAAAGTACTTAAAAAAGTAGTTTCGTTGCCTTGGTTCCATTTTTAGAAAGAATAATACTTAGGTGGGAAAATTCCCAGGCGCTGTGTGGAGTTTTCTGTAAGAAGCCGGGGACAGACCGCACTGTTTCTTGAAAAAGGAAGAAAAGTGGTGAGGGTCTAAGAACCCAAGCTGTGTGGAGATGGCAGAAACAGGAAGAGTGGTGCGGCTTAGCATGGACTGGGCCAGATTGCACTTCTGGGACAGGTAATACTGGTAGGGAGCAACATGATATACCTCCTGGAACAGGTGGATGAGCCTGGAGCGGGACAGGGAAACGGTATCTGCCAGATGATCCAAGGACAGACTTTCTGTTAAGTGCATATCGATATAATTGCGGATCGCCAGTGCAGTAGGATTGATGGGAACTTTGTTTGCCAGAAAATCCGCAAGCTCCTGAATATATTGATGGAGCAGTACAGCCAGCTTGTCAGCAGAGTGTACAGGGTCGGCGGTAAAGGCATCAAGGATCCGGGTCAGAGGTGTTTCGTTATGGAAGCGTGGGATCAGGGTGACACCGTCTAAGCCGTAATCGGAGAGAAGATGCTGTACCAGACTGCCGCTGACATTGAACCAGATCTTGGTCCAGGGATCAACTTTGTCTGAATAGTAGTGGTGGTAGGTGCCGGCAGTAAGGATATAGGCATCTCCGGCATTTACAGTGAGGATACTGCCGTTTCGCTCGATATGTCCACGGCCGCTTAAAACGTATTCAAACACACACAGGGGTCTGCGATAAACCAGGATCTCATAGGCAGGATCCGGGTAAGTGATACCGGCCATGATGGGAGAAAAGCTTTCCGCGGTAGGGCCGGTGTAGACAGTGTATTTTTCAATCTGTGTGCGTGTAATTTCCTGAGGCATGGTGGTTCCTCCATTTTTTGAAAGCAAATTGCAATAATGTAATAACAGCATTGTAGTAAAAAGGAGCAAGCCTGTCAACTATGGCTTTCACCATATAAAATAAAAATGAAATCAACCCAAATAAATGATCACAGGAGGACAAAATTATGACACAAATACCCAGATCGGAGCATCCCCAGCCCCAGATGAAGAGGGAGCATTGGAAAAACCTGAATGGAGAATGGGATTTTTCCTTTGATTTTGGATGCAGCGGCATAGATCAGAAATGGCAGGAAGGAAAGACAGATTGGGAGAAGAAGATCCTGGTGCCCTTCTGCCCGGAAAGTGATCTGAGCGGAATCGGCTATAAGGACTTTATCCCCGGCGTATGGTATCACCGCACCATCACATTGACAGGGGAGGAGCTGAAGGGAGATCTTCTCTTACACTTCGGCGCAGTGGACTATGATGCAAGAGTATGGATCAATGGAGTAGAGGCAGGCAGACACCAGGGCGGTTATGTTTCCTTTACGTTTGATATTACAAAGCTTGTAAAGGAAGGAGAAAATGACATTACGCTTTTTGCAGCAGATGATGTGAGAAGCGGAAAGCAGCCCAAGGGAAAGCAGAGTCATTTCTTCTACTCCAGAGGCTGTGATTATACCAGAACGACAGGTATCTGGCAGACGGTATGGCTTGAGTGGGTACCGGAAAGCTACATTGAAAAAGTGCAATATTATCCAAACCTGGCAGAGGCAACTCTGGGAATTAAGGCGGTGGTAAAGGGGCAGGGCACACTGGAAGCAAAGGCTTTTTATGGGGGAGAGCCCTGTGGCAGCGTAAGCGCAAAGTCAGAGGGCGGCACCGTTACCATGACACTTCCTTTGTCCCGTCTGGAAAAGTGGGAGCCGGGTCATGGCAGACTGTATGACCTTACATTAACCTATGGAGAAGATAAGGTAGAAAGCTACTTTGGTATGCGTGAGGTAAGACTGGATGGAGAGAAATTCCTCATCAACGATAAGAGCGTGTTCCAAAGACTGGTGCTGGATCAGGGCTTCTATCCGGATGGCATTTACACAGCGCCTACAGAGGAAGCACTTGTCAAGGATGTGGAACTGTCCATGGCTGCAGGCTTCAACGGCGCAAGACTCCATCAGAAGGTATTTGAGCCTCTGTTCTTGTATCACTGCGATAAAGTAGGCTATCTGGTATGGGGCGAGCAGGGCTGTTGGGGACTGGATTACAGCAATCCCGCAGCACTAAAATATTTCCTGCCTGAGTGGATGGAAGCCTTGGAGAGAGACTTCAACCATCCCGCCATCATCGGCTGGTGTCCGTTTAATGAGACATGGGATTATGAGGGAAGAAGGCAGGATGACAGCTTACTGGCCAATGTGTATAAGATGACAAAGCTGTATGACACCACCAGACCCTGCATTGATACCAGCGGAAATTATCATGTGGTGACGGACATCTATGACTTACACAATTATGAGCAGGATCCGGCAAAGTTTGCAGCAACCTACGAGTCCTTTAAACAGGGAGGTGATTTGGAAGATAATCATGGCTACAGGCAGACACCTGTAAAGGGCATCCCTACCTTCATCAGTGAGTATGGCGGTATCAAGTGGGACGAGGAAGGTGTTGAAAAGGATGGCTGGGGCTATGGTGCAGGTCCTGCTACCAAGGAGGAATTCCTGAACCGATATAAGGGACTGACCGATGCCCTTTTGGACAATCCCCATATGTTTGCCTTCTGCTATACCCAGCTGTATGATGTGGAGCAGGAGTTAAACGGTCTGTATACCTATGAACGTAAACCCAAGTTTGATATGGATGTGATAAAGGCAATCAATGCCCGTAAGGCAGCAATCGAGGATTAAAAGCATCCCGCAGAGTATAAAAGAAAGCGTGTGAGAGACATTGGGGTCTGACCCTCTTACAATTTTCTTGGTGAGATAAAAAGCAAGTGCAAAACTTTTAAATGTATAGCTATAAATGAGCAAATTTGAAAAACTGTACAAACAAATCTGCTATACACGGACATTAAGAGGATTAAACAATTTATTGTCCGCTACACTTGACGGTAAATACCCGTGACTGGACTTGCACCAGCAAGATTAGTGCCATGCTCGGCACACAAAATGACTGCCCCGCCTGCTCAAATGCAGGCAGAACAGTCATCTGATCTTTTTATTCACTTTTTATGAAACAAATTTTCCAACGATCAGGCAGATTACAATCGTAATCACCATATCCGGCAGAGTGTTTCCCAGCGGCATGTCGATGTTCATCAGAATTCGGTATACCACAAATCCAATCACCCAGATGATCAGATTCGGAATATGTACGGCCAGGCTGCTCTTGTCCC
>ERZ773108.3377-NODE-3377-length-12331-cov-3.021831_pt1 | contig 12331 bp, 10 predicted proteins | sample MGYA00580570_ERZ773108 | MGnify/ENA primary metagenome ERZ773108 (study PRJEB29015, sample SAMEA2737840) | human gut metagenome | biome: human gut; feature: human-associated habitat; material: faeces | place: China | collected 2012 ...
GCTTGAAGGAAGCTTCGGCACTCAAAAGCAACATTACTCGCTCGCAAGGATAAAGCAAGGAACAGGAAGACAGAAATCCTGTGAATTTTCTTCGGAATACATACGGCAAATGCCATACTGATGATTGACAAGATCAGGAACAGAAAGGGTAAAGCTGCATGATATGATTCTACTGAAAGAATCAGAAAAGGTCAGAAGACTTCTTCCGAAGCTGGGGCGGTATGCGCGTCAATGATGTTGCTGAATATGAAGGCAATTATTACTATGTCGGAGCTGACGGAACCGTTTCGACCACAACTGGCTGGAAAAAAATTAAAACCGCAACTCAGACGATCTGGTACTGGACGACGGCAGACAGTGGAAAACTGCTGACGAATTCCTGGCTGGATTACAATGGAAACAGCTATTATCTGAAAGCCGATGGAAAAATGGCTTTTAATGAGTGGCTGGATAACACCTATTACTTCCGCAGCTGGGGTGCGGCCTACAAAAACGCATGGGCAAAAGTCAACAATGTATGGTATTATTTTGACGGAAATGGAAAGAAATATACCAGCGGCTGGCTGACCTACAAAGGAAATAAGTATTATCTGAAATCCGATGGAACCATGCTTGCCAATGAATGGCTCGATGGAAAATACTACTTCAAGAGCTGGGGTGGTATGTATAAAAACGAATGGGGCAAGTCCGGCGATACCTGGTACTGGTTTAATGCAGATGGAACCAAACGGACGCAAAAAGGCTGGTTCCTCTATGATAAAAATTATTATTATCTGGATAAAGATGGAAAAATGCTGACCGGCTGGGTTTACCATGACGGTAACTATTATTACATGAAGAGCTGGGGCGGCATGGCACATGACGAGTGGATTCTTCATGATAAGAACTGGTACTACTTCAAGAGCTGGGGCGGCATGTACCATGATCAGTGGCTGACACTGAACGGTTCTCAGTATTATTTCCGCAGCTGGGGCGGAAGATATCAGAACTGCACCGCTACGATCAATGGAAAACAGTACAAATTCGATGCTTCCGGACGCAGAATCACGGAAGGATGGGAGTACATCGGAAAATACCGCCGTTACCGCAAAGCAGACGGTTCTCTGATGGAGGATGTGACAAGCATCTTCAATCCGTCATCCAAATACATCACAGTAGACAGAACCCGCGGACGTGTCACCATTTACGGCTATAACAGTGCAACCGGTTCTTACGATACCCCGATCAAATCAATGATCTGCTCCGTAGGAAATCCAATCAGTTACACCGCAGCAGGAACATATAAAATCGGCTGGCAGTTGAAAAAGAAGCAAATGAGAGGTGAAGATTATGTGTGCTGGGCACCATATGTATCACAGATTTATGACGCTGTTTACTTCCATGGCGTAGCAAGCAGCACACCGGATCTGAATATGATCTCTGCCGTAGACTTCAATTCCCTGGGATCACCGATGTCACATGGTTGTGTCAGACTGACTGCAATCGATGCAAAATGGATTTATGATAACGTCAGCAGCGGAACAACGGTCCGCATTGGCGACAATCTGGATTATCCGCTGACAAACCCGACCCGTTATACCTGGACAGGCGGTGCTTTCGGAAGCGATCCGACATATCGATAAAAAATAGAACAGGAATACCTGTATGAGAAAATCCATCGGGGCAGCAGTGCCGCCGATGGATTTTCTGATAAGAAGACATCGGCCATTTTACAGGAAAGGAAGACAGATACGATGGAATTACAGGAAAAGAAAAAGAACCGGACAGAACAGAAAACAGATATGCAGAATAAGGAAAAGGCATTGCTTACCCAACTTGACGAGATTGCAAAACAGGATCTCTGTCTGGCATTCTCCGGCGGTGTGGACAGCAGTCTGCTGCTGAAGCTTGTCATGGATGCATCTGCAAAATATGGAACAAAGGTTTATGCAGTAACCTTTCAGACACGGCTGCATCCGCCCTGCGACCTGGAGACAGCGACAAGAGTAGCAAAGGAGGTTGGCGCTGTTCATGAGGTCCTTTTTGTTGATGAGCTGGAGCAGGAGGCAATCCGTTACAATCCGGAAAACCGCTGCTATCTCTGTAAGCACTATCTATTTGGGAAACTTCTGGAATTTGCCCGCGATCACGGTGTCACCCAGGTACTCGACGGAACAAATGAGGATGACCTTCATGTCTACCGGCCGGGGCGAAAAGCGCTGAGAGAATATGGTGTCATCAGCCCGCTTGCAGCGTGTCATGTGACAAAAACAGAGGTAAAAGCACTTGCTGCAAAGTACGGCGTTTCCGTAGCACACCGTCCATCCACTCCATGTATGGCGACACGCCTTCCCTACGGGGCAGAAATTAACTATGACGTTCTGGATCGGATTGCGGACGGCGAAGCATGGCTTCATACGCTGTTCGGTGCGGAAGAGAATCTCCGTCTGCGTGTACATGGCGATGTGGTGCGTCTTGAAATCTCACCGGAGCGTATGGGGGAAGTGCTTGAGAAGAGAGAAGAAATGATTGCATATCTGAAAAAGCTCGGCTTTTCTTACCTGACGATGGATCTGGAAGGGTTCCGTTCCGGCAGTATGGATGAGAAAATAACACAGAAAGAGGAAACAAAATGAAAGCAATTTTAAGTGCGGACCGCAAATGGGGTCTGGGATATCAGGGACGGCTGCTGGTAAGTATTCCGTCTGATCTGCGGTTCTTCCGTGAAACTACGATGGGACACGTTGTCGTGATGGGAAGAAAGACACTTGCTACACTCCCGGCAGGGCAGCCCTTAAAAGGCAGAACGAATATTATTTTAAGCCGTGATCCGGAATGGACTGTCCGCGGCGCAACCGTTGTCCACAGTATCAAAGAGCTGATGGAAGTGTTAAAGCCGTATGAGGACGACGATATTTATGTTGCGGGCGGCGGAGAAATTTACTGTCAGCTTCTCCCATACTGTGATACGGCATACGTCACACGAATTGACATGACGTATCAGGCGGATACCTTCTTTGAGGATCTTGACGAATCACCGGATTGGGAGATGGTAGAAGAGGGCGATGAGCAGACCTGCTTTGATATTGAATTTTATTTCACGGAATACCGAAGAAAGAATGAAAAGGCAGAACGCCCGAGATAAGGGTAAGACAGGACGTAAAAAACGGAGAAACCACAGAAAAAGCGGCTTCTCCGTTTTTTTATATAGAATACAAAAAGTATCAGTGCTGTCCGCCTGCAGAAAGCTCCAGCATTTTTTTCTTAATATCATTTTCGAGCTGTACCAGCTCAACTTCAGCGGCGGCACGTTTCTGGCGGCCGTCCTCCTGAATCTTCATCACTTCATCGAGGGTAGAGATCAGGCTCTGGTTCGTCTGTTTTAAGGTTTCCATATCGACGATACCGCGCTCAGATTCTTTTGCAGTCTCGATCGTTGCCATCTTCAGATTCTCCGCATTCTTTTTCAGAAGCTCATTTGTCATATCCGAAACCTGGCGCTGTGCTTTGGCAGCCTCAGTCGAGTGATGAACGCCGAGTGCAATGATCATCTGGTTTTTCCAGAGCGGAATGGTGTTGACGAGTGTGGATTGGATCTTTTCGGCCATTACAGAATCGCTGTTCTGAATCATGCGGATCTGCGGCGCTGTCTGGATCGAAACCATACGGGTCAGTTCCAGATCATACAGTTTCTTCTCAAATCGGTTGCAGAGATCTTCGAGATCCTTGGCAGCCTGTGCATCTTCGGCCTTTCCGGTCATCTGCGCTTTATTCTGCAGATCACGGAGTTCTGTGGAACGTACCAGCTCCAGCTTTTTCTTTCCAGCGAGAATGTACATGGTTAGCTCTTTAAAATAATTCAGGTTCTGTGCATACATCTGATCCAGAATGGCAATGTCTTTCAGAAGCTGCCGCTGGTGGCCGTCGAGCACGTCACAGATTTTATTGACATTCACCTCTGCCTTGTCATACTTCGCTTTCATTGCATTGATTTTGTTCGTGCTTTTCTTAAAGAAAGAGAATGGTCCCTTTTCTTCTTCTGCGTCAAACGTTTTCAGCTCTGTCACAACAGAGGTGAGCAGATCGCCGATTTCCCCGAGATCTTTGCTTCTGACGTTCTCCAGCGTTTTCTCGGAAAAGTCTGCCATTTTCTTCTGTGCACCGGCACCGTACTGCAGAATGCCGTTTGTATTGGCAAGATCAATCTGGGAAACAAAGGCATTCACCATGGCTTTCTGTTCGTCGGACAGAACAGAATCATCCATGACCTCTTTCTTTTCTTCCGGCTGCTGTACCGGAAGTTCCGGTTCCGGCTCCGGAGCGCCGAAACTTAAGCTTGGAATTTCAGTGGTGTCCTTTACAAAATCATTCATGTTTTCTATTCTCCTTTTCTTCGGTACGGAAACGTAACCGGTGATTTGATTTCAATTGTATAGCTTTGAATAGTTACATGTGAAGCGGCTCAATATCCTGCTTTGACGGACCTGCCTGATTTGTCAGTCCCTCCTGCGCCAGCATCGTCTGCAGAACAGAGATATCAGAAGAAATATCCCATGCCGTTGTCTGGAACAGATCATCAAGCAGCTTTTCGAATGCGGCATTGATGGTATCCAGTGTGTCCTCGATTTCCTTCTTGGTTCGGAGGATATTGTCGCTTTGAATTGGTTCGTTCTCAAAGGAACGGTAAGCGTCGAGCAGCTTCCAGGTTGTCGGCATATAGTAATCCATAAATTTCCGCAGGGCGGCGGCTTCTTTTGGGCGCTTTTTTGCCTCCTCGAGAATCCGGGTAACAACCGTTTCGAGACGGCTCAGCTTGGCTGTGATGACTTCACCCGGCAGATCCAGGTTGCACTGATGGATCTTCTGAATATAAGATTCACATTCTTCCAGCATCTGCTGGTATTCCGGCGTTACACCGGAGGCCTCCAGCTGTTCACGTGCTTTCTGCTCAGCAATCTGCTGTTCCTTCTGGCTGGCGAGCATTGCGCGGTACTGGTCGTAGCAGTCATTTGTTACCATCAGACAGGTACCATTCTCGTCGAGGTGGCCCTGGCGCAGCATGGATTTATCAATCATGGTCGTAATATCGGTCAGAAGCTCACCTTTCTCACAGTGCATACTGTCGCAGAGTTCTTTCGTGGAAATATATTCCTTTGTGCCGATCAGCGTACAGATCTGGCGGAAATGGCGGACCAGATGCCGGTTTTTACTTCCCTTTTTCAGAAGAATGCCGCCGCCGATGGTAAATGCGGCAAAAATAAGAGAAGGAATCAGCGCGCTGTTGTCTGGACCTGCAAATAAGGAATACAGACTAAGCGCTGTGCAGCAGCCGAACAGTCCGGTGACACCCCAGCCGGCGGCCGTCTGAAATCCGCCGACAAGTGCAAGATCGGTGGATGGCATAAAGCGCTCGCGCAGTACACGGCGTTCTTGTATGCGGCTGTTCCATTCCGTATTCTGGGAGGTCTGCCAGGTATGGGAAGGTTTGGGAACCGGGTTCGCGCTCTTACCCGGCATCGTGCCTCCCGGCCCGTAGGAATAGTGATGCGGTCCGGTCTGCTGCGCTGTATTATTATGGGAAGAATGCTGGCTGCTGTAGGAAGTATCTGCGGAATAGCCGCGGGACGGCTCCTGTGTGCCATTTGCACGGAATGGTCCCTTCCGGTTTGGGTAGACAAACTGGTTGATGGTGTCTGAAATCTTCCGGTTTAATTCCTGAAAATCCTGAGAATTTACAGCGTTATCCACAAGCTTTCCAATACTGTCGCCGACATCCTTTAAATCATCTTCAAAACTCATGACAGTTCCTTTCTGATGAGGTACTTTTTCTGTGTACCGTTTTCCATTTATTATACAATGCGATTGGAAATCTTACAAGCATACAGTGCTTAATTTTCTATGAAGCTGGAGCTGACGGGAATGGTTACAGTTCACAGGAAATGATTTTGTTTTTGGATGAGTTGAAAGAAAGCAGTAACTATTATATACTAAAGAATATCGAATGTCAGAAAAAATCAAATCAGAATAAAGGGGCCGCAATACTAAATGAATAAAAACGAAATTATCCAGATACAGGGAATGGAATATAAAGAAATGACAAAACAGCTTTTGAACAAATGTGCCTTAGCTACGCTCATTCCTTCGAAGGTCAGTCTCATCGGTATTAAGCCAAATCTGGTAGCACCTGTCCCGGCGGAGTTTGGAGGGACGACACATCCGGAGGTGGTTGCGGGGATCATCGAATATCTTCAGGAAAACGGATTTACTAACCTTCAAATCATGGAAGGCTCCTGGGTGGGAGATAAGACGGAGGAATCGTTTGAGGTCTGTGGATACCGTATGCTTTCGGAACAGTACGGCGTTCCGCTTATCGATGCGCAGAAGGAAAAAAGCATGCCGGTGCAGTGTGGTGATATGGAACTTCAGATTTGCGAATGTGCGAAAAAGGTGGATTTTATGATCAATGTCCCAGTCATGAAAGGCCATTGCCAGACTAAAATTACCTGCGCACTGAAAAATATGAAAGGTCTCTTGCCGAATAAAGAAAAACGTCATTTTCATGCCATGGGACTTCATCGGCCAATTGCGCATCTGGGGCTTGGGATTCATCAGGATTTTATTTTGGTGGATAATATCTGCGGAGACCTTGACTTTGAGGATGGCGGTAATCCGTTTATTATGAATCGCCTTTTCGCTGGGTTAGATCCGGTGTTGATCGATGCATATGTCTGCGCGGAACTGCATTATAAGCCAGAAGATGTCCCGTATGTCAAAATGGCAGAAGAGTTGGGCGTGGGCAGCGCTGATCTCACACGGCTTTCAATCCGCCAAATTGGCGAAATTGGTGAAAAAAGAGTGATTCCGGAAAAACGGAAGATCGTGGAACTGCAGGATGCCGTAGAGGAAGTTGAGTCCTGCAGTGCCTGCTACGGCTATCTGATCCCGGCGCTCGACCGGCTGAAGGAGGAAGGACTGATGCAGGAACTCCACGAAAAAATCTGCATCGGGCAGGGATACCGGGGAAAGAGCGGGGCGCTTGGTGTGGGAAGTTGTACTTCAGGGTTCGCATGCAATCTGAAAGGCTGTCCGCCAACGGATGAGCAGATGTATGAATTTTTGAAGCAGTACATTGCAACTAGACGAAAAACAGAAGCAGAAAAATAGCAACAGAGGAGAGAGCGAATGAAAAAATCAGTCAAAGCCATTTTAAATGTATTGTCCTACGGCGGAATTGAAGTAGAATCCGCCCGTCGGCTTGCCGATATCAAGAAGCTGGATCCGATCCGTATTTTTCTGCGAAAATTGGATATGGAAATATATAATGGGGACTACAAGGTTCCGATTCGGCTGTTCTTCCCGGATGAAAAAATGGAGGAGCATGGTGCAAAAGAAGCGATTCTGTTCTTCCATGGCGGCGGCTGGACAACCGAGAGTGTGGAGACATACGACCGTGTCTGCGCACGCATGGCGCAGTCGACGGGGCAGATTGTTGTATCGGTAGAATACCGTCTTGCACCGGAGCATCGTTTCCCGACAGGCTTAGAAGACTGCTACGCCGCCGCCCAGGCAATGCTGCGCGGGGAGATTCTGCCGGAGGTAACGCCGGAAAATGTCACGATCATGGGCGACAGCGCAGGAGGAAATCTTGCGGCTGCGGTCTGCCTGATGGCGAGGGACAAAAAAGAACTGCTGCCGGGGAAACAGATTTTGATTTATCCGGCGGTGAATTCCTGTTACACAGAGAAATCACCGTACAAATCCGTGAAAACCAATGGAACCGGATACCTTCTGACCAGTGTCAAAATGGAAGATTATGTAATTCTGTATCAGCGGACCGAAGAAGACCGCAAAAATCCGTACTTTGCACCGGTGCTGGCAGAAAATCTGCAGGGACTGCCGGACACGCTGGTACTGACGGCGCAGTACGATCCGCTGCGCGATGAGGGCGAGGATTATGCGAAAAAGCTGAAAAGGGCTGGCAATCTGGTTGAACATCATCGGATCAAGGGCGCATTGCACGGCTATTTTGCGCTTGGCATTGAACACCTATATGTGCAGGAAAGTTTTCAGTATATGAATGCATTTTTAAGGAAAGAAAAACAGCAGAAAAATGCAGACGAAGAACTGGAAAACATAGCAGCAGTGAAGAAACAATTGACACACGGGAAGGCGTAAGGAGGCATAGAAAATGAAGAAAGAACATTCTTCGCGCTGGAGAAAGCTGGACAACGCGGCACAGGCATTTCCGGCGGCCACCGGAAAAAAGGATACGAGAGTCTTCCGGTTTTACTGCCAGCTGAAAGAGGACATCCAGGCGGATCTGCTGCAGAAAGCGCTGGAGCAGACAATGGAGCACTACCCGGTGTTTTCCATGGTACTGCGGAAAGGTCTTTTCTGGTTTTATCTGGAGCAGCGCGATCTGCCAGCAAAAGTAGAAGAGGAAAAGCGTCCGCCGTGCAGTGAGATTTACGTACCCGACCACAAAACGCTTCTTTTCCAGGTTTCTTACTATAAAACCCGAATCAATTTCGAAGTATTCCATGCCCTGACAGACGGCACCGGTGCGATGCTGTTTCTGAAAGAACTGGTGAGCAATTATCTGATCTTGTGTCATCCCGAGGAAATCTTTTCAAAGGTCAGCGAAGACATGCTGACAGAGACAGATTTCGAGGAGGACAGCTTTTCCCAGTATTACACCGGAAAGAAAAATGAAAAAGAAAAAAGCCGCCCGGCATACCAGATCAAAGGCGAGTATCTGGAGCAGGAGGAGATGGAAATTACTGAGATTCTGCTTTCCGCGGAAGCAGTTCATAAGTGCGCAAAAGCACATGGCGTGTCGGTGACGGCGTACCTTGCGGCGGCGCTGGTATATGCGGTATATGAAGAAATCCCGAAAAGCAGGCTGAAAAAGCCGGTTTCTCTGATGGTTCCAGCCAACTTGCGTAACTTTTTCCCATCCGCATCGATGACGAATTTCTGGAGCTGGATCGAGATTGCCTGTGATCTTGGGCCGGAGGCATCGTTTGAGGATGCCCTGCAGATCACGGGAGCCGCGATGCAGAAAGAGGCGCTGAAGCAGGAGATTTCCACACGTATGAACGATCTGGTGCGGATTGAGCGGAATCCGGTGCTGCGCGCCGTGCCGCTGGAAATCAAAAATCTGGCGCTGACGGGCGGCTTCTCCGGTCTGCATCTGACGGCGCTGTCCGCCGGACTGATGCTTCTGGTGTCGCTGACGCATACGGCGATCCCCTATGCGATGTATTTCGGGGCCATGGTGCGCCTACCGACGCAAACCGTCGCGCTCATGAGCTATCTCGACCCTATCACGGCCCTGATCCTCTCGGCCCTCGTTCTGCACGAGCCGCTCTCCCCTGCCGGTCTGGCCGGAGCCGTCTTGGTTCTCGGCTCTACGATCCTCAGCGAGCTCTGGGCCGGAAAGAAGCAATAAAATCACGAAATGACCCCCGGACATACCTGACACGGTACGTCCGGGGGTCGTTGTATTTACGGTTCCAGCAGGACGCCGGAGAGATAGACGGCTTTCCGGTTCAGCGCTTCGTCACAGACGACGAAGTCGGCCAGCTTGCCGGGCGTGATCGAACCGGTCTCGGCCTCGCGGCCAAGCTCCCTTGCGGGGACGAGCGTTGCGGAGAGGATGGCCTGCTCCTTCGGGATGCCGAATTCCACAGCCTTGCGCATACAGTCGTACAGATTCGTGGCCGAGCCTGCAATTGTGCCGTCGGCAAGACGTGCGACGCTGTTTTTCAGGAACACATCCTGTCCGCCGAGCGTATACTGCCCATCCGGCATACCGCAGCAGCGCAGCGCGTCGGAAATGAGGCAAATCCTGCCCGGGAAGAGCCTGAAGGCCATGCGCACGGCGCTGGGGTGGACATGCTGGCCGTCGCAGATCAGCTCGGCAGCCACAGCTTCGCGTTCGCTGCCCGCGCCGATGGGGCCGGGCTTGCGGTGGTGGATGCCGGGCATGGCGTTGTACAAGTGCGTCAGATGGCTCGCGCCTGCGTCAAAGACGGCGGAAGCCTCTTCATACGTGCAGTCGGTGTGCGCGATGGAGACCGTGCAGAGCTTACTTGCAAGCTTCGTGAATTCCACCGCGCCGGGCAGCTCCGCAGCCACGTCCGCAATGCGGATGAGGCCCTCGGACACGTCATAAAGCCGTTTAAACGCGCCGAAATCCGGATTTTTCAGATACGCGCCGTTCTGCGCGCCCTTTTTCTTTTCGGAGAAGAAAGGTCCTTCCATCTGAATCCCCATGAGACGTGCGCAGCCCTCCGGCTGCGCCTTTTTAAGCTGCACAGCCGTTTTGTACGCCGCCTCCAGCACGTCGTAGGGCAGCGTCATGGACGCGGGCGCGAAGCTCGTCACGCCGTTTTGCGCGAGATAACGCGCCATTTTCACAAGGCCGTCATAGTCGCCGTCCGAAAAGTCCGCACCGGAATTGCCGTGATTGTGGACGTCCACAAGACCCGGAATGACATACTGGTTTTCCAGATCGATGCCGTCCTCCGCAGGGACGGTGGTCAAAATTTCAGCGAATCTTCCGTTTTCTACGCGGAAGGAGCCATGTTGGAACTGACCGCCCACGAAAATATTGGCATTCTTAAAAAGCATATCATTCCTCCACAAACCTTGCCGCCGCTTCGTCGCAGATCACGGTCACGTCGGGATGGAACTGCAGAATGGAGCCGGGAACCTCGGGCTTGACCGATCCGAAGAAGACCTGCTGGAGGATCTCCGCCTTATCTGCACCGGTGACGATCATTAAGATCTTCCGCGCGGACATGACCGTGCCGATGCCCATTGTGATGGCGGAGGTCGGAACGTCTTCCAGTGAATCAAAGAAGCGTTTATTCGCCTCGCGCGTCATTTCAGTGAGCTTTACCTCATGCGTCATGACCGGGAAATGGTCGCAGGGTTCGTTAAAGCCGATATGCCCGTCGTGGCCGAGACCGAGCAGCTGAATGTCCACGCCGCCCCAGTCCTCGATCTGATGCTCATAAGCTTCGCACATGGCAGGGATGTCGGCTGCCAAACCGTCCGGGACGATGGTATTTTCGGGCTTGATGGAAATATGGTCGAACAGATTTTCCTGCATGAAGCGGCGGTAGCTCTGCGGCTGGTTGGGCGCTAACCCTTTGTACTCGTCCAGATTTGCCGAACGCACGCGCGAAAAGTCGATTTTTCCTCCCTGCTCGCGTGCAATCAGCTCGCGGTAGAGGGGCAGCGGCGTCGAGCCGGTAGCAAGCCCTAATACGCACGCTGGTTTTGCCCGGATGAGATCTTCAAACATATCTGCCGCAGCGCGGGCCATTTCCTCGGGTGATCTCACCCGGATCAGATTCAGATGTAACATAAATTGACTCCTTTCCGGTGCGCTCAGCGGATATCGGGCAAGCTGGCCGCCGCCATCGACTGACCGACACGGCGGAAGTTTTCATCCGGCAGCATGACGCGCAGCTTCCGCGAAAGCTCTGGATATTCCTCGTTCAGTACACGCTGGCATTCGGACACGATGCGCTCGCCGCCGATGCCGGAAGCCACGCGTCCGAGGACGAGCAGATTCCGGATGTCATAGAACATCTCATAGAGGCTGAGCGTATGTGCCAGATATACGCCGATGGAATCGAAGATCGCCAGCGCATAGGGATTGCCCCCTTCCGCCAGCTTCTGCACTTCCTTGAGCTTTTCAGCGGGTGTGAGATGCTCAGACAGCGCGATGCCTGCGGCGGGCGCGAGCTTTGCGACCGCGTCCTGCGAGAAATATTTGCAGCCGACGCCGAGATCGCCGGACCACTCATCGCGCATGGCGTGTTCATTCAGATCGACCGGCGCAAAGGCCAGCTCGTTGAACCAGCCGAGAATATTTCCCTCGGCGTCGACGTAACCGACAGCTTCGCTCGTGCCCATCGCAAGACCCATGACGCAGCCCGTGCCAAGGCTCATATAGCCTGCCAGTGCAGTCACGTCGCCGTCGTTGGCAACGACGATGGGTACATCGCCGATTTCCTTCGCAGCGCGGTCATAGATCGTTTTGACCTCCTCACGGCGTTCACGCGGGACCTTGATAAACAGGGAGGACACCATCGGTGCATTGCCGACGAAGGTACCGGCGGAGGAAACGCCAATGCCGTCGACGCGCGGCATTTTGGAGGCTGCGGTCTTAAAAGCCGTGACGATGCCGTCAAACTGATACTGCGGGTCGGCGCTGGTTTTCGGGTGCCAGATGACTTCTTCGGAGTAGACGGTCTTGCCGTCGATGACGGCAGAGACTTTGCGGTCAGAGCCGCCGGCATCGAAGCCGATGCGGCAGCCGTTCGTGTGAGCGCCG
>ERZ773108.3384-NODE-3384-length-12299-cov-24.424534_pt1 | contig 12299 bp, 13 predicted proteins | sample MGYA00580570_ERZ773108 | MGnify/ENA primary metagenome ERZ773108 (study PRJEB29015, sample SAMEA2737840) | human gut metagenome | biome: human gut; feature: human-associated habitat; material: faeces | place: China | collected 2012 ...
CGCATAGTCGCTTTTGCGATAATTTTGCACCTCTGTTACCTCCGATTTGTTTTTTTGCGGAAAACAAATCGGAGGTGGCGGCCCCCTAACTCTTTGTTCAGGGAGCCTTAAATAAAAGCGGCCGACTTTGTATTGGAATACAAAATCAGCCGCTTCCTGGATATGTGCATTGAGAAGTCCAATAGAGCAGGCAGCACCGGCAGGCGGGGGTTTGTCCCCACTTGGGGAAAACTCCCGCGCACAAAAACGCAGACCAACGCCTATTGAAATTTGTCCATTGAAAGCCGTGTGTCGTTGATATGGGACAAAAAGCAACTTCTCAATGCTGCGGATTTTCTGATCCATAGCACTGTTACTCCTTGTCCGCTGCTATGCGGACGGCACACAGGCGGCTGGCATCATCCCCTTTCTTCCATCAATGTGGCAGTTCTACGCTGCCGCCTTTGCTGATAATTTTTAATTGTAAGTTCTAAATTTGGGGAACCTTGACGGTTTTCCTCGGAATTTGTCGATAGCATAAAGAAAGGCGGCCCTTATCCATAAGATAAAGACCGCCGTATGCGCTGATTATGTATGATACTGTTTTTGCAGCCCCTCATCGGCCTCACCTCACTTTTTCCCAGGGGATGGGTAGACTGTCACAGTAAGAGTTTATCTTGAAGAAATCATCAGGACTTCATCGAGAAATGTAAAATTTTCTTTCTTTTCTTCGAATTTTAGTTTTTTATAATGGCAGAAAATAGCGCCGGACGCAGGGCCAGCAAGCCACCGCGTCCAGTGTTTTTGTTTGCTATTTTTCGATTTTATATCCCACCCGAAAAACTGTTTTGATGTAGGTGGGATGCTTTGGGTCTGGCTCCAGCTTGTTCCGTAGGCGCCAGATCGTGTTGTCCACGGTGTTGGTACCTAATTCATAGTCCTCACCCCAGGCTGCATTGTAGAGCTGCTCCCGGCTGAATACACGCCCAGGACAGCAAGCCATACAGTAAAGGATAGAGAACTCTCCGTAGTTCAGGCAGATCTCTTTACCGGCCTTTGTAACCCGCCGCTGCTCCGGAAATATCTCAATATCTCCTAAAGTTAGGGCAGAAAGCTCCGGGTTAGTTGCATGGAGAATCTGAACATCTTTTCCCTGTAAGGCTCCCAGGATAGAACGAAAGATACTTCCGTCTGGGTCAGAAGTTCGTATGACAATAATCTCCTTCATGTGATTTCCTCCGTGGGCCGCCGATCCTGGTATCATGCTCCTTCAAACATAAAGAAAGCGGCGGCCTTGATTTCCCCAAAGCCGCCGCTGGTTGTATGTGCGTGTCAAAAGGGCTGCTGCACGACGGCTTTTTTCTTTTTGCCGTCGTCCGGCAGTTTTATATCAATGATAGAATTATCATGCGTAGTTACGCATAACTCTTGATCGAAGAATGAAGAAAATAGCAATCTGGATTATCACTACCAAGCAGCATACGCAGCCAACCAACTGCATTGTTTTTCCGATGTAGATAACGTTGGAAACCAGCATGATGCGGTATGTCGTAAAGGCTCCGATGATACAGCCAAGTACGGTAGGTATAAAATAAACGAACAGCATTTGTTTTGAAATAAGCCCTTTAATCTTTTTGCGTTTCATTCCCAAACGCCGCAGATTATCATAGACTTCGGTATCATCCCAAATCGTACTGACAAGTTTTAGACCAATCACCATTACCGCCGACACAAAAGCAACGATAGCAATAAATAGCATGAGCATAAGATAGGTGGCAAAGGCTTCAAACTGTGTGGTCGTACTGCTCAATTTTGATAACGGATATAACGACCATAAGCGGGCAATTTTAGTTTCATTTCCCTCAAAGGGAAGATATTCTGCTTGACTTCCTGTTTTCGCAAATGTCGCACTGTTATGCCAGTTTGTGAAGATTACTCCGTCGTTGTCAGAAATAACAGTTTCCAAAATGTTATTTTGAAAATCTGCTGTGCTTGGCCAGTTTTCTACGTTTACCATATAGGAAACCGCTTTATATTCGTCCGTAATGGAAGCTGCAATCACACGATAATCCTCATCATTCAAAATTAAAAATGAGGAAAAGATAGACCGGGCATTAAAAAGCCCATCACGGCATATCGGTTCATTTTGGGTCAATGTAAATTCCTGCTCGGTAGTAGGATTATAAAAAAGGCTGCTATCTGCTGAAAAAGCGTTTAGCTTATACTTCATGCTGCTGTCATAATACATGGTGTAGCTTCCTTTTGGCACAGATATTGATGTACCGGACAAGGCATTGAAATTATCTTCGCTCACTATGATACGCGAACTCCAATCATGCTCACCATTTTTATAGGTGTTCTGCACACCGAGCAAGAGGCAATCCATACACTTTATATCAGTAATGGTCACATTGCTTTCCTCGGCTATTTCCCCAAGGCGTTTTTCTGTCATGGGATGCTCATAGGTAGCATTGATGGTGTAGTCGTAAGGTTCATTAAGTGCGACGTTATAACCGTCGATAAATCCTGCGGCTATAAATCCAATCCCAAATATTGTAAAAGTAATGAGAAGTGTCGCCACAAATATAGATCGTGTATATTGCCGAATTTTCTGTTTGAGGAGATTGTAAAAGACCATGTTCTTGTAATATGCTTTGTCATTGTACTTTTTCAGAATATCCCCAATAGACGCACATTGGATAATCAAAAGGTAAACGCCCCAAACAGCTCCGGCTAAGCCAATAAAAGCGAATAATGTATTGAGAATACCTCCAAGATTCTGCAAAGTGAAAAATGCAATGATTCCGGCAGGAACAAGCAAAGCGCCGAGAATCAGCAAGAACAAACGTCCATTTTTTGTCGCTTCATTTTCATCAGAGGTCTTAATGATTTTCAAAATATCAACGGTTTTAATATATCTGCGATTGATTGTCCGCAGAATAAGCCAATTCAGTAAGGAAAATATGACTGCAATAACTAAACCTGTATAGCCGATACTAAATGCCGTTTCCTTTGTTTCCAGAAAGAGATTGAGAAGCGTCCAGCATAAGTAGGCCAGCGGAACAGACAGGATCAGACCAAGTAACGCAGCAATTTGAAAAAGGAGCGTGTATTCTTTGACAATAATTTTTTGTACGCTGCGCCGATCTATTCCGAGGGAAAGGAAAATTCCAATCTCACGCGACTTATATTTGAGAAAGATACTGTCTGCATACACAAGGAAAACAATGATTCCCAACATCGAGCCAAAAAACATTGCCTGTGAAATTGTTTGTGTCGAGCCACCATCAACCAAAACATTAGTAACCGTTGGACTATACTGTAAAACGCCGTATGCGCCGGTCATTGCAATGGAAAAGACAATGGAAAAGAAGAACAAACCGTATTGTTTCCGATTATTCTTGAAAAGTTTTCTGCTAATATCATTAAGCGTCATACCCATCACCGTTTACCTTTCTTGTAAAGTCCAGTAGTTCGTCAAGAAAGTCTTTCGGCTGTCCGCGACGCACCAATTCACCAAAAACAATCCCATCCTTTAGGGCAATCACCTTGTCGGCGTAAGAAGCTGCAAACGCATCATGCGTCACCATGAAAATGGTCGCTTTCATTTTCAATTTCGCGTTCAAAAATGCCTCTATCACGGCTGTGCTTGATTTAGAATCGAGATTGCCCGTAGGTTCATCTGCCAAAATAATGGACGGATTATTTGATAGCGCCCTTGCTATGGAAGCCCGCTGTTTCTGTCCCCCGGACACTTCGGCAGGATATTTTTCCGCTATTTTTTCAATTCCAAAAACATCCAATAGATTTTGGGTGTTCCGCTCCATTTGGCTTTTTCCTTTACCTGCAATAATCTGGGGAAGAAAAATATTCTCACGGATAGTCAACCCATTCAACAGCATAAAGTCTTGAAAGACAAAGCCGAGCTTGTGCTGCCGTATTTCTGCAAGCTCATTTTCTTCGCCTGATAAAATATCCTGTCCGTCAAGAATGACTTTTCCGCCATCCGCACTGATGAAGCCAGATATTACATTAAGCAGCGTTGTTTTTCCGCTGCCGGACGGCCCCATAATGGCAACAAATTCTCCATCGTGGATTGTTGCAGTGATTTCTTTTAGAACAGGATAATCGATCCCTTTAGAATGATATGTCTTTGAAACTTTTTCGATCTGTAACATAATTATCGCCTTTCTAAATTACTTGTTTTGATTTACAAACTCATTCTAAAAGGAAATTTTCAAATATCTATCAAATGAAAAATCTCCCTGAAAATACAGGGAGATTTCAAAAAGATATTTTCTATTCGGCCATTCCAAACTGGGCGGTTATTGTTGCACCTGCTTTAACGCCATTTGATAGCGTGATAATTCCATTATGTCGTTCACAGAGAATTTTACAGATGTTAAGGCCAAGTCCTAAGTGCTGTTCGGCAGCCAACTTTTTTTCTGTTGTATAAAAAGGATCTGTGGCAGATTTCAGAGCGGTATCATCAAATCCCTTTCCATCGTCCGCTACTATGATTGAAAATGTGTCATTGTCAACGGCATACTGTATAGATATAGCGGTTTTTGCATATCGGTTGGCATTGGATAGTAGGTTTTCAAAAACCTGCATAACAATTTCAGGATCAACGTTGATTTGAGCAGCAGTAATCTTGTTCAAAACAGATAGTTTCTTGCTTCCGCAGATCATTTCAGCGGTATCATTGAGCTTCACAGTTAGATCGTTGACCTCAACTTGCCGTCTTACAATCGGTACATCTTCAAGGCGCTGCAATGTGTTCATGGACAAAGTATAGTTTTTCAGTCGTTCAATTTGTCCGGCCATGGCAGCATAGGTGTGCATAATATCGTCAGCACTTAATTTTCCCTGCGGTGTATATTTCTGCAAGATGCCTAAATGCCCCTCAATTACAGTAAGCGGTGTACGCAAATCGTGGGAAAAAGCAGCATTTAGCTTTTTTCGCTCATTCATCTGTCGCCACATTTCCCGGTTGTTGCTTTCCAACGCAGAGCGCATTTTTTCAAAGGCTTTACAGAGTAAACCCATTTCATCATTTCCGCCATCCGCAATAGAAAAATCCAAATCATTTTCTGCTATTCGGTTTGCAGAAGCAGTTAGAATCATAAAAGGCTTTCTGATTTTGGTTCTGTAAAACACAACTCCCGCCACGATAAAACAGGCAAGATAAGTGAGGGGCGGTAATATCCATATTCCCATTTCACATAACCAGATTGTATTTCCGTCATGTTCTGAAAGAGGAAATACAGACTGGTTTCCCCATACCTTTTCTGAATTAAATCCCTCCACAATTTCTGAATATTGAAAAGCAATAGCCCGCTGGGTATTTGTGAGCAATGTTTTTTCTATTTCTACCAACAACATTGCAAGCACAAAAAAAACAATAGCAAGTAAAACGAAAGTAGATAGGATGGATAAATCTCTCAATTTGTGTTTGGCTTTTCCCATTTATAGCCCACCCCCCAGACAGTTTCGATGTATTGCTTTGCTCCGGCTTCGGCAAACTTTGCGCGGATTTTTCGGATATGCTCCGCAACAACGGTATTATTTCCTAATCCGTCTAATCCCCATGCAGCTTCATAGAGCCGCTCTTTATCAAAAACCTGTCCGGGATTTTGTGAAAGCACTTCAAGTATATCAAACTCTTTTTTCAAAAGCGGGATTTCCTGCTCATTCCAATATACAGTACGTTCTAAATAGTCGATAGCTAACTGTTCATCAAACAGAACACGAGATTTCATTTTGCTGCGATTTTCCCGCCTCAGATGTGCAGATACCCGCGCGCCTAATTCGTCGATAGAAAAAGGTTTGACAATGTAATCATCACCGCCAGCACCAAATCCCTGTATTTTATCGCTATCCTCTACATTGGCAGTTAGAAAGAGGATTGGGCAGACAACAAACCCTCGTATTCTTTTGCAGAGGGAAATTCCGTCTATATCCGGCATATTGATGTCTAGTAGGATAATATCGGGTTGCATTGCTAATTTGTGTAATGCTTCTTTCCCCCCGGCAGCCGTAATTACATTATAGCCCTCAAGCGAAAAATAGCGTTTCAGCATATCTAAAATTTCTATTTCATCGTCTATTACCATGATTGTCTGTATCATTTACACACCTCCAAAGAAATGATTTTAGCAACCATTTTTCAAATTTTCATCAATTCTACGTCGTCTATCTACCGGCTTCTTCGCATCTTTAGGGATCAGCCAGATTGTAGCCATCTTCACAGCGCCGGGAATACGGCCACCGGCGCAATAGTAGATTATCCGTCGAGGAGTTACGCCCCATTTTTCGCTGGCCTCTTTGACAGTCATATAATCCATATTCTTAACCTCCAATTAAATTATTATAGTTCTTACAAAAGAACAATACAAGACAAGGCATTAAATATGAATTATTATATAAGCACCTTTGGCTGAATACCTGGTCGTATGGGAAAAGCGCCAGGTGTAGGACCAACACGGTCACACCCAGCGCTTTTGTATGCTATTTCTCAACTTTGTATCCCACCCGAAAGACGGTCTTGATGTAGGTGGGATGCTTTGGGTCTGGCTCCAGCTTGTTCCGTAGGCGCCAGATCGTATTGTCCACGGTGTTGGTGCCTAATTCATAGTCCTCACCCCAGGCTGCATTGTAGAGCTGCTCCCGGCTGAACACACGCCCAGGGCAGCGGGCCATGCAGTAAAGGATGGAGAACTCTCCGTAGTTCAGGCAGATCTCCACACCAGCCTTCGTGACACGCCGCTGCTCTGGAAATATCTCAATATCTCCCAGAGTTAGGGCAGAAGGATCAAGGTCAGCGGCATGAAGAATCTGAAGGTTTTTGTCTTGCAAAGCATTTATAATGGACAGAAAGGCGTTTCCGTCAGAATTTGCGATCCGAATAATTAAAACTTCCTCCATGCAACTCACCCCCAATTTGGAAAAAGAGATATATCATAATACCAGACACAGCGCCAGCAGGCCGCCGCGTCCGGCGCTTTTATTCAATCATCTATCTTTTCTGATGTCCCAGCTCTGCAATTTTTGAAGCAAACTTATTTGATTTGTGTTCTACGGTACACAATAAAGAGAATCGGAAATACTAAGCAGAACAGGATCAGATACAGAGGAATAATGACGGTGACTCCGCCCAAAATGTTACCTCCAATATGGTACAAGCTGAAATCTTCAAGATTTTTATTGATTGAGAGTAGCTGATCTGGGAACAAATTCATAATCCTTGCAAACGCTTCAAGCCGTCCCACAAAAGGCGGGATGCACGTCAAAACGAACGGAATTGTGATTGCAAATACTGTGGAATGTGTTTTTGCGGAAACAAGCATAGCCAGCGTCACAATAAACAGGCTCCCAACGTACCCTCCAAAGGTACTAAGCAGATAGTCCTGTAAATACGTTATATTATAAATACTGTTCCAGTTGCTTACGCCAGTCTGAACCGCACATCCTCCACCGCCAAATCCTAATACCGTCAAAACAATAAAGCCAAACAAGAGAACTGCGCTCCAATAGAGAACCGTTGTAATCAGGAATCCGGCTCCCATTTTTGACAGAACGGCTTTTCCTCGTCCTAATTTTGCAGAAAAGAAAATGGAATCAGCTTTCCATGTAAACTCATCAGAAAAAATACCTGATACCAGAACCCCAATAATCAATACAGTAATCATCATCAAAGTAGGAAGATACTGGGAATCCAACAGTGCTTTCCAGCCATCTGCGTATTCATAATATAAAGGCGTATCCAGGCTTTCATACTTATTGACAAGCCATTCCTTTTCATCTTCCGAAAAAGTCTCTGCTACATCATCACGATTCAGATAATTCTTTAAGCCTGCAATTCTTTGTTCATAAAAACTACCTACCTCATCTTCGGATACGTTATTTATTCTGTAATAGTCATAATTGTCTATTTCTCCGAAAGCAAGGTTAATCATTTCTCGAATATCTGCGAATCCCTGCCCCTTTGCTGCCGCTTTATTATTCTCCTGAATATCATCCGACTGTGCTTCCGGGGAAGCATTAACTTCTGCGTTTGCTTCGATTACCTTCTTTAGAACATCTTCCGTTATATACCCTTCGTACTGATTCTTATCTTCCTGCAAGTGTCGGGCCGCAGAGATACCTGTTGACGAATTTCCATCTACATCAATATATTTCACATCCCTTATTGTTAAAAAACTTCCTATAATGAGAACAGTCGCTAAAATCAAAAGAGCAGCTTTATTCAGAGGCTTTGACAGAGCCTTTTTGACTTCAAATAACAGCATCATCAACACCCGCCTTTTCACCAAAATAGTACAGAAACACATCTTCCAGATTTGCTTCTTCCATAACTGCGTCAGGAAAAGGTTTTTCTCTGGATATAATTCTTAATTCCACGCCATGCGGCTCTGATTTAATATTTGAAATCTTATACCGCTTCATCAGCAGCGGTACATCGGATTTATCTGCATAACACTTCCATACATTTTCAGGCATGGAACGAATCAATTCGCTCGCCGTTCCCTGATGAAGAAGCTGTCCGTCCTTCATCAGCCAAATTTCATTTGCGATATATTCCACATCCGATACAATATGTGTGGAAAGCAGCACAAGTCTGTCCTCGGAAAGCTCGCTGATAAGATTGCGGAATCGGATTCTTTCATTCGGATCAAGGCCAGCCGTAGGCTCATCAAGGATCAGAATTTTGGGGTCATTCAGCATTGCCTGTGCGATCCCCGCTCTCCGTTTCATGCCACCTGATAATTTCTTCATTTTTTTGTTGGCTACCTTTGAAAGCCCAACCTTTGAAATCAAATCCTTTACACGTTTTTTTGCGACAGCCGGACGGATTCCTTTCAAGGCTGCAATATAAAGAAGATAGTCTTTCACTGTAAAATCTGGATAAAAGCCAAAATCTTGCGGCAAATATCCCAATAATTTACGGTAATCCGCCCCCATTTTAAAAATATCTTTTCCGTTACAGAGGATTTGCCCGCTGCTGGGTTGCAGCAAGGTGCAGATCATCCTCATCAGAGTTGTTTTTCCAGCACCATTCACGCCCAGTAAGCCATAAACACCATTCGTCATTGTGAGATTCATGTGGTCTACTGCTGTGAAATTGCCAAATTGTTTTGTAAGTTTAGTCATTTTTAGTTCCATCAGACTTTTCCTCCCATATTCTGCTACATTGTTGAATGGAACGAAAGATAGCAAAAAGCATAAATATCAATGCAATACCAAAAAGAGTAACCCATACAGGAATTGTAATAGCAGAGTAGATGCGCTCATCTAACAGAATAAACCACCAGAGCGCACTCCAAATAATGCACATTCCGACGGCAACCGTCTCATTAAATGCTCGTTTGTTACATAAAATGCCAAAACAAATACAGGCAGTAACCACCAGTGGGAACAGAAATTGTATCAGCAAATCCGTCAAAGATAGTTTTAGTGAAATAGATGCTACGCCACAAAATACGGTAATAATTGATACATCAACAACTCCAAACAGTAACATTCTTGCAGAATAAACCTGTCTGAGAGAATAGTAAGTTGCGGACTCAATTTCCATACATTGATTTGTTCTGTTTTTCCAAAGTTCAGGAATAATAAGAATAATAAACAGAGCAGCGGTCACTCCCATGCTTCTGTAAGCGTATAAAGCGTCATCTGCCAGAGGAAACACTACCCATAACGCGACAAGAATCAAAATCTGAAACAGCCACCATCTTTTTTTAATCAAACGAAACTGTGTATACAGGAAGGAACGATAGGATAAGGTCTTTTCGGATTCCGCAAGAAGAAATCTCTCTTTAGCAGTCTCAATAGTTTCCTGTATTTTTTCCTCTCTGGCCTGCACTTTCTTTTTTCCTTTGTACTTTTTTAATTGCTCATCCAGATTCATTGACCGTTTCCTCCCTTCCTAATAGAACCTGTAAACGGCTTTTTGCCTGCTTTAGACGATATTTAACAAGCGGCAGGCCAATTCCTAAAGCACTTGAAATTTCCGTCAGTTTCATTTCTTGAAAATAATACAAGTCAATCACTTGTCTAAACTCTTCTGGCAACTGCTCCAAAGCCCAATCCAGCATGACTTTGTCAGTAATTTTTTCTTCTGGATCGCCGGATGCCAATTCAATTTCTGATAGTTGCTGTTCATCAACAGGCAGGGGCTTTTTCTTTTTGTAATAATTTTTGCAAAGATTTCCTGCTATGGTGTATAAATAATTCTTTGTTTTTCCTTTGTGACGATAATCAGACAATTTTGCGAAAAAATTAGCGAATGTCTCTTGTGTCAGATCTTCGGTATCTTCCGCATCAGAGCAATGATAACTGCAATACTTGAGAATGTCATTGTAATATTTACGGACAAAGGTATCAAAAGCATTATCATCGCCCTGTTTCATTTTTCTGATTAAGAGAAAATCTACATCCACAAAATCCTCCTTTCTCGTCTAGCGAAGTTCAAAACGTTTATCCCTTTCTATTAAGTATAACAACTGAGAAAGTCAAAAAGATAGTCTCGATAAAAAATTATTTCTTGAATTTTCTTAAATAAAATCTTCACTCCTGTCTACGCATTTAGGGTGAAAAAGTCCACGGAAATCAAGGCTTTTCGGGGGTGGTCGGTGGGGTGGCAGAATGATTTATCAAATACCTGCCGGAACGGGCTTTGAAATTCGTAGAATAGCCCATAAGGAAACACCGGGCACAGGGCTCGCAGGCCACCGCGTCCGGTGCTTTTTGGTATGCTATCTCTCGATTTTATATCCCACCCGATAAACGGTCTTAATGTAGGTGGGATGTTTTGGGTCAGGCTCCAGCTTGTTCCGCAGACGCCAGATCGTGTTGTCCACGGTGTTGGTGCCTAATTCATAGTCCTCACCCCAGGCCGCATTGTAGAGCTGCTCCCGGCTGAACACACGCCCAGGACAGCGGGCCATGCAGTAAAGAATACAAAACTCTCCATAGTTCAGGTAGATCTCCACACCGGCCTTCGTAACTCGCCGCTGCTCTGGAAATATCTCAATATCTCCCAGAGTTAGGACAGAAGGATCAAGGTCAGCGGCATGGACAATCTGAACATCTTTTCCCTGTAAGGCTTCCAGGATGGAACGAAAGACACTTCCATCTGGGTCAGAAGTACGGATGACTATAATATCTTTCATACGATTTCCTCCCCGGTCCGCCGATCCCGCTGGACAATGAGAAGCGGCGGCCTTGATTACTCAAAGCCGCCGATGAACGTATGGGCGTGTCAAAAGAGCTGCTGTACGACGGCTTTTTTTCTTTTGCCATCGTGCGGCAGATGGTATCTTTATTAGTTGCTAACTAAGGCTTTAATTTTACGGATTAAATCAAAATCTGTTTTGCAGCAGAAATCAGCATAGTACAGTTTGGTTTTTTGCTCTAATGCTCTACTGTCATCGCCAGACATGAGCAGGAAGGGCGTTTTCAAACCTTGTTGACGGATTATTTCAAGTAAATCCAGCCCTGTTCCATCTTCCATATTGAAATCGGAACAGACTGCATCTACTGTGATTTCTTGAAGTATGTCCAATGCTTCCTTGACGCCCGTAGCCTTAATCGTATCAAAATCACCAGATAGCACGGTTGACAGGGTTTGCAGAAATTCCGTGTTATCGTCCACTACCAATATTCGTTTCATATCATTCTATCGCCTATTCCACGGTAATCTGAATCGCGCCCGAATAGTCTGTGCCGGTGATTCCGATGTAGTTCGCTCCAGCTTGAAGCTGAACGGCAACGCTTCCGCTGGCAGATTCAGAAAGCACTTGCTCCTCCAAGTCCGGGGAGATGTAAATGAGTTGACAGTCCCCATCAAGAGAATCAAACTGGTATCGGATTACAATTTCACGGCACTCATTTTCCTTGAGATCGGTGTCAGCAACCAAAATATCCTGTCCGTTAAATCCAGTTACAGAAGCGTCATAGGTGGCTAGAAAAGCATCATTGTCCGAAATCCGGCTGCCCTCAAAAGACTGATAAGGGGTTATAAGAGCGTTGCTTTTCCCAATCACTACATCATCACCTAATTGCTCTGCTCCTTCCCTGAGATTTTCACTTAACCTATCGAGGCCGGAGCAGGCAGTACAGGCTAGCAAAGAAACCGCGATCAGGCAGCACCCAATAAATTTCCCAATTCTACGCATAACTGTTTCCTCACTGAACGAAAGTAAGGAACATGGCAAGCGCAACAATTCCCACCATCAACAGCGCCCAAAACGCGCTGATTGCCGTGGATGCGATATTGATAACGCTGCGGCTTTCCTTGCTCCGCACACATACCACCG